>Ga0193716_1000758_pt1 | contig 19261 bp, 9 predicted proteins | sample U2c1metaG_FD_145901 | JGI IMG/M metagenome (GOLD analysis project Ga0193716, IMG submission 145901) | Soil microbial communities from a riparian zone of the East river system, Colorado, United States - U2c1 | ecosystem: Environmental > Terrestrial > Soil > Riparian zone | place: USA: East River...
AGAATCGAAGACCGCTACTATCCATACCTATAGATTCCTCCCATTTGCATGGAGGCAAGAATAAATCTTTACCGACATGCAGCGTTCTGGATACAACTTCACATTCCAAAATCATCCTCAAGGTTTGCAAGCGCGCCCTTATTGAGTTTAGGCGCGAAACTGTGCTGGATCACTCCTGCTGCCAACCAGAACCTTGCTTGTTTCGTCTATATTTTAGCTTGACAGCAGGTGGAATGGAGGATTATATGTCCAGTCGTCTATACAGGTGTGGCGATTTGGAAACGGTCGTTCTCGACAGGCAGAGCGTGGTGCCGCTGTACTACCAAATACTGCAGCGGCTGATTGTGCAGATCCGTACCGGCGAATTAAAGCCGGGCGACTTGATTCCATCCGAACAGGAAATATCGGTGCGCTTGGGCGTGAGCCGGATGACGGCGCGGCAGGCGCTGAAGTCCCTTTGCAGCCGGGGTCTGGCCTACAGCCAATCCGGCAAAGGCACGTTCGTTTCACGAATGAAGCTGGAGAAGAACTTCCGCCACCTTCTCTCCTTCAGCGAAGAGATGAAAGATCGCGGCTCGCGGCCACGGTCCAAGGTGCTGGCGTTCAAGTGCCTGCACCCGGATAGCGAGGTGGCGGAAGCGCTGCACCTCGGCCCCACAGAAGAAGCGTTCTTTCTGCGACGCGTCCGTATCGCCGACCTCGCGCCGCTTTGTGTGGAAGCCACCCACCTGCCAGCGCGGCTGTGTCCTAACTTGCTGGAAAAATTCGATCCCCAGGGGTCGTTGTATCGTGCGCTGCACGAGCATTACGGCCTGCAGGTATACATGGCCGATGAAGTCGCGGAAGCTTCGGTGGCTACCGCCGCTGAAGCTGAATTGCTGCGAGTGCGCGCCAAGTCGCCGGTGTTCCGCTTTACGCGCACGGCGTGCTTGCATGACGGACGGCCGATCGAGTTTGTTCGTTCGGTTTACCGGGGTGATCGCTGCAAGCTTGTCAACCGTCTGACGAGGCAACCTGAAATTGGGAGTTTAGGTTAAGGGGGGTGTGAAGATGGGACGATTGCTTACGTTGTTGAGTCTTGCGGTGTGTTTGGGATTGTGCGGGATGGTTGCCGCGCAGAACACGACGGGGACGATTGCAGGTACGGTGGTGGATTCGAAAGGAGGAATTGTCGCCGGAGCCAAGGTGACGGTGACGAATGCCGATCAGGGCATCGTGGTTCGCGAAGTTACGACGGACGAGCGCGGCCAGTACGTGGCTCCGCTGGTTCCGATCGGCAACTACCACGTGACTGTGGAGATGAACGGATTCAAGAAGACCATGCAGAGCGGGGTAACTCTGGACGTGGCGGAAAAGCTGGCGGTGAACTTCACGCTGGAAATCGGAGCGGTGACCGAAACAGTGAACGTGCAGTCGGATGCGATGCAAGTGGACACGCAGAGCGTGACGCCGACAGGTCTGATTACCGGCACACAAGTGCGCGAACTCTCGCTCGGCACACGCAACTACGAGCAACTGGTGAGCCTGATGCCCGGCGTTTCGATGGGCAACCTGAACCAGCTTTATATCGGCAACTCGCTGCCTTCCGGACTGGCTGCCACTGTGAGTTTCTCGATCAACGGACAGCGCAATAGCGCCAACTCCTGGACGATCGACGGAGTCGACAACGTCGACCGCGGTTCGAATCTTACGTTGAGCAACTTCCCCAGCGTGGACTCGATCAGCGAATTCAAAGTTCTGCGAACACAATATGACGCCGAATTCGGCCGCGCGGGCGGCGGAATCATCAACGTCATCACCAAGTCCGGCACGAACAAGTTCCATGGCAACGCCTACGAGTTCCTGCGCAATGACAAGCTGGCCGCGAACAATTTCTTCAACAACTCGTCGAATATCAAGCGCCCGCCGCTCCGTTACAACGATTTTGGCTATACGATCGGCGGGCCGGTCATCAAAAACAAGACGTTCTTCTTTTTCTCGCAAGAGTTTCGCCGGGTAATTACCTACGCGACGTTCAGCGCGACGGAGCCCACCCAGGCGATGCTTTCCGGCAACTTTCAGAACAATGTCTGCGTGGCTTTCAATGCTGGGACTTGTACGGCGAACGCCAACACCATCACTACCCCCAACCCGGTAGCGCAAGCGTACGTGAACGATCTCTTTTCCCAGTTCGCCGCGCCGAACAGCACAGCCAGTATCTTTTCGCTGGTGACGGCGCAACGGAATATCTTCAACGGCCGCCAGGAAGTGGTGCGGGGCGATCACGTATTCAACTCCAAGTTCTCGGTCTTCGGCCGCTATGAACACGATTCGATCCCCACGCTGGAGCCGGGCGGGTTGTTCACCGGCGCGGTTCTGCCGGGCGTTTCGATCACCAACACGAACTCGCCGGGCTGGCAAGCCGTGGGGCACTATACCTTCACGATCAATTCCAATCTGCTGAACGATGGGGGATACGGCTTCAACTACAGCGCGATCACCAGCGATCCGACAGGGCTCATTCTGAAATCGCAATCGCCGGACGTGGTGAGTGCCACGACTTTGCCTTTTGAGTCGACCCTGGACCGCATCCCCGCGCTGTTGGTCAGCGGGATGTCCACGATTACAGGATTCGGCTCCTATCGGGACTTCAACCGCGATCACAACGTGTTTGACAATCTCACATGGATCCGTGGCCGGCACACCCTGAAGTTTGGCGTAAGCTACCACCACTACCAGAAGAAAGAGAACGCGGGCGGAAACAATGTAGGAACTTTCTCGTTTCCGACGACCGGCGCTCCCACCGGAGCGAACTGCGTGACGACCGCGGCTATTTGCGGGACCGAGCAAGCCTGGGCAAACTTCCTGCTGGGCAACTTCGCCACGTTCACGCAATCCTCGCAGGATGCGGTTGCGGACATCCGCGAACACCAGTTCGAGACATTCGCGCAGGATGAGTTCCGTATCTCCCCGCGGGTGACGATTACCGCAGGGCTTCGCTACTCTTGGTTCGACCAACCCTATTCCGGAAATGGGCAGCTGAACAATTTTGTGCCTTCGCTCTGGGATGATTCCAAAGCCCCGACCATTAGCCCTAGCGGCCAACTGTGCCTCGTTACTGCGTGTCCGGGTGGTGGAACTCCTAACCCGAACTTTGACGCCCTGAACGGGTTTATTGTTGCGGGGCAGAATTCGCCCTACGGCTCGCACGTCAGCAACAACGACAATCGCAATTTTGCGCCGCGCATCGGCATTGCCTGGGATCCGTTTGGAAACGGCAAGACTTCTGTCCGGGCCGGGTACGGTATTTTCTACGACGCGGCTTTGGCGGGAATTTTCGAGCAGAACGTTTTTAACGATCCGCCGTTCACGACTTCGGTGTCCATTGCCAGCGCACCGTTTGACAATCCTTCGGGCGGCAATCTCAACATCTCCGCGAATCCGCCCGCCTATGGCGGCTCGGGAAGCGCCGCCTTCATCTCCGCTCCCTGGCACACGCCGTACACGCAGCAGTGGAGTTTGGACGTGCAGCGCCAGATCACCAAAGACATGATGATTGACGTGGGCTATTACGGGAATAACGCGCATCACCTTCTCGGCGTCGTGGACATCAATCAGGTGCAGCCCGGAGTGGGCGTCGACAACGGCCTTGACCCCACCAAGTTCACCAGCACCGGCGGTGAGCTGCCGCTGAACCAGTTCCGACCTTTCCTCGGGTACGGCTCGATCAGCGGAATCATGAATCAGTTCAATTCCAACTACCATTCTTTGCAGGCCCAGTTCCAAAAGCGCTGGGGAGCCAACTCGACCTTTGTGTTTAACTACACCTGGTCGCACAACTTGACCAACAACCCGAGCGACCGCTCCAACGCTCCGCAGAATACGTACGACATCGCTGCGGAGTATGGGCCATCCTCGCTGGATCGCCGGCACAACGTTACGGCGAGCTACGTGTACGAATTTCCGTGGATGCGCGAACAGAGTGGAGTCACCGGGCATATCCTGGGCGGATGGGAAGTTTCCGGCTTGTTTTACTACTATACGGGAACGCCGTTGACGGTGACCACTTCGAATACCGATCCAGGGGGACTTGGCCTGCTGGGCGCGAGCGCTTCCAGTGCGCGTCCGGACCTCGTGGGCGATCCCAACTCAGGACCGGGCACAGTGGCGGAGTTTTTCAACACCGCGGCGTTTGTTCCAACGCCTGCTACGGCGGATCGTCCGGGAAATGCTGGACGCGGCGTCGTAACCGGCCCGAACTTCCAGCGTTGGGATGTGTCTCTGTTCAAGAACATCAAGTTGCCGCGCGAATCGATGCACCTGCAGTTCCGCGCCGAGACGTTCAATCTGTTCAACCATACAAACTTCTCGACGATTGGCACGAACATCACGCTGGCAACATTTGGTAAAGTGACCGCCGCGAATGATCCGCGGCTCATTCAGCTGGGGCTGAAGTTTTACTTCTAGTTGACCACTTTAGTCCCGCAGGAAGGGCGCCGATGAAGGTCTGTCGGTGCCTTTTCTTTTGAGTTCGCGGATTTTGGCAGTTCGTGTTGAGTGGTCCGAAGTTTCCGTCTGACTACTGTGCCTTGGCCGCAGCCTCCAGTAGGCGTGAAACGAAACGTGGTGTCCGCGCACCATGCCAATAGCGCCCTATAACCTGGGGGGAACTGATCGATTGATAGAGACGGACCGTCGCGCAGCCACTGCCAGCATCCGGGCGCCAAATGTTCCTTGAATACCGCCGCTTTGGTGAGTATATTCTGCTACAAATCTAGTTGAGTACGGAGGACCTGTGAGCGACATCCTGCGGCTCCGACTGTCCAGAGCACCTCAACGCCAAATCAACCGAAATATATTAGTCCCCGATCAGGTGCAGCCTCCTCCCGATGGCGGCGTGGTGGCCACGCCCCGGTCGCGGACCACGAAGAAGAAGGGCCAACCGAGCAAGTTGCCGTTTTTCGAGCGGCTTTTGGCAGACCCAAAACGTGTCTCGCAAATCGCAAACGCGTTTATGCGAAGCCGTAGCTTCGTAGGAGGCGGCGTGCCGCTCGGCGTGCCCCTGCGCGAATTCGATGAATGGCTAGTCGAGCACGATAACCTAGCGCCTCCTGATGAAGTGACAAAAGCGCTCGAGCAGTTGGCTGTCAAACGCCTCGCGATACTCGTTCGTTCAGTCGCATGGCTGCAAGTGAAACGAAACCTGTTCGATAGCCTGATCGCCTCACTCCTCTCGAACGCAAGTCCGGCAGTGCGGTGCGAGTTAGCCCGCCTGTTGCTCGTCGCTGGCCTTGTCGAAGAACTCGCGGTGGTACCCTCGGCTCTCAAAACCGCGAGTGATGTGGAAAACGCACTCCGCTACCGGACTGTGGTGCTGCCGCCAGAATTGCTTCAACTCATTCCCCGCAAAGCCCGGCTGGCGCGGCGCTACGGTTTTGCGGACTTGTATGTCGTGCGCGATGAATGGAACCGGTATGAAGCCGGTGAGATCGCGCATATTGAAAACGTCTTGCCGTACGAGTCCAAGAAGCGAACCCTAAGCACTCTATCCGAGACCGAGGTCACGACGGTTGTCGAAAGCGAGACCACCGATACAGAGGAGCACGACTCGCAAACCACCGACCGCATGGAGTTGCAGCAGCATGCGCAGTCAGAAACTGACCTGGCGGTGCATGTCGCCGCCCAAGTGGATGTGCAGGCCTCGTATGGCTCGATGCAAATCTCGGCCTCGGTGGGCGGCAGCTTCGATTATTCTCAAAAAAACGCCGAGGACCATGCCTTCCAGCAGTCCCACGAAATGGTCACGCGTGCCGTCAAGCGCGTGGAGCAACAGGTCAAGACATCGCGGACGACGCGGTCGCTGCAACGGACCACCGAGGAGAACAAGCACGCCTTGGACAACAAATCCGGGCAGAGCGTCGTGGGTATATACCGGTGGGTTGACAAGGTCCAGCGCCTGCAATTGTTTCGCTACCCGCATCGGCTCTTGTTAGAGTTCGAAATTCCCGAACCGGCCGCCTACCTCACCTGGCGCCGGAAGCAGCCACGGGGAGAGTTTCTGACTCCGGAACCAGTTGACTTGGTCCGGCGCGATGCCACGAAAGGCTACACGCCAATCACGGACCTGCAAGAAAAGACCTCGCCGCTGCTCGCCACAGATATCACCAAAGATACGTATCAGTGGTGGGTCGCCCAGTACAACGTCACGGGTGCGCTGCCGCCTCCAGCTGACCGGGTGAAGATCAGCACCTTCTTGGAACTCAAAGAGGCCGTTCCCAGTGGCGGAGGTGGAGGTGGAAATTTTGGATCCACGGTAACAACCGACGACTCAATTGTTGACAAGACGTATTTCGACTTGATTGCACCCGGTGGCGGTGACTCGACCCAACCTGGCGTCGCAATCCCAGCTGGCTATCGATTACTGGCGTGGGGAGCGGCTGCCTATGCCGCGAACGTGATTGCGCTGCTATCGAACGCGACTCCTGTTTATTACCAGCCTGACATAGACGTTACCGTGGGATTGCAAGCAGTCCGGCTCACTCGTCAGGGACCGGGCACCATCGACGTGTGGTCGGACCTGCGCGATCAAAATTTTACTCTGAACGGCCCTTCTCCAAAGACGTGGAGATTTAGCGGAGCTGTCGCGTCTACCGCATATCCTAGCAACGATCCTGTAACTGGTGTGGTGCCGGTCACTGCTCGGGTAACGACATCCAAGGAGTGTCGCTTGCACGTCACGCTCGATTGTGTGCTGGCGGACAACAGCGTGGCCGTGCTTCAGTGGCAGCAGCAGACGTACGAACTCGTTTCACAAGCGTACTGGGCCCTTAAGCGCCAGCGAGCAGATGAGCAAGCGGCGCAAGCCACAGGTGCGGGCGTGGAAATTAAAGGCGACTCACCGGCACGGAACAAGGAAGTGATACTCGAAGAGTTGAAGCGCGGCGTGATCGAAATGCTCACCGGCGACAACTTCAAAGGCCGCAATGCCATGAAGCTTGTGGCCAATGGGCAACCGCCCGAGGTGAACCTGGACTCGGCCATCACCACTGCCGAAGAAATTCAGTTCATAGAACAGGCATTCGAGTGGGAAAACCTCACCTACGTGCTTTATCCCTATTTCTGGGGAAAGTATGAACGCTGGCCAGAGCTGGCTGACGTGACGGGGGCCGATGAGGACTTTGCTCGTTTCGTACGCAGTGGATCAGCCCGAGTTGTCGTGCCGGCCCGGCCCAAGTTTGAAAATCAAGTTTGCGCCTACGTTGATTTCGGAGTTTTGTGGGGGGGCGGACCCGTACCAACGGTCAATGATCCGGACTACTTGTCGGTCGCCGCGGAGATTATGGCTCAACAATTGCCACCGGATGACGGGGAAAAGCGCAGGAGCTGGGAAGTGCGACTGCCCACAACCCTGGTCTGGCTGGACAATGACAGCACACTGCCGAAAATTAACCCGCACCCGGTCCTTGATGCGCCGCCGGGCCAGGCTGCCAACACAACAGTCATTCCAGCGCCGCCGGGACCGTGAGTCGGCGGATTCTGTTAACTCTAACGAGCCGCTCACTCCCTAGTTCCGATTTGAAAATGCATAGCTCACCTATGTTCGCCAAGTTTGGCCCGAGGGACCTGGGAGTTAGCCCATGACTACGCCAAAGCCCTCGTCAGCAGCAGCAAAACCCCAGCCGGAACAGTCTGAGGCACGCAAACTAACGGCCGAAGACATAGAGTACCTGGCGCTTGAGGGCGGCGGCGGCAAAGGATTCGCCTACCTGGGCGCCATTGACATCCTTGAAAAAATCAAAGGCAAAGACGGCCGCAGCGTAATGGATCGCGTGAAAGGCTTTGCGGGAGCGTCCGCGGGCGCGATCACGGCCTTCTTACTGTCAATCGGTTACGACTTCAAATCGCTGAGTGCCTTCCTGAAGGACACCGACTTTGACTCATTCTATGATCCTCCGAAGCCGCGGATTCGACCGCAAGTGGGGACTTCCGGTGAGGAGGTCACCGAAGACTCTCCTGCCGAGCAAGCATTTATCAGCGGTGACTACCTGAAAATGCTAAATCAGATGACGGAGAACAGCACTGCAGACAACATACGATCGCTGGTTGCTTTCGATGCCCGGGCTTATGCGCTTGTTGCTCAACAGCTATCGCAAGCCCTGCGAAATCTGCAGTCTATTGAAGGCAAATTGCCAGCCGCGGCAAAGGTCATACTCGACAAAAAGAACTTCTACTACTATCTGGCGTACTTGCCAAACGATATGGGCTTATTTTCCGGCCAAGCGGCCCGAATCTTGTTCGAATCACTGCTCAGGCAGGCTGTGGCGAAGAAGAAAGGAGGGCTGCCATCTTCCTACAGCAACATAAACTTCCAGCAACACTGGGAAATTTTCCATAAAGAGTTGTTGTTCACAGGGACGAATCTGCGTTCAGGCAAGACTCAGTTATTTTCGAGAAATGATACACCGCGCTTTCCGGTGGCGGACGCCGTGAGAATCTCCATGGGTCTGCCTTGGGTCTTCAAGCCCTACGTTCTAAGGCGAAGAGATGACAAAAAAGATCCTCCCTGTGGCGTTTACGTAGATGGGGGAGTCTGGAACAATCTTCCGTTTCGGGAGCTGGATAGCAATCCTCCCTCTGAGAAACAACCCGCAACTGCTGCGCAAAAATCCAGCAAGACACCGGGAAAACCGACGCCGAGAACCCTCGGTTTGCGGCTGGAGATTGATGCGGCACCCAAAATCGAATCCGTTTTCGATCTTACCGCTCAAATGTTGTCTCACGGACTGGTTGGCAGCGGTGAAAGCCAGGTAATGGACAAGTACGTGAACCAGTGTATTGTTCTCGATACCCGCGGCCTCGACTTGCTAAGCTTTTCTCCCCCCCAGGATCCTGCCGTCAATCTCCGGATTCTGAATCGATCACGGCGGGCCGTATGCCGCTATTTTGACTTGGACATCGACGTCATTCAGCCCAGCATACGCGACGACAAAGATGACCTGGATTCGGAGCAGGCCATGTCGGCGGCCGAAACTTGTGATTCAAACTGACAAAGGGACTGCGCGAGTTTTTCTGACGGCTTGGCCACGGCCAATGTCCTCGGCTTAGCTTATTGTGCTGTACTGTATTTAGCTTTTTGTGTTGAGCCGTCTTTTAGCCTTTCCTGCTTTTAGCGACGCGTGCCACTTGAACGGCCGGGAACCTTTTTCGGCCCGAGGCTTGTGGGGCGTAGATTTTGAATTGTGATAATCTGAGCAAACGTTTTCTCAAACAATTTCCCTGCTCGGCAATCAAGGACAGAAGCCCTGGCTTTAATGAGCAACAGAGGTGGAACTTGGAAATCGAATGAGCGCTATGTTTCATCCGTATTCCCGCTAGATTCTTGAACTCCACTACAGCCAAAGCTTACAGGCACCCTGCTCTTTCGAGCCGATTGGCCCCAGATTGGTATTGCGCCACATCCAGCAATCGTTTTCACAAAAGTCCGTGTCGTGCTATCCTTCTTTCCCATCACAGCCGCAAACTCCCTAGCTTGGAGGTTTTCCTATGCCCTCAGTCGCACGTCGACGCTTCCTGCAGCAATCGCTCGTGGCAGGTGCAGCCTGCTCGTCCGAACTCCTCTTCGGCAAATTGCTGGGTGCGCAAACTCCGATTGCAAATTCAAATGCGGTCTCAACGGTCTATTTGGATACGCGCCGGACAATAGCACCAGTCGATCCCAATCTCTTTGGTTCCTTTCTCGAGCATTTGGGAAGAGCCATCTATGAAGGCATCTACGACCCCTCTTCCAAGTTTGCGGACTCCAAAGGATTCCGGAAGGATGTGCTGGACGAGATCCGCACACTGGGCGTTCCGATTATTCGCTATCCCGGTGGGAATTTTGTTTCCGGATATAACTGGCTCGACGGAGTTGGCCCAAAGCAGGATCGCCCGAAGGTTCTGGACAAGGCCTGGAACTCCCTCAACTCCAATCAATTTGGGACCAACGAATTCATGGATTGGTGCAAGCAGGCGGGCACGCTGCCCCTGATGGGACTCAATCTCGGAACCGGAACGCCAGAACAAGCGGCGGCACTGGTTGAATATTGCAACGTGGAAAAAGGCACGCAATGGAGCGACTTGCGACGGAAGCATGGAATCGCTGATCCCTACAATGTAAAGCACTGGTGTTTGGGCAACGAAATGGATGGTCCCTGGCAAATCGGCCACATGACTGCGACCGAGTATGGGCTTAAAGCAGCAGATGCGGCCCGCCAAATGCGTTACGTGGACCCCACATTGCAACTGGTGGCTTGTGGCTCCAGCGGTATTTTCATGCCGACGTATCTGGAATGGGATCGTCAGGTTCTCGAGCAGTGCTACGACTATGTGGATGCGCTTTCTTTGCACCGTTATATAGGAAATACGCAGGAGGAAACCGGAGGAGACAGCTCGAAGTATCTGGCTATGAACCTGACGATGGATCGTCAAATTGTCGAGACGGCTGCAGTTTGCGACGAGGTGCGCGGACGAAAGCGCTCCGCGAAAAAACTCTGGCTTTCGTTCGACGAGTGGAATGTCTGGTACCGGGCGCGCACCGGCGATGCTGTAAATGGCCATCGACAGGACGCCCCCCATTTGCTCGAAGAAGTTTACAATTTGGAAGACGCTCTGCTCGTGGGCGGAATCATGAATACCCTGCTGCGAAATGCAGACCGCGTGAAGCTGGCCTGTCTAGCGCAACTGGTAAACGTGATTGCCCCGATCATGACCAACGCAAACGGGCTATTCCGTCAAACAATTTTCTATCCTTACAGTTGGGGAATTCAGATGGCCCAAGGAGCAGTGCTGAATCTTCTCTCGGACTCTCCCCGGTATGAAGTTCCTGGCATAGGCGAAGTGCCGTATCTGGATGTGACGGGAACCTATTCAAAGAAGGACGGCAAGGTGGCCGTGTTCATATTGAACCGCGACCTCACGAAAGCTCATGAGGTCGATGTGGTGTGGCAAGGTACGCCACCCTCGGCAGTTTTGAAATCGACGGTATTAACGGGAACGGACCTGAAAGCTTTCAATAGTTTCGCTGCGCCGCAGAAAGTGGCGCCACAGGAACTGGGAAAGCCGGTAACCAGTGGTGGGCACACGAAATTCGAGGTGCCAGCACGCTCCTACACCGTCATTCAGTGGAGTGTGTAATCTGCGGGAATGAATTGCCGCGTTCGGGCGATCCGTCGTTCGCGCGCCGGGACCCTGGCGGCAAACGGTCCAAAGTCCGGCAAAAGCGGCTTTTTTCCTTGAGGAAAACGTTTACTCGGTGTATATCTAGGCTGCACCGGGAGGCTCTACTGTATGCGGCGATTTGCTATATCCTTGGCAATTTTCCTGATCCCGGTGGCTCTGGTTGGGCATCCGGTCGCAGCCCAGCCGAATCCTGCCGACGAGCCCAAGGCCCTTGCTGTCGACGGCGACGTTGCGACCACCCACGATCCTTCCATCATCAAAGAGCGCGACACGTGGTATGTCTTCTCAACGACTCCTCCAAATTCGAAGACTTCTGAACAGTTCCCGATTCGCTGTTCGGAAGACCTTACCCACTGGAAAGCTTGCGGATATGTCTTTTCCGATACGCCGGAGTGGATCAAAAAAGCCAGCCCGACCACCAAGGAGTTGTGGGCTCCCGATATTTCCTACTTCGATGGCAAGTTTCATCTCTATTACGCGTATTCGGTTTTTGGACGGAATACTTCGGGAATTGCGCTCCTCACCAACAAGACGCTTGATCCCGGGAGTCCAGATTATAAATGGATTGACGAAGGGCTGGTGCTAGTGTCGCACGCAGAGGATGACTTTAACGCCATCGATCCCAACCTGGTTCTTGATGAGCGGGGACAAGCATGGCTTTCGTTTGGAAGTTTCTGGAGCGGAATCAAGATGCGGAAACTGGACCGCAAAACGGGCAAACTGGCGGCCGACGATACGAAGGTGTATTCGCTGGCATCTCGGTATCGGCCGCCAAACTACGATCCTGCCAAGCCCGGCTTGCCCCCCGATTATCAGGCGATAGAAGCTCCTTTCATCGTTCGTCACGCAGACTTCTACTACTTATTTGTCTCCTTTGATTTGTGCTGCCGTGGGACCCGGAGTACATACAGAACCATGGTCGGACGTTCGGCAAATGTGACGGGGCCTTACCTCGATGCGGACGGCAAGAAAATGCTGGACGGCGCAGCCGTACCCTTTTTGAAGGCGAATCATAAATGGATAGGACCGGGTGGCGAATCCGTCTTGCTGCAGGGAGCGGGGGACATCATCGTTTTCCACGCGTACGACGGCCAAACCGGAATTCCTTCCCTGCAGATTTCAACACTGACCTGGACCGGCGGATGGCCGCACGCGGCTGTTGCGGGAGACAGCGTTTCAGAAAAAAATTGAGGTCTAGGCGCCCGGAGATGACGTTTTCGGATCGCACGACAGTCGCCCGGATGCAGAACCATTTGCGGAGGATGAACCAATGAAACGCCGGGATTTCCTGCATAAAGGAGCGCTGGGCACCACCGCATTCTTGCTTTCCGCAAAGGCCCCCTGGAAGGCTGCAGCTGCGCCGGCGGCGGATTCGAGAATCGAAGTCTTGTTCGACGAACCCCTGGGCACGATTTCCCCGAACATCTACGGTCACTTTGCGGAAAATTTGGGCGGTGTGCTGTATGACGGCATTTGGGTCGGAGAAAAATCGAAGGTTCCGAACACCGATGGGCTGCGCGCCGAACTGATCGAGCACATGCGCAAGATTAAAGCGCCGGTGATCCGTTATCCGGGCGGCTGTTTCGCCGATAGTTATGACTGGCGGGACGGAATCGGGCCCGCCGAAAAACGGCCCCGGCGCGTAAATTTCTGGGCCAATGTGGAATCCGATAAAGCGCCGGCCAGCCATCGCTACGACCCCAATACTGTGGGAACCAACGAATTTGTGCATTTTTGCAAGTTGATTGGCGCAGAGCCCTATCTGGCTGCAAATGTACGAAGCCTTCCGGCATCTGCATTCTACCAATGGGTGGACTACTGCAATTCTCCCGAAGGCAGCACAACTCTAGCCGACACCCGTGCCGCGGCTGGATATGCCGATCCCTTCAAAGTGAAATACTGGGGCGTTGGAAACGAATCTTGGGGATGCGGCGGTAATTTCACTGCGCAGGAATATGCCGTGGAGTTCCGGCGGTATTCCACCTGGCTTCCCACCTACGGCGACGAGTTACGCCTAATCGCTTCGGGGCCCAATACCGACGATTGGAATTGGACGCGCGAATTTCTGACGGAAATCGTAAAGAAAGGTCCGGGCGAGTTGCGGCGCATTTACGGGATGGCGTTGCACCACTACGCCTGGAACATGGCCAGAGGAAAAACCCAGGATTGGATAGCCGCCAAGGGCGACGCGCTGAAGTTTGAACCTGTGGATTGGTATGAATTGCTGCGCGAAGGCCAACGCATGGAAGGGCTTATCACCGGCCATTGGCAAGTTCTGAGTGAAATTGATCACAACCACCGGATCAAATTAATCGTGGATGAGTGGGGCCCGTGGTATAGGCCGGGAGGTGAAGCGACTCCAGGCAACATTCTGGAACAGATTCCCACTCTTCGTGACGCCGTGGTGAGTGGCATGACTCTGGATATTTTCAATCGTCATCCGGAAAAGGTGGCGATGGCCAACTGCGCGCAATTGGTGAACTGTCTAAATAGCTTGTACCTTGCGCATGAAGACAAATTCGTCGTTACTCCGGTCGGTCGGGTATTCGAGCTCTATGCAGGCCATCAGGGCGGCAGCGCTCTGCGGTCCATCTTTTCTACGCCCACCTTACACTACGATCGCGACAGCAAAGACGCTTCCTTCTGGGGATTGCAGGGTTCGGCTTCGGTGCGCGATAAAGAATTAACGATCACCGCAGTCAACCCCAGCACGAGCGATCCGCGTCTTTCAGAAATATCGCTGCGCGGCGCGACCGCCAGGAGTGCCAGCATGGTCTACCTTACACACAGGGATATCCACGCTCACAATTCATTCGAGCAAAAAAATGTAGTCGCTCCTCAAAGCAAAGCGCTGAACGTCGATGGCGGGAATCTGGTGGTTGAATTCCCTCCAGCTTCGGTAACGGCGCTGAAAATTCAGCTCGCCTGAGCTCCGACCGAACCTATGGCTGGTTCTTTTCCAAGGCCTCGGCTTCGGCAGGATCGAGAAGCTTCATGATGATCCGTTGCCGGTCAAGATCCGTGCGTTCGAGCGTGGTGGCCATAGCCATTTGCTCGCTGGATTCCCGGGATCTGCCCAATCGAGCGTAGGTGAGTCCCAAATAATAATGTGCTTCTCTAATCGAGGCGTCCCGTGCCAGGGCGGACTCGAGGAATTCCGCGGCTTTTGAATACTCTTTACGCTGAAACTGAATCCGGCCCATGCCCAGCAGTGCACCTACATTTTGCGGCGCCCGGCGAAGCGTGGCGCCGAACTGCCCGGCAGCCCGGTCCAGTTCATTTGCTTCCAGGTCCATAAATCCCATCTGTACATATGCTTCGGTCTGCTCCGGTTGCAGCTCGATCGATCGTTCGAATTGCTTGCGCGCCTCGTCTGGCATCGCGAGCATGTGCAGTACCAGCCCCAGCCCAAAATGTCCGGTTGGATCAGTTGGACGCAGCTGAACATATTTTTCCAGCAGTTCGCGGGCGACAGGAATCCTCGCCAGACCCATTTGGGCGCGCGCTAGCCCATAGATAGCATTGGCGTTGGCAGGCTCGGCGTTCGCCACTTGTTCGAAGGCGGCCCTGGCGTCCTCAAACAAAGACATCCGTAATGCCATCATCCCGAATTCATAATTCAGCTCCGGATTATTCGGAGCAATTTTTCTGGCACGAATCAGTATCGACAGAGACTTTTCAAAGCTGCCCTCTCGCAGAGCGAGTTTTGCTTGCTCCTGTAGCAGACCCAAAAGCGGTTTGGCTGCATCCTGCCTGCCAGGTTCAAATTTCAGGGCCAGCTCCAGTTCGTCGATCGCCTGTTCCTTGCGGTTCCTCTCCATGTACAGCAGTCCAAGACTGACGTGTACCCCGGCATAGTCGGGTGCGATCGTCACAACTTGGCGAAAGATGCTCTCGGCTTCCTCTGAACGATGTTGTTGTGCGCGGATGATGCCGAGCAAATTCAGCGCCCGGTAATCCTGCGGACTGGCGGCAAGCACTGCCTGCACTTCTTCTTCAGCATGGGGCAGATCGCCTCGGACCAGAAATTGCGCTGCCGATCGCAGGTGGCTGCCATCGGCGGAGGTTTTCTGGTTTTGGCCGGCCGCGACAGAAATTGGAGTCAGCAGCAGAAAAATCCAGCCAAGGTACCGGAAAATTCTCCGCTGCGCCTTTACGGCGCTTTGTGCCGCAAGGTATGCCCTGCTCAAATCGCGCGCCGTAAAGTTTTGTTTGGGTACTTGCAAGATCCGTCCACTATTGTTTTGGGCTGCTTGCCGTTTCTCGCACTTTGACGTTCTGGTCCGCCGGCACACCCGTCAAGCTCTGGACGACGCCACTGGGCCAACGAATCTCAATTTGCTGAACGGTTCGTTCGTCCCCCAGACCAAAATGAACTCGCCGCGCGCTGGACGATTGGTAGCTCCCGGCAGTGGTAACCGTGGTGGATTGCGAGCCGGCCGCTGTCAAGATTCTGATGTTCGCGCCAATCGCGTCACGGTTGCTCTTGACCCCTTCCAAATCAAAACTGATCCAGTGATTCTTGGCAGGAGTTTCGTTTAGCAATATCCAGGCCGGTCCATTGCTCGACGTGACCACCACGTCGAGCCGCCCGTCGTTGTTCAAGTCCCCCACAGCCAAGCCTCGCCCAACCCATCGTTCTGCAAATGGGCTGCCAGACGTGCTCGATACATCGGTAAACTTCCTACCTCCCAGATTGCGCAAGAGCAACGGCGACTCACGGTAATGCAAGTGAGGCTGCGTGGTTTCAATATTGTCCATGACGTGACCCTGCGCAATCATGAGGTCTTGCCATCCATCGTTGTCGAAGTCCAGAAATTTCGTTCCCCATCCAGAGTGCAGCAAAGTTGCCGCGGAGACACCCGTCGCCGTACTGGAGTAACTGAAGCTGCCATCCTTGCCGTTTAAAAAGAGCGCGTATTTTTGGTTCGCCAAGTCGGTGATCATTACGTCCGGCCAGCCATCATTGTCATAGTCGCCAAAATCCACACCCATTCCGGAAAATGTAGCTCCATCGCCATCCAGAGCCAGCCCCGACGTCATCCCAATTTCTTCAAACGTGCCATTCCCCTTGTTGTGAAAGAGTGTCTGGGGAACGGCGTCGTTGGCAATCAAAACGTCCATCCAACCATCTCGGTCGTAGTCAGCAACAGCGACACCCAGCCCTTTGCCGGGTTTGCTCAGCCCGGCTGGCACGGAAACTTCCTTGAATCTGCCATGGCCTTCGTTGTGATACAGGAGCGGTGTTGCCGGTTTGAAAAGATCGGGATGGCAATAGGAACGAAACCCTTCCTTGCGCTCGCCACAGTAGACTTCGGAAAAATCCCATTCCATATAGCGCGCCACGACCAAATCCAGGCGTCCATCATTGTCGTAGTCCACCCATGCCGCGCTGGTGGCCCATCCCGATCCCGCCACGCCCGCACTTTCGGTGACGTCGGTAAACGTTCCATTGCCGTTGTTGTGGTAGAGCGTGTTGCGACCGTAACCTGCGACAAACAAATCCTCGTAGCCGTCGTTGTCGAAATCTCCCACGGCTACTCCGGTAGAGTAAAAACTTCCTGCAACTCCGGCCTTTTCCGTCACGTCCTCGAACGTTCCGTCAGACTTCTGGCGGTACAACCGGTTCCAATATTCCGGCCCCGTTTTGCGAGGAATTGTTCCGGCCGGCGAAGGATCACTGATGGGCGCGCCATTGGTCAGGAAAATATCCAACCGTCCGTCATTGTCAAAGTCGAATACCGCAACCCCCGAACCCATCGTTTCAAGAAGGTATTTCCGGGAAGTTGGTGAAGCTTTATGGAGAAAGTTCACTCCAAGTTCACGGGTCGCGTCACGATAGCGGCCTCGATTTGTAGCGGCTGGCTCTTGTACAAGGGCTTTAGCCCCTTGGGGATACGCGGTGGGATTGAGGAACCAGACAGCGGATAAGCACATGAACCAGAGTTTTTGCATCGGACTTATGGTTGCAGAATAACACGACGAAAGAAGCCCCATAATTGGCGCGACGCCTGTGAACGTTCTTACCAAAGGAAAAGCGGAGTGTCAGGAAGCTTGAGTCCTGGTACTCCGCTTTGCACTCCGGGGTGGTTAGAATTCGAGCCTTAGCTCCAACTGTATGATTCTGGGTCCCAGCACCGTGCTACTGGTATCAAGGCATCCAAAGACGTTCACCGACTGGCCTTTGCAATCGCCTTGCGGGTTTGGATTCGTCGGAGCGGGATTTAAGTTGAACGGCCGATTGAACACGTGGCGGTTGAAAGCATCGGTTGCGGTGGCACGGAACAGCAGGTTTACGTTTTCTTTGATTTGGGTTCGTTTTGTCAGGCTGAAATCCTCGCTGTCGTACTTAAACATTCGTACGCTGCCGATGGTTCTTGACATTGTTCCGAAAACGAAAGGAGCCGAGCTTGAGGCAACGCCGGCATTGGGATCGGAAAACGCATTGGTGTTAAAGAGCGGGTCGTGTTCCGGGTCGAAGTGCCCGCTAAGATATTGTTGGCTGAAGATCTGCTGCCCCGCGACTTGATCATACCGGAACGCACCGGCAAAAGCCGGCGCACCCGTTGCGCAGCAGAACGAAAGAGGCTGTCCGCTCTGATACCGCTGGATCCCTCCAATCTGCCAGCCGCCTACGACTCTGTTTAAGACTCCGCCTTTATCGAGGAATCGTTTTCCTTTTCCAACCGGAAGGTCATAGACATAACTGAGCACCAGCGCGTGGGGAACGTCCTGGTTGCTGATGGCTTTCTCACCCCTCAGATCAAACGGATTCTGAGCGCTACCACCGCCATGCAGCGTGGCGAAAAACGGAAGCGCCGCATCGGCATCGGTAAGGGTTTTCGACCATGTGTAGGACGCCATTAATGTTAGCCCGTTGCGGAAGCGACGACGGACCGACGTCTGCAGGGCGTTGTATGTGGATTGTCCAAGATTTTCCAGCGCTCCGTCCGTGTTGAATCCGAAGTACTGCGGAAACGGAACGAGTGCTTGTGCAACGATAGCGTTGGAAGGAAAGGTCGAATAAGGGGGGTTGATTCCGGCTGCTTGCGCCTCCGGAGATGAAATAGAAGCATTCAGCAGGTTGCCCAAGCCCAAAAAGTTCGGACGCAGTGAGTTCACCGCATCGAAGTTTGTACGGAGATGGGTAGAGTGCTGCCCAACGTAAGCGACGTCCAGGATCAAGTCGGGCAAGAGCTCATGTTGCACTTCCAAGCTCCAGTTCTCAATCATTCCCGGACGTCCATAGCTGGGATCTACATACTGGGGTCCGGTAAAATTCAACTGCGATGGATCCAGGTTGGGTGGAGGGGCAAAAGCGGGGAAACCGGACGCAATTGTAAAAGCTGGATTGAATCCATCCAGAGTCGAGATCCCTGGATTGGCTTGGAACCCGGCGCGGTTGAAGCCACCAAAATCTGCATAGATGAGCGGACCATAGATAATCCCAAAACCGCCGCGCAGTACCGTTTTGCTGTTGAATCTGGCGGGAGACCAGGCGAATCCAACACGCGGTCCAAAATCCTTGAACCACGTGTCCGCCCAACGCTCATTCACATTTCCATTGCGTCCGGTCCCGGCTCCAGCAAATACCAGCGCTCCGGGAATTCCGCCAGCACCCGGGTTGGCCGCTGCTAAATCAATGTTAGAAACGTTGCCGTTAACTTCCCGGCGGGGAAAATCGACGTCCCATCGCAGTCCGTAGTTGATCACGAGCGTCGGAGTTATCTTGTAGCTGTCTTGCACGAAGATGCTGTAGTACGGAGAGACGTACTTCGGTTGCCCCGCGTAAGTAATAGCGTTTGCATCGCGAACCAGTCCCAGTAACAAGCTTGCCGTTGCGCTCCCGGTCCCGGCGCCAATGCCCGTGTTTACACCTGCGGTCTGCTGATTGGAAAAGTCCCAAGTCCCGGTGTTGTTGTTGAGGGTAATGGGATCATAAATCTGCAGCCGGTAGTCGAACCCTGCTTTGATGTTGTGCTTGCCTTTTACCCAGTTCAGGTCGTAATTCACGCGATAGCCGTTGTCAATCGTGTCGCCATTGACCGAGTCTCCCTGGCCCGTG
>Ga0193716_1000759_pt1 | contig 19221 bp, 19 predicted proteins | sample U2c1metaG_FD_145901 | JGI IMG/M metagenome (GOLD analysis project Ga0193716, IMG submission 145901) | Soil microbial communities from a riparian zone of the East river system, Colorado, United States - U2c1 | ecosystem: Environmental > Terrestrial > Soil > Riparian zone | place: USA: East River...
GCGTCGAGCTGGACTTTCCCGCCGTCGACGTGGTCGGCACCGGCGGCGACCAGTCCGGCACGGTGAACATCTCCACGATGAGCGCACTGGTGACCGCGGCCGCCGGTGTGCCGGTGGTCAAGCACGGGAACCGGGCCGCGTCGTCGCGCTGCGGTGCGGCCGACGTGCTGGAGTCGCTCGGGGTCGTGCTCGAGCTGTCGCCCGAGCAGGTCGCGACCTGTGTTCGAGAGATCGGCATCGGGTTCTGTTTCGCGCCGGCGTTCCACCCGGCGTTCCGGCATGTCGGGCCGACCAGGTCGCAGCTCGGCATTCCCACGGCGTTCAACATCCTCGGACCGCTGACCAACCCGGCGCAGCCAACGTCCGCGCTGGTGGGGTGCGCGAACGCGCGCCTGGCGCCGGTCGTGGCGGAGGTGCTCGCGGCGCGCGGCTTCTCGGTGCTGGTCGTCCGAGGTGACGACGGTCTCGACGAGATCACCACCACGACCACGACGTCGGCGTGGGTGGCGTCCGGCGGTGTCGTGCGGGAGACCACCATCGACCCGGTCTCGGTCGGCGTCGCCCCGGTGTCACCGGAGGATCTGCGCGGCGGCGACGCGGCCGTGAACGCGGCGGTCCTGCGTGCCCTGGTGGCCGGCGACCCGGGCCCGGTCCGCGAGACGGTGTTGCTGAACGCGGCCGGCGCGATCGCGGCGTTCCGCGACCTGTCGGGCGATCTCACGACGGCGCTGCGAGCGGGCCTCGAGGAAGCGGCGGCGGCGGTGGACTCCGGCCGCGCGGCGGTGCTGCTGGACCGCTGGACAGAGCTGACCAACTCGCTGAGCAAAGCCCCGCTGGCGAACGCCTGAGCTGGCCTCCGGCCCCCGTTTTCCAGGCTACGGCAGGGCACCGACAGTCCAGGCGCGCCGGGACGCGGTTGTCCACAGGCGTTCCGGTTGTCCACAGCGACCCCGGCGACGCCTGTTTCTGTCGGTGGTAGCCGGTAGCGTGGTTCGAGGGGGCCAGCGGCCACGCCAGGGTTCGGTCAACGTCGTGGCTGCTGATGTGCGGTGGCCACCCCGGTGCGGTGGCCGCGTCCCGGGACCACGGCCCGATGCCGGCCGCGAACGGCACCTTTGGGACATCGGTCATGCCGTGAAAGGCGCGTTGAGGGCAGCCGGTGCCCTGAATGCGCCTTTCACGGCATGACGCCTGTCCCGAACACGCCTTTCACAGCGCGGAACGGACTTCGACACAGCCCTGTCAGAACCCACGCGACCCTATCTACCCATCGGCTCGCAAACCCCGCGACCTGTGGACAACCGCGTTCGCCGCAGCCGTCGTTGTCGGTGGTCACCGGTAGGCTGGAAAACGGGGGGCCGGGGGCCAAGCGGCCTGGTCAGGGCCGCCGCCCAACCGCGTCACCGACCTGGGCGGGCCGCCCATGCGCTGGCGTCAGTCGCACCGGCTTCGACACACACGAAAGGCCGGCCCCGCGTACGGGACCGGCCTTTGCTGAAGCTGAAGTTTGCTCAGTCTGTCGCGTTCGGGCGGGTGTGGTACTCGAAGACGAGACCGCCTATCGCACCGAGCACGAGAACCAGCGCGACCACCAGCAGCCACACCTGCCAGAACGCCAGCGACAGCGCCGCGAGCCCGGCCGACGCGGCGATCGCCACCGGCCAGTAGCTGCCCGCGGAGAAGAAGCCGATCTCGCCAGCACCGTCGCTGATCTCGGCGTCCGGGTTGTCCTCCGGACGCCGTTCAACGCGGCGGGCGATGAAGTGGAAGTACGAGCCGATGATCAGCGAGAGCCCACCGGACAGGATGAGTCCGACGGTGCCGACCGCCTCCTTGGCCCACACGCCGTACACCACGGCGGCGAGGAAGAAGAACGCCGTCGTCACGTCGAAGACCCTGGCCTCGACCTTCATCAGTGCACCCTCTCCGAATCCGAAGTCACTTCGACGACGTCCGCGCCGTGCGGTCGCTGTTGAACGGGGACGTGGTCACCGCGGTCGGCGAACACAGCTCACCGCACGACGGGTCGTCCTTCCCGAGCTGCGTCAGCGCCTCGGCCGCCGTGTACGGCTTGTCGGTGTCCTCGTTGGTCGACACCCGCAGCCGCATGTAGTCGTCGAACCGCTCCGGGCTCAGCGCGCGGACCTCGAAGTTCATGCCCGAGTGGTACGTGCCGCACAGCTCGGCGCACCGCCCGACGAACGAGCCCTCGCGGTCGATCGAGTTCTGGAACGTGTTGTCCTGCTGGTTCTTCTCCGGGTACGGGAAGACGTCCCGCTTGAAGTTGAACTCCGGCACGAAGAACGAGTGGATGACGTCGCGCGCCCGCAGCTCGTAGTGGATCGTCTTGGTCGACGGGAGCACCAGCAGCGGGATCTCGGTCGTGCTGCCGGTGGTGGACACCAGCTCGCCGTCCGAGGTGCGCGGCACCATCTTGCGACCGTCGGCGGTCACGTACTCGTCGTACGTGAACTGCCAGTTCCACTGGAACGCGAGAACCTCGACGTTGACGTCGACGTTCTCCTTCGGTTCCTCGGCGAGCACGAAGTTCTGTGTCGTCACCGTGAAGTAGAACAGGATCACCACGATGATCGACGGCACGCCGGTGTAGATGAACTCGAGGAAGTGGTTGTACTGGAACTGCCTCGGTAGCGTGTCGCCCTTCTTGCGGTGCGCGATCACCGGCCACAGGATCAGCGCCCACATGATCACACCGATGATCAGCGACGCGACCACCGACCACGTCCAGAAGTCACGCATCCGCGCGGCCTGCGGAGTGACCGCCTGCGGCCACCCGAAGCGGAGCACCTCGCTGCCAGAGCACCCGGTCGCGGTGACGGCGACCAGCCCGACGAGGCCACCGATGGTGGTCAGCCGCGTTGCCCGCGTGCGCCCCGTATTGCCCACTGCGCGACCCCTCCTTGGAAGACCAGTGATCCAGACGGGAGCGTAGCCCAGAGGCCGAGGCCACACCGCTTAGGGGCTGGCGTGTCCGGTGCCGCCATACTGGCTTCCGACAAGCACTCGACAGGAGAGGTTGTGCCGGAGACGTGTGCGGTCTGCTTGGCGTGGTCTGCCCAACTGAATCGGAAGCCAGCGCGACCAGGGACGCGGTCGCGGCCGCCATGCGCTGCCAGCGGCACCGGGGCCCCGACGAGATCGGGACGTGGGCGGGCGATGAGGTGGTGTTCGGCTTCAACCGACTGTCGATCATCGACGTCGACCACTCCCACCAGCCGTTGCACTGGAGTCCGGACGACGCCCAGGAGCGCTACACGCTGCTGTTCAACGGCGAGATCTACAACTATCTCGAGCTGCGCCAGGAGCTGATCGAGAAGCACGGCGCCACCATGCGCACACACGGGGACGGCGAGGTCATCGTCGCCCTGTACCACTACCTCGGGCCGGAGGCGGTCTCGAAGCTGCGCGGCATGTTCGCGTTCCTCATCTGGGACTGGCGCCAGCACCGCGTGTTCGGCGCGCGGGACCCGTTCGGCATCAAGCCGTTGTTCTATTCGGTTGGCCCCGGCGGGGTCGCGTTCTCGAGTGAGAAGAAGTCGCTCCTCGAGTTGGCGCCCCGGTTGCACGTTCCCCAGACCCTCGACCGGACCGCGCTGCAGCACTACCTGACGCTGCAGTACGTCCCGGAGCCGGAGACCCTGCACCGCGAGGTCCGGCGGATCGAGTCGGGCACCTCGTTCACCGTCTCGCCCGGCGGCCGGCTGCGCACCGAGCGGTACTTCTTCCACACGTTCCGTCCGACGCCGGTCCGCGGCGCCGAGCAGAAGCTGTACGACGAGATCGCGGACGTGATGCGCGACTCGGTCGCCAAGCACATGCGTGCCGACGTGACCGTCGGGTCGTTCCTGTCCGGCGGCATCGACTCGACGGCCATCGCGGCGCTCGCCCGTGAGCACAACCCGAACCTGGTGACATTCACCTCGGGTTTCGAGCGCGAGGGCTACTCGGAGGTCGACGTCGCCGCGGAGTCGGCCGCCGCCATCGGCGTGAAGCATGTGGTCAAGAACGTGTCGCCGGAGGAGATGATGGAGGCGCTGCCGCTCATCGTCTGGTACCTCGACGACCCGGTGGCCGACCCGGCGCTGGTGCCGCTGTGGTTCATCGCCAGGGAGGCGAGACGCCACGTGAAGGTCGTCCTGTCCGGCGAGGGCGCGGACGAGCTGTTCGGCGGCTACACCATCTATCGGGAGCCCATCTCGCTCGCGGCCTTCGAGAAGGTCCCCGGCGCGCTGCGCAAGGCGATGGGCTCGCTGTCGACGAAGATCCCCGAGGGCACCAGGGGCAAGGACCTGCTCCGCCGCGGCGCGCTCTCGTTGGAGCAGCGCTACTACGGCAACGCCAGAATCTTCCGCGACGACCAGTTGCAGTCGGTGCTGCGGACCTTCGATCCGGCTGTCAGCCACATGGACGTCACGGCCGGTCCGTACCGCGAGTCGGAGAACTGGGACCCGGTGACCCGCATGCAGCACGTTGACCTGTTCACGTGGCTGCGCGGGGACATCCTGGTCAAGGCGGACAAGGTGACCATGGCGAACTCGCTGGAGCTGCGGGTGCCGTTCCTGGACGCCGAGGTCTTCAAGGTGGCGGCGAAGATCCCCACCGAGGAGAAGATCACCAAGGAGACGACCAAGTACGCGCTGCGCCAGGCGCTGCGCCAGATCGTCCCCGCCCACGTGCTCAACCGCCGCAAGCTGGGCTTCCCGGTGCCGATCCGCCACTGGCTCAAGGACGAGATGTACGACTGGGCACGCCAGATCGTCCTCAAGTCCCAGACCGACGAGGAGATCGACAAGAACGCGGTGCTGCGGCTCCTGGAGGAGCACCGCGCGGGGACCCTCGACCACAGCCGACGCATCTGGGCGCTGCTCGTGTACATGCTGTGGCACGGAATCTTCATCGAGCGCAGCATCCACCCGAGAATCCCGGAACCGCACTACCCGGTGAAGCTCTAGTGTCCCGCGCCGGAAATTCGGTGCGTAAGTCGGTGGATCCAGGTTTCTGCTGGCAAGGCGCCGATCCTCCCTCGTACCGGGTTGTACTTGGGTGGATCGGCAACGCCGCCAGCAGGAAGCTGGGCCGGCGAATTATGTGCTTGATTTCCGGCGCGGGACACTAGTAGAGCGTCGCAGTTAACTCTTGGGGTAGAGGTGGCGGAGTTTGACGCGTGCGTTGTTGGTGGTGAACTGCCAGCGGACCTGGCGCCGTTCGGCGTTGATGGCGTGTTGCCAGGCGTCGAGTTCGGTGTTGAGGGTGTCGAGGTCGCTGATGCGGCGGTCGAGGCATTGCCGGGACAGTGCGGACAACTCGATCTCGGCGATGTTGAGCCAGGACCCGTGTTTGGGAGTGTGGTGGATCTCCAGGCGTTGGGCCAGCGCGAAGGCTTCGCTGGGTTCGAACGCTTCGTAGAGCGATGCGATGCCGTGTGTGTTGAGGTTGTCCATCACCAGTACCACGGTCTCGGCGTCGGGATAGTCCACGGTCAGGAGTTGTTTGACCTGCCCGGCCCAGTCGATCCGGGTGCGCTGGGGCAGGGCGTGGACGCGGCGCCACCCTTGCAGGGGCTCGACCCACACGAAGATCGAGCAGGTGCCGCACCGAACGTATTCGCTGTCCTCACAGGCATCCCTGCCCGGTCGGGCGGGGAGCGGGTCACGGGCGTGATCGAGTAGTTGGAAGGGTTTCTCGTCCATGCACACGACCGGACGGGCGGGATTGTGCGGTCGGGCGTAGACGGATAGGACGTCTTCCATCGCCGCGGCGAAGGCCGCGTTCGCCTTCGGCGGGATGTTCCAGCACTTCCTCAGATGAGGACGCAGTTCCGTTTTTTTAGGACCCGGCCGATGGTGGAATGGTCCAGGTTCGGGATGTCCTCGGTGAGTTCGACGTGTTTCTCTAGCAGCCGCAACGACCACCGGGCATGCCCCGGCGGCGGTTGTGAACACGCCAGGGCGATCAGCCGGGCCTCGACCTCACCGGTCACCGGGGACGGCACCGGCGGAAGATCGCGTTTCCTCCGCGAGATCGTGGCGAGGACATCGCCACCGGTCTCAGCGAACCGCTTCGCGACCAGTCGCAGTGTCTCGCCCGAGACCCCGAGCCGGACGGCGATCTCCTCTTTCGAATCGATCTCGCCCGTCGAGGTGTCCAACGCGAGCAGCGCCCGCGCCCGCATGATCATCGACGCCGGCCACACACCCGTTCTGGTCAGCCGCATCAACTCTCCACGATCCCGTGTGGTCAACGCGACCGGCCGTTTCATCTGTGAGGGCACCACAACCGTCCTTGTCCGGCAGACACAGGGATCTGCCAGACACCAGCCTCCCAGCCAAGCACGCCACAACTAAGCAGCGACACGCTACTAGTGCCCTACCGCTGGAAGCGCCACGTCTTGCTGTCGAAGGCGACGCACACGCTCGGGGACAGCACGACGACCCGCAACGTCCCGTCGCGCTCGTCGAAGTCGATGCCTTCCGCCTCGAAGTCGCCGGCGCAGCCGCTCTCCAGCGGCAACTGACCGAGCAGGGTCACGGCGCCGGCGACGTCCGTGCCACCGACCGGCGCCGCGAGATCCACCTGCAGCAACGGTTTGGTGACCCCGAACAGGTCGCCGGCAGGGTCGTCCGACGAGCACACTAGCTGGGTGGCCGTCACGAAGTCGCAGCCCTGGACGTCCCGCATCGGCCGGTCCAGCCGGATGGCCGACGCCAGCGGCAGGTTGACCGAGGAGTCCGGGTGGGCGATGCCGGGCATCGGGTGCACCAGCAGCCGGTCGGCCGTGCCGTACTCGCCCGCCAGCAGCCACTGGCCATCCGGAGAGACCGCGGCGAACGAGTTGTTCGGCGCCTCCCACGACTCCAGCGCGTGCTGGTACTCCGCCCACGCGCCGGAGGGCGACTCGACGCGGAACAGCTTCGCCCCTCGGTCGTCGCGCTGGTAGGGCTCCACGTAGTAACCGTGCCCGGCACCCGGGTCACCCACATGGTTCCAGCCGCGTGCCGCCAGATCAGGCGGCACGGTCCCGATACCGGTGTACCGGACGACGGTCCCGGACGGTCGTTCGACGATCGCGAGCCCCTGGCTCTCGTCCAGGGGCCGCGCGACATCGGAGCCGACGGGCCGCCACGGGCCCGTAGCCGCGCCGGCGGTGCCGGCGAACACGAGTAACAGAGCAGCGGTCACCGCGAGTATGCGCACAGTGACCAGAGGTACCAGAACCGTCCTGGAACCGGTACCTACGCAGGGAGGATGGCGTCGATCTCCTCGGCGGACTCCGGCCCGTACGCGGCACCGATGCGGGTCAGCGCGAGCGGCCGATCCAGCAGCCACTCCTGCGGGCCGACGGTCTCGAGCACCAGCACGGCGATGTAGGAACCGAGCTGCGCGGCGCGCTCCAGCCCGAGGCCCTTCTCAAGGCCGGCGAGCAGCCCTGCCCGGAACGCGTCCCCGACGCCGGTCGGGTCGGCCTTCATCGTCTCCGGCACGGCACTGACGTGGATGGTGGTGCCGGCGCGGTCGACCATCTCGACGCCCTTCTCACCCAGCGTCGTGATCCGCATCTCGACCTGGCCGAGCACGTCCTGCTCCGACCAGCCGGTCTTCTGCCGCAGCAGCTCCCACTCGTAGTCGTTGCTGAACAGGTACTTGGCGCCGGCCACGAAGGACCTGATCTGCTCTCCCGACATACGCGCGAGCTGCTGCGACGGGTCGGCGGCGAACGCGTACCCGCGCTGACGGCACTCCTCGGCGTGCCGGAGCATCGCGTCCGGGTCGTCCGGGCTGATGAGCACCAGGTCGAAACCGCCGACGCGGGCCTCGATCGGCGCCAGCTCGATGAGCCGGGCCTCCGCCATGGCGCCCGCGTAGAACGACGCGATCTGGCACATGTCGTCGTCGGTCGTGCAGACGAAGCGGGCCGTGTGCGCGGTCTCGGACACGTGCACGCCGGCGCAGTCGACGCCGTGCCGCTCCAGCCAGGAGCGGTAGTCGGCGAAGTCCTCGCCCACCGCGCCGACCAGCACCGGCGAACCGCCGAGCACACCCATGCCGAACGCGATGTTGGCGCCGATCCCGCCACGCCGGACGGTGAGGTCGTCGACGAGGAAGCTCAGCGAGATCCGGTGGAGCTGCTCGGCGACGAGCTGCTCGGCGAACCGGCCGGGAAAGTGCATGAGATGGTCTGTCGCGATGCTTCCGGAGACGGCGACTGGCACGAGGGATTCCCCTGTCTGGTGGTCGTCAGATGGAGTGAACGGAAGTCGACAACGTTAGTAGTTGTCGATCGCCGTGACCCACGTGGGGACACTCCTCGACACTACCGGTCGGTAAGGGTGTGCGGTCCAGGTCTTTCGACCTATGTTCGAGCTTGTGACAACACCTGAAGCCGAGACCTTCGCCGAGCTGATCGCGGACTGCGCGGACATCCCCGCGGCGCTGCGCACCGGCGACCATGACCTTCCCGGCCCGCGCGTCGCCGCGCCGTGGGAGGTCGACGAAACCTGCTTCGCCCAGGTCAGTGGCCTGGAGGAGTACGCGTAGACACCGTGCGAGAAGAACGGGCCGCGACCTTTGAGGTCGCGGCCCGTTTCTCACGTAGTGGGACTCAGTGGAACGAGTCTCCGCACGCGCAGGAACCCCCGGCGTTGGGGTTGTCGATGGTGAAGCCCTGCTTCTCGATGGTGTCGACGAAGTCGATCGTGGCGCCCTGCACGTAAGGGGCGCTCATCCGGTCCACCGCGACCTTGAGGCCGCCGAAGTCCCGGTACAGGTCACCGTCGAGCGAGCGCTCGTCGAAGAAGAGCTGGTAGCGCAGACCGGCGCAGCCACCTGGCTGGACGGCGATACGCAGGTGCATGTCGTCGCGCCCCTCCTGGTCCAGCAGGGCCTTGGCCTTGCTGGCGGCCGCGTCCGACAGGAGCACGCCGTGCGTCTCCGTCTCGGTCTCGGTGGTGTTCTCCTGGGCGGTCGTCATGGTTCTCCCTCGACCTTTGCGGACTCCTACTACTTCGGGAACAACCGGGCTGGCCCGTCGTTATTCCCGTCCCTCGAACTCCATGGTTGCACATGTGGGCTGGAGAGTGGCTGAGCGGAGCCTGCGGAGCGAACAGACAGTGCTGTTGCGGAGCTTCCGGAGCGAACAGACGGCACTGTTGCGGAGCTTGGGAGCGAACAGACAGCGCTGTTACAGCCGCCACTGTGCCGACACATGCTTGGCGAGTGCGGTGAGAGTGCCCGCGGGGTCCGCGAGCGACGCCTCCGGCGACCCGACGTGCTCGGAGACCGAGTACGCCTGGTCGACACCGGCGGACGCGGCCCGCCGCCGGCCGACGCTGACCTGCCCGGCGAGCACCAGGCACGGCGTGCCGCGCTCGGCCGCCGCGCCGGCCACCCTGGTCACGAGCTTGCCGCGCAGCGACTGGAAGTCGAAGCTGCCCTCGCCGGTGACCACGAGCTGGGCGTCGTCGAGCGCCGTGTCGAGGCCGGTCAGCCGCCGGACCACGCCGGCGCCAGACTCGACCGTCGCACCGAGCGCGATCAGCGCCGCACCGAGCCCACCCGCGGCGCCGGCGCCCTGCTCGTCGCGGATGTCGCGGCCCGCGACCTCGGCCAGCACGTCCGCCCAGCGGGTCAGCGACCGTTCGAGGCGGCGCACGGCCAGGTCGTCGGCGCCTTTCTGCGGGCCGAACACGCGGGCCGCGCCGAGCTTGCCGAGCAGCGGGTTCTCCACGTCCGACGCCGCGATCAGCTTCACGTCGCCGAGGTTGACCTTGCCGGACAGGCGCGCGGTGTCGATCAGCGGACCGCCGCCATGCGGCAGCGGCTCGTCGTGCTCGTCGACCGGGACCGCGCCGAGCGCGCGGAACATGCCGGCGCCGCCGTCGGTGCTGCCCGACCCGCCGAGGCCCACGACGATCGTGTGCACCTTCGACTCGATGGCGTGCGCGACCAGCTCGCCGACGCCGACGGTGTTCGCCACGAGCGCCCTGCGCTCCTCTTTCGGCACCAGCGTCAGCCCGCAGGCCTGGGCGCACTCGAGGTAGGCGGTGCCGTCGTGCTCGAGCCAGACGGCGTCGACCGACGCGCCGAGCGGCCCGGCGACGGACCGGTGGTGGAGGTGCCCGCCGAGTGCCGAGGCCAGCACCTCGACGAAGCCGGGACCACCGTCGGCGAGGGGGCAGAGGGTGAGTTCGTCGGCCGGCGCGGCGGCGCGCCACCCGGCCGCGATGGCCGCCGCGGCCTCCGGCGCGGTCAACGTCCCACCGAAGCAGTCAGGAGCGATCAGGACCCGCATGGTCAAAGCGTAGTTGCACCTCCTTTACCCTCTGGCGTGTGAGGTTCCTTCGCCGCAAAGACGCAGACACCGCCGCCGCCGAGATCGACGCCGGCGGTGTCTGCGTCTTTGCGGCGAACGACGCCAGAAACAAGTCCCACACCCCGGGCAAGGGGCGGCCGACGCCCAAGCGGCGGGAGGCGGAGCAGAAGCGCCGCGGCCCGGTCGCGCCGCCGCCGCGCACCACCCGCGAGGCGATGAAGCGGGCCCGAGGCAACAAGGAAGATCGCAAGGAGCTCAAGGCCAAGCGCGCGGAGATCCGCGTGACGCAGCGCGAGCGCATGATGGCCGGCGACGAGAAGTACCTGATGCCGCGCGACCGGGGGCCGGTCAAGCGGTTCATCCGGGACTCGGTCGACTCGCGCCGCAACTTGCTCGGGCTGTTCATGCCCCTCGCGATCCTGATCTTCGTGGCGCTGCTGGTGCCGGCGCCCCAGATTCAGAGCCTCACCACGCTCATCTGTCTGCTGATGCTGATCGCGATGATCATCGAGGGGGTGCTGAACGGGCGCCGGCTCACCCGGCTCGTGCGGGAACGGTTCCCGAAGGAGCCGATCCGCGGTCTGTCCGTCGGCTGGTACGCGTTCATCCGCGCGTCGCAGCTACGCAAGCTGCGGGTGCCGAAGCCGAGCGTCCGGCCCGGCGACAAGATCTAGATGGATTTGGGGCGGGAGCCGCTCCCACTGCGCGGCCGGGTGGCGTTGGTCACCGGCACGTCGCGGCGGGCGGGGATCGGTTACGCGATCTGCCGGCGGCTCGCCGCGTACGGGGCGAGCGTGTTCGTGCACCACTTCACGCCGCACGACGCGACGCGGTCCTACGGCGCGGACGCCGTCGACTCGGTCGTCGCGGGTGTCGCGGAAGCGCTCGCCGACCCCGACGCCGCCGTACGTGACCTGTCGGCGGACCTGTCCGATCCGGCGGCGCCGGCGCGGGTCGTCGACGCGGCGGTCGCGGCGTTCGGCCGGCTCGACATCCTGGTGTGCAACCAGGCCCGGTCGGGGTCCGACGGCCCGCTGTCGGCCCAGACGCCGGAGCTGCTGGACGCGCACTGGACGGTCAACGCGCGGGCGTCGATCCTGCTGGCCAGGTCGTTCGCGGCGCTGGGCGGGCCGGGTCGGCTGGTGTTCATGACGTCGGGTCAGAACCTGGGCCCGATGCGGGACGAGGTGGCGTACGCGGCGAGCAAGGGCGCGCTGTGGTCGCTGACCGCGACACTGGCCGACGAGCTGGCCGACTCGGGCATCACGGTGAACACCGTCAACCCGGGCCCGGTCGACACGGGGTACGCACCGCCGGCCGCACACGCTGCCGTCGCGGCCCGCTTCCCCGCCGGCCGCTGGGGTGAGCCGGACGACCCGGCGCGACTGATCGCGTGGCTCGCCACCGACGAGGCCCGCTGGATCACCGGCCAGGTACTCAACACAGAGGGCGGCTTCCGCCGCTGACCCGCGTGTCCAACACCCAGACCCCGCGTGTTCAACACTCAGAACCGGTGAGTTGAACATTCGCGACCGCCGCGGATGGTCGCGAATGTCGAACTCACGTGTCACGGGCGTTGAACACGCGGGGCTTGAGTGTTGGACACGCGGGGCGGGTGCTGGAGTTGCTCCACCGTTAGGTTGGGTCACATGGAGTTTCGACGTCTTGGCCGTAGTGGCCTGAACATCAGTGAGATCTCGTACGGCAACTGGATCACGCACGGCTCCCAGGTCGAGGAGGAGCAGGCGCTGGCGTGTGTGAAGGCCGCGCTCGACGAGGGCATCACCACCTTCGACACCGCCGACGTGTACGCCAACACGCGCGCCGAGTCGGTCCTCGGCCGTGCGCTGGCCGGGCAGCGGCGCGAGAGCCTCGAGATCTTCACGAAGGTGTTCTGGCCGACCGGCCCCGGCGGCCCGAACGACAAGGGCCTCGGCCGCAAGCACATCATGGAGTCGGCCAACGGGTCGCTCGCGCGGCTGCAGACCGACTACGTCGACCTCTACCAGGCACACCGGTACGACAGCAGCGTCCCGCTGGAGGAGACCTTCCTCGCGTTCGCGGACCTCGTGCGTGCCGGGAAGGTGCTCTACATCGGCGTCTCGGAGTGGAACGCCGAGCAGATCGCCGCCGGCGCGGAGCTGGCGCGTGAGCTGAAGGTGCCGTTCATCTCGAACCAGCCGCAGTACTCGATGCTGTGGCGGGTGATCGAGTCCGAGGTCGTGCCGGCGTCCGAGCAGGCCGGGATCAGCCAGATCGTCTGGTCGCCGATCGCACAGGGCGTCCTGACCGGCAAGTACCTGCCGGGGCAGGCGCCGCCCGCCGGGTCGCGCGCCACCGACGAGAAGAGCGGCAAGAACTTCATCTCCCGCTTCATCGAGAATGACGACCTGCTGGCGCGGGTCCAGCGGCTCAGGCCGATCGCCGAGGAGGTCGAGCTCTCACTGGCCCAGCTCGCGGTCGCGTGGGTGCTCCAGAACAAGAACATCGCGTCGGCGATCATCGGCGCGACCCGGCCGGAGCAGGTGTCCGAGAACGTCAAGGCGGCCGGCGTCACCCTGGACGCGGACGTGCTGAAGAAGATCGACGAGGTCCTCGGCGACGTCGTGGTGCGGGACCCCAAGCACACCGGCTAAGGGTGCAGGCTCATCGGGCCGTAGACGACCTCGCCGTCGCACAGCAGGGTCACCTCGTCGACACCACGGTCGGCGAGGTCCTGCCACGACGCGCTCAGCCAGACCTCCGCCTCGTCCTGGTCGGCGAACATCGGGGACCCGTCATGACTCCAGCGGTACTCCACGGCCACACAAGATAGCGTGCGGCCGTGACGACCTTGATCCTCGGCGGTGCGCGGTCCGGCAAGTCCGCGCACGCCGAGGGCCTCCTGCCGGTCGCCCGCGCGACCTACGTGGCGACCGCACGCGTCGACCCGGCGGACACCGAGTGGACGGCGCGGATCGCCGCGCACGTCGCCCGCAGGCCCACGTCGTGGCAGACCGTCGAGCCGACCGACCTCGCGGCGTTCCTGACCGAGGCGCCGGCCGATCCGCCGGTACTCGTCGACGACATCGCCACCTGGCTGACCTCGGTGTTCGACGACCACACGGCCTGGGACGGCTCGCTCGACCCGGTCCACGCCGAGTGCGACCGGCTCGTCGTCGCGGTCGGCGCGTGCCGGGCCGACGTCGTGCTGGTGTCCTCGGAGGTCGGCCTCGGCGTGGTGCCCGCGACGCGTTCTGGCAGGCTCTTCCGCGATCAGCTGGGTGTGCTCAACGCGGCCCTCGCGGACCAGTGCGCCTCCGTCGTGCTGCTGGTGGCCGGCATCCCGCTGCGACTGCGATAACGATGTTCGCTCCGCAAGCTGCGCTCAGTGACCTGGAGGAATCGAGTGGACTTCGACATCGTCAGCCAACCGGACGAAGCCGTGCGGCAGGCGGCGCTGGCGCGGCACGACCGGCTGACCAAGCCGCGCGGGGCGCTGGGACGGCTCGAGGAGCTCGGCGCGTGGCTGGCCGCCTGCCAGGGCGAGTGCCCGCCGCACCCGCTGCGACGGCCGAGGGTCGTGGTGTTCGCGGGTGACCACGGCGTCGCGGGGCGCGGGGTGTCGGCGTACCCGAGCGAGGTCACCGCGCAGATGGTGGCGAACTTCCAGTCCGGCGGCGCGGCGATCAACGTCCTCGCGGGGATCGCCGGTGCCGGCGTGCGGGTGGTGGACCTGTCGGTCGCCACGGACACGACCGTCGGGGAGCACAAGGTACGGCGGTCCTCCGGGTCGATCGACATCGAGGACGCCCTGTCCGACGCCGAGGTCGAGGCCGCGCTCGCGGCCGGCAAGGCGATCGCCGACGAGGAGGTCGACGCCGGCGCGGACCTGTTGGTGGCCGGCGACATGGGCATCGGCAACACCACGCCGGCCGCCGTGCTGATCGCGGCGCTGACCGGCACCGAACCGGTCGCGGTCGTCGGCCGGGGCACGGGCATCGACGACGCGACGTGGATGCGCAAGACCGCGGCCATCCGCGACGCGCTGCGCCGCGCCAAGCCGGTGACGGCCGACCCGGTGGCCCTGCTCAGGACGGTCGCCGGCGCGGATCTCGCGGCCATGGCGGGTTTCCTGGCGCAGGCCGCCGTCCGCAGGACCCCGGTCGTGCTGGACGGGGTCGTGTCCGGCGCGGCCGCGCTGCTGGCGGAGGAGCTGGCGCCGGGCGCACGCGGGTGGTGGGTGGCCGGTCACCGGTCGACGGAGCCCGCGCACACGCTCGTGCTGGCGCAGCTCGACCTGGAACCGTTGCTGGAGCTCAGCATGCGCCTCGGCGAGGGTTCCGGTGCCACCGCGGCGATCCCGCTGCTGTCGATGGCGGTCCGGGTACTGGCGGAGATGGCGACCTTCGAGGACGCCGGCGTGAGCGACCGCGGCGCGGAGCCGGCCGAGGCCCCGGAGCCGGCCGCCGTCGCGGCGGAAGCGCCCGCCGGCGCGGCAACCAAGGGCACCGCTGAGCCGGGCGCGGGGATCGAGGCGGACGCGGTGCCGCCGGCCGACTCCGACTGATGGGCGCCGGGCCGCGGCTCGCGGTTTCGTGGCTAACGGTGGTGCCCGTGCGGGTGGGGCACGTGGACCGGGACGTCGCGCGGCGGGCCATCGCCATCGCGCCGCTCGTGGGGGTGCTCCTCGGCGCGGCCGCGGCCGGGTTGCTCGTCCTGCTCGACCTCGCCGGGCTCAACCGGTTGCTCGCCGGCATCCTGGTCGTCGGGTTTCTCGCGGCGGCCACCCGTGGGCTGCATCTCGACGGGCTCGCCGACACGGCCGACGGGCTCGGTTCCTACGGCCCGCCCGACCGGGCGCTCGCCATCATGCGCGACGGGCCGGTCGGCCCGTTCGGCGTCGTCGTGCTGGTCCTCACGCTCGGCGCGCAGGCGGCCGCCGTCGACGACTGGCCGGCGCTGGTCATCGCCGTCACGACCGGGCGGGCCGTCTTCTGCGTCTGTTGCCACCGCGGCATTCCCGCCGCACGGCCGGACGGGCTCGGCGCGCTCGTCGCCGGCACTCAGCCCGCCGCGGTCCCCGCCGCGTGGCTGGTCGCCATCGCCGCCGCGAGCCTGGTCACGGGATGGCGCGGCCCGGTGGCGATCGTCGTCGCCACCGGGCTCGTCCTGTTGCTCGTGCGGCACACCCGCAAGCGGTTCGGCGGCCTCACCGGCGACGTGCTCGGCGCCACGTGCGAGCTGGCCACCACCACCGTGCTGGTGATCCTCAGCTGAGCGTGGTCATCCAGCCGTGCGGGTCGGCCGTCCTGCCGCGCTGGATCGCGGTCAGCGCGGCACGCAGCCGCATCGACACCTCGCCCGACTGGCCGCCGTTGATGACGAACGACCCCTCGGCGTGCTTCACCGACCCGACCGGCGTGATCACTGCCGCGGTGCCGCAGGCGAAGACCTCGCTCAGCTCCCCCGACTCGACCTTCTTCTCCCACTCCTCGGTGGAGATCCGCCGCTCCTCGACGGCGTAGCCAAGCTCGGACGCGAGCGTCAGCAGCGAGTTACGCGTGATGCCGGCGAGCAGCGAACCGGACAGCTCCGGGGTGACGACGCGGGCGTCGGCCCCCGAGCCGAAGACGAAGAACAGGTTCATCCCGCCCATCTCCTCGACCCACCGGCGCTCCACCGCGTCCAGCCACACCACCTGGTCACAGCCCTGCTCCGCGGCCTGCGCCTGCGCGACCAGTGACGCGGCGTAGTTGCCGGCGAACTTGGCCGCGCCGGTGCCGCCGGGCGCCGCGCGCACGTACTCGGTCGACAGCCACACGCTCACCGGCTTGATCCCGCTCGCGAAGTACGACCCGGCCGGCGACGCGATCAGCACGTACAGGTACTCCTTCGCCGGGCGCACCCCCAGCCCGCGCTCGGTGGAGATCATGAACGGCCGCAGGTAGAGCGACTCCTCTTCCTGCTCCGGCACCCAGTGCCCGTCGACGGCGAGCAGCTCGCGCAGCGACGCGAGGAACAGCTCGTCCGGCAGCTCCGGCATCGCGAGGCGGCGCGCGGACAACTTGAACCGCGCCGCGTTCGCCTCTGGCCGGAACGACGCGATGGCGCCGTCGGCGTGCCGGTAGGCCTTGAGACCCTCGAAGATCGCCTGCCCGTAGTGCAGCACCATGGCCGCCGGGTCGAGCGGGATGGGCCGGTACGGCTCCACCGTCGCTCCGTGCCAGCCCTCGGCCTTGTTCCAGCGAACAGTCACCATGTGGTCGGTGAAGTACTGGCCGAAGCCGGGGTTGGACAGTATCTCCGCGATCCGTTCCGGGGTCGCCGGTGACGGATGGGGAGTCCTGGTGAATGACTCAGTCATGGGTGCACCGTAGCTCTCGAAGGGCCGCTCGGAGAATCGGCAATCGGACTGTCTGTTGACAAACTATGCCCGACGACGACGCCCGGCGAGCATCCGGAACCCGGCCTCAACCAGTAGGAGAACACCGGCCCCTACCAGGGCATGGGTCGGCTCGACGAGCACGGCGCCGAGGACCGTGAGGACCGCGGCGAGCCCGACCGTGACCGCCGGCCGACGGCCGACGGGCGCGAGATCGCGGACGTCGCCGAGGATGCCGCGGAGCGCGAACGCGCAGCCGACCGTCACCCCGAGCGCGAGCAGCAGCGACAGTGACGTCGCGTCGGCCGCCCCGAGGGCGTCGAGCAGCGGGACCCGTGACAACGCGAGCCGCTGCCCGCCGAGCTGACGCAGCGCGCCGACGGCGACCGCGAGGCACACCACGAGCACGATCCCGAGCACGCCGACCCGCTCGCGGCGCTCGGTCGGCGCGCCCGCGAAGCAGACGTAGAGCAGCACGGCGGCCGGCAGCAGCCCGAGCGGGGCGGCCGTGCCGGGGCTGTCCGGCGGCGGCGCGACCGCGAGCGGCTCCGGCGCGATCGTGAAACACGCCACCGCGACGACCACCAGCACGGCAAGCACCAGACCGGCCGCGACCCGCGCCACGAACGGCGGCAGCGGCGGCGCGAGCAACACGACGGCGGTCACCACGACCACGAGCCCGACGGCGGCGACCTGGGGACGATCGGCCAGCACGTACGCGCCGAACGTGCCGGCGGTCGCGACCGCCGCGCACAGTCGCCCGAGCACACCGAGTGCCGGCGCGACCGGGCCGGACACGTGCTCCGGTGTGGACAGTGCGAAGAGGAACGCCAGCGCGGCGGCGACGCCCATGCCGGCCAGCAGCCACCACCCGGCGACCGACGCGGCGGGCGCGAGCCCGAGGAAAAGACCGGCGCCGAACGTCGACACCACACCGCCCGCGAGGCGATCCACGGTCCGTACCGGTTCGGTCACCGGGCCACGGTGTCAGACCCGGTGACCGCCACCTGACGGTGGGCAGGAAAGAACCAAGTCGTTAGCATGCGTCAGCAACTCGACCGACAGGAGCTTTCGTTGACCGCGCCCAAGCTGTCACTGACCAACACCGCGGCAGACCAGGCAGGCGTCGACGCGGTGATCATCGGCACCGTTCATGGCGAGGACGGTCTCGCACTGGCGCCGGGCAGCGAGCAGCTCGACGCCGCGTTCGGCGGGACGCTCGCCGAGGTGCTGCGCACCGTCGGTGCGACCGGCAAGCAGGACGAGGTCGTGAAGATCCCGAGCATGGGCAAGGTGCCGGCCGGGCTGATCGTCGCGGCCGGGCTCGGCAAGTCCGAGGACGTCGGGCCGGAGCAGGTACGCCGCGCGTCCGGTGTCGCGGCTCGCGCGCTCGCCGGCACGAAGCGGGCCCTGTCCACACTGTCCATTGTGGACCTGCCGGCGACGGTCGAGGGAACCCTGCTCGGCGCGTACAAGTTCACCGAGTACCGGTCCGAGCCGGGCGACGCGCCGCTCGAGCGGATGGACGTGGTGAGCCCGGCGGAGGGCGCCGCGAAGGAGCACCGCGCGACGCTGAAAGCCGCTACCGCGATCGCCGAGGCGGTCCGCACCGCCCGCGACTTCATCAACACGCCGCCGAACGACCTGTTCCCGGCGTCGTTCGCGGAGCGGGCCGCCGCGCTGGGCAAGGCGGCCGGCGTCGACGTCGAGATCCTGGACGAGAAGGCACTGCGCAAGGCCGGCTACGGCGGTGTGCTCGGCGTCGGCATGGGCTCCGCGCGGCCGCCGCGCGTCGTGCGGATGTCCTACAAGGGCCCCAAGGCACGTAAGAAGGTCGCGCTCGTCGGCAAGGGCATCACGTTCGACACCGGCGGCATCTCGATCAAGCCGGCCGCGAACATGGACGAGATGACGTCGGACATGTCCGGCGCGGCGGCGATCGTCGCGACCGTCGTGCTCGCCGCGAAGCTCAAGTACCCGCTCGAGGTCGTCGCGACCGTCCCGATGGCGGAGAACATGCCCTCCGGCTCGGCGTACCGGCCCGGCGACGTGCTGACCATGTACGGCGGCAAAACGGTCGAGGTGCTCAACACCGACGCCGAGGGCAGGCTGATCCTGGCGGACGCGATCGTGCGCGCGTGCGAGGACGAGCCGGACTACCTCATCGACACCGCAACGCTGACCGGCGCGCAGATCGTCGCGCTCGGCAAGCGCACGGCCGGGATCATGGGCACGGACGAGTTCCGCGATCGGGTGACGGCGATCTCGAAGGCCACCGGCGAGGGCGCATGGGCGATGCCGCTGCCCGACGAGCTGCGTGCCGACCTCGACTCGAAGCTCGCGGACCTCGCGAACGTGGCCGGTCACCGGTGGGGCGGCATGCTCGCCGCCGGTGTGTTCCTGCGTGAGTTCGTCGCCGATGGCGTGCCGTGGGCGCACCTCGACATCGCGGGCCCGTCGTTCAACAGCGGCGCGCCGTGGGGCTACACCGGCAAGGGCGGCACCGGCGTGCCGGTCCGCACCCTGG
>Ga0193716_1000760_pt1 | contig 19210 bp, 12 predicted proteins | sample U2c1metaG_FD_145901 | JGI IMG/M metagenome (GOLD analysis project Ga0193716, IMG submission 145901) | Soil microbial communities from a riparian zone of the East river system, Colorado, United States - U2c1 | ecosystem: Environmental > Terrestrial > Soil > Riparian zone | place: USA: East River...
TACCCGAGGCCGCTACAGCAACCATTGCCGATATGGCTGGGCGTGGGGGGAACACCGGAGTCTTTTGTCCGGGCGGGTACCCTGGGCTTGCCGTTGATGGTGGCTATCATTGGCGGGGAGACGCACCGGTTCAGACCCTTGATAGATCTTTACCGGGAGGCAGGGAAAAGAGCCGGGTTTGCGCCGGAGCAATTAAAAGTTGGATTGCATTCGCTGGCATATGTGGCTGAGACGACGGAGCAGGCGGTGGATGAGTTCTATCCCGGATATGCCGCCAGCATGACGCAGGTGGGGAAGGAGCGTGGCTGGCCGCCGATGACCAGGGGCAGGTTTGAGGCGCAGAGCGGTCCATTGGGCGCGTTGCTGGTTGGTGGACCAGAGGAGGTGGCGGAGAAAGTGCTGAGGCATGCGGAGGCGCTTGGAGGAATATCCAGGGTTACCTTTCAGATGGATACTGCGGAGCTGCCACACGAGAAGCTGATGCGGGCGATAGAATTGATCGGGCAAAAGGTGAAACCGTTGATAAACAAATAAGACGCGTTTGGCCCATAAATAAAAAACCGCCCCTTTTATTGAGGGGCGGCATTTTTATGTGGTTTATTTATGCGTTACGGTTGATGCAATTGAGGTCTTCAAAGGCTACTTCGAGGCGTTTGCTAAAACTTTCTTCGCCTTTACGAAGCCATACCCGGGGATCGTAGTATTTTTTGTTTGGCTTTGCGGGTCCTTCGGGGTTGCCGAGCTGGCCCTGGAGATAGGCTTCGTTCTTGACATAATACTGCTGGATACCTTCCCAGAATGCCCATTGCAGATCGGTGTCGATATTCATTTTGATGGCGCCATAGCCGATCGCTTCCCTGATCTGGTGCTGGGGGCTGCCGCTGCCGCCGTGGAAAACGAAGTAGACGGGTTTGGGACCTGTCTTAAAAGTCTTCTCGATATAATCCTGGCTGTTCTTGAGAATGATGGGGCGCAGTTCTACGTTGCCGGGGCTGTATACGCCGTGTACGTTGCCGAATGCGGCGGCCACGCCAAAAAGCTTTCCGACCTTGCTGAGCTCGGTATAGGCATGTGCCACGTCTTCGGGCTGTGTGTATAATTTATGATTTTCAACGCCGCTGTTGTCGACGCCGTCCTCTTCACCGCCGGTGACGCCTAATTCGATCTCGATGGCCATGCCCAGGGGCTGCATGCGTCGGAAGAATTCTACGGAAGTATGGATGTTCTCTTCGAGAGGCTCTTCGGAGAGGTCGAGCATGTGCGAGCTGAAGAGGGGTTGTTTCTTTTCTTTAAAGAATTGTTCGCCGGCGTCGATGAGTCACCTGACCCAGGGGAGCCATTTTTTTGCGGCATGGTCCGTATGCAATACAACCGGAACGCCGTAGTATTTAGCAACATTATGGATGTGGAGGGCTCCGGAGATCCCACCGGAGATATTACCCTGGAGCTTGTCGTTGGGCATGCCTTTTCCGGCGATGAACTGAGCGCCGCCATTGGAAAACTGGATAATAACGGGGGAATTTACTTTAGCTGCAGTTTCGAGAACGGCGTTGATGGTATTCGTTCCGATAGTATTGACAGCGGGCAGGGCGAATTGGTTGTCTTTAGCGTCGTTGTATAAGGCTTCCAATTCTTCGCCGAAGAGGACTCCTGCTTTGTATTTTTTCATGTTTACTGAGCTTTGAGGCCGCAAGATAAAGGATTGCAGCAAAAATTTTGGCAAAAAATAAATTTTAGCTGCAACCCCAATAATGTCTTTGAACCGGGCTCCGCCCGGTTTGGTACGCCATGCCTCTTTAATCTTCGAATTTGCTCAGGTTTTTTTGAAGGAGGGAAAGGTTCTTTTGCAGCGTTTGTTTTAGCTGTCTTTTTACCACCTGTCCCATCGAGCGGCATTTGAGAAAGGCGGGGTTTTTAAAAAACCCAGCCAGTTCGGTCTTTAGCTGGAAGAGCTTTTCGGGGCTGGAGATGGCATGGTCCCGGGACATGATGTTGAGCAGCTCCATCAGGCGGAAGCGGGAGGAAGCTACGCGAAAGGCCATCATTGTCCTTTCCTCAGTCTGATATTGTTCGATCGATTCTTTGTTCAGGTGTTTGAGGCTGAGATCGACCAGGGCCTTGTTCTCTTTAAAGAACTGGGGGATGTAGAGATTTTTCCGGCCTTCATAGGATTGCTGGTCGAAGTCGATGGCCCGGATCCGGTATTGGTAATCTTCTATGTCGGGGGTGATGTCGATGACAAAATTGTAGGAACGCATGTCACCGAGGAGACGGACAAAACAACGTTCGTTGAACTTGACGAATTCTTTTGAAAAACGGATCTTATTGGTTTGGGGGTCGTCGAGGAAATTCTTTATGAACAGGTCGCCGGGGATGCCGGGAATATGTTCTTCCACGAGTGTATTATGATGCGTGAAATAGGTGATGCGATTGGGCGACAGAAGGTGTTCCAGCTCCAGTCCATAGATACGCGAGGCATCGGCCTGTTTGATATAGTAGTGATCGTAATTGTCGTTGAACTTATTGACGATGCGGATGCGAAAGGGGTGGGAGTTGGCAAAGCTGCAGAAGTCTATCCTTGCTACGTCGAGGTGTTTTGTATAGCTGAGGTCGCCTTCTGTCTTGAGGATCGCATACATCTGGACGAGGCCTTCGCGGATGAAGTCCCAGTGGCGCATGTCGTAAAGGGCTGTTTCCCACAGGGTGTCCTGGTCGTTCTTGTCTTTTAAAGGGACGGAATAGGTGATATGCTGAAGGAGGTCGCGATACGATACAGGCAGCTTTACTTCGCGGCCATGATTTTTCAGGTAATTGCGCAACGGGTCGGTGACGGGGAAAATGGGCTTTTTCCGGGAAGGTTGATTGGACTCGCCGGGTGAAAAAGAAAGCTGATCGCTGAATTGCATGGGGTAAAGATCGGAATTTTCGGGGTTAGTTGCCGCTGGTTCCCGCATCGGCCTCCGGGTCGGGAGTGGGCTGGCGGCCTGTTTTATCGAAGAAAGAAGAGATCTGTGCACCCATCGAGATGAGGGAGGTGAAGAGGCCGCCCAGTTTTTGGTAGAGTGCGCCCTGGGTGAAGAAGATGAAGAGGCCGAAAGCGGTGAAGAGGATAGTCAGCGGCAGCTTGAAGGCCTGCCAGGAGCCGTTCTGGCGGCTTTTTTTCAGGGAGGCTACGATATCTTTGTCGACGGCCTGGTCGAGGACGTATTCGCGGAAGCTGTCGGTCACCGGTTCCAGCCGACCGTTGTAGAAAACGAGGAGGTTCTTTTTTCGCAGCTGGTAGAGAATGGCGGCGGTGCGGTAATTGGAGAATCCGTCTTTCGACAGGTCGAAAAGAACAAACTTTTCGATAGGCAAAAGTGGGGACCAGAGCTGCGCGTAAAATTTCTTGTGGAGCTGCCGGTTGCAGAGGACCAGCTCCTCTTCCTTATTCTTTCTTTCGGCGTCGCGGATAGCGGCGAGCCAGCTGGGGAGAGTGTTGTCGGATGGTTCGCCGGGTGGACAGGGCGTATCCCGGAACAGATCGATCATGAAGATCCGTGTAGCCAGGGCCATGGTCACTTTATAGGCGAGGAACACGGCGAGAAGCAACGCGCCAAAGTACAGGAAGATGAAGAGGGGGCCTGTAGTGCGTATTTGATGGCCGACGATGGACAGGGCGGAAGCTGATGCATCCGGACCCGCCTGCAGCCGCAGAGGGCCTTTGTCTACCCAGTCCTGCGGCGCGTTGTATAATAGTCCTACCTTTTTGCGGGAGGGGCTATCGCTGATAAAAAACAACCAGGTACCGTCTTCCGCGGAGTTGGGGTGGGTGCTGGAAGAAAGAACACTGCTATCGCCCGGAAAGAATAATTCGTGGATGTCCTGGTATTGTGAAGACACCGGCAAGAAGGGTTTTATCGTCGAAGAAAGTGTCGCGGTCAGGCTGTCTCCCTGTAACAGGTAGATGCCGTGCCTGAATTTGATCAGGCGGAGGGAAGGGCTGTCCGGCGAGGTGAGCGGGCCGGGGTCTGCCAATGCCGACTTATATTCTGTCATTCTTTCGTTGAGCGTCAGTCTTCGGGCATTGATGGCCCGGGCTGTCTCCACCCGCTCGCTGTTGTGCTGCAGGCTGGCTTCTTGTCCGGACAGCAGCCAGAAGATGCCGCATGCGGGGATGATGCTGATCAGGACGACGCCGGTGACGATGGCGCCGGCATAATATCTCAGCCAGGCGGTCTCCTTGCGGGGGGCCGGCACCGTGGCATATTGGAGCGGGGTGTGGAAGACAGGAGGGATGGCAGCCGGTATCGGTGAGGAGGAGCCGGAGGATGAGGCAGGGTTGGAAGGTGCGTCGGATGGCGTGGAGGGACCGGAGGGACCGGAGGGTGTGAATGCGTATTGGATGGGTTCAAAGCGATAGATGAACCAGCCTGCCACGCCCAGCAAAATGAGCTGTATGAACAAGGCTATCCAGGGGATGCCTTTGGCGGAATAAGTATCTGTATAAGAGAAGCTGATGATGATGATGACCACGATGGAAAGGAAAAGCAGCACGGGCATCAGCGGCCGGGCGAGGGCTTTTAGCCGGAAGGGTTGTCCGGCCTGCTTGTACCTCTCCCGTATGGTATAATAATAGAGCGCGCTGTAGAAAGGCATCGCAAGGGAGATGAAAAACAGCGAGAATTCCCACTGGCGGGGCAGGAACCTGAGAATGAACCAGGCGAGGACATAGACGGCCAGCATGGACAACATCCCTTTGATCATCTGTCTGTAATAGCTCTCTTTTGCGGGCAGGGGGCGCAGCCATTCGAAGTGGTTGGCGGGGGCCTGCAGCATTCGCGGTTTCTTACCGGTCCACTCGTTGATAATGGTCGATAAGATGAGCAGCGCCAGCACGAAGGCGGCAAAAAAAGCGGATAGTCCGATAAGGTGTAATTGGGAGCTGTCGGCATCCGAAAGGCTGCGATAGGTAAGAATGGTATAGGGCAGCGTTTTCATGGGAGCCGCCGAGAGGGCGCATTTTTGTCCTTTCAGCCGGAAGAGGGGGAAATAACGCTGGTTCCTGAAATGTGCGCATTCCAATATTTTTCCGGGCTCGTCGCTTTCTTTAATAATATTCGATAATAGGGCTCTGCCCTGTTTGGCATCGTACAGGACCTGGCCGTTGTCGTCGATGACGCTGAAGCTGTAACCGTGGGGTAATATGGTATTCGTGACGGAAAGCATTTTGGCCGACAGGCCTACCAGCTGCAGGGGGTGGGGTCTCTGTGCAACTGCGGGAGAGCTGTCCGGTGAAGAGTCCGCGTTCCGGAAGGCATGACTTTGAATGATAACGGTGATCGTATATTCACCGTCGAGTCTTGAAAGGGTGGGCTGGATGGTGAAGGGGGTGGAAGAATCCGGGTCGTCCAGCTTCAGGAATTTTTTGTTGATGAAATCTTTAAAATACTTCCGGTCACTGACCTGTAGCAGGATAGGTCTGCTGTTGTACTTTTTTTCGCTGAAGGTAGCCAGCCATTTCCCGCTGGAATCTATCCAGAAGGCATTGTCCGCATAGGGATAGATCAGGGGGCGGAAGGCGCTGTCGGGGGCGGCGCTGTCTTTTGTGTTTCCGTCGTCAGGGCGGCCCCAGCCCTTCAGACCCGGCAGTAGCGGATCATCACTGCGAAGCTGGCGGGCGTACGTAGTGTCCCAGCTTTTCAGCTGGCTGATGATGTCTCTCAGCTCTTCTGTAAACCGGTCTTCGACCTGCCGGGAAAGTAATTGAAGATTAGCTTTGTTCTCTGTATCCTGCACGCGCATCAGATAGACCCAGGAGAAAAGGAAAAAGCCGGTGAAAGCTGCTATAAAAAAAGAGCCGATGATCATGCGGATGTCTATGTCCGTTATCCTTTCATAAAAGCCCAGGATAAAAACCTTAAGGATGGGAAAATTCATCAGCAGGAGCAGGATAACGATACCGGCCGGAATGAGCAGATCGAGGGGGATATCCTTGTACCCTTCCATGTACTGGTCGTTGCTGATCAGCCCGGCGAGGATCACCTGCTGTTCGCCCAGCTGAAAGGGATATATGAATAGCTTGTAGGGGTTGCCTTCGATAATGACGTCCCGGACATTACGGATGCTTACCCCATCGTTCTTTTTCAGGAGGCTATCCGTATTTATCCAGGTATCCAGGGACAGGCCGCCCGGGTTGAAAAGGATGCGGTTTTGAGATGAATCGGATGATTTGCCGATGAGCAGGTAATTTTCGAATATATCCCTATAAGTAGTGAAGATAGGATTGAGGACGGAATCCAGGCGTATGGATAAGGTGTGGATGGAGTCACCGGGGGATACATGGCCGAACCCGGAAGAGATGCTGTCCGGCAGCAGGGGATAGGTCATCCGGTAATTGTCGTCCAGGCCATTGATAGTGAAGAGCATGGAGGTTTTTTCCGGGGTGGTCTTGCGGAAAAGCGACGATCTCCTTACATAACTGTCTTTGAAAGACCGGGAGAGCAAGCTGGTGAACCTTGGTTTCCGGGATTGTTTTTCGTCGGGGATAAAAGCGATGGCGCGGGAGTAGCCGGCATTCCGGCTTTGGATGGCCTTTTCTATCTGTTCCAGTTCAAGGAATGCGCGCCGATTGTGGTCATATTGCTGCCGGGGAATGTATTTGAAGAAATACAAAGACAGAAAGATGCCCAATACCGCTAAGGTAAGCATCACCGGTATGATCTTTCGTATGACCTGGTTTTGTCCCATGCATTTTTGGCTGCGGAGCCGCTGCTCTTCGCCGGTATATTAGTCGCGGGTAGGGGGTTGGGGGGAAACAGTGCGAAGCTATGTTATATGTAGTTAGAACGCAATAGTCTATTGTGGGTATTTTGTTGGAGTTGGCCGGGATGCCAGATGATCGGCGGATGATGCGAAACGTGAAGATTGAACCGGGGAAGCTTCGATGAAGGCCTCCTGCTAAATTTGCGTTGCTCTAATCAGTTTCATTTAGCAGGAGGGGCTTTGGTGAAAGCAGGTTTCGTTCAATAGGATTGGACTGCTTTTCGTGGTTTTTGTTCGGACGTTGGATTTCGAGAAGAATACGTTTTAGTCTTTAAGGGCCAAATTACTTATTATCGTTAGCGCCAGATTAGGGTTTCACAGGTTATATTGGATATTGATCTGGCGCCTTTGAGCTTCTCCGAAATTTAGCCCACGGCGCCAGATGGCTAATGATGGACCTTCGGTCAACTGACCTGCGGTCAGTTTTGAAAAAGTAGAAGTTGACTGATATTGGATCGAAATTTCTTAGGTATTGGTTTTACGGTCTTTTAACGGATATTAGGATTTTGTCGGGTTTTTCTCTGGATATTGGGTGATTGATAACTCAATTATCAATCAACTTCTATGTCAAAAATAAATTGTTAAAGTTGATAAATCAATAGAGGTTTTGCTTTATTTACACGTCACAGTTTTTACTAACACTTTCGTAATCATATCATAAAGCATTAGGGAAAGCACTCTTTTGCGCTATCGTAGAACTACGAGTCTAATTTTTGATGGTTTGTCCGTCAGGCTCCAAGTGCTTGAATTACATCGTATTTGGTTACAATGTGGTAGTTGCCGCTATCATCCCTTCCGAGTACCGCTCCGTTCTCCCGGGTAATTAGGGTACTGAGTCTTTCCAGCGGGGTATCGAAGGCAACGACGGGATATCCCTTTTCGAGCAGCTCTCCAATCTTTTTGCTTTTGATGTCGGTGCCGTTGCTCATCATGCGGGAGAAGAGTCCGCTTTCGCTGATGGCGCCTATGACCTCTCCGTCTTTCAGGACCGGGAGGTTTTCGATGTTGTATTTCTGCATGAGTTCGAAGGCTTCGGAGACGGTCTGGTCGGGGCCTGCGGTAATGAGGCGTTTGGTCCCGCGGCCGGCGATGATGTCCTTGAAGGTTTTAACGTCGAGGAAGCCGCGTTCCATCATCCATTGGTCGTTGTATATTTTACCCACATAACGGCTGCCGTGGTCGTGCAGGATGACGACGACGAGGTGGTCTTTTTTCAGCAGGTCTTTTAGCTGGAGGAGGCCCTGAATAGCTGTGCCGGCACTGTAACCGCAGAAGAGACCTTCTTCACGGGCTATGCGGCGGGTCATGAGGGCGGCATCTTTGTCCGTCACCTGTTCGAAGACATCGATATATTTCATGTCGTAATTCTGGGGAACAAAGTCTTCCCCGATGCCTTCGGTGATATATGGGTGGACTTCTTTCATGTCGACCTCCCCGGTGCGGAAGTATTTGGTCAGCAGGGAGCCATAGGGGTCCATTGCCCAGACCTGGATGTCGGGGTTTTTCTCTTTCAGGAACATGGCAGTTCCCGTGACGGTGCCGCCGGTTCCGGTTGCCACGACCAGGTGGGTAATTTTTCCATCCGTCTGTTCCCATATTTCGGGACCGGTGCTCTCGTAATGAGCGAGGCGGTTGGCCAGGTTGTCGTATTGATTGGCATAAAAAGAGTTGGGAACCTCTTTGGCGAGGCGGCGGGACACGGAGTAATAGGATTGCGGGTCGTCCGGTTCGACATGGGTCGGGCAGAAGATGACCTCAGCGCCCAGCGCCTTCAGGATATCCATTTTTTCTTTCGACTGTTTGTCGGTCGTCGCGAAGATGCATTTATACCCTTTGACGACGGCGGCGAGGGCGAGGCCCATCCCAGTATTACCGGAAGTGCCTTCGATGATAGTGCCACCGGGCTTTAGTTTTCCTTCCTGTTCGGCTACTTCCACCATTTTCAGGGCCATGCGGTCCTTTGCGGAGTTGCCGGGGTTAAAATATTCCACTTTGGCCAGGACGGGACAGGGGAGGTCTTTTGTCAGTTTGTTAAGACGGATCAGGGGAGTATGTCCTATTGTCTCGAGTATATTATTTTTGATATTCATATTGAAATGTACGAACTGGATGGAGTCCAGTTCCGCACTATAAAGGTAGGCTTTTGGCCAGAGGCTTGTTGATAAATCAAAATTTTTTCTTTCGACCGAACCTTTACATTTGCTGCCCGCAAACGGATCACAGATCCGTTGGCCGAAGGCCGGACATAAGATATTTTGCACCGGAGGGTAAATTGCGGTAGAACCCGGAGGTGCAAAAAATAAAAGAAGCTATGGAACCAGTTTATATACAGAAGATCGCCGAGAAATTGAGCTTTAGCCTCAAACAGGTCAATAATATCTTTGATCTGCAGGCTGAAGGAGCAACTATTCCTTTTATGGCCCGATATCGTAAGGAGGCAACGGGGAATATGGATGAGGTGCAGATCAATGACGTTGTGGAACAGATAAAGTATTTCACGGAGCTTGACAAGAGAAAAGATACCGTTATCAAAACGATCGAAGGGCTGGGAAAGCTGACACCGGAGCTGAAGGATCGGATCGAGAATTGTTACGATGCGACGGTGCTGGAGGATATTTATCTGCCGTATAAACCCAAGCGGAAAACGCGGGCTACTACGGCTATTGAAAAAGGGCTGGAGCCGCTGGCTAAATTCCTTTTTGAGCAAGGCGCAGGCGAGCCTGGTGACGAGGCGGCTAAGTTCGTGAATGAGCTGGTGAAGGATCAGAAAGAAGCATTACAGGGGGCGAGGGATATCATTGCGGAATGGATTGCGGAGAATGAGCAGGCCCGTAATAAAGTGCGTCAGCATTTCACTGAATCGGCAACGGTGAGCTCGAAGGTGCTGGCAAGTAAGAAAGACGAAGAAGAAGCGCAGAAATACAGAGACTATTTTGATTTTTCCGGGTCATTGGCGGACAGCCCTTCGCATAGGATCCTGGCAATCCGCCGGGGTGAGAAGGAAGGATATCTGATCATGGATCTTTCCATCGACAAGCAAACGGCGGTAGATGATCTCGACAGGATATTTTTAAAGGCATCGAATCCTGCTGCGAGTGAGGTGAAGAAAGCGATCGAGGACTCTTATGACCGGCTATTGAAGTCTTCTATCGAAAATGAGTTCCGATTATTGAGCAAGAATAAGGCGGATGAAGAGGCGATCCGGGTATTTGCGGAGAACCTGCGTCAGCTGCTGCTGGCTTCTCCATTGGGTTCAAAGCGGGTGTTGGCCCTTGACCCCGGTTTTCGTACGGGCTGTAAGGTCGTATGTCTTGATGCCCAGGGGAATTTCCTTCATAACAGCACCATCTATCCGCATCCGCCGCAGCATGATGTGCAGGGCAGCATTGCCGAATTAAAACATTTAGTGGCGCGGTATGAGATAGAAGCCGTTGGAATAGGGAATGGTACGGCTGGCCGGGAGACAGAGCAGTTGGTGAGGGGCATCGATTTTGGCAAGCCTGTCAGCATCTTTATGGTCAATGAGAGCGGGGCTTCCATTTATTCGGCGTCCGAGGTAGCGCGTGAAGAATTCCCGAATGAGGATGTGACGGTGCGTGGCTCGATAAGCATCGGGCGCCGGCTGCTGGACCCTTTGAGTGAGCTGGTGAAGATCGACCCCAAGTCCATCGGGGTGGGGCAATATCAGCATGATGTGAATCAGAACAAGCTCAAGGATGAGCTGGACAGAATAGTTGAAAGCTGCGTGAATCACGTTGGCGTGGATCTGAATACGGCCAGCAAGCATTTGCTGACCTATGTGTCTGGTCTTAGTGCTACGCTTGCAAAGAATATTGTCGACTTCAGGGCAAAGAACGGGGCTTTTAGCAGCCGGGACGAATTGAAGAAAGTAAGCCTGATGGGGCCCAAGTCTTTTGAGCAGTGTGCGGGTTTCCTACGCATACGCGAGGCCGGGAATCCGCTTGACAATAGTGCGGTGCACCCGGAGAGCTATCATGTGGTGGAGTCGATGGCTTCGGACCTGAACTGTTCGGTGGCTGACCTGATAAGCCAGGGCGATCTGCGGAAAAAGGTCGTTAAGAAGAAATATGTTTCGGAAAAGGTCGGTGAGTTTACGATCGACGATATCCTGAAAGAGCTGGAGAAGCCGGGGCGTGATCCGCGTAACCAGATCGAAGAATTCCGGTTCGAGGAAACGGTAAAGACGATGGAGGATTTGAAGCAGGGGATGACGATACCGGGGATAGTCACGAACATCACGGCGTTTGGTGTCTTTGTGGATATCGGGGTCAAGCAGGATGGGCTGATTCATATTTCACAGTTAAGCAATACGTATGTGTCGGATCCTAACCAGGTGGTGAAATTGCAGCAGAAGGTGATGGTGACGGTTATGGAGGTAGACATATCCCGCAAGCGGATATCGTTGTCGATGAAGGGGAATGCGCCGGCTAAGTCAGAGGGTGGTCAGCGGAGTAGTGGCGCGGCTGGCGGACGGCCGGGGGCTGCGGCGCCTGGTGGCAAGCCTGGAGCGGGTGGTGCTGGTGGTAAGGGTGGAGGAAAGGATAAAGCTGCGCCATTGGATCCTTTTCAGGCGAAGCTGATGGAACTGAAGAAGAAGTTTAAGGATTAGTAGACATCAGGATTGTTTGGCGGACTGGTTCTTCTTCTGCTGCAGGTACATGTCGAGCAGCATCCAGCCCATGACCACGACGATCAGCATAAAGGCGATGACCCAGGTACTGTTGAACGCCTTTGAGTAATCGATCTTTTCCAGTCCGAGATTGTCGACGGAGGGCAGGTGCATTGAAGGGTCAGACGTGGAGCCGCCGCTGCTGCTGCCACCGGACCATTTGAACTGGGCGAGGACGTAAACGAAAAGACCGGCGATCATGGTCAGAAAGAAGGCGCCGATGCCGCGAATGATATTTTTATTGATATAGGATTTTGTGGCCGGCGCGACGTGGTAGCGGCTGATCTCTTCCATGACATTTTTTGTAAAACGCATAGAGGGGGCTTCCAGCTCCGAGCTGTTGAGGAGCTGGTGGGTATGGAGCAGTTGTGCATACTTCTCCTGCCATTCCCTGTTGGATGCGATGAGAATCTCGATAGCCGAGCGTTCGGTTGGGCTGCTGAGACCATCGATGTAATCCCACAGGCGATCTTCCATTGGCTGCTGTGTATTCATGCCATTGTAAGTTAAGTTTTTAATCGTTATGTAATTCCCGGATCTCATAACTAAAATGTTTTTCCATCTTCTCCTTCAGCCGGTTGCGGGCACGGTGTAGTTTTACTTTTACGGTATTGGGTTCCAGGCCCATGATCTTTCCTATTTCCTCCAGTGACTGTTCTCCTTTATAAAAGAGGGTGATCAGCTGGCCGTCGTCGGGGCTAAGGAGGCGAATGGCCTCGTTGACCATGGCGTGTCTGGACTTTTGCTCGATCGTATTGGCTTTGAACCCTGACTCCCTGTTCTCCAGCTGAAGGGCTGTCCTTTCATTATCTATCGAGGTGATGTCCAATTTCTTTTTTCGCAGGAAGGTGATGCAACTGGTACGTACGACGGTATACAACCAGGTACTGAACTTGGAGTCGCCACGAAAATCCGCCAGGGAGCGGTAGGCTTTTACGAAGATGTCCTGGCTGATCTCTTCGGCGTCCTCCCGGTTGTCCGTAAAACGGTGGACCAGGGTGAAGACGTACTGCTGATAGCGTTGAACTAAGATCGCGAAAATAGCCTGCTCGCCCTTCAGAATTCTTTTAATTATTTCTGTATCAGTGAGTTCAGTGTGCATCACGATTAATAAGACTATAATTGATGTCTTTAGGTTACAAGTAAGGTACAATAAATTTATGGGGGAGCCGGGATTGGGCGGGGGGGGGAGATTAGTGGGTATGCCGTGCCGGAGGAGAAGATGGGTATGGTGCGGGTGGATAATTTTTAATTGGGGTGTAACCTGTCAGTCCCGGGGTGAGTCTGAGGTATTGTAACAAGGATATTTGCTCTTTCAACAATTTTTTACAAAAAACTGTAACCTTGGGCTCACTGCAGTAGTCTGAGGGAAGTATAAGAGTGGAGACTCCGTAACCTTAAATTTTAAAAAGAAAAGATATGGGACCAGATCAGTTAGTTTTTTTATGGCTCATTTTTATGAGCGTGTCGATTTGCGCGGTGATATTTGGCATGAGGTATATGCGTAGCAGGGAGAACATGTCCATGATAGAAAAGGGGTTAGACCCGAATATCAAACCAGAAACTCCGCGGCCGGCTCCTTTCCGGAGTCTGAAATGGGGATTGCTGCTGGTGGGAGCAGGCCTGGGGTTGTTTGCTGCCTATTTGCTGGATAATACATTGTTGTATAGGGTGGGGCATTATGTCAGCCATTATCACGACGACGAATTCCGCACCAATGGCGCCAATGTGGCTCTTTATTTTGCGCTGATCGCTATCGGCGGTGGTTTGGGGCTGATCACCTCCTACCGGATCGAGAAGAAGGAATTGCTGGATAAGGACAAATAACTATATTAATAACCTCTAAGCGCTATTTAAAAGACCGGTCTGCTGACCGGTCTTTTTTTTATGTATATATTTATGTTGATTACTGTTAAATCTATATTTATGAAAAGAAAGATCACCGGATGTCTTTTATTCTGTCTTGTATGTTCTGCCGCTTCGATTGCGCAGGGCAAGTTCAATGGGATCGAAACGAATATGAGCAATATCTTCAGGATGTCGGATGCCAGGACGAGGTCGATCAGTCCTGAGAATTTCAATGGAGCAAAAGGAAAGGGCGGCATGGCGACGAAGGGGACTGGGGAAAGTGCGGCGCGCGACCTGGGCCAGGGATGGAAGATCAGTCCCAGCGTGGTGATCAAGGCGGGAACTACCTTTACCGTTGCGGAAATGGAGGGGCCGGGTTCGGTACAGCATATCTGGATGACGCCAACAGGCAATTGGAGAAACTCCATTCTGCGTTTCTACTGGGATGATGAGACTACTCCATCCGTCGAGGCGCCGGTAGGAGATTTTTTTTGTATGGGATGGGGGCAGTATTCGCCATTGCAGTCGCTTGCGGTCTGCGTCAATCCGGGCAGTGCCTTCAATTGTTACTGGCCGATGCCATTCCGGAAAAAGTGCCGGATCACGATGCAGAACATCGACGACAAAGATATGGTCCTTTATTACCAGGTGGATTATGTGTTGACGGACGTGCCGGCGGATGCAGGCTATTTCCATGCGCAGTTCCGCAGGACGAATCCGTTGCCATACAAAGGTGTCTACACCCTGATAGACGGCATCCATGGTAAGGGGCAGTATGTGGGGACTTACCTGGCAATCGGCGTACATAACAACAGCTGGTGGGGTGAAGGAGAAATAAAATTCTATATGGACGGAGATACGGATTTCCCGACCATCTGCGGAACGGGAACAGAGGATTATTTCTGTGGCTCCTATGATTTCGATACAAAGCAAAAAATGAAGGACGGCTCAGAGCGATCTGAGTATACTGAATTCTGCAGTCCTTATACAGGACTGCCTCAGGTCATCCGGGGCGACGGGCATTACAATGTGTCGCAGCGTTTCGGATTGTATCGCTGGCATATTACCGATCCCGTGAGATTCGAGCAGGGCCTGAAGGTGACGATACAGGATCTGGGATGGAGAAGCGGCGGCCGCTATCTGCATCCCAGATCCTGCATAGCATCGACCGTCTTCTGGTATCAATCTGAGCCTCACCAGGTATTTCCAGCCTTGCCGAACAAGGATGGACTGGAAGTCAACTGATGCTTAAACGATTAAGCCTAAATAAACGCGATTGTATATGAAAAAACGATTCTTTCATCCGCTGACAATACTTTTCATTATGGCTATCTCCTGCAATCAGGCTGAGCAAAATAAAGCAGGGGCCGGTAATGATGCTACGGTTCCAGTAATGGGCAGCTTTAGCTATGATCTTCAATTTCTAAGACAGCATGATAGTGTCGTCGTTCTCAAAAACGATTCGGGGCGTGCGCAAGTCATCGTGTCGCCAAAATACCAGGCGAAGGTATTTACTTCTACGGCGGAAGGGGACAGCGGGATGAGCTTTGGCTGGGTGAATTACAAGGCTTTTTCGGGGCCGGTCGATCCGCATATGAATGGGTACGGAGGTGAGAACCGTTTTTGGCTGGGGCCGGAAGGTGGGAAGTTCTCTCTCTTTTTCAAACCTGGTGAGCAGCAGGTATTTGCAAACTGGAAAACGCCGGCTGCGGTCGACACAGAGAGCTGGGATGTGACGGAAAAGACTGAAAAGGCCATTTCGATGAAGAAGGTCATGCAGCTTGAAAATTATAAGGGAACAAAACTGGATATATCGGTTGAGCGACGGGTAGCCATATTGGGTGATGGGGATGTTGCGCAGGCCACGGGAATGTCATTACCTGAAGGCGTGAAGGTGGTGGCGTATACGACGGATAACAGGATCACCAATACGGGTACAACAGAATGGAATGAGAAAACCGGCTCTCCCTGTATCTGGATACTGGATATGTTCAGACCGGGCGATGAGACGGTGATTGTTGTCCCTTTTAAAAAGACGGATAGCGCAGAGTTTAAAAAAGTGGTGACCAGCGATTATTTTGGAGAGATCCCTGCCGACAGGCTGAAGCATACCGACGAGCGGTTGTTCTTTAAGGCCGATGGAAAAAGCAGGGGCAAGCTGGGCGTTTCGCCGTCGCATGCTCCAAAGGCGTTGGGCAGCTATGACGCGGAAAACAGGGTATTGACGGTCATCACCTGCGAATTAGACAGCGCTGCAAAATATCTGAGTCAGCGGTGGAATACCACCGATCCTCCTTTCAACGGGGATGCGGTGAATGTCTACAATGACGGTCCTTGGAGAATGGCACCCAGATGGGGCCTTTTTATGAGCTGGAAAGCGTATCTCCTGCTGCTTTCCTGAAGCCCGGCGGCTCGCTTTCGCACCGGCAGGCTGTGTATCATTTTACCGGCGATGAGAAGGGGCTGGATATGATCGCCCTTCATTTGCTTGGTGTATCACTATCGGATATGAAAAAAGCATTTTAAAGGTGGGGAATAAATTGAACCTAATAAAGCAGCCATAAAATGAAAAAGAATAACCAACGCCGAAATTTCCTAAAGACCCTGACGCTTGCTGGTGCGGGCGTTGCGGTGAGTCCTGTGGGACTCTTAAAGGCGGAGCAGCGGGAGGGGGAGAAGGCCAAAGGCCAGGAAAAAAAATTGGCGGGGCAGAGCCGGCGTGCCTATAATACTGCCTATACGGGCGAGCATTTAAACCGGACTGCATTTCCTATCGGGGGATTGGGAGCGGGGATGTTCTGTCTTGAAGGCACGGGTGCGATATCGCATATGAGCGTCAGGAACCGACCGGATATATATCATGAGCCGGCGATGTTTGCGGCTATCACTGTAAAAGGGATCGCGAGGGGCGCCAAGGTGCTGGAGGGGCCGGTGCCGGACTGGAAATATTTTGGCAAGCGGGGATCGGGGTTAGGTTCACCGGGGGATACCTATGGTCTTCCGAGATTTGGACGGGCGTCGTTCGCGGCGAAATTCCCATTTGCGACGATCGGGCTGGAGGACGACGACCTGCCGTTGAAGGCGGAGATCAGGGGTTGGAGTCCTTTTATTCCGACGGATGAGGACAGCTCGAGTCTGCCGGCGGGGGCGCTGGAATATACATTCGTCAACAAGGGCACGAAGAAGGTGGATGCGGTGTTTTCCTGGAGCAGCAAGAACTTTATGGTGACGGATGGAAAGGCAGCCAACAGCATTCGTCCTATCGCCAATGGGTTTGTGCTGGATCAGTCGGGGACGGCGGAGAAGCCGTCGTTGAAAGGGAGCTTTGCCATCTTTACGGATGAGGCCGGTACGGTTGTCGACCATTGCTGGTTTAGAGGAGGCTGGTGGGACCCGTTTACGATGGCCTGGAATGCGGTGCGGGATGGGGAGGTTCGATCGACGGAACCGGTAGCCGGCGGTGCGCCGGGGGCTTCGTTGTTCGTGCCCTTTTCGTTGGCGCCGGGAGCAAAGAAAACGATCCGGGTGATGATGGCCTGGTATGTACCGGATTCGGAGCTGCGTATCGGGGAAGTGGTGCCGAAGGAGAATTGTGATCCGGGGACGGGCTGTTGCGCCGGTCCGGAGCAGCTAGGTGTGGCGATAGGCAAAAAAAGTGGTTCCCAATATCACAAGCCCTGGTACAGCAGCAAGTTTGACGATGTGTATGCGGTGGCTGACCATTGGCGGACCAATTATACCGGGCTTCAGCAGAAAACGAAGCTGTTCACAGATGCATTTTATTCAAGCAGCCTGCCACCAGAAGTGCTGGAAGCGGTGGGGGCCAACCTTACGATCTTGAAATCGCCGACCGTAATGCGGCAGTATGACGGCCGGTTGTGGAACTGGGAGGGGTGTGGCGACGATGAAGGCTCCTGTCACGGGTCCTGTACGCATGTGTGGAACTATGCACAGGCTATGGCTCATTTATTCCCGGCCCTGGAAAGGACCTTACGGAATACGGAGTTTTGTGAGAATCAGAACAAGGAAGGACACCAAGGGTTCCGGGCGAACATGCCTATCAGTCCTTTGAAGCACGACTTTCATGCTGCGTCCGACGGTCAACTGGGTGGGATCATGAAGGTCTACAGGGAATGGAGGATCAGCGGTGACAGCGCCTGGCTGTCCAGGATCTTCCCGATGGTCAGAACGAGCATGGACTATTGTATACGGACCTGGGACCCGAAGGGGAAGGGGGTGGTGGAAGAACCCCATCATAACACTTATGATATCGAGTTCTGGGGTCCTGACGCTATGATCACTAGCTTTTATCTGGGTGCGCTGAAGGCCATGACAGAGATGGGCGGTTATCTGAAGCAGGATATAGCAAAATACAAGGGCCTTTATGAAAAGGGCAGTTCTTATCTGGAAACGACATTGTATAATGGAGAATATTTTATCCAGGACATCACTTACCAGGGATTGAATGCGCCTGATCCTGCAAAGGCGAAGTCTTTCGGTGGTGAATATTCGGCGGAGGCGGTGGCGATCCTGAAGAGGGAGGGGCCGAAATACCAGTATGGCAAGGGTTGTCTGAGCGATGGGATGTTAGGTGCCTGGATCGGTCTGATGTGTGGCCTGGACGACTTCATTGATGCGGGCAAGCTGCGGTCGCATCTCCTCGCGGTACATAAATATAATTTAAAGGCTGATCTTAGCGAGCATGCCAATCCGCAGCGGCCGGGATATGCGCTGGGGCATGAAGGCGGATTGCTTTTGTGCAGTTGGCCGAAGGGCGGCAGGCTGTCGTTGCCGTTCGTATACAGCGATGAAGTATGGACGGGGATCGAGTACCAGGTAGCTTCGCATCTCATGGCGATGGGAAGAGTACAGGAGGGGTTGGAGATCGCGCGTCATTGCCGCAACCGTTATGATGGAAGGATAAGAAACCCTTTTAACGAATATGAATGTGGTCATTGGTATGGAAGGGCTTTGTCAAGCTATGGGATGCTGCAGGGACTTACTGGTGTGCGTTATGACGCGGTGGATAAAATTTTGTTCGTGCATTCGTCCGTAGGGGACTTTAACAGCTTTCTCTCTACCGCCGGTGGTTTTGGAACGGTGACCTGTAAGGCGGGGAAGATATCGCTGAAGACTGTCTACGGGAAGATCGAGGTGGATAAGGTAAAGGTCAATGGAGCGTTTCAAGCGCTTTAGCCACTGCAGGGTCATAAGCATTACTGACTTCATAATAACCTTCTGTACGCCATATCTGTCTGGCTATCAGCGCCTTGAGCCGATGCTGGAGGATCTCTTTGTCTTTCGCGGGGATCTGTTTGAGGTTGATGGTATCCTTTTGGGCGTAGGAGGTCAGCGCATTCCAGAGATTTTCGTCGTCATGAAAGCCTGCGATAAAGTCTGCAGGCGTCCTAAAAGCCTGGAAAGCAGGCAAATGCTGGATATACCAGCTATAAATAAAACGGCTTAGAGTTCCGTTCACGTAAAGAGAGGTAATACTTCTTGAAAGGGTGCTGGTATCGAATCCAACAAAAATATCCGGAGTGATGCCGCCACCGCCGAATACGGTCCTTTTTTCGGGGCCCAGTGTTTTGAATGCGGTGCCGGAATGTTGGGTAGAGGTGTCGCCGTGGAGGACTTCTCCGTCGTGGAAGCGTTTCATTACCTCCTCATTGTAATCGTCATGGCCTTTGCCATAGGGTTTTTGGATACTGCGCCCGGTGGGGGTATAATAACGGGCGATGGTGAGGCGGAGGGCAGCGCCATCGCTGAGCTGGTACTGCTCCTGTACGAGACCCTTACCAAAGGTCCTTCTGCCGATGATCGTGGCGCGGTCCCAGTCCTGGAGGGCGCCGGTGAGTACTTCGCTGG
>Ga0193716_1000762_pt1 | contig 19206 bp, 14 predicted proteins | sample U2c1metaG_FD_145901 | JGI IMG/M metagenome (GOLD analysis project Ga0193716, IMG submission 145901) | Soil microbial communities from a riparian zone of the East river system, Colorado, United States - U2c1 | ecosystem: Environmental > Terrestrial > Soil > Riparian zone | place: USA: East River...
CGGTGCACGGTGACGGTGAGGTGGTGGCGATGCTGTCGCTGGTGCCGTGGGGCGCCAATGGGGCGTCCCTCGACCTGATGCGGCGCTCGCCCCAATCCCCCAACGGCACCAACGAGCTGCTGGTCAGCGAACTGTGCCTGCAGGCCGAAGACATTGGCGTGACCCGTATCTCGCTGAACTTCGCGATGTTCCGGTCGGCCTTCGAGGAAGGTGCGCAGCTCGGCGCGGGCCCGATCGCCAGGCTGTGGCGCGGCCTGCTGGTGTTCTTCTCCCGCTGGTGGCAGTTGGAGACGCTGTACCGGTCCAACATGAAGTACCTGCCGGAGTGGGTGCCCCGCTTCGCCTGCTACGACGACGCGCGCCTCGTGCCAAGAGTCGGCATCGCCTCGGTGATCGCCGAGGGCTTCCTGGTGCTGCCGTTCAGTCGTCGCGCCAAGCAGCACACCGGACATCACATCGCAGCGCCCGACACTCTCATCCAATCCGGGTTGCTGCACGAGGACGGCAGTGCGCCCGATCTCAGCGGACTCGACATCGGCCTGCTCGAAGAGGCTGGACCGCCGCGGCTACCCGAGCAGGTTCGGGTCAGGATGGCCAAGTTGAAGGCGTTGCAGGACAGTGGAGTCGACGCCTATCCCGTCGGCAAGGCACCCAGCCACACGATCACGCAGGCCGTCGACGCTACCGACGACGTGACCGTGTCGGTGGCAGGCCGGGTGCTGCGCATCCGGGACTACGGGGCGGTGCTGTTCGCCCAACTTCGCGACTGGTCCGGTGAGGTGCAACTGCTCCTCGACAATTCGCGGCTCGTCGACGGCGCCACCACCGATTTCACCGGCGCCATCGATCTCGGTGATCTCGTCGAGGTGACCGGCACCATGGGATACAGCAAGAACGGAACACGTTCGCTCCTGGTCGACAGCTGGCGAATGATCGGCAAGTGCCTGCGGCCCCTGCCCGACAAGTGGAAGGGCCTCACCGACCCGGAGGCCAGGGTCCGGACGCGTTACGTCGACCTCGCCATCAACACCGAGGCGCGCGACCTGATCACGGCACGCAGCCGGATCCTGCACGCGATCCGTGAAACCTTGGTCGGCAAGGGCTTTCTCGAGGTCGAGACGCCGATCCTGCAACAGATCCACGGCGGCGCCAACGCCCGGCCGTTCGTGACCCACATCAACGCCTACGACCTCGACCTCTATCTGCGCATCGCCCCCGAGCTCTATCTGAAACGACTGTGCGTTGGAGGCGTTGAACGCGTCTTCGAACTCGGAAGGGCGTTCCGCAACGAGGGCGTCGACTTCAGCCACAACCCCGAGTTCACCCTGCTGGAGGCCTACCAGGCGCACGCCGACTACAACGTGTGGGTGGACGGGTGCCGCGAGCTGATCCAGAACGCCGCGGAGGCGGCCAACGGCAGCCAGGTGGTCATGCGGCCCGGTGACGCCGAGGGCTCGCTGCAGGCCGTCGACATCTCCGGTGAGTGGCCGGTGAAGACCGTGCACGGCGCGGTGTCCGACGCGCTCGGCACGGAGATCGACGCCGACACCGACCTCGCCCGGCTGCGCTCGCTGTGCGACGGAGCGGGCATTCCGTACCTGACCCACTGGGATGCGGGCGCGGTGGTGCTCGAGTTGTACGAGCGCCTCGTCGAGGGCGAGACCCAGAATCCGACCTTCTACAAGGACTTCCCCACGTCGGTGTCGCCGCTGACCCGGCCGCATCGCAGCAAGCCAGGGGTCGCCGAGCGATGGGATCTGGTCGCCTGGGGCGTCGAGCTTGGTACCGCCTACAGCGAGCTGACCGACCCGGTGGAACAGCGACGGCGGCTGCAGGAGCAGTCACTGCTCGCGGCGGGCGGCGATCCCGAGGCGATGGAGCTCGACGAGGACTTCCTGCAGGCGATGGAGTACGCGATGCCGCCAACCGGCGGACTGGGCGTCGGCGTGGACCGGGTGGTCATGTTGATCACCGGGCGCAGCATCCGCGAGACGCTGCCGTTCCCTCTGGCGAAACCTCGCTAGTTCACAGCCCTTCACCAGGAACGGCATTCACCATGGGGCCGTGACGACTTCGATGCCGAGGATCGCCGAGACGCTGCTGGCGGATCCGGCTGCCGGCTACCGCCAACAACACCTGTCGCTGATGCACGGCTGGCTGCCGTTGACGATCCAAATGGTCGCCGTGGTCGTGCTTCTGGCGGCCATCGGATGGCGCAACCGGCGCTGGCGGCTGATCTGGCTGCCGGTGGCCGTTGGCATCGGCGCCGTGCTGTCGGCAACGGCGTACTGGTACATCTCCTCCGAGGGACTTGCGGGCGACCCAGCTCCGAATTTGCTGTGGATCTGGATCGCGGTGACGGGCGTCGCGGCGGTCGTTCTCGTCGTCGGTTGGCGCGGCACCAAGTGGTGGCGACGTGGCGTGTCTGCGGTTGCTCTGCCGCTCTGCCTGCTGTGTGCCGGCCTTGCCCTGAATCTGTGGGTGGGCTACTTCCCCACCGTCCAGACGGCGTGGAACCAGATCACGGCGGGCCCTCTGCCCGACCAGACGGACCAGGCCGCGGTGGTGGCGATGCAGGCGTCGCATCAGATCCCGGCCAGGGGCACGTTGGTGCCGGTCACCATCAGCCCGGCCGCGTCTGGCTTCAAGCACCGCGGCGAACTGGTCTACCTGCCGCCGGCCTGGTACGCCACCAACCCGCCGCCGCCGTTGCCGACACTGATGATGATCGGCGGCGAGTTCAACACCCCAGCCGACTGGCTGCGCGCAGGCAACGCGATCAGAACCGTTGACGACTTTGCGGCCGCACACAACGGAAACGCACCGGTACTCGTGTTCGTCGACTCGGGCGGCGCGTTCAACAACGACACCGAATGCGTCGACGGCACCCGCGGCAATGCGGCCGACCACCTGACCAAGGACGTGGTGCCCTTCATGGAGACGACCTACGGCGTGAGCCGCAGCGCCGCCAAATGGGGCACCGTCGGCTGGTCGATGGGCGGAACCTGCGCCGTCGACCTGACCGTGATGCACCCAGACTTGTTCAGCACGTTCGAGGACATCGCAGGCGACATGGGTCCCAACTCGGGCACCAAGCCGCAGACCATCGCGCGGCTGTTCGGCGGCAACGCGGCGCAGTACGCCGACTTCGACCCCGCCACGGTGATCAGCCGCCACGGGCCGTACTCGGGTGTCTCGGGGTGGTTCGACATCAGCGGAACCGCGTCATCCGCGCCGCCTCCCACGGCGGTCAACGCAGCCAACGCCGGCGGCAGCGGACTTGGCGGCAGCGATGCCGCAGGCCGTACCAACGACCAGACCGAGGCCGCGAACTCGCTGTGCGGGCTTGCCGCGGCCAATGGCATCGAATGCGGCGTCATCGCCCAGACCGGGAAGCACGACTGGCCGTTCGCCGCTCGCGCATTCGCCGCAGCGCTGCCCTGGCTGGCCGGGCAGATCGGTACGCCGCAGGTGCCGCAGGAACCGCTGCCACTGCCTACACCTCCGGCACCGACGCTGCAGGCGGCGGGCAAGTAGGCGTCAGTAGTCGGATTCGGCGGCCAGGATCTCGGCGAGGAACGCATCGGGGCCGGGTCGCGCGAGCCTGCCCCTAGCGAAGGACCGGATCCGCTCCCTGATGCGGGCGGCGGCGTCGGAGTCGTCGACGTCGGCGCCGACGATGACGGCGGTGGTCGGCCAATCATGGTCCCAAGCCTGGGTTTCGGTCACCGGCTGATGTTCGGCGCCGATCAACGGTAGCGTCGCACGGCCGTTGGCATCCAGGACGCCTGCGCCGCTGAGCGCACCCGACCGCAGTCGTATCGAGACACCGGTGGCGGGTACCGTGGTGGCCACCCGCACCGCGGCAACTGCCGCCGATCCGGCCATCTCGATCGCCCAGTCGACCGTGCCGTCGGCCGCGTCGAACAGCCCGGGTGGGACGGCGGTCCAGTTGATCGAACCGATTCCGCTGGCGATCGTCGACGCTCCCGACCGAACCGGCTCGGGCCCGGCGGCCAACGCATAGTCGTCGCGGCGGCGCTGCGATTGAGCCATTGGCCCAACCAGTTCCGACCATTCGGCGACGCCGAGTTCGTCGGCGAGTTCGCTGCAGGCACTGACGAGTTCGGTAACGCGCGGATCGTCGCCGTGGGCACTCGCTACCAGACTCGCCCCGTGCCACCGCAACAACTCGGCCACGTCGGAATCGAAGACGTCCTCGGCGAAGAAATCCTGTGCGGCGGCATTCAGCAGGGCGATCTCGCCGTCAAGTACCGAGGGGTCGAGCGCGACGATGCCATCGCGTGAACTCGCGGGCCACCACCGCCGCAACCAGTGCCCGACGGCGAGCCGCCGCAGTGGGGCCAGCGCGTCTCGCGACGGTTCGACGCCAGGGACGTCGACGACACGGCCGTCGTCTGCCCCGCCGTCGCCAAGCGCGGCGAGCACGGCGACGTGACCGGCTTCGCCGACCACCCGCCAGAGCCATTCGGCGGCAGGCACATCGGTGAAGGTGATCCTGGCGGCACCGGACGGGTCGTCGACCGTCCACGCCAGCACTGCACCGCTGAGTTCGAGGACTGCGACGGCGGGCGCCGCCGCGACCGTCGGGGCCGTGCTCCATAAACCGGAATCCGCGACGAATCTCATCGGGCCGCCTCGATATCACCCGTCGCTTCGCTCGCCCCAGCCAATTCCAGCATGGCCTTGATCCGCTGCCGGTGATCAAGGCTCACCGACCTGGCCACCCCCTCCAACAGGGCTCTCACGTCGTCGACGTCGTCACAGGGTTCCTGCCAGACGTCGCGTCCGTGCAGCCTGGCCCACAACCTGCTGGTGTACGGGCGCGCGAAGGCGGCGAGATCCTCGATCACCTGCCGCTGCCGCGGATGCAGCGGCCCACCCTCGGCCAGATACCGCCGTGCGTGCAGTACGTATGCCTCCTTGCGGAGCCTGGCCTGGATCAGCCGGGCCAAGTCGTAACGCGGCGTTGCGGATTCGCGCAGCGGAGCGAGGTCGACGGCGACCTCGATACCTGCCACCAATGTGGCCTGCTTGTCCTCGGCGAGCAGTCCCCACGGTGCGCAGGCGCGGTCGACCTCCTCTGCGCACAGCAGCGGGAGGTCGGGCAGTTCGTCGCGGTCCAGCGCGCGGCGCAGCGTCGCGCGCACGCGGTCGAGCACACTGCGGTCCAGCGGACGGTCGCCGGTCCCGCCAGTAGTCATCGGCGGAGGTTGTTGCGGGGCAATCGAACTCAATCCCACCTCGACGATCGACCATGGCAGATCGGCGAATTCGCGGCGCGCCCGTGCGCCGAGGTTGTACGGCGTCGCGTCGGCGATCAGCGCCGACCAGACGCGTTGCCGCGCCGCCTCCGCGGTGTGGCCGTTCGCGGTGCCGAGGATGGTGGACAACCCCGCTAGGAACGGACCGGCGATGGTGTCACCAGGGCGCACGTCGCGCCAACTGCGGTCGAGCTGGCGGGACAGCTTGGCTATGACCTCGTCGCCGTCGACGTACCGGTTCAATTGCTCGATCGCGGTGCGGTCCCGCTCCTGGTGAATGTTGCGCAAGATGGCCTCGGCCGCCCCAACGTGGTCGTGCTCCGGCGCGCCCTTGGTCACGGCCAGCTCGAAACACACAGGGAAGTACAGCTCTTGTGCGTTCCCGGTGGTGATGCGCAACCGGCGGCGCTCGGTCTTGAGGACGGCGAACCAGGCCGCCGCGGCGCGCAGGTGGGCGGCGTTGTCGACGATCAGATCGCGCACCGCCGCGGCGGTATCGGGCGCGAGGACTGGCGCCGAGTACTGATGATTGGATCGCAGCCGGAGAACCAGCGGGTCGAGGATGCGCTTGACGGTGCGGCGCAACGGGCCACCGTCCGAGCCGCTGAGCACCTCGACGCCAGGCCCGATCGCCCGCCAGGCCGCATCGATCACCGCACGGCGCGGTTGTGCGACGGCGACCGTCGTCACCACCTGCGGCTGCGTGCTCATCTGCCCAGGATAGGGGCTACGGAAAGTTGGGTTCGGTAGCCGGAGGGAGGGCCCACCCTGTGGTACATGCCCGACGCGCTCCTGATCTCCATCATTCTCCTCGCCTGCGTCGCCGTCGGAGCGGCGCTGGCCTGCCCGCTCGCTCGTCGCATGCGCGAGTCCGCCGGCGTTCCGCCAGGCGCGAACCCGGCGGTCGGGATCGGCACCGTACGCACCGTGGCAGGCCCGATCACCGTCGACGTGGAGAGCGTCTCGGGACAACGGTTCGTCGGCAGGCTCCGTCAGCGTGCCGGCGAACCGGATCTGCGTCCAGGCGTCGTGTTGCTCGTGGCGTTCGATCCTGCTGCCCGCGAGCGCCTTTCGCTGGCCGACGACATCGTGGCGGTCCGGTCGGAGTTCGATCAGATGCTGGTCCGCAAGGGACTGGCCACGCGCAGCGAGCTCGAGTTGATCAGGCACGGCACCAGGTCACGCGGCGTGGTGACGGCGATGCGAGCGACCGGCGATGCACGCGAGGACTACCGCGAGGTCGAACTCGACCTGATGGTCCTGCGGCCCGAGGGTGGGCAGTTCCCTGCGCACGAGACCACGCTGATTCCGGCGTCCGCACTGGCCGAGGTGACGCCGGGCAGCGTCGTCGACGCCTATTACCGCAGCGATGACGAGTCGGCCGTCGCGGTGTGCGTACCGCCGAATTGAAGAGAGTCAGCGGACGCCGTCGACCGTGAACGTGACCAGAGCCGCCCAGTAGACGGGGTTGGCGGTGGCATCCCCTGATCGCCACCGGCGCATCTGGTCGCGTTGCCAGCGGTTGACCTCGCATCCCGCGTCCGCGGACTGATGCGCGTCGTCCACTGCGACCACCACGTCGGCCATCGGGTCGCCGGCGGTGAGGTGCGTGAACTGCCGGTATCCCGCCGTCGTGGGAAGCGACCAGAGCGTTGCCGTGACGAGTTGCGCTCCGCCGAGGACGACGGCAGCCACCAGTCCGGTTGGCTCGTCGAAGCGGTAGTCGCCACCGGATGCGCACGCCAGCAGCGCAACCCGCGGAGGCATCGCCAATTGCAGCGACATCACCGCCGCGGCGGTCAGTGGGCGCTCGTCGGCCACGTGCAGTGCAGCCTGATCGGCGCTGCCCGACTCTGCTGCGGTGGCGTGACCAACGAACAACAGCCGACTCGGACCAGAGGCCAGCTTGGCGGATAGCCAGTTCCAGTCGGTGTCGGTCCGCCGGAACAGCTCGACGGCCGCATCGACCGCGGGCAGCACGGCTCCGCGCGCGATGGTCTCCGCGAAGTGCCGGGCCAGTGGCGCGTCCGGCGACGGCCGCCCAAGCACCGACCCGAGCGCCGAGTCCGCCCTCTGCCCCGGCACCCGAGGATCGAGCACCAGCAGCGGAGGTCGATCGACGCGCTGGCTCCACTGAACGCGGGGGCGCGGCGAGTGCACGATGTTGGCGGGCACCGCCATCAACACCTCCACCAGTTCCATCAGCCGGTAACCCTCGGTCAACGATTCGGCATCGGCTGTCGGCCAAGGGATTCGGGCGGCTGACCTGCCTTCCGTCGTGATCGCAGCCGTCCTGGCCAGCACCATCTCCTCGGCCGCCGGCCGCACCGTCGGCAATGCGAGCAAGCCCCATGGGACGCGGGCCAGGCGCGCGCTTGGCGAGACGAACAGCACGGGCCGCGGAGTCGACAAGTACTCCAGCAGGAGCTGCCACCCAGCGTCGGACACCAGAAGCACCCCCAGCCGGTAGGCCAGGGTCAGTTCGCTTGCCTGCGTCGAGAACGGGCCGACGGTGAGTGCCCGTTTCAGTGCGTCCGCGATCGTCTCCCCCGGGTTCGGCTCCGGTAGCGCGCCTGCGAGTTCCTCGACCGCCGCGAGCAGGAGGGGCTCCTCGATCACCCAGGTGAGGGTTCGTTCCGGCTTTCCGACCACCCGGAGGCTGGCGTAGGTAGCGACGCCGACGTCGGCGAACCTGAGGACCAAAGTCTCCCGATCCTCGGTCAGGGCCACGTCGACCAGGCGACTTCGTCCGTCGTGACGTGCTGGCCGTAGCGGTCCAGAGCGAGCTTGCGGTAGCGCTCCAGCACGGGACCACCCGTGGGATCCATCTGCATCGGCGGCAGCGGGCCGAGCCGGGTCAGTGAGGGGCCGGACTGCACCGGCGGTCCAGCGGCGATCTGCGCGAGTTCGTCCATGTCGCTGATCGGCGCGGCAGCCGTCGCCACGCGCGACCACTCGATCACCTCCGCCTGCCCATTCTCGGCACTGAACGTGCCTCTGGCGCTGTGGTATTCGATCAGTTCACTGGTGAGTTCGCGGTTCTCCGACTCCCAGACGACGGAGAACGCCCCCGCAAGGAGCGGCGCGGCAACGCACTGGGCCCACTGCGCCCTTGCCCCGGGTTCGGTGATCGCGTAGCGCACCGAGTCGACTGCCAGCGCGGCGGGCAGTTTCAGGTCGGCGGCGCGTGCCAGCTTGTCCATCGCGGCGAGGTACGCAGGACTTCCCGGCTCGGCGTGCATCACGCCCTGCGCGGAGCGGTAGCGCTCCTCGGCGGCAGGCCAGTCCTCGTCGGGGTCACCCGCCCCGTCGAATCCGAGGTTGGCCAGCGCATCGGCGCGCCACACGGAGCCGAGGTGATCGTCGAGCCGGGCGTACGCCAGCCAACTGCTGCGCGGCGATTCGTCGAGGCACGCGCGGGCCTGTTCGATCATGGCGGTCGCGTCCTGGTAGCGACCGCGGAAGATCGCAATCCAGCTGCGCTGCAACAGGATCCGGTGGATGTGCAGGGGCTTCCCGAGCTCGCGCCAGTGCCGTTCGGCGTGCTCCCAACACTCGTCGGCGACCTGCAGACCGCCTGCCGCCATCCGGTACAGCCCGAAGTACAGCCAGCAGCGGGATACGTCGTTGGCGCGGAGATATTCCGCGATCACCGGGTAGGCCTCGCGGACCAGTGCCTCGGTGGCCAGCTGTTCGCCCTTCGACCAGCAGATCGTGGCCCGCTCCAACTGAGTTCTTGCGATGGCCAGTGGCCACTTTCGGGCCTCGGCGCGGGCACCCGCTCGCCGCAGCCAGGGTTCGGCTTCGTCAAGTGCCCCGGTCTCGATGCAGAACCTCGCGTATGCGATGCCGCCGAGGACCAACAGGTTGTCGGTCGATTCACTGCCGTTGCCCGGCCCGCCGATGTCGGCGATCACCCTCTGCCACAGCGGTACCGAGCGGACGTGAAGATCGTCGTCGCAGAGCGCCGTGGCGCAGTTGATCCGGGCATACGTGCAGAGGTACGCGTACTCGTCGCGCAGATCGGCGAACGCGGCATCGTCCGACGTCATGCCGTCGAGCACCTCGAGCCCCGCCGCGGCGCCCTCATGATCCCCGAGAGCCGCGGCCAGACCGATCTCGAGGAACTGCGCGCGGCGGGAGTATCGACGGATCAGATGGCGCGCGTCGGCATCGGACATGGTCGACTTGGCGACGATCTCCTCTGCCGCGGTCCCGTCGAGGATCGACGAGTAGTTCGAAAGGCACTCGCGGATCCTGGTGGCGCCCTCGCGCACCCCGTCGTACGCCGTCCTGACCAGATACAGCTCGCCGAGTTGAGCCAGGGTTTCGAGCTGCAGGTCGTCGCGGTCGGCCTTCTCGATCTCCGGCATCAGCGACAGCAGCAGGTCCTTGGCCGCGGGCTCGTCGGCGGCCAAGGCAAGGTGGCGGGCACGCTCCAGCTCGCCGGGGATCGACACGGCTGCATCATAAGTCGCCCGACAAAGGTGCAGGCGGCGGACGTGCAATGCACGTCCGCCGCCCCGGGTCAGACCTATCAGTTGCAGCTCACCTTGATCTCGAACTTCTTCGTGATCATCCCCGCCATCGGGTTCTTCATGTCGGCACCAGCCGCCTCACCGGTGATGGTGTAGGTGCTTCCGTCGACCTTGACGTCTGCGGATCCGGTGTTCATGCCACCCATCGACGAGACCGCCAGCGCGTTTCCGTCGACGGTCAGACCGAGCGACTCGACCTTGGGGGTCGCTTCGTCGGTCATCACGACGCCGAGTCCGCCGGTGGCAGATCCGCTCGCGACGTTGATCTTGCCGGCCTGCTTGACGCAGGTCACGGTGCTTAGGTCGAGGCCGGCCAGATCCTGGCCCTCCACCTTGACCTCGGTGTTGCCGCCCGTGCTCACCTGGGAGGTCCCGCCGCCACTGGCGGCCGGGCTGCTCGATGCCGCCGGTGTGGTGCCCTTGTCGTCGGAGCAGCCGACCAGTACGGCAGCGGTGGCGACGAGGCCGATCCCAGCAGCCAGAACCCGATTCCGTGAAGTTCCCATTGACTTTCCTTCGCTTCAACGCGTCGCCCCGATGGCGCCGTCGTGATTACGAGTACAGACGGGCCGAATCGCTACCGATCCCAACTATTGAGCGGAGGTACGGTGAGCCTGTGTCCGATTCAACGCCCGATGACGCAGCGCCTGACGAGGTAGTCGGGGGCGACGACGTCGTCGACGTCGACGAAGTGCAGCCTGACCCCGTGCCGGTGGATCCCCTGCCCGCCCCGGAGATCGTGCCCGTGCCACCCGCGCAGCCTCTGGATACCGGGTACACCGCGAGCGGTGTGCCGACGTTCGACTCCGTGCGGGAGAAGATCGAGACCCGTTACGGCACCGCGATCGGCGCCACCGAACTCGCCTCGGAGACCCCTGAGGGCCGGACCGTCGAGGAGCAGTACGACGCCCGCCAGAAGGCCGCCGCCGAGCGCCTCGAGCAGATCCGCGCATCCATGCGCGACCCCGAGTCCGGCCAAACCTGAGCAGTGCGTTCCTTCACCGTCGACGAGCGGCGGGCCAGACTGGCGCGCCGCCACCTGCTGACCACCGCGCCCGGCGCCGGGTCCATCGCCGATGTCGCCTCTCAACTGGTCGGCCTGCATGCCACCGACCCGGCAACGCCCTACCTGTCGCTCTGGGCGCGGATGCCCGGCTTCGAGGTCGGCGATCTGGAGGCCGCGCTGTATCGGGATCGCTCGGTGCTCAAGCACCTCGCGATGCGGCGGACGCTGTGGGTGCTGACCGCAGGGGATCTCGCCACGGTGCAGGCCGCGGCCAGCGATCGCGTCGCCGCCAACGAGCGCAAGCGCCTGATCGCCGACGTCCAGAAGGCCGGTATCGCCGACGACGGCGAGAAGTGGCTCGGCCGCGCGTCGAAGGCCGTCCTGGCCCACGTCCACGAGCACGGCCCCACCAGCGCCCGAGAACTGCGCACGGCCCTTCCAGAGCTGGCGGGCGACCACGATCCCGCGCCCGGAAAGCGTTGGGGTGGAGCCACTCCCGTCGCACCACGGGTCCTGACCGTGCTCGCCGTCGAGGGATTCCTCGTCCGCGGCCCCAACGACGGTACCTGGACCACGTCGCGCCCGCGGTGGGCCTCGGCGTCAGCCTGGCTGGGTGCGGCCGGCGATCCGACGGCGGCCGAAGCCGCGCGGGCGGTGGTGATCCGGGCGTGGCTGAAGGCATTTGGGCCTGCCACGGTCAACGACGTGAAGTGGTGGTTCGGAAACACCCTGACCTGGGCCAGGGACGGACTGCGCGACGTCGGCGCCGTCGAGGTGGACCTGCACGGCACGCCCGGCGTCGCACTGCCGGACGACCTCGAACCGGACGCCGAAACGGCGCCGTGGTGCGCGCTGCTCCCCTGCCTCGACGTCACCACGATGGGTTGGCAGGACCGTGACTGGTACCTCGGCGAGCACCGCGGCCAGGTGTTCGACACCAACGGCAACGCCGGATCGACCGCATGGTGCGACGGGCGCATCGTCGGAGGGTGGCGTCAGGACGCCGACGGGCGCGTCGTCCTTCAACTGCTCGAGGACGTCGGCGCCAAGGCGTCGAAGGCATTGGCGCGCAAGGCCGACGAGCTGACCGACTGGCTGGGCGGCGTGCGGATCAACCCGCGCTTCCCGTCGCCGCTGTCGAAGGCCTAGAGGCTCAGCCTGGACGACGGGCGTCGAAGCGCGCGATCGCGCCGGAGCACTCCAAGACGTCGACCACCAAGCCGGCGTCCGTGAACCACCGCTGGGCTTCTTCGGGGGTGCCCGCAGGCCCGAAGGTCCCCGTCGCGCGTAACAACGTCATGTACGCATCGGCGCGCCGCAGTTGACCGCGGGTGGCGAACTCACCGACCAGGCGTCCGCCAGGGCGCAGACAACGCGCGATCTCGTCGACCGCCGCAGCCGGGTCGGGAAGGCAGTGCAGCCCGTTGAAGCAGATGCACAGATCGAATTCGCCATCGCCGAAGGGCATCCGCTCGATGTTGCCTTCGATGATCTCGACGTCGTCGCGATGTTCCGGCGGGATCCTGCGCCGCGCCCGCTCCAACATCGTCGGGGAGATGTCCAATCCCACGTATCGAACCCGCTGATCGGGCAACAACCGAAGCAGCGCAATCCCACCGCCGCACGGTACGTCCAGAATCGCTGAGCCGTCGGGGGTTTCGGCGACAATCGACATCGCGCGGTAGATGCGGTCGACGTCAGCGCCCATGACCACCCGGCCGAAGCGGCGGGCGACGGTCTGCCGTTCCATCGCCCAGTCGTACGACGCGCCGACGGTTCTGGCGAACAACGCATTGCTCCACACCCGGCTGACGTCGGCCATGAAGCCCTAGGCGCTGACCTTGCGCCGCTTCCGCTTCGGTGCGGGCGCACCGAGCATCTCGCCGAGGAACTTCCCCGTGTAGCTGCGTGCGTCGTTCGCGACGTCTTCCGGCGTGCCTGCCGTGACGACCGTGCCACCACCGCCGCCGCCCTCCGGACCCATGTCGACGATCCAGTCGGACGTCTTGATCACGTCGAGGTTGTGCTCGATGACGATCACCGTGTTGCCCTTGTCCACCAGGCCGTTGATGACCTTGAGCAGCTTGCGGATGTCGTCGAAGTGCAGTCCCGTGGTCGGTTCGTCGAGGATGTAGACGGTGCGCCCGGTCGAGCGCTTCTGCAACTCCGAGGCCAGCTTGACGCGTTGCGCCTCACCGCCGGAGAGGGTGGGCGCCGGCTGGCCGAGCCGCACGTAGCCGAGGCCGACCTCCACAAGGGTCTTGAGGTAGCGGTGGATCGACGTGATCGGCTCGAAGAACTCGGCCGCCTCCTCGATCGACAGGTCGAGCACCTCGGAGATGGTCTTGCCCTTGTAGTGCACTTCGAGGGTTTCCCGGTTGTACCGGGCGCCGTGACACACCTCGCAAGGCACGTAGACGTCGGGTAGGAAGTTCATCTCGATCTTGATGGTGCCGTCGCCGGAACACGCTTCGCAGCGACCACCCTTGACGTTGAACGAGAACCGCCCCGGCTGATAGCCCCGCACCTTGGCCTCGGTGGTGGCGGCGAACAACGTCCGGATCTTGTCGAACACCCCGGTGTAGGTGGCCGGATTGGAGCGCGGGGTCCGGCCGATCGGCGACTGGTCGACGCGGACCAACTTGTCCACCTGCTCGAGTCCGTTGATCCTGGTGTGCCTGCCCGGCACCTGGCGGGCGCCATTGAGCTTGTTGGCCAGCACGGACGCCAGGATGTCGTTCACCAGCGTCGACTTACCCGAACCCGAGACGCCCGTGACGGAGGTCAGGACGCCCAGCGGGAAGGACACGTCGATCTCGCGCAGATTGTGCTCGCGGGCGCCGATGACGGTCAGCTGACGCTTGCGGTCGATGGGCCGCCTGATCGCAGGAACCTCGATGCTCTCCTTGCCGGAAAGGTAAGCGCCGGTGATGGATTCAGGATTATTGAGCAGGTCGGCGTAGGTGCCGCTGTGCACGATGCGGCCGCCGTGCTCACCAGCGGCCGGGCCGATGTCGACCACCCAATCGGCATGCGCGATGGTGTCGAGGTCGTGCTCGACGACGATGAGCGTATTGCCAAGGTCGCGGAGCCGCACCAAGGTCTCGATCAGCCTGCGGTTGTCGCGCTGATGCAGGCCGATCGACGGTTCGTCGAGCACGTACAACACGCCGACGAGACCCGACCCGATCTGGGTGGCGAGCCGAATGCGTTGCGCCTCACCGCCGGACAGCGTGCCCGCCGCCCGGGACAGGCTCAGGTAATCGAGCCCGACGTCGAGCAGGAAGCCGAGCCGGGACTGCACCTCCTTGAGCACCTGACCGGCGATCGCCTGTTCGCGGTGGCCCAGGGTGAGCGCGTTGAGGAAGTCCGAGCAGTCGGCGATGGACAGCTCGCAGACCTGCGCGATGGACATGTCGCCGTACCTGCCCGCGGCCAGCGTGACGGCCAGGATCTCGGGCTTGAGCCGGGTGCCCTGGCAGACCGGGCACGGCACGTCGCGCATGAAGCCGTCGTAGCGTTCCTTCATCTGCTCGGACTCGGTCTGCTCCATGCGGCGCTGCAGGAACGCCATCACGCCCTCGAAGTCCGCGTAATAGGACCGGGTACGGCCGTAGCGGTTCTTGTACTTGACGTGCACCTGCTCGTCGCAGCCCTCGAGGATCGACTTGCGGGCCTTGAGCGGCAGCTTGCGCCACGGTGTGTCGACGTCGAAGCCCAACGCCTCGCCGAGGCCGGACAGCATGCGGGTGAAGTACTCGGCCGTGTGACCCATCGCCCATGGCGCAATGGCGCCCTCGGCGAGGGTCAGGTCGGGGTCGGGCACGACCAGTTCGGGATCGACCTCCTTGCGAATGCCGAGGCCGGTGCACTCGGGGCACGCGCCGTAGGGCGAGTTGAACGAGAAGGATCGCGGCTCGAGGTCGTCCACCGCGAGTGCGTGGCCGTTGGGGCAGGCGAGCTTCTCGGAGAACCGCTGCTCGCGATGCCCCGCACCCTCGTCCTCATCGACGAATTCGAGCACGACGATGCCGTCGGCCAGACCGAGCGCCGTCTCGACCGAGTCGGTCAGCCGCTGCTTGGCGGTGGCCTTCACCGTAAGGCGGTCGACGACCACCTCGATGTCGTGCTTCTCCTGCTTCTTCAGCTTCGGCGGGTCGGTAAGGGGATGAACGACGCCGTCCACCCGAACCCTGCTGTAGCCCTGCGAGTTCAGCTTGTCGAAGAGGTCGACGAACTCGCCCTTGCGGGTCCGCACGACCGGAGCGAGCACCTGGAAACGGATGCCCTCGTCCATCGCGAGCACCTGATCGACGATCTGCTGCGGGGTCTGCTTGGCGATGCGCTCGCCGCAGACCGGGCAGTGCGCGGTGCCTGCCCGCGCGTAGAGCAGACGGAGGTAGTCGTAAACCTCGGTGATGGTGCCGACGGTGGAGCGGGGGTTGCGGTTGGTGGACTTCTGGTCGATCGACACTGCGGGCGAAAGGCCCTCGATGAAGTCGACGTCGGGTTTGTCCATCTGGCCGAGGAACTGCCGGGCATAGGCCGACAGCGATTCCACGTAGCGGCGCTGTCCCTCGGCGAAGATGGTGTCGAATGCCAACGACGACTTGCCCGAGCCGGACAGGCCGGTGAAGACGATCAGCGCATCGCGTGGCAGATCAAGATCGATGCTCCTCAGGTTGTGCTCGCGTGCACCCTTGATGATCAGGCGGTCTGCCAACTGATCCCTTTCCCGCTCCCATACGCTCTCCGACCCGCAGAAAGCCGTCCGCCGACCATGCTATGTCCACCCACCGACAAGTCCGAGCCGAGCCCGATACCGTGGCTGACATGACTACCGTCGCCGACGACTACACAGGCCACCTCGAACCAGGCGGCGCCGCACGCCGCACCCTGCCAGGGGCGTCGATCGTGAAGGCATCCGTCGGCCCGATGAACAACAACGCCTACCTGATCACCTGTTCCCAGACCGGCGAGACGCTACTCATCGACGCAGCCAACGACGCGGCCGTCCTGCTCGACCTCATCGAGCGCAACGCGCCCAAACTGTCGCTGATCGTCACCAGCCACCAGCACCCCGACCACTGGCAGGCGCTGGCCGAGGTCGTCAAGGCCACCGGTGCACCGACCGCCGCGCACCGGCTCGACGCCGAACCCCTTCCGGTCACGCCGGATCGGATCCTCGCCAACGGCGACACCATAAAGATCGGCGAGCTGACCTTCGACGTCATTCATCTGCAGGGGCATACCGAGGGATCGGTCGCTCTTGCTCTCAGCGGGGCTGCCGCGGGCGACGCGGTCCACCTGTTCACCGGCGACTGCCTGTTCCCCGGCGGGGTCGGCAAGACCTGGAGGGACGGCGACTTCGAGCGGTTGTTGGGCGACGTGACGACCAAGGTGTTCGACGTCTACCCGGATTCAACCGTGGTGTACCCCGGCCACGGCGACGACACCACGCTGGGTGCCGAGCGTCCGCATCTGCGCGAGTGGAGAGAGCGCGGCTGGTAGCCCGCCCTTGCGTCAGGAGGTGTGGACGATGAGGACGTCGGTCTTGGAGCGACGCGCCACGTTCGCGGGCACCGAGCCGAGCAGGCGGCCCGCAATCGTGCTCAGGCCCACGTTTCCGACCACGAGCAGATCGGCATTGACCTCGGCGGCCAAGTCGACAAGAGCATCGACGGGAGCGCCGACGATGGCCTTCTCCTCGACGTCGCCTGCGCCTGCAGCCTTGGCACGATCCCTGGCCTCGCGAAGGATCGCGTAGATCGGTGCATTGCCGGACATCTTGTAGCCTTCGTCCTTGAGGACGTCGGCCGCGCGCTGATCCTCACTCTGAGGGAAGTACGCCGTCGCCACGATCACCTTGGCGCCCGACCCGGCGGCGATCGCGCCGGCCCGGTCGACCGCGCGCAGCGACGAATCCGAACCGTCCGTGCCTACCACCACGGTCTGATAGCCGCTCATGCATGCCCTCCCAGAGTCGTTTGCAACGCCATTCGAGACAGTAACGTGTCACCCGCCGGACGGGGGGTCGATTCGGCGACACGCGTTCGCCCGGTTGGACAGGCCTCGTGCCTTCTACCGGCAATGATGCTAACCCGGCGGGCCCATCAGCATCGCGACGTCGTGACGAAACCTACCCATGTCACCAGGTGCCGACGGGGTCGCACCGCCGTAGCCGACGTGACCTGCGTCATGCCGACGACGACCGCCTCGCAATCGCGTTCGAGGCCAGAGGGTTTCGCTCGCCTCGACGGTAAAGCCGCTGTCGGAGAACGAGTAGCGATGCCACAGCACGTCGTCGACCAGCGCGTCTGTCGAGCGCTCGAGTTGCTGGACGCCGTTCTTACCGGTATCAAACGGAGGGATGACAATTGAGTCGGCTGGTGACCTGAGACAGGGCGCCCTCGAAAGCCTCCAGCCGACCCGCAGGACGACGGCGGGCGGGTTCGATCCCGTCGTGGTGGCGGTTTTCGCGATCGTGGTGAGCGCAGCGGGTGCGGCACGGCCGTCGCTCTGGTTCGACGAGGCGGCAACGATCTCGGCCGGCACGCGCTCGATACCGGAACTGTGGCGCATGCTTGGCAACATCGACGCGGTGCACGGGCTGTACTACCTGTTCATGCACGGGTGGTTCACCGTCTTCCCCGCCACCGAGTTCTGGACGCGACTGCCGAGCTGCCTCGCGGTCGGCGTGGCCGCGGCCGGCGTCGTGGTGTTGGGGCGCCAGTTCTCCGGTCGCACCGTCGCGGTGGCTGCCGGCATCGTGTTCTCGATTCTGCCAAGGGTGACGTGGGCCGGCATCGAGGCCCGCCCATACGCGCTGGCTACGGCGTGCGCGGTCTGGCTGACCGTTCTTGCGGTCTCGAGCGCGCGACGGGACCGAACCTGGACATGGGCGGGCTACGCGCTTGCGTTGATCGGCTCGACGGTGTTGAACGTCTTCGTCATCCTGATCGTGCTGCCTCATGCCGTTGCGGTGGCGAGGACTGCGCAGCGGCGCTCGACGGTCTGCTGGTGGGCCGGCTGGTGTGCGGCGGCGATGGTCGCGTCGGCTCCGTTCGCGCTGTTCGGCCTGACCCAGATCGCGCAGGTCCGCTGGATATCGGCGCTGTCGCCGGGAACGCTGCTGGAGATCGTCTACGAGCAGTACTTCGACCTGAGCGCCGCGTTCGCCCTGACTGCCGGCCTACTGCTGGTGTCGACCATCGCACTGCGCCGGTTTACCTTGCTGGACAACCGAACCCGATGCCTCGCCACGATCTGTGCCGCGTGGATGGTGCTGCCGACACTGGTGCTGGTGGGGTACTCGGCCGTTGCCGAGCCGATCTACTACCCGAGGTATCTGTGTTACACCTCCCCTGCCGCAGCACTGCTGTTGGCGGTCTGCATCACCGCGCTCTTCCGAAGCCGGGACCGGGTCACCGCGGTGATCGCCGTCCTGGCACTGGCCGCCACGCCCAACTATCTGTTCAAACAGCGCGGCCCATATGCCAAGGAGGGCATGGACTTCAGCCAGATCGCGGATCTGATCACCGAGCGGGCGGCACCGGGCGACTGCCTCGTTCTGGACAACACCGTGACCTGGTTGCCCGGCCCGGTCCGGGCACTGACCGCGGCACGGCCAGGAGCCTACGAGAAGCTGATCGATCCGGGTCGGGGCAGGCGCGCCGCGGACCGGAATCGCCTGTGGGACGCGCACATCGCCATCTGGGTGGTGGCCGATCAGGTGCAGCGCTGCACGGTGCTGTGGACGGTCTCCGATCGCGACAAGACACTGCCCGACCACGACGCGGCGCATCCCCTCGATCCTGGTCCGCGGATGAGCCGAGCGCCCGCGTACCAGGTGCCGCAGCGGCTTGGCTTCCACATCGTCGAGCGCTGGCAGTTCAGCTTCGCCCAGGTCACCCGATCGACGCGGTGACGCCTACCCTGCCTGCGCGCGGCCGAAGTACAACTCCTGGGTGGCGATGCAGACCAGCTGGCCCGCGCGGTTGTGCATGGTGGCGCTCGCCAGCCCGCGGCCGTGGGCTCCGCTTGGCGACAGCTGATCCGAGAGCACCCAGTCCGACAGGTCGACCGGCCGGTGAAACCACAGTGCATGATCGACCAGCGCGGAGAACGTCGTCACCGGCGTGGCCCGCCTCATCCCGATCGCCGTCTCCAGCATCGTGGTGCCCGTCAGGTAGGTCAACAGACAACTGTGCAACACCCCGTCGTCGGGCACGGGTTCGGTTGGCCGCCACCACATTCGGATTCGCGGCGATGGCTCGGGCAGCTCAACGGCCAGCCGGGGCGGCGGGTCGACGTAGCGCAGTTCGAACGGCTGCGGTCGGACCCAGTGGCCGTGAAGCTCGTCGGCGTAGGCCACGAG
>Ga0193716_1000763_pt1 | contig 19191 bp, 18 predicted proteins | sample U2c1metaG_FD_145901 | JGI IMG/M metagenome (GOLD analysis project Ga0193716, IMG submission 145901) | Soil microbial communities from a riparian zone of the East river system, Colorado, United States - U2c1 | ecosystem: Environmental > Terrestrial > Soil > Riparian zone | place: USA: East River...
CTACGCCACCAACCCCGAAGCAGGCTTCTTCGGCGTCGCTCCCGGAACCAGCATGCGCACCAACCCCCATGCGATGGCCACCATCGAAGCTGGCAACTCGATCTTCACCAATGTCGCCCTCACCGACGACGGCGACGTCTGGTGGGAAGGGCTCACCGATCGCAAGCCCCGTCACCTCACGGACTGGCAACGACACGACTGGACCCCGGCATCAGCAGAGCCTGCCGCACACCCGAACTCGCGATACTGCACGCCGATCGCGCAATGCCCCACCGTCGCACCCGAATGGGACGACCCAGCGGGCGTGCCGATCTCCGCGATCTTCTTCGGCGGGCGCCGCGAAAGCACCATCCCGTTGATCACCCAGTCACTGAATTGGCAGCACGGCGTGTTCCTCGCCGCCACACTGTCCTCGGAGACAACCGCCGCCACCACAGGCAAGGTCGGCGTGGTGCGCCGAGACCCCATGGCGATGCTGCCGTTCATCGGCTACCACGTCGGTGACTACCTGCAGCACTGGCTGAACATGGGAACCAAGACCGACCCCGAGCTCCTCCCGAAGATCTTCTACGTCAACTGGTTTCGGCGCGGCGAGGATGGCGAGTTCCTCTGGCCCGGATTCGGCGAGAACTCCCGCATCCTGAAGTGGGCACTGGACCGCATCGACGGCAGGGCCGACGCGGTGCGAACCCCCATCGGCGACGTTCCTGCCCCCGACGATCTGGATCTCGACGGAATCTGCAGCCCCACCGCCCGCCGATTGGACCGCCGAGACTGCACTGATCGACGAGTGGTACGCCAAGATCGGCCACCGACTCCCCGATGCCCTGCGTGAAGAACTCGCCGCACTCAAATCACGCCTCGCCGATCAACCGGCCGGCATCTGAGGCTAACCACCGCGGCCTCATGACAGCCCGCGGCAACGGACGTTTGCGGGCGACGACGTTTGTCGGCACGTGACACGCTGTAACACAATGGATTTAGCGGGGGAGCGTCCCGATCGGGAAGCGTTGGACTCGAGCTGTCGGTGGGTGCACGGACGGCGCCTGCTATGCGCGAGGGCCGTACCGGTCCGCGTACGCCTGGTGCATCGGGGCGTCACGCTTGCGGGCGAGTTCGTCGACGAGGAGTGGGTCCAGGTGGTGCTGCGCGAGGCGGTGGCGCCGCCACACCTTGTTCAATGCGTGCGAAAACAAGAGGAACGGGATGAAGATCGGCAGCGTCATGCTGGCGTGGATGTACAGGCTGCCCGGGATCAGCCAAAACGGGGCCAATACGAGCGCCGCGGGGATGGCGACCCGAACGATCATCCGCGCCGCGGCACCCTTACCAGCCAGATCTTCGTGGACCCAGTCCTGCATCGAGGCAGGGAGAACACGGCCATAGCAATAGGCAATGTATTGAAAAGCAGACGGTCTGCGACCGCTTGGCTCATTCATCATGGAAACTCCCGAATCGCCTGTTGGCCGGCCGCACTGTAGCGACCTCACCTTTTTACTATACGCTTAATTGCGAATATTCGAATGTAATAGTCTCGCCCGGAGCAGCAGGTTCATGATCACCCCGACCGGAGGGGCTTGTTGCCGCGGGCGCCGAACCGGCACTCTCTGTTACAGTTCGCTTGAGATAAATTGCAATTCGTCAATCCATCAAGCCGGGGGTCGCCATGCCTGAGCACTCCATCGATACGCAGGCGCAACCGCTGTACGCGATCAAGGCCAACCTGTTCAAAGCACTGTCGCATCCGGCGCGTATCCGGGTGCTGGAGATCCTCAGCGCCAACGGGCACGCCACCGCGGTCAGCGAGATTCTGGCAATCACCGACATCGAACCCACCCTGCTTTCGCAGCACCTCGCCGTGCTCAAGCGCCACCAAGTGATCACGGGACAACGGATCGGCAATCGCGTCTTCTACGAGCTGGCACATCCGAAGATCTCCGAGATGCTCGTCATTGCGCGCACCTTTCTCGCTGATACCCTTGGGGCCCAGCGTGATCAGTTCGATGCGATCGCCTCACTGCCGCCTCTGCCGCGCATCGACGCGGCGCGAAAATGACGACGTCCAGCCGAATTGCGCGACTGCTACCGGGTCGCTCCGACTACGCCGAAGTACCACGCTCATGGCGACGCGACGTGCTGGCGGGCCTCACCGTCGGCGTCGTGGCGTTGCCCCTGGCCCTAGCCTTCGGGGTCAGTTCCGGTGTGGGTGCCGCCGCAGGTCTGGTGACGGCTGTGGTCGCCGGCATCGTGGCCGCGGTCTTCGGCGGTTCGTCCGTGCAGGTGTCCGGGCCGACGGGGGCCATGGCGGTCGTGTTGGCGCCGGTCGTCGCCCAGCAGGGACTGGGCAGCATTGCGCTCGTCACGGTGCTCGCCGGGGTCATCGTTGTTGGATGCGGCGTGTGTGGGCTCGGTCGCGCGGTCACGTTCATTCCGTGGCCGGTCATCGAGGGGTTCACCCTTGGCATCGCGGCCATCATCTTCTTGCAGCAGGTACCGTCCGCAGTTGGCGGTGCCGCCCCGGCGGGCGAGCGAACCCTGGTCGCAGCCTGGCACGTCATCGCTCGGGCTGACGGGGCAGCGGCGTTGAAAAGCCTTGGCATCGTGGTGTTCGTCGCGGTGCTGATGTTGGGCTTGCCACTACTGCACAGGAGCATCCCGGGGTCGCTGCTGGCGGTGATTGCGGCCACCATCGGCGTCCAGGTGCTGGGTCTTCCCGTGGCGCGTATCGGGGAGCTTCCCTCACGCCTGGCCGCGCCTTTGCTTCCGCATGCTGATCTGGATGCGGTTCGACCCCTGTTGGGCGCTGCGTTGGCGATCGCTGCGTTGGCGTCCATCGAGTCGCTGTTGTCGGCGCGCGTAGCCGCGACGATGGCGCCCACCGGTCCCTACGATCCCGATCGAGAACTGGTCGGACAGGGGCTGGCGTCGGTGGCATCCGGCGTGTTTGGGGGTATGCCCGCGACGGGTGCGATCGCGCGCACCGCGGTCAACGTGCGTTCCGGCGCACGGACCCGCGTCTCTGCGATCGTCCATTCGATGCTGCTTCTTGGCGTGGTTTACCTCGCTACCGGTCCAGTCTCGGCGATACCGCTCGCAGCACTCGCCGGCGTGCTGGTTGTCACCTCGTTCCGGATGATCTCAACGACTACCGTGCGAAACATGCTGCGCTCCACCAGGTCCGACGCGATGATCTTCGTTCTCACCGCAATCGTGACAATATGCTTCGACCTCATCGAGGCCGTCGAGATCGGGGTGCTTGCCGCAGCGTTCTTCGCACTGCGCAGCGTGGCCCGACGCAGCAGTGTCACTCGCGAGGAGTTGCCCGGACCACACCAGCAGGGCGACGACCAGATCGCGCTGCTTCGACTGGATGGTGCGATGTTCTTCGGCGCTGCGGAGCGCATCTCGAACGCCATCACCGACTCCGAGCATCCGCACGCCAAGGTGGTCGTCATCCGAATGTCACAGCTCGGCATGCTGGACGCCACGGGCGCTCACACTCTGGCGGAAATTGCGGACGAGTTAGAGGCGCGCGGCATCACAGTCATCATCAAGGGCGTCCAACCCGAGCACCTGGACCTACTGACCAATGTCGGTGTCATCGATTCGCTTCGACACGAGAACCACTTGATGGATTCCCTCGACGACGCCGTAACCCATGCCCGACAACACGTCGCGGCCTCGTTGCGATGATCACCGGCGACCCGACACCGGCCCGTAGTCGCGGCCAAATCCTGGCCGGTGCTCAGAACAGCGGTGCCGACCACCGCAGCACGGTGCCGCCACCCAACGCGTTGACAATCGTCAATTCGCCGCGGCGGAGAATCTCACTCCAGCTCGGCGAGAGTCCGCCGAGCGGCCTCCAATTCGGCTTCGAGAGCGGCGACCTTGGCGGCCTGCTGGGAGCGCGCTTCTTCGATCACCTCGTCGATCGGGGTGGACAGGTCCTCGTGCAGTTCCTTGGCCGCGCGGGAGACCGCGGCGGCCGCGACCGCGAGATCGCGGGCCAGGAAGGTGGTGCCCTGCTTGAGCTCGGCGCGCCATTCGCCGTCGGCCGTGCCGATGACGGTGAGGGTCAGCTCGAGGGTCTTGGTCTTCTTGCCGGCGGCCCGCTTGGCCGGAGCCTTCTTCGGCGTCTCCTCGACGGAAACTTCAGCGTCCGGCACGGGCGTACTCACGGGCGTTGAGCTCGCGACAGGAGAAACCAACACGTCGGGAGTGTCGAAGTCGGTGGGCAGCGTCTCGGGTGCCAGAGTGTCTACAGTCATCGTTGCGGCGAACTCCTTCTGAACATCGCCCGCAGTGCGCGGGCTGGGGGTAGGACTTCATTAGAACATATGTTCGACAGCCGGGCTACCTGACACTCCCGAATGTGGGGTCAGCCGTCGGCGTCGGATTCGACATCCGCAGCCATCGTGCTGATTCATGTTGGGACGACAAAGGATTGGGACCGTCACGACGGCATGGACAGCACGAATTCCGTGTAGCCGAATCTCTGCCCGTTGATTTGCAGCTCGATGCCGTGTACTCCCGGGTAGTAACGGCGAGTGGTGATCGGCTTGATGGCGTGCCGACGCGATAGGGCGACATGTTCTTGGGGCGCCAAGGTTTTCGTGGTCAGCTTGAACATCTTCGGCGACGTGGAGCCATTGGCCTTCCGATGATGGATCACGTAGTCGATGGCCAAGACCGCAGGACGATCGCCGAGGTTGGTGATGTCAGCGGTGAAGGTGATCGCTCCGCCAAAGTCGATCGCCGCTTCTTCCAGCACCGGTCCTCGCACGTCCAACTGGTCGGCAGTGAACCCGAGCAGCCGAAGGGCCGCCGGGTCGCCGGCCTTGACCAAGGTGCGCATGGCGTGGCGGATCATCGACGGGGTCTGGTCGTCGGGGGCCGCTGCCCACGCGGTCGCCGTGGCCACCGCTGTTTCCGGCTGCAGCCGAGACACGTCGTTGAGGTGGTTGGCCACCGACCGGCGCACGGTCTCCGATTCGTCTCGGTAGAGCGCGTCCAGAATGCGCCGGGTGCGACCTGGAGCGAGGATGAGCGGACGAACTTGCTTGGCCCACGGAAGTTTTGGTCGCGTTCCCTCGCTTGCCAGTCGCCGCACCGCGCTGTCGTCGTGTGCGCTCCAGGTCTCGGCGACGCTCAGAGCCCGCTCGACATCGGCGTTGAGGAAGGTGCGGAGCGCGAACTCGCTAGTCAGTCGTGGAGTGAGCGCCGCCAACAAATCCAGTCCGCCGTCGAAGTCGCCTGTGTCTCCGCTCGTGGTGGCGGCCACGGCGATGGCCTCTGTGAGCGGCCAGATCATCCACCCGGTGAGGTCGACGTCACTGAGCGCGCGCCGAACGATCGACGCCAACTCGGAGTAGTTGGCGCAGTCGTGAAGAATCGCCGCGCATACCAAGCCGACTCGCTGACTCAACGTCTGCGATGAGAACTCGCCGACGGCTGACTGAACTGCCGTCCATCGGGTACGGGGCGAGCTGGCCGCATCGAGAATCTGGGCGAGGCTCTGCACTGCGTCGGTGCTGAGCAGCTCGTCGGCGGTCGGCATGGTCGGATCTCCCAGAGGTAGCGACAACGGCGCAACCGTCTGTGCGGTCATGCCGGTGGTGTCCTGAATTGCGTCAAGTATGTCCTCCCAGGAAACGACGGGAACGCCGGCGTTACTGCTGCGAAACAACTCCTCACCAAACTAGCGCTGGTGAGAACGTCGCCTCCGGAACGTTCTGGCACGAACAGGCGGCATTTGCCAGAAAGGTAGTTCGATGGATTCCCGTTCAGCTCTCACGGTGAGCATCGGCGTTCTCGGTGGCCTCGCCGTGGCGTTCACGACGGACGTCGTCACCGTGCCAATTTGGGTGGTATTCCTCGCATGGGGATCGTTCGTCTTCGTCGGTGGCGGCGTCTCCGGCTGGGTGCGCTCGGTGAGCTCGAACATCGTCGGCGTGATCATCGCCACGGCGAGCTTGTTCGCAGCGCATTTGCTGGGCGGCAGTCTTGCGGCCACCGCGGTCGCCGTCGGTGTCGGCAGCGCACTGATGGTGCAGGCATCGTGGGTGCCGCTGCTGTCCACCACACCCGCGGTGGTGATCGGCTTCGCCTCGACCGTGTCCACGGTCGCCGGCCGAGGCCATGACGTTACCGTCACCACGATCTCCCACCCCGGACTGGTCGCGGCGTGCGCGTGCATCGTCGGCGCAACCTTCGGCATCGCAGCGGAGTACCTGGCCGGAGCGATGACCAGCAAGGCGGTTCGGAACACCATCGTCAACTCAGCGGAAGGCAGTCCTGCGTAATGAAACTGCAGCACTATCTCGGCGGCCTCGAAGGTCTGCCGGAACCACTGAACCTCGAGAAGCGCGTCTTCGTCGAAGAGTGGGAGAAGCGCATCTTCGGCATCCACGTCGCGATGATGGCGCTGAGCAATCATCTGTCCTCGGCCCTGCCCGCCTACCCGATCGAGGACGTGCCGACCGCCTTCCGCGACGAATGGACGTGGGCGAGCCTGCGTACCGGCGCCGAGGCGATGAATCCGTTCGACTACTTCAAGTTTCGCTACTACGAGAAATGGCTCGGCGGAATCACGTCGTTCTTCGTCGAACAGGGCTACGTCACCGAAGAGGAACTCGCGGCCAAGGCATCCAGTGCGGTGCCGACCGAGTCGAATGCGGCGAGCGCCGAGGTCGACGACCAGATCGAGCAGTACCTACGCAAGGGTGACAGCCCGCGACGCGATGTCGCCCACCCGCGATTCGCTCCGGGTGATCAGGTGCGCGTCACCGACGTGCCCGCCGCAGCGCACACCCGGTTGCCCGGTTACCTGCGCAGTCACGTCGGCACCGTGGAACGGGTCTTCGAGGGTGACTACGCATATTTCACCCACACCGGCGACGGCATCGGTGACCCGATGCCGATCTACATCGTCGAGTTCTCGCCAAGCGAACTGTGGGGCACGCGCGCCGAAGACAGTCCCAACTCCATCTACGCCGAGCTGTTCGAGGCGTACCTGCAACCCATCGAGGAGATCCAGTGAGTGATCAGTTTGCCTACCCGTCGGACCGGGAAGCGTCGAGTGCCGCCAAGGTCGCGGCACTGGAAGCGCTTCTCGTCGAGAAGGGCATCATCACCGGGCAAACCGTCGACAAGGTGCTCGCGTACTTCGAGTCCGAGATGACCCCGCTGAACGGCAAGAAGATCGTCGTCAAGGCGTGGAACGACCCGGAATTCGCCGCACGCATCGTCGTCGACACGCCCGCCGCCGTTGCCGAACTGGACCTGCCCGAGGGCATGGCCGGGGCCGAGGGGGAGCACCTGCAGGCCGTCGCCAACGCGCCTGGCGTGCACAACCTGGTCATCTGCACGTTGTGCTCGTGCTTCCCGTGGCCGGTGCTGGGGCTTCCGCCCTATTGGTACAAGGACCCGGTGTTCCGCGCCCGGGCCGCGCGCGAACCCCGAAAGGTGCTCGGCGAGATCGGCGTTGAGTTGCCGGCCGACACCGAGATCAAGGTGTGGGACAGCAGCGGACACTCGCGGTGGTTCGTCATCCCCGAACGTCCCGCCGGCACTGAGGATTTCACCGACGAGATGCTGATGGACCTGGTCACCACCGAATCGATGATGGGCGTCGCACTGGCAGGACCCGCCTCATGATGCTGCACGAGACCTGCACCACCGATCAGGCCGCGCCGCAGTTCGATCACGAGTGGCAGCGACGGGCATTCGGCTTGGCGCTGGCGCTTTCGGAGTTCGGCCACTACGACTGGAGCGACTTCCAGCAGAGCCTGATCACGACCATCGGCGACTGGGAGAACACCGCACCCTCCGAGCGCGACCAGTGGGAGTACTACGACCACTGGATCAGCGCCCTGGAGAAGGTCGTCGACGACCACGAGGTCCTCAACGCGCCCCCACTCGACGACGGGGGACACGCCGTGCACCCCGAAGACGACCACGACCACTGAGTAGGAGCCCATCATGACGACTGCGTCACTACCCGCATCAGGACCGAGAGTTCAGGTTTCACCGGAGGCGATCTCACGGGGACGGCTCATCGTGATGCTGTCCACCACCGTCTTCCTCGCCCTGCTGGCGTACTACTTCGTCGGCGTGGACGAGGGCATGACGTCGGTGTTCGGCAAGACGATGGTGGTCCACGAATGGGTCCACGATGCACGCCACCTCCTCGGATTCCCCTGCCACTGAGCGCCAGGAGCACACTCGTGGAATTCCGCATCGTCCTTCGGGGCGCACTGGCCGGCGTGATCGCCGGCATCATCGGCTTCGTCTTCGCCAGGATCTTCGCCGAGCCGGTGATCAACCAGGCCATCGACTACGAATCCGGCCGTGACGAGATCCTCGGCAAGCTCAGCGAGGCCGCAGGCGGCATGCCTGGGATGGATGGGCCAGAGATCTTCTCCCGCGCCGTCCAGTCCACCGTCGGCATCGCCACCGGCGTGATCGCGTTCTCCGCGGCCATGGGTGCCCTGGTCGCGGTGGCCTATGTCGCGCTGCACGGACGCGTGCACGTCCGCCCACGGATTCTGGTCTGGATGATCGCCGGGTTCGGGTTCCTCGGGGTGTACCTACTGCCGTTCGTCAAGTACCCGGCGAATCCTCCGGCGATCGGTCATGATTTCACGATCGTCACGCGCGGACACCTGTACCTGACGATGGTGGCGGGGTCAGTGATCCTGCTGGGCCTCGCGGTGTACCTGTGCCGAATCCTGGTGCGCCGCTTCAGCATCGGCATCGCGGTAGCGTTGAGCACGGCCGCGTTCGCGGTGGTGTTCGGAGCGTTGATCTCGGTGCTGCCCGCGCTGGGTGACCTGCCGGCCAACGTCGAGCAGACCAGCCAGTTCGGCTTCGCCCGTGCAGTCACCGAAACCCCGCAGCCGATCACCAACATCCTGCCCACGCCGCTGACCATCGACGGCCAGACCGTCGCTCCCGGTCAGATCGTCTATCCGGGCTTCGACCCCGACGTGTTGTGGAAGTTCCGCTGGTATTCGATCCTCAACCAGCTCCTGGTCTGGGGCGGCATCGGCCTGATCTTCGGGTGGCTGCTGGAGCGCTTCATCGGCACCCCGAACACGGCTGCACCGCAGGCCATCCCGCAGCTCGTATAATCCGAGCGCAACGCGTCCGAACCTGCGGGGCCGACGGGGACGGACACGTATCGCGCAGATCCGGACATTGCCGCGCACCGCCTGCCCGCGGCACCTCACGCTATCCAAATGACCTACCTGGCCGGCAAACGCCGCATTGCGATGCTGGTGTTCGACGGTGTCCGCACCCTCGACGTCACCGGACCATTGGAAGTGTTCGACGTCGCGAGGACACAGGGCTGCGACTACGCCGTCGACCTCTACTCGACCGCCGACACCAGATCCGTCCGGTGCAGCTCGGGGCTGACTCTCGACGCAACTCCCGCCTCGGCACTCGTGGGGGAGATCGACACCCTGCTGGTGCCGGGCGGTGAGCGCCTGGTTGCCGACGGTGTTGATCGCCGCCTGGAGCGGGCGGTCCGCCTTCATGCCGACCGTGCTCGTCGGGTCGCCGCCGTCTGCGCCGGGTCATTCGCCTTGGCCGCAGCGGGTCTACTCGAAGGTCAACGCGCTACCACCCATTGGCGTTATCTGGAGGCGTTCGCCGCGCGCCACCCTTCGACCGTCCTCGACCGTGACTCGGTGTTCGTTCGCGACGGCACCGTCTGGACATCCGCCGGGGGCGCGGCCGGGATCGATCTCGCGCTGGCTCTCGTCAGCGACGATTACGGAGCCGACGTCGCCCAGGAGATCGCGAAGGACATGGTCGTGCTGAGCAGGCGGATGGAAGGACATCCGCAGATCTCCGTCGCCGCCAGGACGCCGCGCCCCAGGCATCCCGAACTCGAGCGCCTGCTGGCAACGGTCAACGCCGAACCAGCGGGGCATTACGAGCTGGAACGCGTTGCGGCCCAAGTCGGCATCAGCCCTAGGCACCTGTCGAGACTGTTCAAGGCGCAGGTCGGCGTGACGCTGCGGCAGTACGTCCACGACGTCCGGTTGGAGAACGCCGTCGGCCTGGTCCTGGCGGGGGAGTCCTTCCACGCGGCGGCGCGGCGCAGCGGCCTGCGCTACGGTGCCAGGGTTCGCGACTGTCTCGCGGCCACCCGCGTCCAGATCTAATCGAGCTAGCTAGAACCAAGCTCGATTCCCGTGGTGCGGAAGCGAATTCGATACGTGCCGGGGGAGACGCCAAGATTGCGGCGAAAGGTGCGCCGCATGGTGTCCGGGGTGCCGAACCCGGCTCGTCGCGCAACGACGTCCTGGCTTTGGTCGCCCGTCGCGAGGAGAACCTTGGCGGCCTCCAGGCGGGCTTGTTCGACGAACCGCGCCGGCGTCATCCCGACCTGATCCCGAAACATGCGTACCAGGTGCCGCTCGCTGACCGCGGCGCGAGCTGCCATGACCACGATGGAGTGGTCGCCGCCGGGATTGGAGATGACGGAGTCTACGATCTCGCGGAGACCGCCCGTTGCTGGGAGTGCCGATTCAGCCCAGACGCTGAATTGCGCCTGCCCGCCGGGGCGTTGCAGGAAGACGACCAACCAGCGCGCCACGCGACGGGCCACGGCCGGGCCATAGTCGCTCTCGACGAGCGCAAGCGCCAGATCGACGCCGGCACTGATGCCCGCGCCGGTGATGTATCGACCGTCCCGCACAAACAGTGAGTCAGGGTCGACCATCACCTTCGGATAGGTGCGAGCCAACGTCTGGCAATGAGCCCAATGTGTGGTCGCACGCCGACCGTCCAATAGTCCGTGGGCCGCGAGGACGAACGCCCCGGTGCACACAGATGCCACTTGCCGCGCTCGCGGCGAGAGTTCGCGCACCATCTGCAGGGCCTCCGCCACGGCGTCGGGTGTCCGCTCTTCCGGGATGTCGTGTTCGCCTGGGGTGAAGGTGAAGTCGGCAGGAACGCCACCCGGCACGATCAGTGTGTCAATCGACTCGGGCACCTCGGCCAGGGACACGTCGACGTTGAGTTTCGTGAAACCCGTCGTCCCAACGGCTTCGCCGGTCGGTGAGGCCAACAGCACCTTGTAGTTGGCGCCGAAGTCGTTGGCGCGGGCGAAGACCTCGAGCGGCGCCGCCACGTCCAGCAACGTCACCTTGTTGTAGAGCGCGAAGACGATCGTCTTGGGCGCGCTCGGGTGATGTCTGGAATCGTCGGTCATTTGTCCTGTGCTGCAGTCCGTTCCGGATAGCCTGAGTCCTGCATTGACTAAGGGTACAAAGTTAGCGGGCTCCTGTTGCTGGAACGTTACGCGTGCCTGGCGACGGACGACCTACTGCGCGTGGGTCGCCAAGTAGTCGGCGACGGGGATCCGTGACGTTGCGGTGTAGCCAATGGGGAGCAACACGTCACCGGCGGTGGTGTAGTAGTAGACGTCCCAACGGTGGTAGCCCGCGAATGCTGCGGGATCGGCGGCGAGGATCGCGGCGTAGTCGTTGACCGCCTGCACGTATTCGTTGGCGTGGTTGTACCGGTAGATGGCGTGATCACGATCGTCGGCGAAGCCATTGGCGGCCAGGTAACGACCGGCCGCCATGATGCTGTCGTGGGGCGAGTTGATGTCGCCGCCCGCACCGTATCCGGCGAACGTCGATGGCATGAACTGCATGGGGCCCTGCGCACCGGCGGTGCTGACACCGTCGATGCTCCCGAAGTGGGTCTCGATCAAGTTGATCGCCGCCAGGTAGTTCCAGCCGACACCGGACGCGGCCTCGGACTCGCGGTATTCACTGAGCAGTTCATCGGCAGGAACGGGTGCCTTGATGTTCCATGCCGGGAGCGTGTCCTTGACCTGGGCCATCGCGGTGAGCTGTCTGCGGGCGTCGACGTTGAGGTCGTAAGCCTGGAGTAGCGACGCTGGGATTCGCCCGCGCGTCACCGCATCCAATTCCGGGTGGCGCCCGATCGCGCGGTAGGCCGCCTGCTGTCGGCGCGCGGCCGCTGACAGCACCGCCTCGGGCGTCGATGGGTCACGCAGAGCTTGTTCGTCGGCGACGAGATCGTCGGCCAGCTGAGCCGGGTCTGCGGCCAGCCGCGGTTGCGCGCCCGTGGGGGCATTCCCTGGGGCGGGAACGGTCGGCTCGTCCATCATGGTCGCGTCCACCCGCCCGTTGGCGGCCACCGTCAATGCCGTGGAGGCGGCGGGCGTTGGAGCTGGTGGCGTCGACACCGAACAGCCGACGACCGTCAACAAGACCGTGGCGAGCGCGACCGGAGCGCGACACCGTTGCGATACGGCGACGACACGGTCACGGCGCACTGGTTGCACTCCCATCGGCTGTCTCGGAGCGCGACCCTGTAGGAGGAAGACGAGCTCGTCACCGAAGCCTAGGGGCATCGGTTCGCTCGTGACGTACAGATGGCATCAGGAGAGTCTCCGTTTGGAAACAGTGCGGTGCGGCGTGTGCGGGATTGACGTTGGGCTGCTGATAATTAACGCGATCGTCGAACCGTGACAGCGGTGCGGCGAGCTTTCCTGTTGCACCACTTGGAATGTCTGGACCACGAACGAAGGAGTCGACGACGATGGCGATCTTTGATCGATTGAGCATCGGAGTAGTTGTTGCCGGCGCAGGCTTGTTCGGGGTCGCCCTAGGGCTGAGCGCGAACGCTGCGGCCGCTGCATGGACAACCGGCGGCTACGAATGCATTTCGTCGTCGGCAGGCACGGTTGGTGCTCCGGCAGCGGCGCCGTGCGCCGCTCCGCTCGCCGACATGTCCGGGGTTCCGCTGGCATTGCCAGGGCCGGTGCCGGTGGTGCCGTTGGCGCCGCCGCCGATCGTGCCGCCGCTCGCACCACCGGTCGTTCCTCCGATCGTCCCGCCGTTGGGTGTGCCGCCGATCGTCCCGCCGCTCGGCGCCCCCATCGCTGCGGCGGCTGGGCCGGTGGCCGCTGGCGCTCCGATAGTCGACATGGCAGGTGGCTTCGCGGGCAAGGGCGACCCCGTCGCTCCTGCACCCGCTGGCGCCCCTGCGGACGGTCAGCCGCTGCTGCCCGGTCCGGCGCCCCGCGGCCCGAGCTAGGGCTCGTTCCTCCTCCGACGTTAGGTAGCGCCGGCCGCGAGCTCTGCCTGAAGAAGTCGGCCTCCCGTGTTCCTGATTACGCGGAGATGAGGAGGCATGGGCCGGCAGGGTTATCCTGGCTTCATGCCGCGCGCCGAGTCCCCTCAACTGATGCTCGGACGGATCATCCGCGCGCAACGGGAGCTTGCCGAGCTTCCGATGCGCAATCTTGCTGCGGCGGTGGGCATTTCGAACCCGTATCTCTCACAGATCGAACGAGGACTACGGGCGCCTTCAGAGGCGGTGCTGAACGCCATCGCCTCGTCCTTGGAAACCTCCGTGGACCGCCTGTACGAGGAGGCTGGATTCGTGGCGCCGGTTCCGCGTGAAGATGCGGAAAGCCGGGGCGACTTGGAAGCCGGGATCGAGGCGGCAGTAGAGCTCACAACTGCCCAGCGAAGGGCGCTCGTCGAGATCTACAGGGGCTTCGTTGACGCGAACGCGGTACGTCGTACGAGGCGTCCGTAGCCGTTCTGGTCACCTGGCCACTGCGTCTACCGCGCGGCGATCTCTCGAAACAGCGGCAGCCACTGATTGTGCAACGCCTCTCGACCCATGAACAGCCCAAGGTGACCGCTCTCGGCCATGCGGCGGGAGACGTCGGCCCCATCGGTGCTCGCGTGGTCGGCAAGGGCGAACACCTGGTCCGGCGGTGTGATGTGGTCGGTTTCACCAGCCAAGAGGTACAGCGGGCAACTGATTCGAGCGAGGTCGACGAAGCGATCGCCGATGCGCAGAGTCCCGTCGATGAGCTCGTTGTTGCCGAAGAGGTGATCGACGATCCACAGATAGAACGCACCGGGGATTGGCTGACTGTGCAGGAACCAGGCGTCGAACATCCGGAAGCGGTTCACGTGGTCGGGATCGTTGATATGGGCGAGCAGCTGCAGTTGTCGGTCCAGTTCGTTGGCAGGCTGCATCGCGATGAACCCACCGAGGAGAAACTCGCCAGGAAGGATGCCGCGGTTCGCACGCACCATCGCCCGGTAGAACTCCAGATCACGACCGGGTGAGAGCACCTGCATCCACTCGTGGATCACCGGTTCACCCGCGTGGAAGTCGATGGGAGCTCCGGCGATCGTGAGGGTCGCTACGGTGTCGGGGTACAACGCTGCATAGATGACCGCCAGCCATCCGCCCTGGCAGTCTCCGACGAGGTTGACGCGGCCCCCGAGCAGTGCAATGGACTCAGCGACCACCGCGAGGTAGTCCTCGATGGACACGTCCTTCGTGGTCGCGGTGGCCCCTCGCCAGTCCAGGGATAGGACGCGCGTGAGGCCCGCATCCTTCGCCGTCATGACTTGGCTCTGGTCGCGGTCGTAATCGACGATGCAGGAGTCATGCCCAGCTTGCGGAGGAAGGAGCAGCGTCGGGGTGACGTCACCGGAATCCTTACTGGAGAAATCCCTCAGGCGGGCGATCGGCCATTCGGCCAGCACGGTGTGCTCGGTAGCCCAGCGGGGTGATTTGGAGCGAGTGATTTCCTGGATCCAGGTCAAGACGTCAAGGCCGATGTCTGCCGGGGTGGCGCGGCGGGCAAGGGCGCCGGCGAAGTAGTCCACGGTGCCCCGCGTGACTGCTTCGTACATCCCGAAGGTGCCTTCGATTGCTGCATTCACGATGCCGGGCGGGCAGGTGGTGGCTTTCATCGGATTGTCCTATTCCCGAGTCATGTTCGCTGATTGGGCAACAGAGCGCCCACCCTCTCGAATGGAAGGTGAGCGCGCTGGCTTGAGTTCTGAGCTACTTCAGGAGATCGCGGACTGCCGCGGTGTAGGACGAGGTCATCTCTGAGACGAACTTGGAGTGCGTCTTGGCTGCCTCCGACACCCAGTCGAGTTGACTGGCCGACGCGATCTGTTGCTCGAACTCCTCGAAGCTGTGCATTGCCTTCTCGAAGGTGTCGAGTGCGACGAGTCCGGCGCTCTTGGACGAATCGATCAGCCGCTCGTTGAGGTCGCGGATGCGCTGGGTGGTTTCCTCGACCGACGGGAACTCGAACATGGTGTTCGCATCGGCGCGCTTGGTCTGCTTGGTCGCTGTGGTCATGTACGGCTCCTTGTGTGAATTGGTCGGCTTTGCTTGCATTTACTACGTTAGCTCATAACTTGCTAATCTGCTAACGCGGCGGACCATATGTGTCGGGAGCCACGCCTACGCAGGAAGGGCCGTCTCGCGCCCGCGTCGCCGATCCTGCGATGTCCCACAGGTCCTACTGCTCGGGGTACCGCCTGTTGCCGCAATGGGTGACTGCGCGAAAGGCGAGAACGCCTTGCTCAAGCACGATCTCGTCGGCGGCAACAGTCAGGTGCGGTCGTTCAGTGCCCCAGCGCCGCCATCGTCCGAGCCATCCCACGCTCTACGGCCTCGACGATCCTCGGGCGCAATTCTGCAGCCGGGATGATCGTGTCGACTGACCCCATCCGGCGAGCCCGCTCGATGTTGTGCACCGCTTCGAATTCAGCTGCCACCTCACCAAGCTTGTCCGAACGTACCGCCAGCCGGGTGGCGGAGAGTCTCACCCGCAGGTCGGCACTCGCCGCGTCGTCCGTGCTGGCGGCAAGCTGCGCTTCGAGGTCGCGGACGGCCGGGTCAGCCGAGGTGCGCGCGTTCACGTCTCGCGTGAACACCACCGCTGCTGCCGGTGCGCCGCCGATCACCGAGGCGAACGACCCCTCGACGGCGAGCACTTCCATGTTCTCGTTCAGCGCGCTGGAGAACACCACGAAAGCTCCACCGTGATAGCGAGAGACGACGACGAAGACGATCGGTCCGTCGAAATTCACGATGGCCCGGCCGATTTCGGCGCCGTTCTCGAGCTGGACGTTTCGCAGGGACTCGGGTGAACCGTCGAAGCCCGACAGGTTGGCCAACACCACGAGGGGTCGGTTTCCGCTGGCAGCGTTGATTGCGCGGGCCGTCTTCTTCGAGGACTGCGGGAAGAGCGTTCCCGACGTCCACTGGTCTGGCCCGTCGGCGGGACGCCATCCCTTGCGCGGGATGACTCGCGATTCGATGCCGATCACGGACAACGGAATTCCGGCAAGGTGCGCGTCGAAGACCACCGAGGTGTCGGCGTCGGCCATGTCGGCCCAGCGCTCCAGTACCGGATGGTCCTGGTCGACCACCGATCGCATGACCGTCCGAATGTCGAACGGTTTCTTGCGGTCTTTGTTGGTGCTGTCGGCGAAGATGTCACCGACGGTGGTGAAGTCGCTGGACGGGTGCGTATGCGGGAAGTCCCGCACGTCCCGGTCCACCGGGTCGGATGTCTCGGCACGCCGCGGGAAGCGTTCCCCCGGAGCGATATACGCGTGGTCATAGTGCGCGAACAGAACGTCGCACGCGGCTTGCAGGTTTGGCGCCCAGTACTGGGCCTGTCCATTGGGGCCCATCACGCGGTCGTAGCCGCCGATGCCGAAGTTGTCCTCGGCCGAGACTCCACCGGAGTAATCGAGGGATTGCTTGCCGGTGAGCACCATCGCGCTGTCGGGCGTCATGACCAGAATGCCCTTGGTGTGCATCAGCATCGTCGCTTCGGCGTTCCAGTAGGGCTGGGCTCCGACGTTGATCCCCGTGACGATGACGTTGATCTCGCCGCCGTTCTGTGTGAACGTGATGATCCGGCGCAGCGCGCGGGACACCCAGTCCATGTTCTCGGTACCACTCTGCATCGATATGGTGGCGCCGGAGGACAGGGCGAACCACTCGACCGGTACCGACAACTCCTCGGCGAGATCGATCGCCGCGACCACGCGAGCGCACTCGGCTTCGGCGACCGTGCCCAGTGCCTTCGTCGGGTCACCGAACAGTGCGATGCGCGTTATGCCCTCGGGGTAGCGGGCCGTCGGCAGCGACACCTTGCCGACGATGAGGCCGGCCGTGTTGCGCCCGTAAGGACGGTCCACAGGTCCCAGCGTGCCCGACTCGTCGAGGTCGTACTCGACGAACCGGCCTTCGCTGCCGGTGAGAAGGGGAATCAGCTCATAGGGGTAAACCGTGCCGCGCGACTGCGAGCGCTGCACCTTCTGCGCGTACTCGTCGAGTGGCCGCATCGGCTCCGTCGGAGGCGCCGTCACCTGCGCGACGATGCCAGCGCCCGCATTGTGGGAGAAGCGAATTGCCACTCGGCTGTGCCGCGAGGTTTGGGCATCCTTGACATCGGCCAGGATGGTGACCTCCTCGATCCCAGCGTTGACCGTAAGCGGTGCGATGCGGCGCGCAATCGCGGGGAGACGGTCTGCAGGAACGTCGAGCACCGGCCATACGTAAAGCGCGACCCGGTTGGCGTCGAGCCGATTCTTGCCGCGTCGGGCCTGCGCACGCCGAATGCCGTCGAGACACGCAGCGAGGGTTCGCTCGATGGCTGGAATCCCGACCACCTCGCCGTCGTCGTTCAGCTGATTGGTGACGTCACGAACGACGGCCAGCGCCATCAGGCGCTCATCAGCCGGATTGTCCTTCGCCACCACATGGAAGAGGTACGTGCCTGCGGCGGCGGGTAGGCGAGTGCCGTCGAAGTTCTTGAGTCGCCACAGATTGAGGCGTTGCCCGGTGAGCGGATGCATGTCGCGGATCGCCCGATCCTCCGCCACGCCGCCGCCGTCTCCGGTGGAACGGAACGTGACCTGATTCAGGTTGGGGCCGACGACCGTCACGGTCACTCGGCGCCAGTGGGTCACAGTGGAGTGCGCGGCGAGCACGTCCTGCAACGCAGCCGACAGCTCGTCGGCGTCGGTGGGCGCGTCCGGCCAAGACAGGTAGATGTCGACAACCAGGTTCTCGGCCTGGGGTCCGGCGAACGCGTCGACGGCGGCGAGCGTTGCCGGCAGTCGGGTGCGATTCGTCACCGTGGATACGAGATGCAGCTGCTCTCCGGCTAGTTCGTAGTTGCCGGTGACGAAACGATCACCCGCCATTGAGACCGTCGTGACGTCTTCGAGCGCGCGGATCTCGTAGTACTGACGCGTGACCACCTCCAGCAGTGGGCCAGGATCCGAAATACGTTGTGCCAGAAGATGCATCAATAGCTCGCGAGTCGCGACGAGGGTGTCCATCCTGGCTGCGTAGTCCGCGGCGTCGGGATGGTCGGCCAGATACTGCAAGCCGTCGCGCACGTCGTCATAGACCTGCTCGCGGGCTGTACGGATCTGGGGCTCGTCGAACAGGCGGAACCGCAGATTGCGTGCGATGTCGCCGATGACCGGGTAGCGCACCTGTGTCGCCACGATGAGCCGCTCCAGAACCTCGCCCGCGACGTTGGTAGGGGCGGGGGCGACATCCTCTGCGGTAAGCCAGCGCCCGAGCAGCGCGGTGATCACGGGTACCTGATTCTCCATGCGTTGCAACGCGAGGAAGAGCCGATAGACCGCTTCTTCCAGCTCGGGCCCGGGCTCGAGCGTCGCGACGCCGTAGTTGAGCAACGCGCGAGCGATCTTGGCGCGGAATGCCGTCGGAAGTCCCTCCACCTCGGGGTCGAGTGACTGCAGGAAGGAATGGAAGTGCTCGCGGGGGCTGTGGACGCGCTCGTCGGTGCCCTCCTCGTCCAGGGTCGGACGGTTGCGGGAAAGCTCGCAGACGTCGGCGAAGGTGTCCAATATTCCAAGCTCGGCCTCGACCAGCTCGTGGTCGCCTCCGGGCAGGCTGTCACGAAGGTCGCCGTACTCCTTGAGCAAGACACGTGCGCGCCCACCGTTCACGTCGTAACCGGTGATCAGGCTTCGTAGTTCGCTGAGCCGTGCGAGGGTCTCCATACGAGGGTTCGCGTCCCCGGTGGTTGGCTGGGCTCGGAATGCGACTCGCGGCGCTGCCGTGGCAGTCGTATCGGTTCCGACCTGATCGACCCGTAGCAGGGTTGTGCCCGCATCGACTTGGCTGTTGACGATCGCGAACACCTCGCGCACGCGTCCCGCGGATGACGCACGCATGGCGGTTTCCATCTTCATGCTCTCCAAGACCACCAGAGTGTCGCCGGCCTCGAATTCGTCGCCGATGGCGACCGGCAGAGCCACGACCACGGCCGGCGACATGGCGCGCACCAGGCCTGCTTCGTCCTGGGTGATGTGA
>Ga0193716_1000764_pt1 | contig 19176 bp, 9 predicted proteins | sample U2c1metaG_FD_145901 | JGI IMG/M metagenome (GOLD analysis project Ga0193716, IMG submission 145901) | Soil microbial communities from a riparian zone of the East river system, Colorado, United States - U2c1 | ecosystem: Environmental > Terrestrial > Soil > Riparian zone | place: USA: East River...
ACCATATCGCATAAGCCCACACAGCCGCATTACTGTCCGGCTTATGCCCGGCATCCCGATACCATTTCCCGATATTCGCAAACGGATAGACCGGCATCGTCACCATCTTCCCACCCGCCAGCAACAACGACACCTCATACCCTGGACCAAGCGTTTCCCTATCCGGGGGCGGCAAAACGCGAAGCGCCGCAGCATCACTCATCACATATCGCGCACTATCCATCCCATGATGCGCAAAGTCCGCCGTATCTCCCTTGTACCAAACGTCATCCGCCGCATATACCACCGGCCCGCGAACCAAGGCAATAGGCGCATCGGGATCAGCCGACGTTTTATACGGCTTCCTGTCCGCCGTCCTCAAATAATGCTCATGCTTCACCCACTTCAATTCCATCGGCAGATCAAGCGTGATCTTATCCCCCCGTTTCCAAACCCGTTTGATCACCGCATAATGCCCCGGCTCTACCCCCGACAGATTCACACCATTTACCGCAAGCACCGGTGCCTTACACCAGGCGGGAATACGAATATTGACAGTGAAAGACATCGCCGAAGCCGGATCAACTAATATCGTCACTTTCCCATCCGAAGGATATTCTGTCTGCTGACTCACCTTCACCTTCCCGACCATCGCAGTCGACGGTATAAACTGATTAATATAAACACTCTGACCGCTTTCTCCATAGATAAACCCCGGCAACATAGCCAGCAACCGCTGCCCACTGCTCATACAACAATCCGGCTCCCGGTAATAACCCTTCGGCGTAGAGCCATTCGGCGGGGTAAAATAATGATGACCATCCCCATCGATCGTCTGCTCCGCAAACACCTGGTTCCACATGATCCTTTCTATAGCATCCGCATACTTGGTATCCCCACTCAACTCCAGCAAATATTCCGACAATTGTATCCACGACATCGTCGCACAGGTCTCCATCATCTCACCCGTCAACGGCTTAACATAATCCCGCTCATAATGCTCCCCGACACTAACCCCACCCGTGATATATAATTGCCGCGCAGCAATATCCTTCCAAGCCCCCACCACCTTCCGCAAATAAGACGTGTCCCCGCTCACCTGGTACATCCGCAACAACCCCAAAAAATTCATTTGAAAAGTATGTGTATGTACGTAAGGCTGTATTTTATCGATCGTCATGTCCCCTGACGCCACCTTGTCAAGATTCGAATAAGCATCCCACCCGCTCCATTTATCAATACTACCCACTACCCACTTGCACCAGTCAAAATACCGACGATCACCACTCAGCTGATACAACCGCGTCATCGGATCGATAAGCAGCGTCCCCTCCCACGAATAGTGAATGCTATGCCCCGCAATATCCGAATGCATCGTCCCCTTCAAGGTCTTCCCCTTGTTCTCCGGATCATGCACCGCCGAAGGCCAGAACTCCGCCTTTCCGGGACCAATATGATTCACAAAATAGTCGCCGAGACGCTTCGCAGCCTTTAATCCCTTTGGATCATGCCATACTTCATAGGCCGTTAGCAAAGCATGCTGTAAAAAATACAGCTCATATGCATCCATTCCTCTCAACGGTTTCTCAGAACTACGAACGGCAGAAGCCGTAATCCCAACATACCCATCCGCAGCCTGCGATCTCAACACCCGTTGATACATCCCAAGCGCCTTCGCCTCCAGCGCCGCATCATGCGTCCGCGCCGAACTAATAATAGCCGACTCCAGCCACTTCCCGGGCTGCTCCCCCTGCCTCCAGTCCCAGGCCGTAAAATCACGCGCCTCTATCATCCCCACATATTTCTCTATCGGAAACGTCTTGATATAATTAGCCTGATTCTTGGCAATGCGATTCCCCGCAAAACCACCCACACCCACCACACTCGTCGCCGGCACCGACTGCTCCACCTGCCCAACAGCCGTAACAACCGAAAAACAAAATAATATACTCCCAACAAACCTCATCGACTCGTCTTTAAATATTGAATACTATACATCGCCGCAGATACTTTATCCCCCGCATGCGGCAGATCCTCAAAAGCCTCGGCAGGCGCATCCGCCGTCGGATAATGCCGCGCCTCACCCGTGCGAAACACAATATGCCCAAAGCTCAGCACCGGCGCAAAGAACAGTTGCGTGACCATGTCCTTCCCATTCACATTCACCGTATACATCCGCGTATCCATATCCAGCGAGACGCGGATCACATAGGTCTCACCTGCCTTATACTTTAAAATATTCTTGACCCTTGCCCCCGCCTTCGTGATCAGCATACTATCCGCACCAAAGCTCAACCGCATCGCAGGACTATTCTTCTCATCCTGGAACTCGATCTGCAATTCCCCATGATCCGCCTGCGCAGGCGTCACCGAGAATTCCGCCTTCATCTTCCGCGCAACCGGAAAAACCCTCTCCGCCAGAGCAAAATCATAGGGGTCTTCGTCTTTCAAGACCAAACACCGCCCGCCCGTCGCAGAAGCACCAACCTTCACCGGCGCCCATAACGGACTATATATATTCCAGTTCTGCAGCTCCTTCCCCGCCGGCAGCTGATCAAATACCTCATTCACATCCGCACTCACCGTCGCCGTCACAGGCACAGGGATCGTACTCACCCATATATCCTCCTTGTTCATACTATACGTGATCCAGATCTTCCCATCCGGCGGTACCCCATTCCCCTCTTCGATCCCCCGCGTATATTGCGGACCATAGTTTTTATACGCGCCGCCATAACGGGCAGGAGAAATCTCCCCCTGCACCAGCCACAAATTCGTATAGTCCAAGCCATCCTTACTCGTCGAAATAGCCAGCGGCCAGCGAAATTCAGAAGGATTATACACCGTGACATATGTACCATCATTTACCTTCTGTCCCCAGATCTTCGCATTCGCATTGACAAAATGCGGAGCCCGCATGACAGCACTCCAGGTCCGGCCCTCATCATTGCTTATCCCCGTTAGTGCATTTTTCCAGAGTCCTAAAGCTCGCCCATCGGGAAGATGATAGAAATTAAACGCCTTATAGTCTTTATGCAGCGGGATCAGGGGATCTTTTTTGTCCGTCTCCTCCACCCACTGCATCATCATCAGCGGCGTCGCCATCAGCTCATTACAGTCAGCCACAAACCCCTTATCCGTACTTGAAGTATAAAAAGGAAATGATGTATTCGACACATTCCACGCAGGATTGTAATGCAGAAAATAGATCGGCCCAAAACTTCCATCCGTATGGACCTCCCGGACGACACGACCAATCCCCTTCCCGTCATTAGGATCGTCATGCGGATCAAGACAAATGCCATAGAACCCCAGCACCAGCAGCCTATTATGCTTCGATACATAAAACCCCATCCGCTGATGCATCACCGCGAACAAGTCCTTCGCCACCCCCGGATGTCCCTCTTTGGTAGTTCCATCCGGCACCCGATATGGCGGAAAGATTACCACCGGCTTCGACCAGCTATAACCATCCGCCGAACTCAGCAACAACGTCTGCCCCGGTGGAATGCTCTCCCCGATCTTATCACTCAGATACTCCAGGTAAAATTTCTTATTCCAATAAGCCAGCATCGGCGCATGATTATAGGTCCAGCCCGATCCCTCGGCAAGTTCCGGATGTTCCCGATTCGCTCGCATCACCTGCATATTATGTACCCCCACCACCGGCGCCAGCTGCCCATGATGATAATCGACATTAGAAATAGTCGATCCGCTATAATGCACAATATCCTGCCCACGCATCGCCACAGCTCCCGTTAGCAGGAAAAATAATATTAACTCCTTCTTCATATTTATTATAGTTTAACCGCCTGCATCCACGCCTCCGCCATCAGTCTGGCGCCAGCCAGACTTGGATGAACTCCATCCGCCGTCCAATATGATCCCGGCGCCGACTTCATCGCCTTTTCATAAACTTCCTGGTAAGGCACAAATACCGCCCCATAACTATCCGCGATCTCCCGCGCAGCAGCACGGTATTCATTAAAAGCCGGATACCATTTGTCATCCACCGCCTTGACGCCATTGATCGCATAAGGTTCGCCAATGATCAGCTTTACCGAAGGCAGCGCCGCCTTCGTCCGGTCAAGCAGTTTCTTATAATCATCCCGGTACGTTTCTATCGTGCCCTTATAACCATTCACCAGCGTATGCCAGAAATCATTCACCCCAACCAGGATGGTCAGTACAGTTGGCCTCAGAGACAGACAATCCCCATCCCATCGCTCCGCCAGCTGATAGACCTTATTCCCGCTGATCCCCCGATTAAAGATCTGGAGATTCTTTCCCGCCCCCCGATACAATAATTCACCCGCAGCAAAAAAAGGATAGCTCCCCCCCAGCGCCGGCTGACTGTTCGGCGCCATATCATCCTTCTTCCGATGGGCATCCGTGATCGAATCCCCCTGAAAGAGTATAATATCATCGGCAGATAAACTTATCCTCTTCGATCGGACAGGCATCGCAGCGCTTACGATCTCCGGTATATTGACAGCAAGCAGACTTCCAAAAGAAGCCGTCTTCAAAAAATTACGGCGTGTGCTCATGTTGTGATTTTTTTAGTCTTTCCAATGTTTCCCTGTCAACGACCACTATAGTACCATGCTTATGCCCCACCGGCACATCCACCTCCCCGGAAGCATCCGAAAACATTTTAAAGTCGGAGGTTTTTACAGCCCCATATTTCTTCTCCCTATAGCTATCGAAATAAATATAATATTCATTCCCCACCTTACCCGCTCGATCCGTCGCGGGAACCGCAGCAACACTCGGCCCCTCCGTAAACTCCGGAGTAAAAGCCTTCGAGTCATCATGATAAGGCCCCGAAGCCCGATCACTATAAGCGACCTTGATATTCCGCTGCAACCTCGTATTGTCCTTAAACACCAGCACAAAGTCACGGACTCCACGTTGCACGATCATCGCATCGATCACACTATACCCAGGATCAAAAAACAATCTCGTCGGACTAAATTTCTTAAAGTCCTTCGTCGTCGTACAATACAGCCTGTGATTATTCTTCTCATCCTCCAGCCCCTTAGGAAACCGGAAAGGGATCGTAGTAGCCCAAACTATAATAAATTGCGCACTGTCCTTCTCATAAAAGATCTCCGGCGCCCACACATTAAATGCATCCGCCTCCTTCCCCATCACCGGCACAAATTGCTGCCTGCCCCAATGGATCAAATCCTTCGAAGAAGCATAACCAAACCCCTTATCCCCATTCCAGCCACAGGTCCATACCAAATGCCAGACACCATCCGGCCCGACAGCCATGGAAGGGTCCCGCATCAATTTCTTCTCCCCAATAGCAGGCTTCAACCACGAACCACCAAGATCGGTCCAGTGTTTCCCATCCGTACTCGCCAAAAAATAAAGTCCATCCGTCGCCGGTTCACGAAATGAAGTAAAGAGATAAGCATTCTTCGACGGCTTGTCCAGCACCAGCACCCAGTCATTTCCCGGGGCCGGCTTCCCGGGCGGATCAAACGTCAATACCTTATTCCCCGGGAATACCCCAATGGCCACCCAACTCCCATCCCTCGGATTATACCACGATGCCTCCACCTGCGGTAGCCTCAGCCTCGCAGCCTTCACCTTCAACCGGCGCCCCGTATACGTATAGATAAAAGCATATTGCTTCCCCCTCGTCCCCAAAACATGATCATATTTCTCACCCTGGTTGACGACAAGCGATTCATCAGGTACCCGTTCAAAATACGGTCTCGACAACAACAGCTTCTTCAAATAGACCATTTGCCCCGCCCCCTGATCATTTATCGCCTCAAACCAGGGCGCCTTCGCGCCATAGGCACTGCCCTTGTCGGTCGGCCGCAGCATCTGCATCACGGAGTTATTGCCATAAGTGTATCCACAAGCGCCTGCAAACACCGACCAGTAGCCGTAACGCCTGACGTCATCTGCCCCCCAGCGAGGCGCCAGCGTATCATGCAGCCCATGCGGAATGCCCTCATAGGATGGTTCCGCATCCAATACCGGCTTCACCGGTTTCTTTTGATAGTCCACATTGATATATCGCCAGTTGTCCTCGCCGTAGTTCGGATCATCCGCAGCCGTATCCTGCTGATAGCTTTTATGCCCCGATTGTATGCTGTTAAAGTCCAGCCAGCCCTGCTGCTGAAACCAAAAGGAAGAAGATGCCCTCCCCCGGGGATGAAACGTTATAAGATGATTCCTATCCTGCGCCCGCAGTTCAGCCCCAATCGCATTCCAGGTTTCCTGGTATTCACTGCCCTTGATATCCCCGCCATTCATCCAGATGATATTCGTCTTGTTCTTATACCGCGAAGCCAGAAAAACCGCATAAGCCTTTCCCTGCGCAGGACCGATCTTCCCTGCCTTGACGACCCCTCCCCACACCGGGACCAGCGCAATATAGATCCCCTTCGCCGCAGCCTTGTCAACAACATAATCAACCTGGTCCCAATAACCACCCGGCTTCGGCGTCGCCAGGTTCTTCCCCGCCAACGCAGAGTCACCGTATACATTCGTATCGGTAAGCCCATGCACCACCATCACCTGTATGACAGTAAACCCTTTCTTACTCCGGTCTTCCAGGTACTGATCCGTCTGCTCCCGCGTAAGCCGCGTCAGCAAAAGCCAGCCCGTGTCCCCCAGCCAGAAAAAAGGTTCCCCCTTCACCGTCCTGAAAAACCTGCCATTCTCCGAAACCCGCAGCCCCGGCAGTTCCTGCTCCCTCGTACCCATCGACGCCAACAATAATATAGCTATCAGTTTAGTCCGCATATTCTTATTTCGTTAACCATAATACAGCCTTCCCCGGCACCTCTGCCCCTTCGACGGTCTCAGCCTTCTCTACCTTACCTGTTTGCGCATCTACTCTGACCACTTTGTACTTTCCGCTCCAACCCACTCTCACCGTCTCAGCTCCCAACGCATAAATAATAAATTCGTTATCCTTATTCCCTAACGCATGCAATCCACTCAATTCCAACGGACGCATCGTCGCCGCAGCCCTCAAAAACCCCTGATCACTCACCGGCACATTCGCCAGCGACCCTCCACCCATAAAAACCGCCCAGCCAAAATTATCACAACCCTCCGCCGAATACATCACCGCCTTCGCAGGATAATGCGATCGGTATTCCTTCACAGCCCTATATACAGATTCAAAAGAAGGCCGCTTCGGCTTCAGCAACCGCTCATGCTGACGCGGAGCCAGACTCTGCCCTCCCAATGGCGCATAAAGCTTTCCGCCCTCCTCATAATACCAATACCGGATGTCGATCACATCCACCACCGCCGCCCTTTTCCCATCACCCAGTATAGCATCCTGCACATCCTTCGTAGTGCTTAAACCAATGGTCTCACGGCGCCCCTTCTCCTGCTCCCACTGATGAATATTGTCCAGCCAGAACTGCACAAAATGCAATGGCCCCGTGAACTCCGCACCGATCAGCTGGATAACCCCCGTATTCGATGCAAAATTATCCATGCACTGTCTTATAAAGGCCCTATGAAGCGCCTTCCGAACCACATGCGTAGTATCATAAAACTGTTCCGCCATAAAGATGCGCTTGTCACCCGCAAAAGGAGGCGGCTCAGGAAATCCCGTATTGTTGATATTGTTGGCAGGCCGCCACGGAAAATCCGCATAGTGCGCACCCGCTTCAATAATATTATGCTGAAAATAATTCTGATGGATAAGCACCAGCCCTTTGATATCAGCAAAGTCTGCAAACGTCCGCAGCCGCGACCAGTAGTAAGGATTGTATTTCGTAAGGTCGTACTTGCTCAGCCCATCCCAGGCCGTATCCTTCCCGCTCCGCATAAACGGCAGCTCATAGAAAGGCGGCCATACATCCCCGTCCAGTCTTCGGATTCGCTCATGATCATCCCTCCGCCGTTCATACCAGAGACCATAGTTGTGATCCATAGCAATGATATGCTGAGCCCGCATCGTATCCGTCAGGGCAAACAAGTCATCCGTCAATCCGGTCCCGGTCCTGCCAGGTACCCAACGCGTAATTGCCGGCTTGGCCTCAGCCACTCCATATGGACGCACCGTCCCCATCCACCATGGCTCATAATGACGCCGCCCGACAAGCACACTCTCTCCCCTTACCAACCATCCATTCAACAATTTCATCGGAGCCGCCTTCAACACAGTCTCCTGCGAACGCACCGGAGTTTTCTCGACACTTATTGCATCTTTACCCCCAACCACCGGTCTCGGATTCCGCTGAGCCGCCTGATCGATCCACTCGGTCATCTGTACCCGCGGTTTCTTCGAAGCAGCGATCAACGCAGCCGCCTGCCCTACGGTTGGACTACTCGACGCCTCCGACTCCATTGGCAAAATTGCAGCCCTCTTCGCAGCCTCCCCTCCCAATCTCTCACCTAACTGTGCATAATAAAAGCTACGAGGCTGTATCGTCGCATTCGATTCATTCCAATATCCATCCCCGCCAAACTGCGCCCACGATCCATACGACCAGTTCTGCGCGCCCGGCGGCCTGTAACAGTTGATCCTGGCGGCAGTACAGTTCCAGAAAAGACTGTTAGCTGCACACCAGCCCGCTCCCTGCCCATCCTGCTCGCGGTTGCCAAAGCTCAGCACCTGCGCATCTACATTCACGACATCGAAGAGAATACCCGATGCCCAGCTGTCTATCGCGCCACTGATATTATAAGGATAATAAGATTGACATTGTACAAAAGCATTCGGACCCGGCGCGCAATACCCAACCGAAAAATCATGAAAGGCCCGCTCCGAATAAAGCCGCTGAAACAAGGTCTGCCCACCCATAGTAATAAAGGCATTCCGACGCTGCCCTCCTATCTCGGATCTCGGCGACAGATATTTGCAGTCCTCCACCGTCACCCGGTTGGCCGTCTCAAGAATATCTACCGCCGATCCCGCAAAATGCTCGACGATAACCTGTCTTACCCAGGCATCGGACAGATCTTCCATCGTGATCGCCATCCAGCTATGCGCCTCATCCTTTACATTATGTATGTCATAAGCCGACCGGCAACGCAGATTTTCAATTCCCACATTTTCGATACGACCCTGCCAGTGATACACAGCCACCTTCCCACCGCCATAGGCCGTATCCAGCGCAGTCGTCAAAGGCGCATCGATCGTGATCTTATCGCCATTCACCTCCATAACCCGGCGATCCCAGTAAACATCCCGCTGCCCCGGCTTCCACCCCAACGCCGAGATCCCGCCGCCAAAGGTCTCCATACCCAGCAGCTTGATCCATTCCGCCGTCGATGGACGATGCACAAGAATACGCTCACCAACATGAAAAGTCCCGGCTACTTTCAAATGCATCGCATTCACCGGAGCATACCCATCGGTAACATTCACCTCCTTCTCCACAACCCGGTCATTCACACCCGCAAAACGTATCAAAGTCCTCCTGTCCGTTCCCGTCGCCAACAACGTGGTCCCATTCTCTCCCATTCCACTCCCCCGCAATACCACTCCCGAATTCTTAATAACGAGACTCCCCGAGACTTCATAAACCCCCTTCTCCAGCAACACAGCTCCGCGGAACCCCGCTGCATCCACCGGCAACGACCCCACATAATCCAGCGCCTGCTGAATACGAAAAGTCGCGTCACCGGTCCCGGAAGGAACAATGACGCGAACAGTTACATTTGGTATGTCAGAGTCTCCGCCCTTATATCCACTATACGAAAAATCAGGTATCCGGTCTCCCTTCTCATCCGGCGTATACACCAGATGCCCCCCCTTCCAGGCCACCGGTGGCGGTGGCTCCGGAGCCTTCGTCTTCTTCTGAGCCATCACAGGGCCGGACAATAATACAACGGCTAAAAAAGCACGCGTAAATGCAAACATGAATCCTTATTTTGTTGGTTTCTCACCTTTCAGCGCAAGCGTGTTAAGATATACTTCAATATTCGAATACCCACCTCCGTTCACCGCCGGCTTAGCCGAGTCATTAGGGTTCTTCGGGTTCAGACCATGCTGGATCTCCCAGGCGTCAGGCAATCCGTCATTATCCGAGTCCTTATACGGCGTTCCGCTATAGTTCGGATACCCACCCACCTCGAAGATCTCCGTGACGATCCCCTGCTTATACGAATCCTTAGGCAATTTACGAACATGGAATTGAGGTAGCGAATCGGTGTTGACATCCTTATAAGTTATTTTCCCCGTACGCACCTGGTCGACAACCCGCGCATCCACCGCATCCCGCTTTGGCAATGTAGCACCCACATTCGTCAACACAAAATTAAAAGCGGCAGTAGCAGAGAGTATCTTCACAGGCGCCATAGGAAAAGGCTTGTCTACCTTCATATAGTCCTTATAGATACCCGCGTCCTTTTCCTCTTCCACCTGTACCCCTCCGGCCCAGTTGTCCTTCGTGATCTCAGGATACCCATCCATGATATTGCCTTCGACATAGCAACGCCCAAAGTATTTCGCCTTTAGCTTACTCCTGCCGGACTCGGGCTTCAGGATCCGATGCCCCACGGCTTCATTCTTCGGCGTCACCGGCCCGGGTTTAAAATAATTGTTGATGATATTGAACAGGCTCGTATAATCGCCGCCATCCATCGACCGGTGATGCCAGTTGAACACCACATTGTTGACGAAGTTAAAGACGCCGTTCCAGCCCACAGAAGGATTGCGACCAGTATTGTCCGCCCAGAGATTCCGTACAAGCATACAGTTCTCGCCGCCCATCGTAGTCCCAAAAGCATGGTTCCAGGTGTCCAGCGATTCCGCCGATATGGAGTTTTGGATCGTGATATTGACCGTTCCCAGTTTCTCGTCCTTCGATCCGTCCATAGGATCATACATATGGCGATACATGGACATATTCTCATCCAGCCCCCAGCTGGTTGAGACATGATCGACAATGACATTTCCTACCGGATTGCCACCCAGCGCATCATCCCGCCTGCCGACATTGGTCTGCCCACGGCGGAAACGCATATAACGGATGATGACATCATGCGTGTTCACCCAAAAAGATTCCCCTGCTACACAGACCCCGTCACCAGGAGCCGACTGACCTTCGATACTGATATAGGGAGCCCTGACAATGATCGGACTAGTCAGATGAATGATGCCCGCGACATTGAATACGACGATCCGCGCCCCGCCTTGCTCACAAGCCCAGCGCAGCGTACCGGGACCGGAATCTTCCAGACTCGTGACAACATATACTTTGCCACCATGTCCACCGTAACTATGCGCGCCCCCGCCTTCCGCACCGGGAAAAGCCAGTATCGGGGACTGTGGCAGATCTGTAGGGCGCCCCGCCCAGGGAATATAGGGCTTGCCATGTTTGGCGTCGTTGTCTACAATTGGAAAAGCTACCTGCCAGGCCGAGTCGCTCCGGCGATAGGTCTCTTTCATCAGGGCTTCAGACTGCGCTTTCACATCAGCGGGTATATCCGGATATTGTGCCGAAGCCGTTTGGGCGATCCCCATCGAGGCTGCCAGCGTAGCAAACAGAAAAAATCTATTCTTCATTAGTAATTATTTCAATAAAAAAAGTCTTCACTTCAACGGATCAAAAGGACCGCCCCAGGTATTGTTCTGCTGCAGGTTAGCATTGTTCTGCAGTGAGGGCAGCGGAATACCAAAGAAGTAGTCAGCACTCTGCACCGCCAGCGGATAAGTATCCTGCGTCTGTATGCTCACCGTAAAGTTGGTCGTATAAACATTGTCCAGCGACGCATTGGCCGCCGCATCCCTCGTGCCCAAAAGATAGTCTGTAAAGGAGTTATTATTCTTCAGCGTAACGACCATCTTATTCCTCATCTTCCCGTTCAGCGTGCTCTCCAGCAGCTTCCGGCGCCTCAGGTCGAAGTACCGCTTTCCTTCGAACGCCAGCTCGATCTGTCTTTCGTACATAATGGCGTTGATCATCTGGTCATGATTCATCCCGGCAGCCAGACCATAAAGATTATCACTGCCAGCATCGATCCCCGCCCTTTTACGGATAGCGATAAGATTCGCATAGGCCTCCTGCGCGACTCCCAGGTTACCGATCTCCGCGGCAGCCTCCGCCTGGTTCAGCAATACCTCGGCATACCGCATCTCGATCCAGTCGGTACCCGCATAGGGGAGACTGGCCAGGGTCAGCGACGGATCTACTCCCTTGCGCAGGTAAAATCCCGATGAGCTGGCGGAAGCCTCCGTGCTCGCCGTCTTGGTAGGACTGCTCTTGGTGTTGGGATAGAAATAGGTCCAGAGACGATACGTGGAATTACCGTTAAGCCCCCAGACACAGCCATTATACGCAATGGTTTCATAGAAACGGGGGTCCCTGTTATCAAAGAAGGTCTGCAGGCTGTAGGCATATTTGCTGCTCAGCGTGTCCTTGCCGTCCTTCATCGGGAAGGCCGCAGCCAGCTCCCAGGTCGGAGCATTGGACCCGCCGGTCGTCGAAAGATACTTCGGCCTGCTGCCGGCGTCATAAGTTTCATTGTTCATGTCATTGTCCACATTGGAAGTATTGTATTCCGTCACCCACACGGCCTCGTTATTGCGCGGAGTACTCCCCCCGGCGCTGCCTTCCGTCGTCCACATGGTGTAATCCCACTTCTTATAAAGACCAAAACCATTGGCAGAAAGAGTAGCTATGGCCGCCGTACTGGCATCATAAGCCGCCTTCCACCTGCTGACATCATTGCCGGGATTGAACTGCGGGCTGGCCCAGGTCAGCAGCACACGTCCCAGAAAGGCCTGCGCGGCACCCGACGTGATCCGGCCATAGTCCGCATTGTTACCCCACCACACAGGACAATAGGCGATAGCGCTGTCCAGGTCCCGGACGATTTGATTAAAGGTCTCTGTCGTCGTATTCCTCGGCAGGTTCGCAGCCGCCTTCGCAGCCGGACCTACCGCAGGCAGCGGTGTGAGTACCAACGGTACCCCGCCATACAGCTTCACCAGTTCAAAATAGCGGTAGGCGCGCCAAAAATAGGCCTGCCCGTTAAAATGCATCTTGACGCTCGGGTCCAGCGTCCCGGCATTCATATTCTGAAGGAACATATTGATGGTCCTTATCTTGAAATAGTTGCCGCTCGTGGCCTGCGTACCGATGTCTGTCACCAGTTCGCTGGTGACCGTACCCTTAACATAGGCGTTGTCGCCGGTCTGCTCATCCGTGATGGAAGAATAGGATGACCCTAATGTGCCGCCCGAATTGCCAAACCAGCCGGGCTGGTTTTGGCTATAGATATAGTCCATGTCTAGCTTGGCTACGGTCGAATCATTGAACACCTGTGAAGGCGTAAAATTGCTGATGTCCTGCTTATCCAGTACTTTCTTGCAGCCTGCGGACACCAGGGTACCGATCGCTGCTATTATTATGATAGAAGATGCTTTTTTCATGTTTGCTTGATTTAGAATCCAACATTTAAACCTGCCGTGATCGTCCTGAGCGTCGGATACGTATACAACGACGTCGACATATCCCGGTAGTGGTTAGGGAAAGGATTGATGAACTGTACGGGATTGGTCGCGACCACATAGAACCGCGAGCTGGCAATACCCACCTTCCTGGTCCATCCAGTGGGGAGCGTATAGCTTAGTGTAGCGTTGGTGATGTTCAGCGTCGTAGCCCTCACCAGCCAGAAATCGGTCGTCACCTTGTAATCGCTCACGAAATAAGGCGCCGGGTACTTCGCATTCGTATTTGCCGGCGTCCAGTGGTCCGCCCAATAGACGGGCCGGTTATCCGTTATCGAGTAGCCGGAGGAAGCATTGTTGTTGCCAGGCACCACACCGTCGATGGTCGCCCAGCCACCCCACGACGCCCCCATGATCACGTTCAGGCTCAACGATCCATAATTCACGCTCCAGTTAAGACCCAGGCTGTAGTGATTGCTTTGTTTCTTATTCAGATACTGCTGATCCTTTACATCGATGACCCCATCCCCATTGTAATCCTGGTAGTTGATCATCCCTGGCTGCACCGGTGTGCTGAAGATGGTCACATTCTTAATTCCACCCGCCGCCTGTGCCCTCGAATTGATTATCGCCGTAGCCTGGTCCTGCGTCCGGATGATCCCCAGCGATTTGTATCCGTAGGTCCCGATATCGCTCGACTTCCCTGTCAGGTCCAGGGGACCACCTTTGTTACCGGAAGCCACATCGATCTTAATATTTTTATTGTCCGACCAGGTAAAGAACGGCGTAAAGCTATAGCTGAACTTCTTCCCGATATTGTCCCTCCATCCCACAGATATTTCATACCCGAACATATTCACGATACTAAAATTTTCCGTGGGCGCGCTGGCGCCGATGGTCACAGGAACAGAAGAGCTCAGCGTCGTCAGCAGATCATAGCCATGGCTCCAGAAATAGTCTGCCGAAAAATTCAGGTGGTTGTTCAGTACCCCCATGTCAAGGCCATAGTCCAGCTTCGTCACGTGGTCCCAGGTAACGCCCACATTGGGAATGGCTATGTTCGGCTTTACACCGATGCTCCTGGCGCCCTCGTTGAATACCGCGCCGCCGCTGCTGCCTGTACCCAGGTTATAATTCGCCCTGTACTGGTAAGGCTTCGTATTGTCCGTACCCGTCAACCCCGCAGAAGCCCTTACCTTCAGCAGATTGATCCAGGGATACTTGTCCCTGATAAAAGGCTCTTCCGATAGGATCCATCCCACCGACGCTGCAGGGAAGCCACCCCAGTTATGCCCCGTGGCAAACCGCGAGCTGCCATCCGCACGATACACCAGCTGAAGCAGATACTTCCCGGCATAGCTGTAGTTCAGCCGGGAGATGAACGCCTCAAACCCGAACTGGCTGATATAGCCGCTCTGCGAGGACGACTGCGCACCGGTCGTAAACGTCTGGTAGGGCAATGCTCCGTTTACCACACCGTCGGATTCCGCCGCAACACCCTCCGAATTCTGCTCCCGCTGCTCGTACAACGCAAGCGCAGAGATCGTATGCTTGCCAAAGCTGCGCGTATAGCTCAGACCGGCATCCATCTGGTAGGAATTCGAGAACGTAGGATTCAGCCGCACCCTGTTGCCATTGCTGATCGGGTAGGTCTGCAGCAGCGCCCCGCCGGGAATATGATTGTTTTCTCCCGTACCGGCATACTTGGAATATTGGAATGTAGAGCCAAACTGCTTCCCGTTAGCGCTGTTGATATTCTTATTGATGGTGAATGTCCCCGACAACCCTTTCACACCCGGTATCTCATAGGTGATCTTGCCCAGGATATTCGTCGTAGTCGTGCTCGCACTCGTAAAATTGTTCGAATTTTGAATAAGGAATAAATTCACGTTATCGTATCCACCCGTATTGCTGGCCCCCGTGACCACAGGATTCCCATTGATAAAATACTCCTGCCAGGGCTGTACGGTCTCCAGAGATGCAACATCATTGTCAAGGCTCTCCGTTGTACTGTTTATTTTGTACCAGTAGCTCTTGGAATAGTAAATGTCGTCGCTCAGCGAAACCATGACGTCCAGCCCCTTGGCCGGCTTGGCGTCCACAGTCGCCCGTAACCCGTATTTGTAGGAATTGACACCCTTGAAGTTGGAGCTCTGGTTGAGAAAATCACCGCCGATAAAGTACGTAACCTTGTCGGTACCACCGGACAGATTCAGCGCACCACGCTCTACATACGCGGTCTTGAAGGCCTGTTTTAAATAATTGTGGCTATGCGTAGAGAAATAGGCCAGCTCATCAGGCGTATACCAGCTGGCAAGACGGGTGGACTGTACCGTACCGTCTGATTTATGCAGATAACCCGCCGTATCATAGAACTGATTCACAGGCACGCCTACACCCGAAGAAGCCAATTGCTGGTATGCCGACGTCTGGTTATAGTCATTGTTGAGGGTAGCCAGCTGATAGCTGTTCAACATCTTGGGCAGCATCGTAGCATCCTGCGAACCCACCGAACCACTGAAGTTCAGCGCCGGTGCACCCGCACGTCCCCTCTTCGTACGGACGATAATGACACCATTGGCGCCCTGCACCCCATAGATCGAAGCCTCGGCATCCTTCAGCACCGAAACACTCTCGACCTGGGCTACATCCAACAGGTCGAAGTCTGCTTGCGTTCTAATTACGTCATCGATGATAAACAGCGGATTGGTGCCCTGGCCTCCGTCCTTGGCGAATGCCACTGGATTGCGGATCGTGACGGTAGTCGGCTGTCCCGGACGCTGCACACCACCCGAGACGCTCAGACCCGGTACCGTTCCCCTCAACGCAGCGGTCATGTTCAGCGCAGGAACGTCTTCCACCTTCTTCAGATCGACAGTGGAAACCGCACCGGTAAGCGAGCTTCTCTTCTGCGTACCATAACCGACGATGACAACATCATTCATGGACTTATTGGAAACAGCTAAGGGAACTGTGAGGATCTCATTGGAAGCGGAGGACATCTCCTTCTTTTCATATCCCACATAGGAAAACACCAGCACAATACCCTTGGTTCGGTTGGCTACGGTCATGGAGAAAAAACCCTTGGCATCGGTAACTGCTGTTTGCGTCGTTCCCTTGACGGTCACCGTAACGCCCTGGAGAGGTTCATTGGTGTCCTCTTTTACCACCGTCCCGGACACTGCCTTTTTCTGTGCCTGGACAGAAAAAACCATGCCGGCCAATAAAATGAATAATAACAAGCATTTCGTTAAATGTTTCATATAGCAATCAATGTATTAAAAAATAAGCAACTAATTTCTACGGTCTTGTAACTCTTTTCTATTGTCCCTTGAGCCTCTTCTGCCATTCCTCACCCGCCTTCTTCATGTCGTAACCCTGTGCAGATAGATAGTTATTGATCCGGCCTTTGTATTTCCCGAACCACGCATGCTTTTTCTGAGAAGACTCCGCATCCATCGCATGTTCCCGGGCTTCCGTCAGACTGGTCAGGATATATGCCTTTTGTTCGTCCGTGAGATTCGGCAGTTCGTCCTGGTATCCCTTATAAGTCACTTCCAGTACGCTATAGGTCATGCCATCTTTTACCTTATTTACCTGCTCCTGGTTCAACACCGCCCCCAGCTTCGCAAGATAATCCGTATGCAGTTTCGCTACCTTCCCATCCACATCCTGCTGGACCATCGCCTTATCGCTTGTTTGTTTGAGCTGCGCGTCCCTTTCGGTATAGACAGTATTGAGATTAAAATATTGATCGGCAACAAGGCTGCGAACACGAAAAAATTGAGCCGAATCCGGTAAGCCCAGAGCAGCTACGATCTTGCCGGCTCGTTCGGTAATGACCCGGACATAGGTGCTATCTTCATTTCCGGCGTAGACCACCGAAACACAAAATAATGTAAGGAGTGCAAGCAAGCTTCTTTTCATATACCTAACCTTTAGCGGCGAAACATTGAGGATTGGAACTAAAGGTACAGGCGGCCAAAACCCAAAACAATGTAAGGTTTAACTATAATGATGGAATATTTTACTATTTTTCGTACCTTTTACCAAACCAAAACGTTTTCATATGAACAAGCTAACCTATGCTATGCTATCCGCTGTCATTATCTGCGGCACCCTCTCTGTCGCTGCCCAGAGCGACGCCGACATGAAAGCCATGATGGCTTATTCCACTCCCGGCCACATCCACCAGATGCTGGCCAAAACCGTCGGTGCCTGGAAGGGAGACATCACCATGTGGATGCAGCCCGGCGCAGCCCCCGTGAAATCCGTCGGCGAATCCACCAACGAAATGATCCTCGGCGGCCGCTATCTCCAGACAAAAAATACAGGGAATTTCATGGGCGCCCCCTTCGAAGGGATCGGCTACGTCTGTTATGACAACGCCAAAAAACTATTCATAACTTCCTGGATCGACAACATGGGCACCGGCATGATGTACCTCACCGGCACCTGGGACTCAGTCAGCAAAACCATCAATTTCACCGGCACCATGGTAGACCCTACCGCCGGCGGTGAAGTAAAAGTCCGCGAAGTCTATAAATTGATCGACGACAATAACCAGCTCATGGAAATGTACTCCTACACCAATGGAAAAGAGTTCAAGAACATGGAGATCAAATACAGCCGGAAGTAGTTTCAACGGGCGGTCAGTTCCATACTGGCCGCCTCTAATCCTTTCCCGCTAACCCTAACAATTATCTTCCCCGCCTTCCTGCCCGCCCGTACAATAGCAAGGCAAAGCCCATTATATGCGGTATGCGCAGCCCCCCTAAATGATTCCAAGCTCGCCTGGTACCCATTATCCATCCCGGCCAGTTCCCCCTCCCCCTCCACACTAACATTCAAATCATTCCCCGCATCCGGCACCAACTGTCCCGATGCATCCACCACCCTCGCCGTTATAAAAGCCAGATCAGACCCGTCTGCGTTGATCACCTTCCTATCGGCACTCAGTTCAATACGCGCAGCCGCCCCCGCCGTCCTCACCTCTCGTTCCAAAACCACTTTCCCCTTCAGCCTCGACACCGCCTTCAACACCCCCGGCTCCCAGTTCACCGACCAGCTGACATGCAAATCCTCCCCTTTTTTCCGACGAACACCAAGACTCCGCCCATTTAGAAACAACTCCACCTCATCCGCCTGATTGTAATAAGCCCACACATCCACTTTCTTACCCACCACCCAATTCCAATGGGGTAAAATATGCAAAACCGGTTTAGCAGTCCACTCTGACTGATACATATAATAGATATCCTTCGGAAACCCAGCCAGATCAATAATCCCAAAATAACTACTCCGCGCCGGCCACGGATACGGCGTCGGCTCACCGATATAATCAAACCCCGACCACACAAACAACCCCGATACAAACCGATTCCGCTTAACAGCCTTCCAGGTCTGCTCATGCGTCGATCCCCAATAAGCCATCACATTGTCATAGCCCGATACCGTATAGTCCGCATTGGCCCCAACCAATGGAGCCTTCGCCCCAGCCGGCCAACGACGCAGACTGTCCGCAGGACCATCATAATGCCCCCGCGTCTCCAACGCCGACGTCGTCTCAGTAGCAATAAAAGGATGTCCCGGATATTTCACCGGCACAGAGTCATATTTCTCCTGGTTATAGTTCAACCCGATCAGATCAAGTGCTCCCGACCGGTAAATAAAATTCTTCGTTGTATCCGTTTCCGTCAACGCTGACACCACCGGCCGCGTCGGATCAAGTTCATGCACAATGGCAGCCAGCCGCCTCGCAATCCCAATCCCACTGGTGTCAAACTGCTCCCTGATCTCATTCCCGATAC
>Ga0193716_1000765_pt1 | contig 19131 bp, 14 predicted proteins | sample U2c1metaG_FD_145901 | JGI IMG/M metagenome (GOLD analysis project Ga0193716, IMG submission 145901) | Soil microbial communities from a riparian zone of the East river system, Colorado, United States - U2c1 | ecosystem: Environmental > Terrestrial > Soil > Riparian zone | place: USA: East River...
GTACTGATTTACAACGGCATAGCCCATAACATATATCCAGTTATAGGGATGAGCCGTCAGATGAAACATCTGCGGAGGAATCCCGCTGAACGAATGACGAAGGTCACCGATACGCCACAACGCGAGTGGAAGCAGAAGAAGGATGGCGAGAGACTTCATCAGGAACTGCACGTAGTCAGCCACGACCAGCGCGAAGAGACCTCCCGTCAATGTGTAGGCCACAACAACGCCACCACAAAGAACGATTGAAAGATCGAGCCGCAGACCGACTGCGACAGAGAGAAACATCGCAGTGGCGAAAATCTTGAGGCCGCCGTCAAAGAGTTTGGAAGGGATACCTACCCACACATAGAGTTGGCGGATATTAGCGTTGCAGCGTTGCTCAAGAAACTCGATCGGCGTAATCACCCGCGCCCGGCGCCAGCGACGCGCGAACACTGTGCCACCAAGAATGCAAGCCGGAACGCCCGTCCAAAAAATCGTAATCGCAACCCATCCGTATACATAGGCCATCTGCGAATAGACGATGAAAGCGAAAGCACTGAAACTGGACATGTAGTGCGATATGCCAGCCATCCACCACGGAACCTGATGGCCACCCGCGAAAAAATCAGCAGAAGTCGCCTGGGTGCGCTTGACCCATAAGCCAATGGCCAAAATCACAACGAAGTATCCGACGATCACCAGATAGTCCGCTGACGTCAGATGCATGGTCGACTTCATCGACGAAACCACCTCATGGCACTTTAATATTGTCTTGGTGTTAAGACTTGGAAACGGTCGAAGTGGCTGTTTATTTAAGTGGCTCGTTCTATTTTCCAACGGCACACGAAAAAGCTGCATCTTTGCGGCTATGCTATCATCAGCCGCGTTTACGCACAATGTTTATCTATTCCGATTTAGGCAATATTCTGCAGTGCAGAATATTGTTTCTCACTCGAATAAGGAAGGATTTTCTGCTATGCAACGCACACTTGGTATTGGTCTCGCTGGGCCAGGTTGGATAGGTTCTGTTCAATTGCGCAAACTTGCTGCGCGACCAGATGTCCATATCGCCGCAGTACACAGCCCGCACGCTGATCGCACGATGGAACTCCTTGACGAATTACGGATCGACAGAGGACGCTATCAACCAGATTATGCGGCGATGCTGGCGCAGGACGACGTTGACGCGATATGGATCGCTTCTCCCAACGTGCATCACGGCGCACAGTCCATCGCTGCGCTCCAGGCAGGCAAGCACGTGTTTTGCGAAAAGCCGGCGACCACTACATACGCTGAGCATGTGAAGCTGCAACAGCTTGCTTTGGCATGCCCACAACGCAGGACATTCGTCGATTACGTTCTTTATTTCAATCCGCTCGAGCGTCGGCTGCGCGAGATGATCTCGGCAGGGCTACTCGGCACACTCAGTCAGGTCCAGGTGAACTACCGGCATCCGATTAACATCTCTGACAGGAAAGCGTGGAAGCTAAAGAAGTCGGTTATGGGCGATGCGATTTCCATGGGAATTAATCATGCGTTGAGTGTGATGTATTGGATCTTTCAGGCAAACGGTCAATATCCCACCAGCGTCTTCGCAACCGCTGAAGAGTCGCTCGTGCGGCCATTCGAGCCGGAACCGATCTGGAATATTTTTGTGACGTTCAGTGGCGGAGGTACAGGCTTCTGTTTCGGAAACATCGACTTCAATAACGGCTATGACGCCTACCACAACGTCTCGGGCACGGAAGGTGCCTTCGTGTTTGACCCGGTGCAGGCGCCGCCTCATAAGGTCCGATACTGGTCGAAGCAGCGAGCGGGCGGCCAATGGTTATGGCCGCTCGATCCTGTGACCTGCGCGCAGGCTGATCTTGAGGAGTTTGCCTGGAAAGAGGGATGCACAACCCCGGATAGCGGGGACGTGCTCGATCATGGTCTTGACGATGCGATCGAGAGTTTTATCGAGAGTATCCATAATGACGAGGAGTCTGCTCTAAGCTTTATCCGGACGGCGGCGATTGCCGATATCGGTTGGGCTGCGCAGATCTCCGCGCTGACGGGTGAGCGGGTTGACCTGCCTTTGAATGCAGATCACGTTTCTTCCTTACTCTCTTAGAATCTGTCCAGAAACTAGCGAAAGGAACCCTGGAAGGAATATGCGGAGAGACTTTCGGTCGATAGCGTAGGGGCATGTACCCGAGTGATTTGACGGACCAGCAGTGGTGCAGGCTGGCGCCGCTGCTGAACGAACCACGTGTTGAGCGTCACGCTGGAGGTCGACCACGGAAGCATGAGCAGCGCCGGGTGGTAGACGCCCTGCTGTATGTGGTCAAGACCGGCTGTCAGTGGCGTCAATTGCCGAGCAATTTTCCTCCCTGGAAGACAGTCCATGAGCATTTTCGCGCCTGGCGCGAAAGCGGCGTGTGGGAACGCGTAGGCCAGGCACTGCGCGAACAAGGCCGCACGGCAGGGGGACGAAACGCCACGCCCACCGTGGCGATACTCGATTCGCAGTCTGCCAAGACGGCGCTAAAAGGGGGCGGCGTGGCTACGATGCGGGCAAGAAGATCAAAGGGCGCAAGCGGCACATCGCGGTAGATACGCAAGGCAACCTGTTGGCGGTGATCGTGCATTCAGCAGGCATTCAGGACCGCGTGGCGGCCCGTGCCGTGCTAATGCGTCTGTTCTGCCGCTTCGACTCGATCACCACGGTCTTCGCCGACGGCGGCTACACAGGCAAGCTGATCGAATGGGCAAAAGAGATGTTTGATTACACCGTCGAGATCGTAAAACGCAACGAACAACACTTGTTTCGAGTACTGCCCAAGCGCTGGATCGTCGAACGCACCTTCGCCTGGTTCAACTGGTCACGCCGTCTCAGCAAAGACTACGAACTTCGCCACACATCCGCTGAAACCATGATCCATATCGCATTCGCACACCTGCTCCTGCGTCGATCCCCTTAGTTTCTGGACAGGTTCTCAGAACAACACGCATTTAGACAAAGACCCGTGACAGGCACTTACACCTGTCACGTGTCTTTTGTTGAGACTGATTTTAGAAGATCACCTTCAAGCTGAACTGGAAGATGCGCGGATCCTGTGCTGCTGAAGACTGACCGAATGCCGCGGTACCAAACGTTGCTCCTGGCAGGGTGAAGTTTGGATGGTTGAGAAGGTTGAACATCTCCGCCCGGAACTGCAGACGCAATTCCTCGCGCAGAGCGAAGTTCTTCATCGTTGCTATATCGAGAGTGTTGGTACCTGGGCCAATGGCTACGTTCCTTCTCGAAGTGCCGATGTGACCAGGACCGAGCGCAGGAGCGGCGAAAGCAGCCGTGTTGAACTCGTGTAGGAAGTTATGAGGTCCCGAATTCGGATCACCGATGCGATCCGGATACGTGGTTCCATATCCGATGTTGGCATAGTCGCCCGACATGATTGGCGTGAAAGGCTGCCCCGTCGATGATGTGAGCACACCGCTTAGCTCCCATCCACCAACAAGCTCTTCCGCTATCCAGTTCATGTGATTGGCATAGCGCAGATGGCGTCCGAATGGAAGCTTATATACAGAGCTGACGGTCGCGCGATTCCTGGTGTCCTGCGCACAAAGTCCCTTCTGAGCGCGAAGATTGTGGATGTCCTGAACACCTGTGTCTGTCTCACCGATCGAACCCGCACTCGCGTCGTCGATGCAGCGAGCGTATGTATACGCAGCGAGAAAAGTCAGCGTCGAAGAGATCCGGCGTTCAGCCTGCAGTTGAAGTGAGTTGTAGGTAGACGCACCTTCGCTGGTGAAGTAACTGATAGAACCGTAGCTCGGGTACGGGGAACGGGTTGCAGGAGCCGTCGCCCCTGGAGTCGACTGATTGAGAGGAATATTCTTGCTCAGGTGCGTCACCTTATTGCCAACGTACGCAGCCTGCAGACTCACTCCGCCGGGTACCTGGGTCTGTACCGCTGCGTTCCATTGTTGCGAGTAGCCGTCTCTCCAATCTTTTTGCATGGTGTAGTAAGTCGACGACTGTGTGGTAGTCAGGCCAAACGGATTGCTGAAGCTGTACGAATTGACCTGCGCAGCGGTCAGCGTGAAGTTATTCTGCACAACGAACGGTGCGTTGATCGCCATATCGATGTACGTGTTGTCGGCCTCTCGCTGATAGAAGATGCCATAGCCGCCCCTGACAACCATGGACTTCATCCAGGGAAGAAGGTAAGCGAAACCGATGCGCGGGGCAACGTCGTTATAGTCGTTATCGACCAGGGCACGCGAGAATCCGTGGCTGCCGGCATTGGAGGCAAGAACTGTTGTTGGAAGAGGCGTTGAGTAGTCAAGATTCGCGACCCGGTTGTTTGCGGAGATCGGCCGCGGCATCAACTCATAACGTATTCCAAGATTAAGCGTGAGGTTCGGGGTCACACGCCAATCGTCCTGAAACCAGGGATGAATCTCCTGGGCGCGGAAGTCTGGATTGAAGATCGTGATGCTGTTGAGACTCGTCTTGGGCAGGCCGAGGAGAAAGTCCGCAAACGCCGTGCTAGGATTTGCCGCGCCAGTGGGTGAGGTGAAGCTGCCATCGAAGGTGTAGACGCCGCGCGGATAAAGCGCCTCGTTGTAGGCAAAGCGGCGAATGTCGTATTCAGCACCGAAGCGGAGACTGTGTACTCCCTTCGTCCAGTAAAAGGTGTCGTTGGTCTGTACAAGCGTGTCGTGGAACGCTACAGGACCAGACTTGAAGGTACCGCCCAGGCCGCCGGCATTCGGTCCGCTATATCCGTGTTCGCCAAAGGCAGCAAAGCCAGTCACCATCATCGTCGGGACGCCCCAACACGAAGGATCCTCGCAAAGACCTGTCTGCCCAAGCTGGGACACGACATCCGTCTTGCCGGCATTTGCGAGATGCAGATCTTCGGCAAAGTGCGTCACGCCAACCCTGAATTCGTTCAACAGGTTGGGGCGAAAGATGTGGGTCCAGCCGCTCGCTTCACCAAACGCGCGCAGCTTCTCTGTAAGACCATCCGTTGGGAAAAACTTTGGCTGGATGTTGTCCGTCTTCTCGTAGATGTAGCGCACCCACGCAGTATCTTTGGTGCCCATGTTGTAGTCGATGCGCCCTAGATACTGATCCACTATGACTCGCAGCGGATCATTTGACTGGTAATTTAGTGAGGACGAAATTGCGGCGTTCGGCGCTGGAACGTAACTCGTCAGCATCTTGGCGATAACCGGGTTGATTGTAGGAATTTTGTTATTGGCGTAGGTTCCGCCGGTGAATGGATTTTTGAGAGTAATGGGCAGCGAGGAGAAATCGCCCAAGGCTTGCGTAGCGGTAGGAACAAGGCCGGTCTGCGTGATTCCAGTGATCAGGCGCGTTCCCTCATAGCTCCCAAAGAAGAGAAGCTTCTCCGTAAACAGCGGTCCGCCAAGCGTTCCACCAAACTGATTGCGTCTCAATTCCGGTTTCGCCCCCGTTTGTACAAAAAAGTTTCTTGCATCGAAGGCATCGTTTCGAAAGAAGTCGTAGACGCCGCCGTGAAAATTCCTGGACCCAGTCTTGCTGATCATGTTGATCTGACCGCCGGCCTGGGTGCCAAACTCAGCGCTGAAGCCGCTGGTCTGAACTTTGAATTCTTGGATCGCATCGATGGAAGGACTGAAGGCCGCGCTGCCAATCTCCGTTTCGAGAAAGCTGATGCCATCAAGCAGAAATTGCGTGTTCGTCGATCGCTGTCCGTTCACACTGAAGGACACGCCACCTGCGCGTGCTCCGTAACCGTTTCTCTGCACGATGTTGTTGGAGGAGCCAGCGGTTACACCAGGGATCAGAAGGTTCAGCTGCGTAAAGTTGCGACCGTTCAATGGGAGCCCCACGATGGTGGAGTTCTCGATCACATTGCCAACCTGAGCATCCGCTGTTTGCAGGATGGGCTGACTCCCTTCTACGGTGATCTTCTGCGCGGCCTCGCCGACCTTGAGAGTCGCATCGAGACGTGCCATCTGACCCACATCTACTTTGACGTTGCTCAGCACATAAGAGCTGAAGCCCTCTGCGGAGACTTCGAGGTTGTAGTTGCCAGGAGGAAGGCTCGGAATCCTGTACTCGCCTACGGTGTCTGTCACAGTGTCGCGATGGAGCAGCGTGCCGATATTTGTCGCGACCACCTTTGCCCCCGGGATCACTGCGCCGGAAGCATCCTTGACACTTCCAAGAATGGTGGATGTCTGCTGCGACCATGCCACTGCCGAAAACAGCATGGCAATCAATACACCCGTGTGGAGTATTCGTATATGAAGCTTCGCCATTGACATCTCCTAATTGTGGGGAACAAGTGCTCTGAACATTTAACTCGTTGTCTGTGCAACTAAGTCTTTAGATTTTGAGTTCTGTCTATAAGAACCATGAACGGAGGGGGACTCGCCTTAGTTTGCAATCAATTGGGGTTTTGGTCAACATCAAAGTAATTTTTCATTGATGCAGTTCTGCTATGCAGAATGGCAATGAATTTGGCTTATGCTGCGGTGTTGCACCTGCTATGTTCTTGCTGAAAACTGACATGAAGCGAAGGACCTTCCTTATCAACGGAATCTCCATGGTGGTCTCGAGCGTAATGCACTCTCCCGCAGCCGCTCACACGCTTGTTGAAGTCATTGCTTCGTCACTCGAAGAGGCGATCACTGCAAACACCGCCGGTGCATCGCGCATAGAACTTGCTGTCGACTTGAAGAGAGGCGGAATCACACCACCTCTCGCACTCGTACAACAGGTCATGAACCGCATTCGCATTCCCACGCGAGTCATGCTTCGAGCCCTGCGGAGCTTGCCGATATGACGTCAAAGGCTCGTGAGCTTTCTTTGATGAAGGTTAACGGCATCGTCCTCGGCTTTCTGAAAGACGGTCATCCTGATATGGATTCCTTGAAGCCGATCCTCGCCGCAGCACCTGGTACCCGGATCACTTTCCATAACGCGTTGGAACGGAGCGCGGATCCTCTCGCCGCGATCAAGACTCTCATGTCATTTCCCCAGATCAATATTCTCCTGGTCCGCGGCTGTGGCGAGACGCTGGAAGAACGCGCGGAGTGCTTGGGCAGTTATGCGAACGTCTGGCAAAAAGATGGTCGTAGAGTGTTAGTGAATGGACATCACGTGGACGAAGCGGTCAAACTTCGAGAGCTTTGCCCCTTCATTCGCGAGTTCCATCTCGGCTCACAGGTGCGAACGCCGGAGGCACCGTTACCACCGGGCGCTTTGGATTCTGCCAAGGTGGTAGCTGCGATGAAGTTGCTCGGCAACTAACAGCTACGCGCTGAAAGGCTTTACCTGTACGGTCCCGCCTGACGCCAGGGCCTCATGGATTGCTTCCAGCGCCGCCGTTACCTGCCGGCCATCGAAGCCCGTAACGTGCGGCCCTGTATCGTTGAGAATCGACGTGACAAAATCCTCAAGACAGGATGGAAAGGCCCCGCGCAGCTTTCCGAAAATGTCCTGCGTGATGAAGTTCTTCGGATAGCTGAACTTCGTTGCGGTGCTCATCTCGAGCGATTCTCTCTTGCGGTCCATATGCAGATGGCCACGAGATCCGACGATCTCTACAAACGAATCTACGATCGTTGGAAACGTGTTCGGATAAATCCATCCAGACTCAAACATCGCGATGCATCCATTCTCGAACTTGAGTTGCGCGTGGATGATGTCGTATGTAGAAATCCCCATCGCACTCAGGACTTCTCGTCTTCCCCATGCGCGGGCCTCAACTGGTTCCGACGCAAAAAACCAGCGAACCAGATCGATATCGTGTGAGGAAAGAAACCATGCCGGCGTTGTCTCTGCCGCCCACGTAATCATCTCGGCAGGAACATTGATCGTGTCATTCTTGCGCGCAAACGCTGCCAGTGGCTCGCCAATCTCACCTCGCTCCATGCTGCTCTTCGCGCTGTAATAGGAGGAGAGCCAGCGGTGGTTATAGGTCACCTGAATCTTCAGCTTTTTTGCTGAAGCCAGCCTTAGAAGTTGATCGGCCTCCGCCACGCTTGTCGTAAGTGGCTTCTCGATCAGCACATGCTTAGCCGCGGAAAGAGCTTTATAGGCGGGCGCAAAGTGAGCGTGGTCCGGAGTCGCGATAACAACTGCATCGATCTCCGCTTGCTCAATCATTACGTTGTAATCGGTATAGCCCTTCACGTTGAATAGCTGCTCGTATTCGGCAACCTTCTCCGCGCGTCGAGACGATACAGCCACGAGTTCCGCGAATGGACACGCTGAGTAGATCTTGGCATACAGTTCGCCCATGATGCCCAGCCCAATCAGGCCGATCCGAACTGGCTTCACCATCTTCATCTCGACAACTCCTGATCAATCTGCGCGAATCGAAAAGTGAATCTGATGGGTTCCCGGTTTCAGCAGGACACCTTTGCCACCCGGTGCAGCACTCTCCGCGTGTCCGTCCACCAGCAGCGAGCGTGGCGCACCGCCGCTGGTCACGTTGAGTTCCACGTCAGAATCCGACTGCACAGTGATGACAGTCTCTTTGCCTGTCTCGTCGACACACATCTCTTGCGGCCGGGAAAGTTGGACCGACAAATTTGCACCCGCGGCCATGACACGAGCGTGCGTCGCCAGGATATGACGCTCTCCCGTCGTACCATTGCTCACTACGAGTAGGTCGCCGTCCGTACTCCATCCTTCCGCGGCAAGCGGTCCAACCGCCTTGCGTGCGAGCACCAGCGCTTTCGTATCGGCGCTCTCCTGGATGAATCCATCTCCTGTAGATGTCGCAAACCGTTTGATGGTCCGAGACGTCTTTCCCTCATTCACCGAGATGGCTTCAAGAAATCTCTTCCTTGCCGTACGGCTGGAATCTGTCGACACCATCAGGTGCTCCTGGACAGATCGTTGCGCCATGTTGGTAAAGTCATGTGTCGCATTCGGTGTTCTGCTTATGCTCCACACCTCACCGGCCGTACCGGAAAGGAGAGTGGCACTTCCCTTCCCTTCCGAACCTTCCATCGTTGCTACCGTGCCTTCATCCTTTGTGGATGCTTTCGCCGCAGCGCGCACCTGCCACGTGAACACGTGTGGAGAAGTTGATTGCAAATTATCTTCAATCACGACCAGGCTCGGTTTCACGAAGACGAACCTTCGCCGAAAAGATTTCAGAGCACTCCCATAAGCGGGCTGCAGATTGGCTTCAATGTAATCAAACGCATTTGTGAGAAGAGACTTATCCATCCTCGGATAACTCGAGAAGGCCTTCCAGTAGCGGCCATCATAGGAGACCTGGCTGAATGGATCGTGATCGATCAACACTGTATTGTGCGCGGCGGCCTGGCTGAAGAAGTTCTTGTAGTTGGGATCGTGATAGTAGTCGGCATAACCTCCTTCGCCAATCAATAGCTCACCACCGGCTGCAAGTTGAAAGCTGCCTTGATCGTGATGTTCATGATTCAGCCACGCACCTGTACGCAGCGACAAAGTCGTATCTGTTGCAGCCCACCCACTCCGCAAAACCGCGCTGCCGCGCAGAGGAAAGATTCGTGACACCGGCGACGCCTCAGCAGCCGGCGCAGCACTGGTGCAACAGATGAGATCCAGGAGATTCGGCGCTCCCGAGATTTCCGTGAGCGGCGGTTTGAGCGAGTCGTACAGGCGACGTGCATCCGCGTTGCGACCATGTTCAACGACCCAGGCGAATCCATACAGTCGAGAAATGTCGGCGCGCGTATCGCCGGTATCGAGAACGAGGCTGGGCGTAGCTTCCGCATACCGCAGCCACCAAAACGACTCGAGCATGTCTTTCGTGCCTTTGGGAGAAATGCCCAAGCTGTTCAGAGCTGCGATACCGTAGCTCATACCTTCCATGGCGAAGTTCTCATAACCGGCTGGCTCCGCCTCGCTTCCATCCCCTGGGAACAAGCCTCGTAACAGGTCTTCGTAGGCCACGATCAACTCTGCGAGCTCCGTGCTGTGCCGCGCTCTCCACTCCGGCTCGGAGGCGTCCAGCGTCGTCCACACTGCGATCGCACCACCAACAGAGTGTGCCATGTGGTTGCTCGCGCCGGTTGGCATGCGGTCTGCAAAGTAGTAGTCATCCAGCGTGGGCTTGATACTTTTGTCCATCAGAGCCGTGGAAAAATTATCGCGCTCCTGCGTGCTCAGTTGGTCGGCCACCAGGTTATAGCCGAATGCAAGGCGCTCCGTAAACACACCCACCACGTAATACGTACTAATCCCATGCGTCGTAAACCACGGTGGCGTCCACGTCTTCCATGCCTCAACCCTCTTCAGAGCTTTACGCGTTGTCTCCAGCGACCCTTTACTTCCATTCAGTTTGTAGTCCAGTGCGCTCCAGGCGATAGCGTCCCCATAACTTGTGATCATGTTGATGTAGTCGGGAAGACCCGCATGGACGGACTCCTTTGGAAGAAGAGCAATACTGTCACCGGCGTTAGGATCGAAGCTCAGAGCCTTTGCTCGGCGCTGCGCTTCGCGGTGCGCGATCGACCGCAGTGTTGCGAAAGCCTCATCCCCTTTCAACTGTCGCAAGCGTTCTGTTGAGAGAATCCCGCCGCCGTGGCTGGCGATATGCGTAGGCAGAACAAGCACGCGAACATCAATCGACGAGTTCCCCGTCATAGCACTCAACGTCCATAGTCCCGGCTCTACACTCTCTGTTGGCGTCCACTCAACGGCATTGCCAACAATAGAAACCTTTGCTGTCGTCCCCACGCCTTCACCGTTCTTGAGAACTACCTTTTGCGGTGCTTTGCTAAAGACGAACCGGCTGGACGTGCCCGCAATCACAGCGCCTTCGGCTACGGGAATGCCACGCGTGCTCGAAATGGTTACCCGCGGAGACACCAGTGTTAACGCATCTGTCGCCGGGGAAGCCAGTGCAAAGCGCGTCAATTTCAGAAAGCTATGCGACCTGAGAGGAGCCTTCCGCGTGGCGTACAACACCACGACGGCTTCTATATCCGCACCACGTTGGGGAATCTTAAGTTCTGTTCCAGAGATCGCCAGCGTTCGTTGAGAGCTTGCAATGAGTGGCAGTGGCGCCTCGAATCGCGATCCATCTTTCGCCACCAGGATGATCTTTGCGCTCACGAGTTCACCAGCCAGCAGCGTCGAATAGGCAACTTCAACACGACTATGCGCAGTCGCGTGGAAGTTGAGTGACCGGATCAGGCCAATCTGATTTTCCTTCTCGCCCTCGTTAATGACATCCCGGACGAGAGCAAACGGTGTTCCCGGTTCGGTGTACACCGACGGGTCATACCCTATGTCCTGCGCCAGCGGAAAACTTTGCCATGAAGGAATCCCGCGATCGAAGCGATCGACGAGTCGCGGGGCGGTCGAAGGAGCGCTGTGGGTTTGCGCCACAAGCAGCTCCGGCCGGGAAGCTATCAACAGGACACTCGCGAAAAGGATTGCTTTAAGCATGGGCTAACCTCGCAGAACGGAACCGCTTTCATTGTGGCCTGCAAGCAGGCTGCTATTTTGCTGAACTTTGTCAATGGCCGCCACGATGTCGTCCATGTCCTGTTCTGTCCCGAGGAATAGTTCGTGTTCCAGCCACAGGCCGTCCTCGCAGATACGTTCGCACTGCTCAAGGTAGAGTGCACTGTAATCAGGGATCGAATCCCAACCGCGACATCCGAACTTCTCCAATGCACTCCGCTTAAACATTGGATTTTTATAGAGTGGATGTGGGTACACTTCGCGCATCGGAATTCCTTCGGCTCTTATAGCGGCCAGAAAGTCATTGCGGGACAGGCCGGAAAATTCACGACTGTCATAACGGAGCGTCATCAAATATTGGGGATGGTCCTGCACCAGTTCGCTCGGCGTCGCGGTACCGAGACCGGCGATGCCTTTCAGTTGCTCTCGAAGATAATTCGCGTTGCGCGTACGGAGAGCGGTCTGCTCCGAGATCCGCTGCACCTGGATCTGCAGCACCGCCGCCTGAAACGCGGTCAATCGATAATTCGTTCCCAGGGTGTGATGTTCATACCACTGTCCTCCGCGGATGCGACCTTGATTGCAATAGCTCCACATCGCATCGGCGATGGCTGCATCATTGCTCACGACGATTCCGCCTTCGCCTGCAGTAGCCAGCTTGAAGGCCTGAAAGCTGAAGGTACCCACCGCTCCGAAGTTCCCCACCGGAGTTCCGCGCCACCGCGCGCCATGAGCGTGCGCACAGTCTTCGATAATCGCAAGCCCGTATCGTTTTGCGATCTCTCCAATCGCATCCATATCGGCTGGGTGGCCACCGAAATGGACAACGATGATTGCCTTGGTCCGGGGCGTGATCACCGCCTCGAGCGAGGCAGGCGAGAGGTTCATCGTCAACGGATCGATGTCGGCGAAAACGGGTTTCGCGTGTGCCAGCAGAATCGAGGACGCGCTTGCGATGAACGAGAAGGACGTGACAGCCACCTCGTCGCCACATTGAATCCCAATCGCACGAAGAGCGACCTCGAGGGCAACCGTCCCGTTGGAACAGGAGATCGCATGCTTGACTTCGTGCATCTCCCCAAATGTCTTCTCAAACTTCTGGACCCATTCGCCGTATCCACCCCACAGACCACTGCGGAGCGCATCGATCAGGGCGTGCTCTTCGTCCGAAGAGTAGACCGGCCAGGTTTGGAAAGCATCAGTGCGGAGTGGACTTCCGCCAAGTATTGCCAGGCTCATAATTACCTTTCTCGTTGTAAATGTAGAGGTCGTTTCAATTTCAAGGTCCTACTAATTCCCTTGCTTGCTACTTGAAGCCCTTCGGCCACAGTCTGGAACGCCTGCTCCCCGAGCCGTGACTCAGGACCCGAGATGCTGAGCGCGGCAGCGACTCGACCGTACTGGTCGAAGATTGGAACTCCGACGCATCGCGTGCCTACGGACTCCTCTGCGTTGTCGATGGCAAAGCCCCGCTTGCGAGTTTCTTCAAGTTCCAGAAAATAAATTTCTCTGGTGGTGATGGTTCGCGGTGTCATCCGCTTGAAAGATATTTTCAACAGCCGGTCTGTTTCCTCGGCCGCAATGTAGGCCGTGAGGCATTTGCCCATAGCGCTGGAGTGGATCGCACTGCGGATGCCTGCGAAAGCGACCTGCCGCAGCATATGGGGACTCTCGATCACGTGGATATAGACCACTTCATTCCCTTCGAGAACGCCAAGATTGATCGTTTCTTTGAAGCGCTCGACCAACGCCTGCATATGAGGCACCGCCGCTTGTATCAACTCCGCCGCCGGAGGAGCAGGCGAGATCAAGGCGGCGAATTTCGAATCGATCGAGTAAAGGCCCTCTTTACTTTTGCTTACGTAGCCTAGCTTCTCAAGCGTGAAGAGGATACGAAAGACAGAACTTTTCACAATGCCACTGCGTTGCGCTAGATCGCGAAGAGATACATTTTCACGGCAGCCGAACGCACCCAGTACGTTCGTCGTTCGCTCAATGACATTGATGTAGTTATTCGTTGGCATCGTAGGTCTCCAGAAGGTCAACTGCAATTCTGCTAGACAGAATAAACGATCTCGCTGGAATGGCTCTTCCTATACGCAATCAATCGAAGTTTTCCATAACGATTGCGAAATATTTCAACGAATTGTAATTCTTCCATGAAGATTAACCACCGATCAACGCTTCATGGTTCTGCAGCGCAGAATTATGAAGCGGGATGGCCACGCAACAGGATCAGAGGATGCAGCGGCGATCTCAACTCTGGGCAACAATCGCCGTCGCTCGAAATTGGACGCAGCGGGCGAAAACCAGCCCGCGGCAACGCGGCTAATGCGTTCATAAGTGGAGGCGAGGGTGGCGCCCTCCACCTATCGTGAAACATAGCATTCTCCGGTACAAAAGTAGGTGGTCTCGGTTTCAGTCAGTAAAAAAACATCCTAATTAGTGAAAGTCGACCTTGACAGTTGGTTTTCGACCTTTGTAGGATTCGTGTGTCAACTTCTATGCATTTCACGTAGCCCCAAAACACGAGATCTCCCATGCAAGCCGTTCGCACGGTTTCCGCTATCAGACATGAGCTTTTAACTCCACACTCAAGGCGAATCAATCCCAGCCGGCCAGTGAAGATTGAAGCACTCAGAACACCTGTAAAAGGAATCACCGTTGAAATGAATATGGTGATCCGCCAGGATCCTGGAATTGATCCGGTCCCTTGCTCCTTCGTGAATTCATTGCGTGAATCACCAGCAGTTCTGACATAAAGGTACCGTTGTGCGCATATTTGACATCAGCCGGGAGCTCAACAACGATGCGCTATCAGGCTCGTCATGCCTATCACTCATGTCACTAATAAGACGACTCCTCTGTCGTTCATACAGAACAATGCAGCGATCAGTTCTACTTCCCAAATCTAGAAAAGGAATCCACATATGATCTTCACGCCCCAGTCTCCCAATCGCGTTCGGCTTTTTACAACCGGAATTGGGGACCGATGGAAAAACCTGGGCGCATTGTTCAATTGCCTGCCCGGATTCCTCCTTGCTCTACTGCTTCTATCACCTATATCAGCCATCGCTCAGTCCACCTCAGCAGCCCTTAGTGGCACAGTCGCAGACTCCACTGGAGCTGTCATCCCAAATGCAAAAATTGTTCTAAGAAATACCGACACGGGAGCTGAACAAACCACCTCGACGGGAGGTGCCGGCACCTATTCCATTACCAACATCCTTCCTGGGATATATTCAATCAACGTTACCAAGAGCGGCTTCAAGGCAACACAACGAGATCGTTTTACCCTGCTCGTCAATCAAACACTCTCATTAAATTTCACATTGCCCATCGGGAGCGAGCAGCAAACGGTCACAATCACCGGCGATGTCTCCACTGTTCAATCTACTACTGCAGAACTTGGAACGGTCATCACCACGCGCTCAGTAAGCGATCTGCCACTTAACGGACGAAACTTCACGCAGCTGCTCACTCTCACACCCGGTGTCAGTCCAGTTAGCGTTGGCCAGAATCGCAGTGGAGGTGGCTTCGCAGGGAACGCCATCGGCACCTTCACCTTTCCTTCTGTCAACGGTCAACGTAATCGAAGCAATATGTTCCTTCTCGACGGAGTTAATGACCTCGGCTTCCTGGGTAACTACAATTATTCGCCCATCGTGGACAGCATCCAGGAATTTAAAGTTCAGTCGCACAACGATCTCGCTGAGTTCGGCCAAGTCACAGGAGGCATCATCAATGTCGCGACCAAAGGTGGTTCCAACAACTTCCATGGATCTCTTTGGGAGTTCGTCCGCAACGAACAATTAGATGCGCGCAGCTACTTTGCCGAAAAACGAAATCCTCTGCGTCAAAATCAATTCGGTGGCACCGTGGGTGGACCGGTCCGGGTTCCGCACGTGTATAATGGCAAGGAAAAAACTTTCTTCTTCTTCGGCTATGAAGGATTTCGGCAGCGCCTCCTTAGCCAGTCGCCCGTCATCTCTCCGACCGCCGCAGAACTCGGAGGCGATTTCAGCTCATTACTCTCCGCGCCCAATCTAGTTTCGAAGACTCCTGTTCAACTGTACAATCCTTATTCCACCCGGCCCGATCCGGTTCAATCTGGAAAGTTCATACGCGACCCCTTTCCCGGCAATATCATCCCGCAAGGCCTTCTCAATCGGGCCGCCGTACTTTACGCCAGCACCCTCTTTCCATCTCCCAGCGGATCTGCAATCGCTGGAGGCAATGTGATCGACAATACTCGTACGCAGGTTGACGAGAATAACTACACGGGTCGCATCGATCAAAATTTTGGAGAGCACGACATCCTCTTCGGGCGCGTGTCATACTTGCACGAGCCCTCCAGCGCATCCGCTGGATTTCCCGGTGCCCTCACCTCAACAGACATTACCAGTTGGAACTTCGCCCTGCGCGAGAGCCACGTCTTTAGTCCAACCGCAATTCTCGAAACGCATTTCGGCCGCAATCTTGGCAATGATGTGATCGCAAAGGGCTTTCCCAATGCACCTGCGAATTTTGGCGCGTCACTCGTCGCCGCAGGTATGTCCTCGAATTTCCTAAGCAGCTTTCAGGCACTTCCCGGAACGCTCACACCGCTCATCAGTATCGCCGGTTACGCCTCGACAAGTGGCTCAAATATTCAAGGCACACAGATTGCCGATACCTACCAGTATGGCGCTGATTTCACAAAGATTCTTGGTCTGCACACGTTCAAGATCGGCGGGGAGTACTCCACCACAGCCTTCAATGGGCCCATTGCAGTTACGGTTGAAGGCACCAGCGCCTTCCAGACAGCGAACCTTGAGGCCACCACAGGAGCCACGACGGGGGATTCGCTGGCCTCTTTTCTTCTCGGCGTCCCGGCAAGTGCATCCCGGCGTGATGTCACCGAGACTGAACATGGCGGCTCCATTGATGGGGTCTATCTGCAGGATCAGATCAAAGTAAACCCTAAACTGTCACTCAATGTTGGCGTGCGCTATGACGTCACCATCTGGCCCGGCTATGGCTCACTCAGTAATGGCCAGGGATACGTCGGCGATATGAACCTAAGTAACGGCACTTACATCGTCACCGCTATTCCACCTGCCTGTTCCACCACTGTAGGTGCGCCATGCATCCCCGGTGGCAGTCCTCCCAGCAAACGTGGTCGTGAGTCCAAATGGAACAAACAGCATTCACAACACCGACTACGGCAACATTCAGGGGCGCTTTGGTTTTGCCTACGCAGTAGCTACAACAACCTCTCTGCGTGGTGGGTATAGCCGTTTCTACGATTCCTGGAACGGCATTGCTCAGTTCGGACAGAACGTTGGAGGCAACTGGCCTTCCGTTGGCCTTCTTACCCAAAGCGCCCTTAACAATAACATCCCAACCGCTTCCTTCAATGATCCATTAGGGCTCGGCGCAAATCCCATTGTCCAACCACCCGCCAATCCCTTCAACAACAATGGAAGCTACTACGACCCAAACCTCAAAACACCATATACGGATCAATGGAACCTTGGAATTGATCAGGATCTGGGGCACTCGACAACCTTTTCCATCAGCTATGCCGGCTCTCACAGCGGACGACTCGATGTCGGTGGGAGAAAAAATACTGCGCGCTATCCTGGGCCCGGTAACGCGGCTACTGTTGCAGCCCGCCGTCCCTACCCCTACATTGCGGCTATCAGTTATGATCAAAGCAACGGAAACAGCAACTATCACTCTTTACAAACGAAGTTGAGCCGCTCCACCTCCAACGGTCTCACCTATTTGGTTTCATACACTCGGTCGAAGTCCATCGACATAGCTTGTTCCGGCGACTTTGGCGCTGAAGGTTGCGAGATTCAGGATGCCTACAACCCAAGGGCAGATCGCAGCGTCTCGGGCTTTGACGTCACGAACATCTTCTCCGCCAGCGTAGTTTACGAACTCCCTCTTGGGCGAGGGAAACTCTTCAGTCCTTCTAACCCCATCGTTAGCGCCATTGTCGGAAGTTGGCAGACCAATGCCATTGGAACCTTCGTGTCAGGCGCTCCCTATGATGTGACCGTCAACGGGGACATCGCCAACACCGGAAATACCTTTGTCCGTGCGAATCTCGTCGGCAACCCCAACCCGCAAAAACGAACCGCTGCGCAATGGATCAATACCAGCGCCTTTGCAACACCGCTCCCGTACACCTTCGGAAATTTAGGCCGCAACTCCCTCCGCTCTGATAGCAGCAAGGATCTTGATCTTTCACTCTTCCGCCGCTTTCCTTTGACTCACGAAACCGGGTTCGAGTTCCGCGCAGAGGCCTTCAATCTCACCAATACAGCAGTTTTTTCTGCTCCGGCGCATGTCATCAACAGCACCAACTTCGGGGTAGTCACCTCAACCGCCAACAATCCGCGCCAGATTCAATTGGCCCTCAAGCTTCAGTTTTAGGAATGGGTCGAGGCATCTTGCGGTCAATTTGTCGCAAGATGCCTCGAGCTGTAGTGAATCCTCTACCAGGGAAACGATTAGGAATCGTCGCGAATTCAACCAAAGCCGCCGGCAGCATTCTGGCATCCAACGCCACGGTCGACTTGTGGGCTGGACCGGCGCAGGCTTCAGCCTCCGCCGCACCAGACTTTCTTCGCGGCCGCTTACAGTCCTATAACCCTGTCTGGATCATCTGCCGAATCCTCTCGCGATTCCATGCCTCTCTCCGGTTCGAAAGGAACTGCGCTCAACGTCTGGGGTCCAATCCGGGGCAGCTTACTTCCACATAGCTTGCAACGATGTCTACGACGAAGACGGGAACCTCGACAAATTAGGCTGCATACGCTTCCAGCTTCAACCGAATCCCATCGCGTCCGCCAAAGTTTTTGAACAGAAGCTCGATATTTATACGAGCCGCCCCACAATCCATGCCGAAAACTCCTCCGAGGAGCAATGCGACTTCCTCCTCTGGCTGGACCTTCGCCAACGCATCATCTTCGTAGAAACCACCACGTTTATCCCAACTCATCTTGATGTCGCTTTCATGACTGGGCGCGACCAGATTCGCCCTTGCCCCATCGACAACTGGAACCTTCCTTCCCATAAGAACGTAGACGCTACGCTCCGAAGATCAACCCCGGATCATATCGAGGCGAATCCTGAAACCCTTGTCTGGTTCCATTGCAACGACGATGCCGGCCTCGTCGCGAACAAGATGATCTTCCAGCAAAAAGTAACTACAGCCGTCGACACCATCGTGGATCCCTCCCGCAACCTAATCTTTGGTGTCTGCTGAACGGCACCAACCTTCTGTTCGCTAAACAGGAGCAGATCGCTTTTGGTCAATGGCAAGGACTGTTGTGCCTCGGTGGAAAGCCCCTTTCCTTCGTCAAAGACAAGTCCGACTGCGTGGCTTTCCGCTTTGTCGGCTTGGGGATCGATGTAATGAACTTGGCGTGGCGGCGGGTATCGATGATCTGCTGAGTCGGCTGACCCTCGTCATTAAATTCCCAATGTCGCTCGGGATAGTCGTACAGTCCGTTGAGGATGGCGCGTTCAAAGAAATGGTTGTTCATACTTGCGGAACACGCCACACGCGATTCCTGTCGATCGGGGAGTGTCGGGTCGGTTCCATCCTAAAGTATTGGTCCAGGATTCGAAACCATTACGTTGCCGGGCAGTCCTGGGTCGTCGGGCTGTACGCGTAGATCGACAACCGTCTCTCG
>Ga0193716_1000766_pt1 | contig 19122 bp, 11 predicted proteins | sample U2c1metaG_FD_145901 | JGI IMG/M metagenome (GOLD analysis project Ga0193716, IMG submission 145901) | Soil microbial communities from a riparian zone of the East river system, Colorado, United States - U2c1 | ecosystem: Environmental > Terrestrial > Soil > Riparian zone | place: USA: East River...
AGTAATAAAGGGACCAAGCTGTGAATACTTTTGGGGCAGCAGGACCTGGTAGGCAAAGTCGTTGTAGATATTTTCGCGATGACGGTAGTGTAGGCCGGTGCCTGCGCTGGCATCGGAAAAAAGAACGCCGGACGCGGCAGAATTATCGCTGATTGAGCGCGTCGAGGCGGCAGCTATCCGTGTCGGCCAATGCGCGTTTCGCTGTGCCAGCACCAGCAAGGTATCGGCCGGCGTATGGCCGATCCGCTGCCGGCGCCCATCCGGCCATTCTACGAGCAAAGAATCGGCGGCAGTCTGCGCCCCCAATCCAAAGATCAATTTAGTGTCGACCGAAGAAAAATACCCTCGCACCGGGTTCTCTTCCTGGAGCTGCTGGTTGCCCGCACTGTATACCCAAACCTTTGTACCAAAACCATGTGTGTTAAGGCTGTCTCCATCGAGACGAACGGCAAGATAATGCGCGGAGGGCGAAGGCTGACCTTTCTGTACAATGTTGTTGATAAAAACAAAGGCCTCCGCATCGATATTGTTCACGACCAGGTCCAGGTCGCCGTCATTGTCCAGATCGACATAGGCCGCACCACCGGACATCGATGGCAGGTCGATACCCGCGGAGGCCGAAGCATCGGTGAAAGTATAGTCGTGATGGTTGAGATAAAGATAATTGCGGAGGTTGATGTGATCCAGGGAAGCCAGCTTTTCCCGGACAAGCCGGTATTGATCCGCCTTGGTTTTGGCGCTGGCAAAGATGGTATTGCTAAAGTCGAGGAAGTCGGTGTTGATGAAATCCCGGCCGATGCCATTGGTGATGTGCATGTCTTTCCAGCCGTCATTGTCGAAGTCGGCGAGCAGGACACTCCAGCTCCAGTCGGTCGCGGAGATGCCGGCCATCTGGCCGATCTCGCTGAAATAAGGGATGGTGGGCGCCGCAAAAGTACCGGAGCCGGTAACGGGTGACACACGCATATTGCCATTGTTCAGCTGCAGCGTATTTCGCACGAACTGCGGCTGATAGCCATAGGAGCGTTCGAGCTGATAGCGTTCGTAATTCATAAAGGAAAAGACCAGTTTCTTCCGCCGGTTCGTCTCAGGCAGCATGTCCAGCGTGACAATATCCGGAAGCCCGTCGTTGTTGATATCCGCCGCGTCGACACCCATGCTGGAATAGCTGGTATGCCGCGTGGAAACCGAAAGGCGATCGGTAAAGCTGCCATTCCTATTGTTGAGCCAGAGCAGGTCGTCGGATACGAAGTCGTCTGCAACATAAAGGTCGGGCCAGCCGTCGCCATTGAGATCGCTGGCTACTACCCCTAACCCGTACCCGCAGTCTCGGATGGCGGCAGCCGCGGAGACGTCGGTGAAGACCGGATGCCCCAGGCCTTTGGCATCGCCGTCGTTCCTGAAGAGGCGATCGTTGGCGATGGAATGACCGCTGAGGTCTTTGGCGAAAACGGTATTGGCATTAGGGCCATTGAGCAAATAATTGGTAAGATACATGTCGAGGTCGCCGTCCTTATCATAATCGAAAAAAACCGCTTGCGTAGAATAGTCTGCCGCAGCCAGGCCATATTCTTCGGCCATCTCTATAAAAGTGCCGTTGCGCTGATTGACAAACAACAAATTCTTTCCCCGCTGGAGGAGATTCTTGCCAAATACACTGACATAGATGTCGTCAAAGCCGTCGTTGTTGATGTCCACGATGCTGACACCCGTGGCCCAGACATGAGTGGTAAGGCCGGCTTTTTCAGTGACGTCTTCAAAGCTGCCGTCGCCCTTATTTAGATAAAGGCGGCAAGTCGTTTGGTTCCCGGTAAAAAAGATATCCTTTAAGCCATCATTGTTGAAATCGCCGATGCCCACCCCGCCGCCCATATACCCGAACTCATCGATAAAGGAGCTGGTGGAGTCGTCTTCTTTGATCGTGTTGTTGAAATGGATGCCCGTCTCGTCGGCGGGCATCCTGCTAAACATTACTTTATGCCGCTGCCGGTCGCAGGAGACAAAAAACAAAAAGATAAAAAGATATTCAACTTTGAGCGTCAATAGCCAGGGTTTTGTTTGTTTATCCCGCCACCGCCCAGTTTCGGGTTATTGTCGATCTCGGCCTGAGGAATGGGCAATAGCTCATCCTTGCCTGCATGGAAATAGGATAAGGGCTCGGTGGTAAAATAACCTTTTGCGCGCCAGCGGAGGATATCTATGTTGCGAACCTCTTCGCACGCCATTTCCACTGATTTTTCGTGCATTATAGCCTTCGTGACCTGGTCCTTGCTGCCGGCAGGGAACTGAGCCGTGGGATAATGCGGCATGGCCACATCAGCGCGGTCCCTGATCTGATTGAGATAACCGATGGCGCCGGGAATGTCATTTGTCTCATTGGCACATTCGGCCAGCATCAGCAACACTTCTCCAAAACGTATCATACGCATGTTGTCTCCGCCGGGATAAAAGTTGGCCTGGCTGACACTCTGTTTGTAGATAAGCGTGTATTTGCGCCAGCTGGCTTTTACAGCAGCGCCATGAAGCGTGGAGCCATTGCCGTTCTGCAATGCGTCGGTGAGAGGCACCGTGTCGTTGTCAAACATATCCCCGGTCTTATAGATAGTGTAGGCAAAACGCGGGTCGGTCTTTGCCGCGCCGGTCGTAATGCTTTCGTACTCGTTCAGCACCCGGTCGGAGGGGATAAGGTTACGCCAGGCAACGGGGCAATATTCCTGGTTGCGGACCGTGGTCTGGTCGGCTGTGGGGCCGTCGCCGGTAGTGGTAGTACCGCCCCAGTTGAAATTGGCGTTTTTTTTATCGTAGAAGGCGATCTCGAAAATGGACTCGTTGTTGAACTCTGTTTCTTCGAGGAAATTGTCATTGTAATGCGCGGTCAGCGAATAACCGTCGGCGCCGCTGGTGGGTATCTTCAGCAGGGCTGTCTTGGCACTCGTATAGTCTCCCTTCTGCATATTGACCCGTCCCAGCATGGCATTGGCCGCGGCATTAGTGGCGCGGCCCAGGTCGGCGCTGCCATAGGCGGACTTACCCGGAAGGATGGCGGCGGCATCGGTAAGGTCCTGGATGATCTGTGCATATATGGCATCCACGGCCGTCCGGGGCAGGAAATCCGAGGGGGTGGATACCGGTTTTGTATAAAGCGGTACGGCGCCCCACATGCTGACCAGCTCGAAATAGGCCCAGGCGCGGAGGAACTTGGCTTCGCCGACACAGCGGTCGCGGAGGCCGGTGTTGTCGGTGACGGCGGGCCCATTGGAGATAACGGTATTGGCACGGTGAATGGTGCTGTAGAGATTATTCCAAACGGCGTTCATGACCGAATTGGTAGGATCGGTCGCGCCGTTGAGCATCTGCGCACGTGGGACTTCCAGCTGTCCGCCGCCTGCAGCCACGTCGTCGCCGCGCAGGTCATGGATAAAGAACCATTCTCTTCCGGCAAGATTGACGCTGTGGACGACGGAATAGATGGCATTGGTGCCGGCCAGCAGCTGATCGCTGGTGCTGAAATAACCGGCTACGGGAAGCGCGTTGGGGTTGGTCTTGTTCAGGTCTTTTGAACAGGAGATGACAGTGACGACAACCACCACCGCTGCGGAAAGAAATCCAATAATCAGTCTTTTATTTCTTTGCATACATAAAGTATTAAATGTTAGAAACCAGCTTGTACTCCCACCTGGAAGGATCTTGCAGAAGGATACTGACCGTAGTCGATGCCATTGGTCAGCGTGCCATTCTTAGAGCCGATCTCCGGGTCCCATCCTTTATAACCGGTAAAGGTCAGCAGGTTCTGTGAAGCGACATAGATCCTGAAACGGGTAACCGTATTCTTCGTCATGGAAGAAAGAATTCTTTCGGGAATATTGTAGCCAAGCATGACATTTTTGAGTCTCAGATAGGAGCCGTTCTCGATCCAGCGGGTGGAAGGACGGACATTCTGGTTGGGGTCTCCACTGATGGCTCGCGGAATATCCGTACGGGTATTGGTGGGTGTCCACGCATTGAGCACCCTCGTGCCCGAATTGAAGAGACGGGCCATGCCTTCTACGATGACCCTTTCAGCATTGAAGATCTTATTGCCCTGAACGCCCTGGAAGAACAGTGACAGATCGAAATTATGATAGCTGGCGCTGTAATTGAGTGAATAAGTAAACTTCGGGATGAAACTGCCGATATAGGCACGGTCTGCATCGGTAATGATCCCGTCGGGTTTGCCATTGGGACCGCCGAGGTCCTTGAACTTCAGGTCACCGGCAGCAGTCTTGCCGGCCACCTGGGTAGGGCTGCTGGCGACTTCGCCGGCCGACTGGAAGATCCCGCTGACCACATAACCGTAGAAGGATTGGATGGGTTGACCTGCTACTGTGTTAGTGATGGGGCCGCCACCGCCAAAGTCCGCATCACCGCCGGCGGTGAAGGAGGCGTTCTCGGAATTAAGGCTTAGCACCTTGTTGCGGATGACGCTGATAAGACCCGATACATCCCATTTGAAGTCACCCTGTGTCTGGTGATAACCCAGCTGTGCCTCGAAGCCGTTGTTCTGCATGGCTGCAGCGTTGGCTATGACACCTGAGTTACCAAAGCCAAAGGATGGAGGGATCGGCACATTGATGATCAGGTTGTCGGTCTTCCGATGGAAATAGTCCGCGACAAAGGTGATCTTATTATTGAACAGACCCAGTTCCAGTCCGATGTTGAGCTGTTTGGTCTTTTCCCATTCCAGGTTGGTATTGGCGATCTGGTTATAGAAGGTACCGTTGCCAAGCGGCAGGGTCTGGCCAAAGGGATAGGTCGTTTGAGCAGCCTGGATCGTGGCTTGCCAGGGATAGTTGCCGAGCGTCGCGCCGTTGAGACCGGTGACGCCATAACCACCACGGATCTTCAACTCCGAGATGGCTTTTATATCCCGCATGAAATTCTCCTGGTCGATCTTCCAGCCGATGGAAGCGGCGGGAAAACTTTCGTACTTGTGACCCGGAGCGAAGACCGAAAGACCGTCGCGGCGTATACTCGCGTTGAGCAGGTATTTACCGGCGAAGTCATAGGTAAGACGGCCGACATAGGAGAGGATGAGATTTTGCTCGACCTTGTAGTTGGTGTTGATATTGCTTGCCCCATTGAGCGTCTTTATCACATTGGTAGACTGGTTGCCGGTTGCCGTTTCGTCATCGAAATTCTGACCCTGCCGTTCGAATACGCCTACCACATTGAGATGGTGCGCACCGAAGGTCTTGTCGAAGGTGAGCTGTTGTGTAAAGAGCTTCGTGGTATAGATCTGTCTTTCATTGTTTACCGTAGCCAGAACCGCGCTACTGGTACCACCGTCATTGTAGATCGGCGTATACTGCTGGTTCATGGCATTGGAATAGTCCACGCCAAAGGTACTCCGGAATTTAAGCCAGGGAGTCAGGCTGATGTCCAGGTAAGCTGTTCCCAACAACTTCAGCGTCTTGATCGTGGCGAATCCAATGAGAGCGCCTTCCACCGGATTGGTAGGATCGGCGCCGTCAAAGCTGTTCAGCGGTCCCTGGAACCCACCCGCCTTGGTAGGGTCATATACGGGGATATAGGGCTGCATCCTTACCACATTGGTCAGACGGGTACGGTTGCCGGATGTATTGTCGTAGTGCTGGTTGCCATAGGCTAAATAAAGATTCTCGCCAAAGGTGAAAACTTTGCTGAGGTTGTGTTCTGAATTGATACGGAAATTGCCTCTTTCGTAGCTGGTGCCGACGGCGATGCCATCCTGGCGGAAATAACCGGCCGAAGCAAAATAACGCGATACAGAAGTACCGCCGCTGAGACCGATGTCATGCTGGGTGATAAGGGCATTGCTCTTGAAATAAGCGTCCTGCCAGTTGGTATTGGTCTGGGCATAGGTCTGTTTGGCGCCTGCATAAATGGGCAAATTGAAATTGGCGGGTATGAACCGTGGCGGGAGTCCGATGCCGGCTGCGCCATCGATCGCCCTTTCGTATGCGAGATATTGATTGGTATTCAGGAGATCTATTTTCTTCCAGGCGCTTTGTACTCCGACATAGGAATCGAGGGTGACCTGCATGCGATTATCGCGGCGGCCTTTCTTTGTAGTGATGATAATGACCCCGTTGGTAGCGCGTGAACCGTAGATGGCGGCGGCGCTGGCGTCTTTCAGCACCTGGACGGATTCGATATCACGGGAGTCGAAGCTGCTGAGGTTACCGGTGGGGAATCCGTCGATGACATAAAGGGGGTCGGAGGCAAAGCTGATGGAGCTGATCCCCCGGATCGCGACGATGGGAGAAGTGCCGGGCGAACCATTGTTGGTGACGCTGACGCCGGCTACCCTACCCTGCAGGGCCTGGTCGACGCTGGCTACGGGCAGCTCGCTGATCTGTTTGCCACTGACGGAAGCAACTGCACCGGTGAGGGTGCTTTTCTTTTGTGTACCATAACCGATGACGATGATCTCGTTGAGCTTAGAGGCGTCGGCCTGCAGCTGGATATTGATCGAAGCCGTTTTCCCTACCTTATAAGTAAATGATTTATATCCCACGACTGAGAATTCCAGTGTTTCGCCCGGCTCGGCGGTAATGGAAAAATTACCGTCTGCGCCGGTGGTAGTGCCCCGGGAAGTCCCTTTGACCAGAACAGACACGCCGGGAATCGGCTCGCCTGCCTCAGTGGACACCTTACCGGTGATAGTTGCGGTGGCGATGGTATTCGGGTCGAGGGGCAAAGGGTCGTCCTTAAAAGTAAGGAGCTCATTGGCCTCATCGCCTTTCTTCATCAGGACGATCTGGTTACCGGATACCCGGTAGAAGATGTCGAGAGGTTGAAGAAGGATATCCAGCACTTCGCTGAGCCGCCGGTCCCGCGCGAGCACGGAAACCTTCTGATGGGCTGGAATACGCTGGCTGCTGTATACGAACTTTATAGCAGCGAGCCGGCTGATCTCGGAGAGAACGACCTTCACTTCTTTTTGTTCGGCGACCAGGTTGATCTTCCGGTCCAGCACCTCCTGCCCGCTGGTAGGGGTGGCGGAGACCACTGCGGTCATGCAGCTGACGAGGACTAAAGGCAGCAATCCAATTCTCATAAACCGGTATATTAACTGGTTAAAGAATTCATTTTTTTTCATAGCTTGCAATGTTTTGTTTAAGCAATCAAGTTTTGGCAAAACCGGTCCTGCAACGCTTTTAGCGTTGCCAGGATAGAATAGACCGGTACTGTTCGCAGCAGTATCGGTTTTCTTTATGTGGGGGCTTATCCGGGTGTTGTATTCATTCTGTGAGTTTATTATGTTTAAGAAATAACAGTTGCGTTTTTACTGACAGCCATTGCTCTGAATCACCACCTGCGCATCCACAATCTCATAACTAGCCCCGATAGCCTTGCAGATGAGGTCCAGCTTATGATAAAAAGGTTCATTCGCAAGGTCTGCCGTGACAGTGCATTTACTAAGCAGTTCGTTGTCAAAGACGATGTTGATGCCATAGTATCTCCCCAGCTGTTCGAAAACCTTTTCTACCGGGGTATCTTCATAGACCATGCTGTGATCTATTGTATCGGGCACAACGAAAGCCGGTTTCTCTACGAGGATCTTTTGGAATTTTCTTACTTCGCGGTGATAGACGAGCTGTTGGTTAGGGCTGACGATAAGGCCGTCAGGGCTGGATTCGGGTATACCTTCAACGGGTGACTGGGAAGAGACGCTGACCTTTCCGCTATGCACGGTGATACGGATGACGGTGTCCTTTTCAAAGCCACGTATGCAGAAGGTCGTTCCAAGTACCCGGGTGATAAGTTCACCGGTCAGGACCCGGAATGGTTTTGCGGGGTTTTTGGCGATGGCGAAATAGGCTTCTCCGGAGAGATAGACATCCCGGGTGGCCGAGGTCGCGAATTTGTTTGGATAGCTGATACGGCTCCCGGGTGAGAGACTGATGGTGGTACCGTCTGGTAAGGGGAAGGAAAGGGGTTTATCCGAAGTGTTATCTTTTTGGACGAGGGAGTTGGCAGATGGGGCAAGGGGCATTGGGTTCAGGCCCTTGTTCGGATGTGTCAGCCGGGGGATGCCGTTGATGATCAGCAATATGATCACGGCTGCTGCGGCGGCTGCGCCGGATAGAATGACAAGGCGGAACCTCTTTTTCGGGGAGAGGAGCAACCGCCTTTCGGCGCCGGGCTCAGCCTTTTTTTTCGATTGATGAATAGTGGCGAGTAATTGCGCCACTTCGACCTGAATATCGGCGGCGGGGATGGGTTCCTGCTCCAGCTGGATGAACTCTACGATCTGCCGGGCCTCTGCGATGATAAGATGGCGGGAGGGATTTTCTTCCAGCCAGTTCTCCCAAAACTGGTTGTCGATGGGGTCTTTGCGCTGGACCCACCGGATAAAATCTTCGTCCATGACGAAGTCTGCTATATCGTATAACCGGAAATCTTTCATGTCTGTACATACAAGTACCCCTTGGCGGGTCGAACTACTGGTTATTCGGGAAGTTTTTTTGAAAAAAAACGCCACGGGCGTTTTGGCCGAAGGCCCAACATTGGCCCTGAGAGCTTCGGCGGAGCTGCTTCGCCACGCTCCTTCTCGCTCGTTCCCTTCGCCTTCGCTCGGGAATGCCGGAGGCATCGTTGGTTGCTAGCGAGCTACGAATTCCGAATGCCAGACGGTCTTCAGCTTTTGGATCGTCTCATGAAGCAGGTTGTAAACTGACTGTGTAGTAATATTCATCAATTCAGCGATCTGGCCATGCTCGAGATGCTGGTAATATTTAAGATAGATGATCTCCTGTTGGCGTCGGGACAACGTGGAAATGATCTTTTTCAGTCGGATGGCCTTCTCTTCCGACAGCTGTCGTTCGATGATCATTTTTTCAATGGAGAATTCGCAGAAGAAAGTGTATTCTTTTTCCAGGGTCAGGGTATCGATGTTGCGGGCGTACCGGTGCGCGGATTTGAGGACGCGGTTCTTTATTGCCCGGAGCAGGTAGTATTTGGGGGAAAGAATGGCGGTAGCGTTGTCCCGGCGCTGCCAGAGGCTGATAAACACCTCCTGGATACAGTCTTTTACAAGGTTGGAGTCGCGGTTAAAGCTCGCGGCGTAATTATATAGTTCAGTATAATACCGCTCCATGAGGAGTGCCAGTGCCTGCTCGTCATTCTCTTGCAGTCTCAGGAGCAGGTTGAGTTCCGACTGGGAGGAATTGTCTTTCATGTGCAGCAGAAATGGTTTTGCAATCGGTTACATTCTTATTCGAATTTAGGGAGATTTTGCTAAAAAAAAGAATATTTTAGTACAGGTGCGAAATTTGGATAAATTTTCATTGATGGCCGGCTCCGCCTGACCGCGTCGCAATCCGGCACTTGCACGATATTTACAAAAAAAACTCAATGTCTCAGCCTGTCGATATTCGCCTGATGCTACCCGAAGACCTGGATATCTTATATAAGATCAGCCGGGATGCCTATAGCTTAAATTTCGGTCATCACTGGGAGGAAGGAGGTCTGGCGGCTTATATGGACAAGGTCTTTAGCAGGGAACTACTGGCAGCGGAGCTGGCCGCACCTGCTATTCACTATTATGTTGCTTTCGTGGACCGGGAACCGGTAGCCTTTATGAAGTTGAATCTGCATTCCAACCTGCCCGGGGCTGATCCGGAGAAGGGGATCGAGCTTGACAAGCTGTATATTTTACCTGATTATAAGGGATTTGGGATAGGAGGTCAGTTCCTGGAGTTGGCTTTCCGGGTGGCCGGGGCGACCGGAAAGGAAACCTTTTGGCTGGCGGTGATCGATACCAATACCGCGGCGATGGCCTTTTATGAGAAGGCGGGCTTTCGCCGGCATAGTCAGATGCGGGTGGGCTATCCGAAGTTCAGGAAGGAACTAAAGGGGATGTGGAGGATGGAAAAAAAACTTTCCGGTAACCCGTAACCTTTTTGACCTTTCGAAGTAAACAATATAGAACCTTTTAATTTTTATCCCTGGTGCTGGAACTATCTGACGAAAAAATAATGCTGCTGGTAAAAGACGGTCATCTGTCGGAATTGACAGAATTGTTCGACCGCTACCATGTGCCATTGTATAATTTTTTCCTTCGGCTGACGGTTGACAAGGTAATCAGTGAAGATCTGACACAGAACCTGTTCTACCGGGTGATACGATACCGGCAGAGTTATCAGCCGGCTCAGGGGACATTCCGGTCCTGGATCTACCGGATGGCGAGAAATATCCACGCAGACCACTGCAAGGAAAAGCAAAAATCGCCGGGCCGGTTGTCAGACCCGGGGGAAGACGAAGAGAGGCTTGCAGACTCCCCTTCCGGATATAAAGAATCCGACTATCAGCGGCTGGACGAAGCCCTGGCCCTGTTGCAGCCTGAACATCGGGAGATCCTGGTCCTTAGCCGATATCAGGGCCTCAAATACGAAGAGATCTCGAAGATCAAGGACATATCAGTGGCGGCAATCAAGGTACAGGTCTACCGGGCCATCCGACAATTGAGAAGCCTTTATTTCAAACAATCTTAGGAGGAGTGAATATGCATTGTAAAGAAGTACAAGCCGTGTTGATCGAATATCTTGACCAGTCGCTGGACGTTGGACTCGCGGCTGTGGTAAAAAAACATATCGACCGTTGCACGGCCTGTCAGCAGGAAGTGCTGGAGGTACAGGAACTACTGGTGGCGATGAAAGACAGTCCCTCTGAAATTCCCACGAAAGCCCTGCGGGATAATTTCAATACGCTGCTGCAATCGGAGCTGAATATGGTCTCAATGACCCATCTTCTCGAAGAAGATGCTACCGATGGCGGCGGCGAGGCTGGAGGTCGCAAAAAAGGCACTCTCCTACCCTTTTCGAGTCCCGTATGGAAAGTAGCGGCCGCCATTGTCCTGCTCGTCGGCGGCGCCTGGATCGGCAGTGTCCTCCAGGAGAAAAAGGATGCAATGCCCGACCAGCTTACTTCCCTTCAAAAAGAGGTCAAGGAGATGAAACAGGTCTTATTGTTCTCGCTGATCGACGACGAATCAGCCAGCCAGCGGATCAAGGCCGTGAGCTATGCTGAAGAGATGTCTAATCCCAACCAGGACGTGATCGATGCCTTGATGAACACACTCAACAACGACAAGAACGCCAATGTCCGCCTGGCCTCCCTATATTCCCTGGCCCGGTGGGCCGACAGCCGCACAGTGCGGGACTCGCTGGTCCAGTCACTGAGCAAGCAGACCGAGCCGATCGTACAGATCGTGCTGATCAATCTGCTGGCGGAAAAAAGAGAGACCCGCGCCATTGCTCCGATGAAGGCCATACTTTCCAATGGAAAGGCGCTGAAGGAGGTAAAGGACGCCGCACAGAAAGGGTATTGTAATCACTAACACAATTATAAATCAGGGCGCTGACAGGTAATACCGGTTTACCTGAAGGAGAACCCTTTGCTAAAAAAGAAAAACATGAAAAAAATGAAGTATATCTTTTCGCTGTTCGTCCTGCTGGCTTTTGTTAAGTGGTCTTCCGCGCAGGAGTATAAAGTACCCGCAGAAAACAACAAAGATGCTAAGCTAACCCTTATTGATTTTAATGGCGAGCTGCCCATCGAAGGCTACAGTGGCAATGAGGTCATCGTAACGACCACCTCAGGTCATTTTGAAACGCCGGAAAGAGCAAAAGGCCTGAAACCCGTTTATGGCGGCGGGACTGACAATTCGGGGATCGGTATTTATATGGAGAAGAACGGCAATTCCATTACCCTGCACTGCCTGGTCCCTTTTACCCAGCGGGCCACCTACAAGCTCGAGGTGCCGGAAAACATGGCCCTGAAGATCGAACGCGGTTGCGAGAGAAGCGGAGAGACCACTATTCAGAACATCAAGAACGAGATCGAGATGAAAGGCTGTCATGAGGTAACGCTGAAGAACGTTACGGGTCCGCTGGTCGTCTCCACCATCAGCGGCGGTATCAATGTCGTCTTCACCGAGATCTCGAAAGACAAGCCGATCTATCTGTCAGCCATCAGCGGAGATGTAGACGTCACCCTGCCTGCAAAGTCTCCTGTTGACCTGGAAATGTCCACCGTCTCGGGAAATATGTACTCCGATTTCGACCTGTCCGCTACCAACAAGGATATGCATCGGGTAGGTGGCGGAAATCTCAAGGCCCAGTTGAATGGCGGCGGCACCAGCCTGAAACTGAAGGACATCAGCGGTAATATTTACCTGAGAAAAGGATAATCGTCTCTCCAACTAATCACTAACAAACAAAATCGGCCTATCATGAAAAATAGCATACTCATCCTCCTGCTTTGCATCGGCCTGTTGCCGGCAGGGGCGCAAAGGATCGTCGAAAAACACATAGACTTCGCCCCCAGCGGTTATGTACGCATGAATTTCCAGATCTCCGATTCCATCCGGATCATCACCTGGAAGAAGAATGAGGTGTATATAAAGAGCAGCATCAATGTCAATAACAACAAGAACAATGATGACTACAAGATGGTCTTTGGCGAAACGGGTAATACCATCAATGTCTCCGCAAAGCTGGAATACAAAAGCACTGATTCGTGCAACTGCTGCTGCAATGTCCACAGCCAGATAATGCATGAAGTCTATATTCCCGAGAACGCCGACTTCTCTGTAGAGACCATCAACGGCAATATCATCATCACCGGTAATACGGCCGAGATCAGGGCCAAAAGCATCAGTGGATTTATCGACCTGGCCGTCACACCGCAGCGCAAGGCCGATGTGAAGATGCGGACCATAACCGGTACGATGTATTCCAATATCGAGCTCAATGCGATGAGCCGTCGCATTAAGCAAGTAGGCGGCGGGACCGTTTCAGCTCAGCTGAATGGCGGTGGTGGGAAAGACATTGACCTTGAAACGATCAGCGGAAATATTTTTTTCCGGAAAGAAGGCTAGTTCCGGAATGTGGTTGAATTATTGAATCAGTTTTCAAAATCACGGGCCCGCTTTCCAGCAGGCCCTCATTTTTTTATGAAAACCACCTGTCTGTCACCTTCACGATGGACCAGGTTGAAAAGACGGACCAGCCGGGGCCAGGCGGCGGCATCATACAATCCTTTGTTTTGCTGAAAATGACAGGATATCGTATAAACGCCTTCGCTGAAGAGGCTGCGGATGCGATAGCTGCCGCAGGGGCAGGAAAATGACGCGTTCAATGGGTTTCCTTCAAGCTGATATCCCGCGGGAATCACCACCGAGATGGAATCTGTTTCCTCATAGGCAGGAGAGAGCTCGAAAGGTCGGGAATGCGCCTCCTCCTTTAACCCTGTGCCGCGTCGCAAAAAATAACCGGGGGAGAACAGCAGCCGGTCGCCACTGATCGTTGCAAATTGACCGGCAGACAATGACATCGTCTCCCTGATGGCCGGAATGCCCGATGAGTCGAAGGAATAGGCAAGGTCCCTTACTGCAACATTTTGTATACCCAGGGCTTCTCTTCTTTCCTGGAGCAGATCTTTTTTTGTAAGCTGGTCGATCCTCCACTGCAGGGCATCCTGTTCAAGCCCTGTATAGTCGCAGGTGAGATGGGCATCGAGACTTCCATCTGGAGTTATACTGCCTTCCACCCTGCGATCAAGATGATTTTCCCTTACCCCATATACCGGTGTATGGATGATATGGCTGCCGGCGGGGTCGATCAGCAGAGCGTCCCGATCTGCCGTAAAACTGCCGAGGTAGCCGGGCGCAAGAAGAGAGCTGGTGCATTCCAGCCAGACAGAATCCTTACCGGTGAAAGCCACTGCGATGGCATGGTTGAACTGCGGGCAGGCAAATCCTGTATCGAGAGCCGGCACATTGCCGCCCCGGATAAGCACATTGGCAGCCCGGATACCCGCTTCCTTTAACAGAGCGACCATGTAATTGGACAAGGCTTTGCAATCCCCGTATCGTTTGTTATACACGTAGGTGGCATCAAAAGGTTGCCAGCCGCCGATGCCCAGCTCAATACCAACATAGTGTGTGTTGTGCTGGAGAAAGCGATACAACAGGTCGATCTTTTGCCTGTCGTCGGCGAGTCCATCCACCAGCTGGTGTACTTTTTTCTTTGCTTCATCAGGAAGCTGGTCGCGGCCCTGGTACAGGGTGCCGACGAATTTCCCGACATCTGCCCAGGAATAGAGACTGCCCTTATAGCCCTGCAGCTCAAACTCCGCGGGCACCAGTCTGACGCTGGCAGCCAAATGGAACCAGGCGGGTTCGAATGGTTCTTCGGCCAGCGCAGGGCGGTCCTTCAACTGCCAGGTATAGACCTTCTCCCCTTTTGTCTCAGTAACAAGGGCATCACCGGGATAATGGTAGGTCTTATACCGCAGGGGATATCCTGCCGGTGTCTTTATCACCAGGCTGCAATTTTCAACCGCGACATTCCGCGCTGGCTGTGGCTGCCATTCCGGGAGCATAAATAGTCCGTTTAGCTCGATCTCTTCCTCGTAGCTCACTGTATAAGGATAGCTGCGACAGATAAAAGGATAGTATTTTACCCGGATATCGCTCATCAAAATGCCCGATCCGCCGGTATTCCAGTCCTCCATATCTCCCTTTCGGATTTTTTTTAGCTGTCGCCCGTCCCCATCATACAGGATCCCTGTCACGCTGACGAGGTCGTGGAACTTATCATAGAAAGTATGAACGCTGGCATAGACGTCTCCACGGCTGTTCAGGATAGTAAAGACATACCGATGAACCATTTTAGCTTTGCGGGGAGAGATGATCTCTATCTCCATTTCATTTTTCCGCACCACCATAACGGCTTCCTTTTTCAGCGAGTCAGCGATGGCTGTAGCCGGCGGCTGACCAAGGCCCCGAAGGGAAAGGGAATAAAACAGCATCAAAAAGCCTGACCGGCGGATTTGTAAAAAAGACATACTAATTCATCTTTTTAAAAACAATAGGTTCTTTTTCTTTATTGGTTTTGATCGAGAAGAAGCTGCGCAGGCCCGCGTATTCATCCACGGAGTAAACGGCTTTTTTAAGCTTCAGCTGCACCCGAAGGCTGATCAGCTGTCCGTCCGCGCTGATGGCATACTCAAAAAATCCGCTGCCGTCTTCCAGGGTTATGCGCTGGGATTTCGGCAGCTGTTCGATAGCATATCCTTTTGGAATATCCATGCTCAGCATATAGGAATTGTCGATACAATAATTCATCTCTACGGGGTAGTGACGCTCTTCCGAGTTAAAGGGACTGTTGTTAAATCGTTCGTGAAAGATGGGATTAAAGTATAGCGTCTTCTGCGTGAAATGATATTTCATGTCATAGTGCCAGACAAGCGGCGCTTCCGCAACGTCGGAGGAATCAAATGCGGCCGCGCCCATCTTTTTGTCACCGGGGAAGGTCTTCTTGATATTCTCAAAAAAATCTTCCGGCTTGATCTTTTTCAGCTGGTTCCGCAGGCTCATGGATTCAAAGACACCCGCCGTGCGGGAATAGGTGCCAGTATAACCGCTGTCCGTGTTGGCGAGCACTACCAGTGTCCGCCGGCTTTCTTTTACCGAATCGGCGAAAAGGGGAATATGGTCGTGCGAGGAGTCAATGGCCCGGCCCCAGTCGTTGTAACAGTGTTCAGGAAGCTGGTCAAAGCCGACATAAGATCTGGAAGCATCCAGCAGGTAGTCCTTTCCATCTGCCCTGACGCGGGTGATGACATAATTGTATTCGCTGAGCAGCGGGTAGTTATCATTGGTATATCCGTTGGTACGTGTGCTTAGGATGACTGGCGAAGCATCCAGGCCCTCGTGGCGATAGACTGCGGTAAGCAGCAAATTGATGTCGGCGACGTTGGCGGCTTTTTTCTCCTCCCAGGTCTTCTTCAGCGGCTGGGACAGATAGATCCGGTCCACCGGCATACAGGTAAAATGATCCCGGACCCATGCATAGATGCGGCGGATCATTTCGGCATTGGATGACGATCCGGCGACGATCTTTTTCAGATCATCGTCCATCCATCGGTTGTGGTCGCCGAGGGAAGATCCGAAATTGTCGTTCTTCATCAGTTCGTGCGTAAGCTGCGGCCAACTGGTCGAATAAGTCTGGACATATCCGTTGCTCTGGCGAACGGCGGAAAGCTGAAACTCAAGTCGGCTGATGTGGTTCTTTAGCGTTGTGGTATAGGGCTCCGGTTTTTCGAGAGGCGGAACGTTGCGCTGCGCCCAGACATGGCGGACGGTCTGGTTGCTATAAAAAGTACGATTGGACGTTGCATAAGGCAGGCCGGCGAGATTGTCGTTGTAGTTGATGATCGTGTCGAGAACAAATTTCTCATGGCCCTGCATTTTTACCGCATAGTCGAACAAGAGGGGAACAGTGATATCGTATTCGCTCCATAGTTCCGGGTATCCTCCCTGAAAGCTCCAGGGCGGGATAAAACCGATAGTGGGATATACTATCGTATAGCTATATTCGATGATGGAGCCTTCTTTTACGTTGGGGAAGGCTATCTTTTCCAATTCGAAATTGGTATTCTTGTCTTTGAAGATATTGCTTTTATCAAGATTCGAAGTCGCTACGGTGCCATTCTCCAGGTTATAGGTTGCCCCTTTGAAGTCTTCGAGGCTTGTTTCTCCTTTCCGGTACATAGACAGGGTAAAAGTGGCCAGGTGAAAGGCGCTCTTGTGCAATATGAGAATACGCGTATGACGACGGAATGCAACCCCAAAGCCACCCCGGTTACCACGGCCATCTTCAAAGACGACCTCACCCCGGTCGAATAAAAAGACAGCGCGGGGAGTGCTGTCACCGGTAAGAGGAGGAGTAAAGCTCTCGGGTGTTATGATACCGAAGGTCATATCGGGCCGGCGGGGAGAGCCGGGCGATCGGCTGGCCTGATCGGATTGCGCCCGGAGAATTGTCGTTGCCAGGAGCATGAAGAGACAGGTCGGCAGAGAAATTGCAGCAGTACGATTCGCAGTTCGCTTCGCAGTAGGATTCATTGGTTAATGGTTAATGGAAAATACTCCTGAAAAATAGGGAAAATTGGCGGGGCCTTTCGTTAACGGTCATTAACAAATGGGGTACGCGCGGACGGCGGTTTTGCCGGAGCGACGTATCTTTGCCCGATGGATTATTTTAAAGCATTGACCGACCTGTTGAAAACGGAGCAGGCAGAGGATCGTAGGTTATACCGGGAGATGGCTGAAACGGCTTCGATCAGTGACCGCAGGGCAGGTGGGCTGGCCTGGTACCCCATCGCTATCCGGGATACGGAAATGGGGCGGGGCGACTATCTGACGGTAGAAGTAGAGCGAACGACCCACCAGGATATTACACATCAGCTACGTTTCGGAGCGTCGGCAGCCCTGTTTTCCAATCACGACATACAGAATGACCGGGTGGAGGGGACGATCTCTTTCCAGAGTGGCAATAAGCTAAAGATCACGCTCAATACCGACGAGCTGCCCGAATGGACGCGCAATGGAAAGCTTGGTATCGATCTGTTGTTTGATGACAATAGTTACTCGGAGATGTTTGGTGCGCTGCGGCAGGCGGGGGCTTTAGTGGAGAAAGCCAAGGAAGGGCGTCTCGTACGCGTCCTGACTGGTCAGCAGGTGCCGGAGTTTGAGGTGGAAGGCGGGACCGGCATTGCGCCGGAAAGGGCAAATGGCAGTGCAGCGACAGCAAGCAAGGCCACCGAAAGGCCAAATGGCAACGGGGCGGTTGCAAGCAGACTTAACCCATCTCAACAAGCTGCTGTGACCAAAATATTGTCCGCGAACGACCTTGCTATTGTACACGGTCCGCCCGGAACGGGTAAGACCACAACATTGGTACAGGCGATAAAGGCCCTCGTTCGCAGGGATAGGGAGCGGGTGCTGGTGGTAGCGCCAAGTAACACGGCGGTGGATCTGCTGAGCGAGAAGCTGGCCGATGAAGGACTCAATGTATTACGTGTCGGGAATCCTGCAAGAGTATCCGAGCGTCTGCTGTCGTTGACGCTGGACAGCAGGATGGCGGAGCACAGCGGGATAAAAGAGATAAAAAAGCTAAAGAAGAAGGCAAGTGAGTTCAGGGACATGGCTCATAAATACAAACGCAATTTCGGGAAGGCGGAAAGGGAACAGCGCAAGGCCCTGTTCGATGAAGCGCGCAACGTACTGAAGGAGGTCGAACGTTTGGAGCAGTTTATTCTCGACGACGTCGTGGCTAAGGCGCAGGTGGTAACGGCTACCCTGGTCGGCGCCAATCATTATACGGTGCGTGGCCTGCGATACCGGACGGTGGTCATCGATGAGGCAGGACAAGCCCTTGAACCTGCCTGCTGGATCCCTATCCTGAAAGCGGACAGGGTTGTCCTTGCCGGCGACCACTGTCAACTGCCGCCGACGATAAAATCGGAGGAAGCCGCGCGGGGACTGGCTGCAACGCAGACCCGGGGCGGGACGGCCACCACGCAAACCAACGGCGGACCGGGGCCGGCCGTTCAGGGAGGCCTCAGCACTACCCTGCTGGAGAAAAACGTCGCCCTGCATCCCGAAGCCGTCGTCCTGCTCGAAGAGCAATACCGGATGCACGCTACGATCATGGGCTACTCTTCCGGGGTCTTTTATGCCGACAGGCTGAAAGCACACCCTTCCGTGGCGGCACATTTGCTGTTTGAAGGGGATGGCCCGCTCGCCTTTGTCGACACGGCAGGCTGCGGTTTTGACGAAAAACCGGAAGGGGCCGGTTTGACCAATCCCGAAGAAGCCGCCTTCCTGATCAAACATGCGACCCGGCTGGTGAGCGAATTAAGCGGCCGTTTTGAAAAGGACGCAACGGAGTTCCCGACCATCGCCATCATCTCCCCTTATCGCAACCAGGTGCATCTGTTGCAGGAGCTGTTGTTACATTCGGCTGTCCTTCGGCGTTATGCTCACAAGATCACCGTCAATACGATAGATAGTTTCCAGGGGCAGGAAAGGGATATCGTTTATATAGGCATGACCCGGAGCAATGCAGACAGCAAGATCGGTTTCCTCTCGGACATCCGCCGTATGAATGTGGCTATGACCAGGGCCCGCAAAAAGCTGGTGGTCATTGGCGACAGTGGCACGCTTTCGCGCTTGCCTTTTTATGCCAACTTTATCTCTTATGCGGAGCAGCGGGAGGCTTACCTGAGTGCCTGGGAGTTCGTGGAGTT
>Ga0193716_1000767_pt1 | contig 19115 bp, 12 predicted proteins | sample U2c1metaG_FD_145901 | JGI IMG/M metagenome (GOLD analysis project Ga0193716, IMG submission 145901) | Soil microbial communities from a riparian zone of the East river system, Colorado, United States - U2c1 | ecosystem: Environmental > Terrestrial > Soil > Riparian zone | place: USA: East River...
CCGCGGCCAGCCAGGTGTCGTTGAAATCCAGCCAGCGTATCATGGCGCCGATGTTAAAGGCGGCTTGTACAGGATCGAGCTGAAATTGAGTGCCCGGAACCTTTGCACCGTTGGGTACAATGGTGCCCCTGACTATGGGACCCATTAATTTTGTACATGCCGGGTAAGTCAGGGCTTCCAGTCCGCAGCCCAGGGTATCCAGCAGGCAATAATGTGCCGTCTTCCAGGCCAGTTCATTCTTAATCTCATAATTGAGTACGTAATCGACTATATCGGTCAGGACCTGATCGGGTTGTGGTCTTTCGTTCGGAATATGTGATGACATTTATCCTTGATTGTGTTTTTTATACTATCTGTTATTATTTACGATTCTTCAGAGATACGAATTCTCTATTTTCAGGCCCTGTATAGTTTGCCCCGGGTCTTATGATCTTACCGTCCTGGCGTTGTTCTATGACATGAGCGCTCCACCCGGTGATCCTTGACATGACGAACAGGGGGGTGAAAAAGGAAGTAGGAACGCCCATCAGGTGATAAGAAACTGCAGAGAACCAATCCAGGTTCGGAAACATTTTCTTCTCATTCCACATGATGGTCTCAATCCTTTCAGCGATCTCATACAAATGCATGTCGCCTTCTTCTTTTGAGAGTGTATGGGCGATCTGTTTTATGACTTTATTTCTCGGATCAGAAATGGTATAGACCGGGTGTCCGAACCCGATGATCACTTCTTTATTTTTGAGCCGGTTGCGGATATCTTCTTCTGCCTCATCAGCCGAACTATACCTGCTTTGGATCTCAAAAGCTACTTCATTTGCCCCACCGTGCTTCGGCCCCCGCAAAGCGCCGATAGCCCCGGTGATGGCGGAATACATATCGGAGCCGGTGCCGGCGATGACCCTGCCTGTAAAAGTAGAAGCGTTGAATTCATGCTCTGCATAGAGGTTAAGCGAGACATGTATCGCTTTATCCCAGGACGCGGAAGGTCTTTTACCGTGTAATAAATGCAGGAAATGAGCGCCGATGCTCTCGTCATCGGTCTCTACTTCTATGATACGGCCGTTGTGCGAATAGTGATACCAGTAAAGCAATGCCGAACCAAAACAGGCCAAAAGCTTGTCTGCAATATCTTTCGCACCGGCAACATTGTGATCCTCTTTTTCCGGGTGGATAGTCCCAAGCAAAGAAACCGTAGTTCTCAATACATCCATGGGATGCGCCGACGCCGGTATTTCCCTTAATACCCGCTTCAGGGTCTCTGGAAGTCCCCGGAGCGATGACAATTTGTTCTTATACGCTTTCAGCTGCGCCTTGTTGGGTAAACTTCCATGGATCAGCAGAAAGGCCACTTCTTCAAATTCGGCCTCTTCGGCAAGCTCTGCAATATCATATCCACGGTAATGCAGATCATTGCCGCTTTTACCGACGCTGCATAATGCGGTATTGCCGGCCACTACACCGGACAGTGCGACGCTCTTTTTGGGTTTAAAGGTCGATGGCTGATCGTTCTCAGTTGACATGATTACTTATTTTTTTTAAAAAGGAGATCCAGTTTTTCCTCATACGCATGGTATCCTATGCTCTCATATAGTTCTGCCCTCGTCTGCATCGATGATACTACACTCTTCTGGGAGCCTTCTGTCCGGATGGTGTGATATACGTTCTCTGCGGCTTTGTTCGCCGCCCTGAAAGCCGATAAGGGATAGAGGATCAGTCCCACTCCCGCTTCTTTTAATTCATCTACGGTATAAAGAGGGGTCATTCCGAATTCGGTGATATTGGCCAGAACGGGAATACCGGTGGCATCGACGAATCGTTGATATTGCGAAAGATCGGAGACCGCTTCCGCAAAAATAAAGTCGGCGCCGGCTTCTTTATAAGCTACGGCCCGCTCAATGGCTTTTTCTATGCCTTCACCGGCAATGGCGTCCGTTCTTGCGCCTATGACAAAACCATCGTCCGTACGGGCATCCGCTGCAGCCTTGAGCCTATCGACCATTTCTTCTTTTGATACGATCTCCTTACCCGGTCTGTGCCCACAACGTTTGGCACCTACCTGATCTTCGATATGGAGTGCCGCAGCGCCAGCCTTTACCAGTGATTTTACCGTACGTGCGACATTAAATGCTGATGGACCAAAGCCGGTATCCACATCCACTAACAGGGGAGTTTCCGTGACATTCGTGATCCTTTCAATATCTATAAGTACATCGTTGAGAGTGGTGATACCCAGGTCTGGGATCCCTAAAGAACCGGCAGCAACGCCCCCACCCGAAAGATATATGGCCTTAAAGCCTGCATGGGCCGCCAATAAAGCGTGATTTGCATTGATCGCGCCAACTATCTGAAGAGGTTTTTCCGTAGCCATCGCCTCTCTGAACCGGTAGCCGGCTGAAGTTCCCTGTTTTGTCATATAGCATCGATGAGTGAAAGGCCGTAAAGATAATGCAAAAACGGGTAATTTGGAGGCCTTCAAATTACCCGTTATGATCCTAAACCGGTTCATTCACCGTCTTGCGCAGCTGTCTGGCGGCATCGACCATTTCGATCAGCGCCTTTTTTGTTTCCGGCCAGTGGCGGGTCTTTAGCCCGCAGTCCGGATTGACCCAAAGCTGATCGATCGGGATCACGGCTTCCGCCATCTCCATGAGAACGACCATCTCCTCTTTCGAAGGCACCCGGGGTGAATGGATGTCATATACCCCCGGTCCGATCTCATTGGGATATTTAAAATCTGCAAAGGCATCCAGCAGCTCCATCTGGGAACGGGAACACTCGATGGTGATGACATCGGCATCCATATCCGCAATGTTCTGAATGATGTCGTTGAACTCCGAGTAGCACATATGCGTGTGGATCTGTGTCTCGTCCTTTACACCGCTGGCGGAGATCCTGAACGCGGTGACTGCCCAGTCCAGGTATTCGGGCCAGTCAGCTTTGCGAAGGGGCAGCCCTTCGCGGATAGCAGGCTCGTCGATCTGGATGATCTTTATACCGGCCTTTTCGAGATCGACGACTTCGTCGCGGATAGCCAGGGCGATCTGGGTGCAGGTTTTGCTCCGCGGCTGATCGTTGCGGACAAAGGACCATTGAAGGATAGTGACGGGGCCGGTGAGCATCCCCTTTACGTGTTTCTTTGTCAGCCCCTGCGCAAAAGCGGACCAGCGGACCGTCATAGGTGCTGGTCTGTATACGTCACCGTATATGACGGGCGGTTTTACACAACGGCTGCCATAGCTCTGTACCCAGCCGTTCTTAGTAAATGCAAAACCGGCCAGTTGTTCTCCGAAGTATTCGACCATGTCATTGCGTTCGAATTCTCCGTGCACAAGAACGTCGATGCCGATCTCTTCCTGCCAGCGTATCGTCTCTTCGGTTTCCTTTTCGATGGCCGCATCGTATTGCTGCAGCGTGAGCTCTCCTTTTTTGTACCGCGCCCGCAAGTTGCGCACTTCAGTCGTCTGTGGGAAGGAACCAATCGTCGTAGTCGGGAACAGCGGCAGACGGAGCGCTTCCCGTTGCTTAAGCTTTCGTTTTGCAAAAGGGCTTGTCCGTTTGGCATCGGTATCGGTGATGGCGGCCACTTTTTTAGCGACGGCGTTGTTGTGGATCAAGGGAGAGGTTTTCCTGCTTTCAATAGCTGCGATGTTGGCCATCCATCTTTCATTGACGACGACGGAATTCTCCCGGGCAGCCAGCTGCTTCAGGGCCACTACTTCGTCGATCTTTTGTTTTGCAAAGGCCAGCCACTGTTTTATTTCCGCGGGCAGGGTCTTCTCATTCGTCTCCAAATCCAGGTCACAGGGACTGTGGAGCAGGGAGCAGGAGGGTGCTATCCAGACCCTGTCGCTGCCGATCTTTTCAACCGCGTGATCGATAGTGGCCAGTGACTGTGAAAAGTCGTTCTTCCAGATATTGCGTCCATCCACGAGACCGAGCGACAGGTTGGTCTTTGTTTTCGTGAATTTGGTCGCCAGAATATCGTCCAGCTGTGAAGGACAGCGTACAAGGTCAAGATGTATAGTATGTACGGGAAGGCTCAGCACCGTCTCCAGGTTTTGCCCATAGCATTCGAAATAGCTGGCAAGGATGATCCGAAGGTCGGGGCATTGGCTCTTTATGTCCTGATACGTCTTTACGAATACCTGCCGCTCCTCCGGTGTCAGATCCAGCGCGAGGCAAGGTTCGTCCAGCTGGATATAATACGCGCCTGCGGCTTCCAGTTTTGCCAGCACATTCAGATATACCGGCAGGAGCCGTTTGATCAATTCCAGCCGGTGAAACCCTTCTTCCTTCTCCTTACCTAGCATCAGGTAAGATACGGGGCCCAGAAGTACCGGCTTGGCATTAAAGCCGGCCTGTTTTGCTTCGATAAATTCGTTGAGCGTCTTGTAGGAGAAGGGAGTAAATTTTTGATTGGCAGTAAATTCCGGGACGATATAATGGTAATTCGTATCGAACCATTTCGTCATTTCCATGGCGGTAATGTCGTAACCATCCTTTTGATAACCCCTTGCCATCGCAAAAAGCAGATCGATGTCGGGCAGCTGTTTTTCTTCCATCAGGGTATGATACCGCCGGGGAATTGCTCCAACCATCAGGCTGGTGTCCAGCACCTGGTCATAAAAAGAAAAATCGTTGCAAGGGATCAGGTCGATGCCTGCATCTTTTTGTAATTGCCAGTTCTGTAAGCGGATGTTCTTACCGACGTTGATTAGCTGGTCTGCGGGCAGTTTGCCGGACCAGTACTGTTCAGATGCCTTTTTGAGTTCACGTTGGCTGCCTATCCTCGGGTAGCCTAAGTTGTGGGTTTGCATGTGAATGCCTTTTAAATGATGAATAATCAGTTAAAAGTTCTTGCCTGATCGCCCGACACCCCGTAGAATATAAGATTAGAAGGAAAAGGATGCACATACACGATCTGACAGTGCCCTACACGCCCGTAAGATCAAGATATACATCAACCTGACGATCTGCTTCATTCCACGAAAGCATTGTCAATACGAAAGAGGCAGGTCTCCTGGCTTGTAACATTTTTGCCGTCCTTCCCATCCCGGAATGCCGGGACAGTGGACTACGCGGGCAAAAACTTTTTGGTTACTTACAGTTGCGGGACAGCTTGCGATTTACACGCAATTCCCTATTAACCCCGACGCTAGTCGGGGACCTTTTCCGCTTGATGAGAGATAAGAAAGAACTTTAATAGGAGGTAAAGTTAGGATATTTCAGCGGGTTTTGGAAAGGGCCTGCATAATATCCATTTTTTCCTGCACCGGGCGATGTTTAAATTCCTTTTTTATAGCCAGCAGGCAATCCCTGCATAGACAATCGGTATAATTGCCGGCGATGTATTGTTTTTCCTGGTCGGTGAATGTGATGCCGTTACACTGGCATAAGGTGATGTTACCCACCTTACATTCGAATGGGGCATTGCAGCGGCCGCAGGATTTTGTTTCATGTTGGCACATTGAGTATGTGTTTTAAAACCTTGCTTCGAAGATAGGATATTCAATTGGAGAGACCACGTTAAAAATTCTCATTCCACATTGTTACTAATCTTCATCTACTCTTATAAGCCTTCACCCCCACCCCATCCACCCCAAACAACATTAATCCATCCACGGCAATCACAGACCGCACATCGCCGGTAACATGCAACCCCGACCGCAACTGATCAACATAGGTGAAATTCCCTTTACCATCGCCTTTCAGGAGAACACCATAGTTGGCATCCTGTTTCCCAAAACGCAGTCTTGCATGGTTCATATTACCGCAAAGCAGCAGGTCCGGCTTGCCATCCTTGTCGAAGTCAAGTGTGTTGATCGTATAAACGGGTGAGTATTGCGCCTGTGGCGGCAGGCTTCTTTCATGGAACCTTCCATCCGCGCCGGCAGAGAAATACATCGTCCGCAGGCAATCGGCCCTCAGCCGCCCTGCGTCCTTCAGGCTCGCGGGAGAAAAGATGTCGGTCAGCTTTGCATTCGCATAGCTCTTATAGTCGGGGAAACGTTGACTCATGCCCGCGACCTGCTGGATCAGTTCGTCCCGACTCATAAACGGATATGCGGTATCTCCCGTATAGAGGCACAACACTGGATCGATCGCGCCATTATTGTCAAAGTCCTTGTAATAAAGCTCCGCCGGATGACGCTGATCCGCCTGGCATTGACTGTTCAGACCCAGGTTGCCGATGAGCAGTTCCGGTCTCCCATCTCCGTCAAGATCGCCCACCTTTATCGTATTCCACCAACCGCTGTACTCCCTGTCGAAATAGTCACGGGTCCTGTTCTCCAGCTTTCCGCGTTGATTGATAAATACGGATACAGGCATCCACTCGCCAACTACTACCAGGTCTTTTACTCCATCTTTATTCAGATCGATCCAGGCCGCATCGGTTACCATTCCGATCTTTTGCAGACCTGGTCCTAGACTGGCCGTCTGATCGGTAAAACGCCCCTTCCCATCATTGATCAGCAGATAACTGGCGGGAGGCTCAGGGTAACGCCCGGGGATAACCCTTCCCCCGATGAAGAGGTCGGGAAAGCCGTCGCCATTGATATCTGCCATTCGTACACAGCTTTTGCTGCTGGCCGTCAGCAGAGGCAGTGCACCAGGGCTATTGACAAAATGCCCCTTTCCGTCGCCGAGATATAAGCGATCCTGTAAGAGGCTGTCCTGTCTCCCGTAATTGTGATAGCCTCCGCTAACAACGTATAGATCGGTCAGACCGTCTCCGTTGGCATCGAAGAAAAGCGCACCTGCCGCCTCTCGTCCACTATCGGCTTCAAATGCGGGCTCTTTCATTTTAAGGTAGCGCCCGCCTTTTTGCCGGATGTATAACGCCCCTGCCTGACCGCTACCCCCGCCCACGTAGATGTCTTCCAGCCCGTCTCCGTTGACATCACCGGCTACCAGGCAGGGACCGGAATATGAGAGAGGGCTAACCAGCTGCGGCTGTCTTTTAAAATCATTGAGCGCGAAGGCCCGAGGATGATAGTCCAGGGGTGAAACGGTCTCCCCGAATACAGGAGCCGGAAGGTGCTGCGGATGGCCGGGGCTGCCCGGTCCAGTGCGGTAAGGCTGGGTTGCCTTGATCTCTTCCAGCACCAACAGCTGATCCGGCCGGACGTGCTTTACCACCTGCTGTTTGCCGGTTGGCCAATGGATGACCAAAGAGTCGATCATCGTGTCGGTCCCCAATCCAAAATGAAGGATGGAGGACACGGTGGACTGATAACCCTGTGTTGGCATCTGTTCCAGGTACTGCTGTTTGTCTTTCTGGTAAAGGGTCAGCCTGGCGCCGATGCCGGCCGTGTTGCCGCCAACACCAACCAATTTTATCTGCAAATAATGATGCCCTTCACGCTGACTGGCCTTGTTCTCATAAACAAAAGCCGGCTGATTAATGTTATTGACAACAAGGTCAAGGTCCCCGTCATTATCCAGGTCAGCCCAGGCCGCCCCATTGCTATTGGAAGGAAGCCTTATCCCCCATTTGGTACTGGCATTAGTAAAATGGATCGCGGGATTGCCACCATGCACGATCGCGGGAGCAGTCGCGGGTGCGGGGGTTGTCGCGGGAGCCATCGCCCCCCCATCATTGTGAAAAAAATAACTGGATACATTGGACGAAGGCATATGATCCACAATATCCAGGACGTCCTCCCGTTTCAATCTACCCTTCCTGGCCGTATAAGCCTCCATGAATTTTATGAAATCCATATTGGTATAGTCCCGCTCATAGCCATTCGTAACAAATACATCCTTCCATCCATCATCATCGAAGTCAGCCAATAAAGGCGCCCAGCTCCAGTCTGTGTGAGCCAGACCCGCCAGCTGACCGATCTCACTGAAACTGCCGTCGCCATTATTCAGCTGCAGCATATTGCGCATATACTGGTAGTAGAACCCCGAGCGAACATTCAGGTCGAATTTTTCATAGTTGTCCGGAGCAAACAATAATTTCTGCCGGCGATTGTCCTCGGGCAGCATATCAAGGGTAAAGATATCCGGCAGGCCGTCGTTGTTGAGATCCGCAATATTGTTGCCCATCGAAAACTGGGAGATATGTCCGAAGCTTTCTTTCAGCCTGTTGGTGAATCCGCCGTGATGGTCATTGACATAATAACAGTCAGGAACGTTGTAGTCATTGGATATATAAATATCCGGCCATCCATCTCCATTGACATCGGCTATTGCCGCCCCCAGCCCATAAGTAAGAGCCGAGCTGTTGATACCTGCCAGGTCAGTCACGTCGTGAAAATGACCTTTCTCATTCCGGTAAAGTTTTACCCCGCAAAGCGGATCGTTCTTTTTCATGATCGCCGCGGTGCTGATCTCATTCAGAATGGGCAGGGAATTGGGATTGTGATTGAGCAAAAGAAGGTCCAGGTCCCCGTCCCTGTCATAGTCAAAAAAATAGGCTTGTGTGGTATAGGAAGAATCCGCCAGTCCGTATGCAGCAGCCTGATCGGTAAAGTGCGGTAAACCTTTGGCATCATTCCCCTCGTTGATAAATAATTGTTTGACCCTCCTGATCCCCGCCACTTTGCCGGAATAACAAAGAAAAATATCCGGTTTGCCGTCCCCGTTGACATCGGCGATACACACTCCTGTCTTCCAGGGACCGGGTCTGCCGCCTACACCCGCGGCGTCCGTAATATCCTGAAATTGCATCCCACTTTTGTTCAGGTAGAGCTTGTTCTCTGTCATGTTCCCAGAGAAATAAACGTCCTCCAGTCCATCCCCATTCAGATCGCTTACGGCCACCCCTCCGCCATTGTAGAAATATTCATATACCAGGACATTGGTATTGAGTCCTTCCGTCAGCTTGTTGTCAAAGTCGATATGTGTTGTCGACGGCGACAGCAGGGTGAACAACCTAGAATCGATTCCCGCTGGGATCGGCGAGGGTCGCGAAGACCCCCCACATGAAATTAAAAAAATGCCTGCTCCGAAGAGCAGACATTTTAAAGTCAGATTTATCATTAGTTCGTATATCCCGGATTCTGGATCAATTTACTGTTTTTATTCACCTCGTCCCTGCTGATCGGTCTGAAATACATCTTGTCCAGCCAGGTACGGTTCTCCAGGGAATTATCCACCAGAGGCGTATAGCTGTAGTTGTAAAGGGTCTCGTCGTGCCGGTATGGCGCCGGGGCGAGGGCACCAGGCTTCAGATTCCCGATCACATTGACAAACTGGATCTTTCGTCCCAGAGTCGCCGAAGCGATCATCCATCTGCGGGCATCATGATAACGGTGTTCCTCATACGCCAACTCTACCCTTCTCTCATTTTGGTAGACCTGACGAAGAGCGGCCCCGGATGTGGTGGTGGCGGGCATGCCGGCGCGAAAACGGATCTTGTTCAGCCAGTTCCGGGCCTCCGTCTCCTGTCCCAGCTCGATATTGGCTTCCACATAGTTGAGAACAGCTTCAGTAAAACGCAACACGGGCCAGGGAATATATTGCCGGGTATTGTTGTCTACGACAGCGGGGTCCGGATCGATGAACTTGCGCATATAATAGCCGGTCCAGCTGCCATTCCAGTTCTCTACAGGACTTTGCCGGGTATCCAGGCCTGCCTGCAGGGCGCCGCCGGTCATCTGGTACGATCCTGTCTGGATCTGGTTGACCGGGTCCGGATTCGAAGTTATTTTATCGCGGGGTTTCCAGCCGGCGCCATCGAACAATATCGTTGCCGAGAGGCGGGGGTCCCTGTTCTTGTAGGGGGCTGCGGCTTCAGCTCCATTGGTCCAGTCGAACTTAGAGCCATCCATCATTTCGTAATCGTCCACCAGTTCCTGGATAGGTGCATTGCCCGCCCAGTTGTGATAGCCGTTGGGGCCGTTGTCCAGCCCGACCGATGTGCCGTCTGTACCCGGACCGCCGCTGACCAGTTGTGAAGTAAAGTCGCGTTCGAACAACAATTCTTTTCCCGCGGCCTTGTCCAGTCCCGGTGCGTTGCTGCCTCCGCCCATGGCGATGGAGACATAATTGTTCTGTCCGTCGGCCGCGGAAACAGGGGCGCCAAGGTCCAGCTTGTATCCGCCGCCGCCAGCCTGCATCACAGCCCAAGCCGCATCTTTTGCTGCCTGCCAGCGCGTCAAACGGTCTCCGGTAGTATAACCCAGTAATTCTGGATTGGCATAGGTGGAGATCAATGGGGATTTTGCTTTCGCCGTCGGGATGTCGTGCAGGTCGCTGGCCGCATAAAGCAGGATACGGGATTTCAGCGCCAGGGCTGAGGCTGCTGTGGCGCGGCCTTTGGCCAGGTTCTTGCCGGTCAGTAATGAGGCGGCAGAGTCACAATCGGCTACAATGAAATTGACACAATCCGAAAAGCTGCTGCGTGCAAGACTATAGTCCTCGTTCAGTGCATAGGTATGGTTAACGAGAGGAACGGCGCCATAATAACGAACCAGCTGGTGATAATAATAAGCCCGCAGGAAATGGGCCTCACCCTGTAGCCGGTTGTTCAATACGGTATCGGCAAAAGTCGCAATTCTCAAATTTTCCAGGGCCACATTGGTCCCCCTGATCCTGGAATACATAGCGCCCCACTCATAGGTATTGCTCACCCAACCCAGGTTGGTCGGCCCCAGCGTGCCTTCGTTGATGGTATTGATACCGCGGCCGGGGTGGACGAACACCGCCTCATCCGATAGGGAAGAAAGCTGCTGCTCATCGAATCCGCCATTGCCCAATCCATTATAAATATCCGTCACAAAAGCCTCCGAAAGACCGCCATCTTTCCAGGTGTCCGAAGCCTGGATCTGGCTGAGTGGCTTGGTGTTCAGGAAATCCTTGCTGCAGGACGTAAACACGAGAAGCCCCGGTAGCGTGACCAATATGGTTTTAAAGATATAATTCGTTCTCATCGTAATAAGTTTTTTAGAATGTTACTCTGGCGCCCAGGTTAATAATTCTTGCCTGCGGGTAATATTGGCCGCTGCCGGATGTCGATTCCGGATCCCAGATCTTCATCTTATCCCAGGTGATCAGGTTAAGCCCGCTGGCATAGATCCTGACAAGTGAGATCCCCGCCCTTTTTAGCAGCGAAGGAGCTACATTGTATCCAAGCTCCACGTTCTTCAGACGCAGATAGTCGCTGTTGCGAAGGAAATACGTATTCCATCCCGGCGATGTAAGCGTTGAGACATTGGTATAATAAGTATTGTTCCTGTTGGTTATACGCGGGTCAACGCTGCTCGGATGATCTATCGTCCACTGATGATCGTAGCTGTATTGAAGATAATTGCCGATGTCTCCGGACTCGGTGGCGATGTAGAGCAGACCGCCGGTAGCCCCCTGGAACAGAACGGACAGATCGAAGCTATGCCACTGCACTCTGAGATTCACGCCCCCCGTGAAAGTCGGGTCCTGCGTTTTGTTCAGCCGAAGCATATCATTCCCGTCTATTTTTCCGTCGCCATTGATATCCTTGAATTTCATATCCCCCGGTTCGACGGATGGTGTTACGCCCGAATAGTCCAGCTTATTGTCAGCAACATCCCTGGCATCTCTGAATACACCTGCATATTGATAGGCAAGAAATGCTGCGCCGTTGCTGACGCTCCCTGCTGAACCAAACGGATGACCGGTTGCTTTCTGCCACTCGGGAAGCCCGGGATCTCCGTCCCTGTATAAGATCTTATTCCTCGCATAACCTCCGTTCACATTGATGGAAAATTTGAAATCACCTGCCTGTCCATTGTAGCCCAGGTTAAATTCAAACCCCTTATTTAGCGCCTTTGCTATATTCTCGGGAGGCAGAATACCGGCTATGCCACTCGATTGAGGTACCAGACCCGTCGGTAGCCAGAGGATCTTTGTTCTTTTGTTATAGAAATAATCCACCTCGAAGTTGAACTTCCCATCCAGCAATTGTCCTTCAAGGCCGACATTCGAGTTGTTGGCCACTTCCCAGGTGAAGTTGGGGTTGGGCACTACGGTTTCGTTCAGCGTAGTCGCACCCTGGTTATTGATGGTGTAGGTACGGAAACCAAAGGTTTGCAGGTATTGATACTCCTGCAAGGAAGTGACGCCTGTTTGCGGATTAGTATAATAGACCTGGTCGTTACCCAGCTGTCCCCATGATCCCCTTAATTTCAGGTAGTTGACAAAGGGGACATTCTTCTTCCAGAAATCTTCTTCCGAGATCCGCCATCCGGCCAGAATCCCCGGGAAGAAACCAAACCGGTGGGCCTGCGGAAACAAGTAGGAACCATCATAACGCCAAAGGAATTCCGCCATATATTTTTCCTTATAGTTATAGGCCACCCTTCCCAGATAGCTGAGACGGGCCCGCTCCCAGGCCGATCCGCCCACATTCTGCTGATAGGCTCCTCCCGCAATGAACTGGTCATTTGCGTTCGAAATGAAGTTGGTCCGGTAGGCCAGGAAATCCTCTTCCGTATTTGTTTCGCGCGTCACGCCCGCCATAAAGTTCAGGGTATGATCGCCAAATACGCGGTCGTAGTTGACAAATCCCTGGAGCAAAATAGTCAGGTTGGTTACGCTGGTATCGGACAATTGCGGAGTAGTAAAGGTGGATCGCATGCTTTTCGTGAGCAGGGGTGTTTTTCCATCCGCTTCGTATGTCGCATGATCCCAGAAATAAAGATCCCAGGGAGTCTGCCATACTTTGTCGATGCGGTTGGTCTTGTCTATCGTACCCATGCCGGTAAGTTTGAGGCCTTTTACCCAGGGAACGAGCAGCTCCACTCTTCCGTTAGCCTGGAGATAGTCCCTTTTGTCCTTATCATAACCGGTGGCATTGGTAGTGATGACGATGGGGTTCTGGCCGTTCTCGATATCCGGTCCGGGCAGTCCGTTGGGCCATACTTCCGGGTCCGTAGGTCTTCCGCGCATCATCATCCGGAAGATCGAACCGGCGCTCTGCGTTGGATAGAACCGGGATTCTTCACGGGCTACCAGCCCAATGCTGGTATTGATAAATTTATTGACTCTCGCATCGACGGTCAGCCGAAGATCATATTGTTTATACCCGGTAGCCGAATTCTTGTAATAGCCATCCTGGTCCTGGTAGCCGAGTGAGCCATAATACCGGAGATTTTCCGATCCGCCATTGATCTGCAGGGTATGCTGAACCTGGGGAGACCAGGTCTTTAAGGTTGTCTTGAACCAGTCCGTGTTCGGGTGCCCCCATGGGTCTGAGCCGTCCGCATATTTTTTTATATCGGCCTGCGGGAAAGGAGGTACAATGGTTGTCCCGCCTGTAGTATAACTGCCGGTTGAATTGAGAGCTGTCTGTGCTGCCGCCCATTCAGCAGAAGGAACATGGTCGAAAATATTGGTCAGGTTGTTCATCTCGGCATACTCCACCGCATTGGCCATTTTGGGGATCCGGTCGGGCTGCGACCAGCCATGATTGAACGTGTAGGATATTTGGGGTATACCGAGCCGTCCGTGTTTGGTGGTGATGAGGATTACCCCGTTGGCGGCCCTGGCACCATAAATGGCTGCCGAAGCGTCCTTCAGGACCGACATGCTTTCCACATCGGCGGGATTGACCCGTTCGAAACCGCCGGCGATGTCCGGCACACCGTCCAGGACGACAAGGGCGGATGTATTCCCCATCGTATTCGTACCCCGCACCCGGATCACCGATCCGTCCTTCCCCGGTTCGCCGCTGGACTGGACTGCGGATACGCCGGGCAAACGGCCGGCCAAAGAATTGGAGAGGTTGACAGTAGGCGTCTTTTCCAGCTCCGACCCCTTGACGGTGGCGACGGCGCCGGTGACGGTAACCTTTTTTTGTGTGGCATATCCCACTACAATGACGTCTCTCAGCGCACTGTCGTTGTTCTTGAACTGCATATCCACGCTGGTCTTTCCTTTCAGAGCAAACTCCTTGTTCCCAAAGCCCACGTAGCTGAATACCAGTACGGCATTTGCATTGGTGACTTCAAGGGTATAAGTGCCGTCCTCCCGGGTGGTGGTGCCGTTGTTGGTGCCTTTTTCCATGATGCTGACCCCGCTCAGCGGCTCGCCCTTGTCATTCGTCACTTTGCCGTTCACCTTTATCGCCGCGAGGATCTTCGGATCATCTGCAGCTGTCTCCCGGGTAATGACGATCAGGTTTTCGCTCAATTTATGATAGGAAAGACCGGTTTTTCCCAGGATCTCGGCCAGAACCTGCTCTACCCGGGCATTGCGGACCTTGATCGAGATCCGCTGATCTTTTGGCAGGATCTCGTCTTTGTAGACAAAACGGAAGACGCCCTGGTCCTCGATGGCCCTGAAAACCTTCTTTAGTGGAGTAGATTCCAATCGTAAACTGATATTACCCTGCCCATATCCATTGGCAAATGATTGGATTGATAAGGCAATACTAAGTAAAACAGCAAGTTTCGTCATCAGCAGGCATTTGATGATCAGACGGCTCGTATCTTCCGACACGCCGCATCCGGATTTTTTCATAACTTAGTTTTGTTATAATGATGATAGTCTGCCCGGACGGGCAGAAGTTGTCTTTACACCGGCGGAGGATGCTGTAATCATTCTCCGCTTTGTTTTTTAGCAGGGAGTTAAGTGAATTTCCTTCTCATGATGGCAATTTTGGTTAATAATAGCAATAGCAGTCTTATCTTGTAATAGTGATCTCTTTCTTATTGATCGAATACCTGAAATTACCTGTAAGCCGCAGGGCCTCCATCACCTGGTCAAGTGTTTCGTCTTCAAAGACCCCGCTATAGGCTGTCAGCTTCAGGCTATCGTCCCGGATGGATATTTTTACGCCATACCAGCGTTCGATCTTCGATGCCACATTTTCCAGGGTCTCCTGATCAAAGGCCAGCTTGTTCTTTGTCCAAAGGACTTCGGTAGCCATGCTGTCGGCTTGCTGAAAATGCGCTTTACTCAGAACCAACACCGGAGCCCTGTCATATTTCACATCAGTACGGGCTGCGCCTGTCACAACAGCTCTACGGCCATTTTCCACCACGATCTTCTCATTGGGTTGAAGCACTATCCTTTTGGCCGGATCGTCCCGGAGGGAGACTTCGACAGAGCCGTTGATCAGTACGGCCTCCGTATTCTTTTCATTCCGATAGGACCGGACATTCAGGCGGGTACCCAGGACCTTTACATCGATGGAAGACGCGTGAATGATAAAAGGATGATCTTTATCCTTTGCGATGTCGAAATAAGCTTCTCCGCAAAGTTTGACCTCCCGGAAAGGGCCACGGAAATTTTCATCATAGGTGATGCGGCTGTCTGCATTCAACCATACCTGTGAGCCATCCGGCAACTGGACCTTTGATTTCGATCCGGGTTTTGTCGTGATGGTATTCTCAGCCACATGCAGTTTCGTCTTTTTCGGAGCCAGCAGGTAGGAGAACAGGAGGACCGCTAAAAGGGAAGCAGCTATTCCTGTTATGACCCATGCCCTGCCGCTCATTCGCAGCGGGCGGGGCGGGTCTGCCGGATAATCTGCCCCACCAACTGGCTCAGTCAGCTGAGCCGACGCACCAACCGGTTCAGTCAGATGGGCCGACGCGCTAACCGGTTCAACCAGATAGGCGTTCAACCGCTGCAAATGCCTGTCAAGGCTTTCGCTTTTCCGGCTGTCCGCCGCAGGGACCTGCCCCTTCCATATAGCATGAAGGGTATCAAGCTGCAATCCCCTTTCAGGATATTGTTGCAAACAGGCTTCTAATATTGCCAGCTCCTCCTCTGTTGCTTCTCCGGAAAGCTTTAAGCTCACCAGTAACCAAAATTGTTCTTCCTGCATAATGACTTCGCTATTCCTTAAAGACAAGAGGATCAGGAAAGATGTACCAAATAAATGGGAAAGATTTTTTCAAGTGCTGAAGATCAGGACGCTGGAGCCCTGGACGCTTAAACTCAGGACTCCGAAAACTTGCCGGTCAGGAGAATGCCCGGCTGAAGATAGGCGGGAAGCGTTTCGCCGATCCTGCGGACGGCAATTGCCAGCTGGTTGCGAACGGTTAATGGGGATATATCCAGGATGGCAGCCACTTCCTTATATCTGAGACCGTCCTCCTTTACCAGTTGGAAGATCAGCTTGCATTGGGGTGGCAGCTGCCGGATCACCTCGCGGATCTGTCTCACCAGGTCCGCAGAAATACAGATCTCCGCTGGGCCATTGACAGTTATGATAGCTTCGACATCGATCGTCTCCAGGCTTAGGATGCGATGCTTATAATTTTTGGCAATATAGTTGAGTGAGAAATTCTTGGCGATGGTATAGAGGTATACCTTTAGGTTATCGATCTCCAGCAATTTGTCCCGGATCTGCCAGAGCTTGATAAATACATCGGAAACGATCTCTTCGGCCATTTCATGTGACCTTACGATGGAATAGGAGAACCGGAGTAGGACGTCAGACAGCAATTCATACAGCTGCGTATATGCTTTCATATCTTCATACAAAGCAATTCTTTGCTGGATTTCCCATATGACTGCAGGTCGGTTCAAATCGTCTCGGTTGTGTAGCAATGAGTACGTGTCGTTAGCGTTAATGGAAAGTTAAAGCCATTCTATGAATTAACCCCTCATTTTTTTAGAATTATTTATACCCATACCGCAAATTGTCAATTAGACATGTGAAAAATTATGCCAAAGTCGGAGGTTTCATCTTTATCTTTTCTTTACCGCATAATCCATAGCCTCCTGGAAAGTAGTAACCCAAATCTCTTTCCTGTTCTTCTTAAGGTAATCGAGCAGTTCCTGGTGGACGGCAGAAGAGGTGGTGATATAATCCCCCCCGATCCCATGAAACATGATGATCCCCATGCCACCGCTTTGCTCAACTTTTTTTACATAGTCAATAAGCGCAGCGGAGCTGGTACTGTCCTCCAGCCCAAATGAGGGTATCCGCAAAAGATCGAGATGTGAGAAGTCCGTTATCACAGAACCCGTATCGCCACCGGTACGAGCATATTTGACCAGTCTATACCGCCGTAAGGTATCTACATAATCTTTCCCTCCTACTGTGGTCTCGGCACAGGGATAAGCATATGTCCTTCCGTTTTTCCCGTCGATGGCAAACAATACCCGGTTCATGATCTCGATCTCGCGGATCACCTGGTAAGGAGTATAATGATCGGAAGTGACTGTTACGTCCTCCGAGCTTGAACAGGGATGATACAAGGTATGGTTGGCCAGCTCAAAACCTTTTTTTGCCAACGATCTCCACCTGGGTATTGTGGAACTGTCTACATCACTGGTCAAAAAGAAGGTAGCTTTAAAACCGGCCCTTTCCAGCTGCGGAACGGCATTATCCAGCTGTGACAGCAGGCCATCATCATAGGTCAGGACGATCACCGCTTTTTTATGATGCGGCCATATCATCGGTTGAGCAGCCGCGCAATGGAAAACAAAAAATGCTGAGAGGATCAAAATCAATTTCATAAGCTACTTTTGATCTAAGACATTACCTGTTTCCGCTGGTATTCCGCTGTCATTAAATTTACAAGCGCCATTGCATTCGGAAGCTGTAATTTCTTCAATATATTATGTCTGTGGACCTCGACGGTCTTAACCGAGATGGTAAGCTTAGTACTGATCTCCTTCGAAGTCATCCCATGCGTGACCAGGGTGGCTATCTCAAGCTCCCTTGCGGAAAGGGAACGGGGTGTCACTGTCTCAGGCATCACCGTATCCGTATAACCCACCGGCAGATTCTGCCGATAGCCGCTTGCAACCTTCCGTATCAGGGCCTTCAATGCTCTCCCGGATGAATTGACCGAATGAAAACCGCTGACGGCATCCCCTATCAGCTTTCGGTCAGGGAGGTCCGACCACAATAATATGACCTTTGAAAAAACAGCTATAGCACTCAGGAAGGCACTGTACCCCGGCGTTAGGTCTCTACGTATACTGATGTCAAACAATATGATCTGCGGCCGCCATTTCCTCACCTCTTCAATGGCCAGGATATTGGGATCCAGGTCCTGCAAAACCTCGAAACCTTCCTGAGCTTTCAACATCATCTTCAGCCCCTGTCTGAACAGCAGCTGATCACTGATGATGAAAATAGACAGGTCGCTCATGACATTCTACTCGGAAAAGTTTAATAATGAGGTGATAAACCCTGGCAAATATTAAACAAAACTAGGTTTTTTCCCGAAATTGGACTTATGAAGACGTTCATTTCGTGCATCACCCTGCTATTTTTAGCAGCCTGCACTCAAACAGGTGCCGATACGGCCAGATTACAATCGCAGATAGACAGCCTGCAGCAAAAGCTGGCCAATAGCTATAAACCGGGGCTCGGCGAGTTCATGTCGGGCATCCAGGTGCATCATGCTAAATTATGGTTCGCGGGATCAGCGGGCAACTGGGACCTCTCGGATTTCGAAACAAAGGAGATCAGGGAGTCTCTCGACGATATTGAGAGCTTTTGTGCAGATCGCCCCGAAGTAAAGTCTCTCCCGATGATAAAACCCGCGCTGGATAGCATCGATGAGGCGATCAAGAGTAAAAGTTCAAGTCGGTTCAAAACAAGTTTCATGCTGTTGACCAATACCTGCAACAGCTGTCACCGGGCCACACATCACGAATTCAACGTCATACAGGTCCCGCTTACACCTCCGTTTACCAATCAGCGCTTTGAAAAACAGGCACCATGAAAAGCGTTGTAGTCGCAGAACGACCCGAAAGAACAAACAGGAAGGAACTGGCCCGCTTATTCCTGAAGTTGGGTATCACGGCCTTTGGCGGACCAGCCGCACATATTGCCATGATGCAAAAAGAGGTCGTGGAAAAAAGACGGTGGATGGACCACCAGCATTTCCTGGACCTGATCGGCGCTACCAACCTGATCCCAGGCCCGAACAGTACGGAGATGGCGATCCATATCGGTCATGAAAGGGGTGGCTGGAAGGGCCTGCTCATCGCAGGGCTCTGTTTTATCCTGCCTGCCGTGCTTATCACCGGGTTTATAGCGTGGTTGTATCAGCGCTACGGGCAACTGCCACAGGTGACGCAGTTTATCTATGGGATCAAGCCTGCCATTATTGCTATCATCCTTGCGGCGGCCTTACCGCTTGCCCGAAGAGCCCTGAAAACGGCTGAGCTGGCGGTGATCGGCTTGTTGTCTTTGGCCGCAGCACTGGCGGGGATCA
>Ga0193716_1000768_pt1 | contig 19098 bp, 20 predicted proteins | sample U2c1metaG_FD_145901 | JGI IMG/M metagenome (GOLD analysis project Ga0193716, IMG submission 145901) | Soil microbial communities from a riparian zone of the East river system, Colorado, United States - U2c1 | ecosystem: Environmental > Terrestrial > Soil > Riparian zone | place: USA: East River...
TGGCAACCTCGGCGGCCAATTTATCCAACAGTTCGGCGTGGGTCTTCGGATCGATCTCGCGGCCCAACAGGCGCGAGGCGCCTTCCACAGCGAGTTTTCCCACCTCCTTGCTGAGTTGCGCGCGAGCGCGCGTGGTTTCCCGCGCTACTTCATCGTGAGCCTGCACCACGATGCGCTGCGCTTCGCCGGCGGCCGCGCCCTTGGCTTCCTCGACCATTTCGTTGGAGCGCTTGCCCGCCATGTCGACGATCTGCGAGGCGCGGTCGCGCGCTTCGCGCAGGATTTCCTTGGAGTGGGCCTCGGCCTCGCCAAGCGCCTGCTCGCCCTTGTTGGCCGCGGCCAGACCCTCGGCGATCTTTTTCTGGCGGGTTTCTATGGCCGACATCAGGGCCGGCCACGCAAATTTCATGACGCCCCAGGCGACTAAGAAAAAGACCACACCTTGGATGACCAGCGTAATTGCTAAGTTCATTGCCTACTCCTTACCTGGCGCCGCTCGGCGCCGTCGGCCTGCTTACTTGAGACCGAGCGAGCCCAGGAACGGGTTGGCGTAAAGCAGCAAGAAACCCACGGCCACGCCGATGATGGGCACGGCGTCCAGCAATCCGGCGACGATGAACATCTTGGTCTGCAGCATGTTGGTGAGTTCCGGCTGGCGAGCGGAGCTTTCGAGGAACTTGCCGCCCAGAAGGCCGAAGCCGATGGCGGCGCCCGCGCCACCCAGGCCGATCACCAAGCCTGCTGCAATCACGGTGGAGCTCATGAGTTGAGCGATTTGGGTCACATTGTCCATTATTGTCTCCGGTCTTTAATGTCTTGAAAACGAATCTGAATCTAGTGCTTCTCGGATGAGATACCGACGTACACGATGGTCAGCACCATGAAAATAAATGCCTGCAACGTAATGATGAGATAGTGAAACAGGGTCCACACCGCGCCGGCGATGAACTGCGCGCCGCCGAGGACATAGGTGGATACGTGATTGAGAGCCGCGCCGAGGGTGAAGCAGGCGATGAGCAAAAAGATGAGCTCGCCGGCATACATGTTGCCGAACAACCGCATCGAGAGGGACAGCGGCCGGACCACTTCTTCGATCACTCGAAACGCAAAATTGACGGGCGCCAGCAGGATCTTGAGGAATGTCCCGTGCGCGTGGAACGGCGCGGTGAACCACTCTCCCGCGAAAGTACCGAAGCCCTTGTGCGTAATGCCGACCCATTGGATCAAGATGAATACGCCGAGCGCCATGCCCACGGTGGTGTTGAGATCGGCGGTTGCCACGGTGCGCAGATGCTCCACGCCGAACAATTTGGCGGCTGCGGGCAGGGCATCCACCGGCAGGATGTCCATGAAATTTTCCAGGAACACGATGCAAAAAATAGTGATGGCGAGCGGCGCGATGAACTTGTTCGAGCCGTGATAAGTATCCTTCACCATGTTGTCGACGAATTCCACCAGCAGCTCGATCGCGGCCTGCAGCTTGCCGGGCACGCCGCTGGTGGCGCGGCTCGCGGCCATCGCGAGCACGGCGATGAAAATAGCGGAGATGACGAGCGTGAAAAATATGCTGTCGAGGTGGAAGGCCCAAAAGCTGCCGTGCCCCGAATCGACGGTCAGATGCGTAAGGTGGTGCTTGATGTAGCCCGTTACCCCGCCCGATACTTCTTCCTCAACCATCATTCCAAAGCGCATAAGTCCCCAAACGTCATTTGAGCCGAATCAGACCGACCCAATAACCCAATTGCGCCGCCACTACTCCAATCAATAGTGGTGCCGCGTCGAGTTTCAACAGCGCGATCGCCAAATACAGCGCGATCGCGAACCATAACCATTTCAGCAATACACCGGCGTACATCGCGGTGGTGAGGGTGGCGCCGCCGGCAATCCCGGGCTTGAACATTCGCCAACCAAACACTGCGCTTCCCGCAGCCACGATCAGTCCACCCACCAGCGCCGCGAGCCCAGCTGATGAGCCTTTGAATACAAGAAACGCAGACGCGACTAATGCCGCGCAGCCTGCTTGCAGGAGCACGACCCGAACGACCATCCGCTTGCCGCGACTCTGAACTTCAGTCATCGCGAAGGGACCGGACCGGCGGCGCTGCCTTCAAATTGCACATTCTGTTAGCCGCCGCCAGTCAAAATTGCCGCGGCATTATAGAGACCACGACCTCGGTTCTCAAGGCGTTTCAGTGCGTATTTTGGCGCATCACTGAATGTGGGCCAGAATGCCTTCGAGCTCGTCCAAACTGTTGTAACTGACGATGAGCTTGCCCTTGCCGGAGGCGGCGTGTTGAAACGCCACTTTGGCGCCGAGCTTCTCGGCGATTTCGGTCTCCAGCCGATGAATATCCGGGTCCACAGCCTTATCTGCAGCGCCGGCGGGATCAGCGGCCTTGGGGTTGATGATGCGCCGCACCAAGGCTTCCGTGTCGCGGACCGACAATGACTTTTTGGCCACCAGCGTGGCAACTTCGATCTGCTGCCGGCGCGTGGCGAGCCCCAGCAGGGCGCGTGCATGGCCCATTTCGATCTGGCGCGTCTCCAGCATCTCCTTGACCTCATCGGTCAATTCCATGAGGCGGACCAAATTGCTCACCGCGGCTCTCGATCGCCCTACTGCCTCGGCCGCGGCTTGGTGGGTCAGACCGAATTCTTCGATCAAGCGCAACAAAGCCCGGGCTTCTTCCAGAGGATTGAGATCCTCGCGCTGAATGTTCTCAATCAGCGCCATGGCGACCGCGTCTTCGTCGGGCACATCGCGAATCACGGCGGGAATTTCCGACAGTCCCGCCATTTGCGCGGCCCGCCAGCGCCGTTCGCCGGCGATGATTTCGTAGCGCTGCGATTCGGTGGGATTAGGCCTCGGCAGGGGCCGTACCAAAATGGGCTGCACCAAACCACGCGATTTGATGGAGTCGGCCAATTCGCCCAAGGTCTCGGGACGCATGTCGGCGCGCGGCTGGTACTTGCCCCGCTGCAATAGATCCACGGGCAAAGAGGCAAGACGGTCGCCGACCAGCACCGGCGGCGCTTTTTCGGCCTCAGGGCTCGCGGCTCGCCGCGCCAGCAGCGGGCTGAGTTCAGCCAGGCCTCGACCTAAAGACGGTTTTTTGCCTGACATTGCCATTTCCCGTGAATGCTTGGAGCCTGGGGGGCGATTATACGGGCGTGTCCGGCATAACGGGCGCGTCCGGCGGCACGGGCTCGTCCGGCGGGACGGGCGTATCCGATGGGGCGGGCGTATCCGGCGGGGCGGTTGCGTCCGGCATCTCGTCGCGGCGAATCATTTCGCCGGCCAATGCCAGATAGGCAAGCGCGCCCCGCGATTCCTTGTCGTGAAACAAGGCAGGCCTGCCGAAACTCGGCGCTTCCGCGAGCCGGACATTGCGCGGAATCACCGTGCGAAACACCTTGTCGCCGAAGTGTTCGGTGAGCTGTGCAGAAACCTCGTTGGCCAAATTGTTGCGCGGGTCGAACATGGTGCGCAGCAATCCTTCGATTTCCAGAACCGGATTGATGCTCTCCTTGATTTGCTCGACGGTTTGCATCAACGCGGTCAGGCCTTCGAGCGCGTAGTACTCGCACTGCATGGGAACCATCACGGAATCTGCCGCCACGAGTGCGTTCAAGGTCAGCATATTCAGCGACGGTGGACAGTCGACGAGAATCACGTCGAAATCCTCGCGCACCGGCGCAATGGCATTGCGCAATTTGAACTCGCGCCCAACCGTCATGGTGAGCAAGCGAACCTCGGCGGCAGTCAGATCCTGATTCGCCGGCATCAGCATGAAACCGCCATATTCGACCGGCACCAATGCCTCAACGGCACTGCAGTCTCCCAACAGGACATCGCAGCTGGTACGGGATTGCGCATGCTTGTCGATGCCGCATCCCATGGTGGCATTGCCCTGAGGGTCCAAGTCGATGAGCATTACGCGGCGCTTGGTCGCGGTCAACGACGCAGCCAGATTCACGGCGGTCGTGGTTTTGCCCACGCCGCCTTTTTGGTTGGCCACCGCAATGACCCGTTTCAAGTCTTGGCCCATGTCATGATTTGCTCGATTTAGGGCTTCGCACCAGCTCCACCAGATGCCGCTCGTCGGCCAGGCCCGGCACACGCAAGCGATGCACCGCTAATGCGCGGAACGATCTCGGCAGCGCGGAAATCTCATCATCCGGCCGTTTCCCCTTCATCGCCAGCAACCGCCCGCCCGGAGCACATAAGTGGCCGGCATAAGCGACGAAGTCCGCCAGCGATGACAGGGCTCGAGCCACCACTGTATCGAAAAGCTCGAACGGTCTATAGGTTTCCGCACGAGAATTAACCACCAGCACATTGCTCAAACCCAGACGCTGGCTGGTTTGCTCGACGAATCGCGCCTTTTTCCCGGTAGCTTCGATCAGCGTCAACCGGCGCTGCGGATTGACGATCGCCAGCACCAGGCCCGGAAAGCCCGCACCGGTGCCGACATCGGCCACGCGCTCGCCACGCAGGTAGGGCTGCAAACTGAGGCTGTCGAGCACATGTTTTCGAAGCATGCCGGGGCGATCTCGAATCGCGGTCAAATTAAATTGTGCATTGCCCTGCTCCAGTTCATCCACCAGCCGCAGCAGCGATTCGGCGCGGGCGCCAAGATCGATCCCGAGTTCTGTCGCGCCCGAGGCGAGTACGTCGCGTTCCGCGTCTCGCATGCTAGGACGCGGGATCAGCCGCGTCGAGTTGGATGGTCAGCTGGGTATCCTCTTCATTCGGTTCTCGTTCGATGTGCGCGGCGTAAGCAATGCCGCCATCCGCGCCTCCGCAGGCTGCCGAGCCTTCCGAACGCTCAGGGCCTGCGGAAGCTGCGCTGATCGGCGCGTGAGCATTCTTCCTCCACAGGGCGCAGGCGTCCGCGACAATTTGAGCAGACTGGTTCTGGGGCAGCCGCACCGTGGCTTCAATACGCGACAGCTTGCCGTGATTGAAGCACAGCAGGTACGAGGACGGCGAACGCGTCAGGAAGCGCGGGCCCGTCCCGCTGACGGCGTAGCACTCCGGGTCGTCGACCGGCGATGCGCTGTGCGCCTCGTCGCGAAACACCAACACCTCGTGCACTGCCAGCGGGATATCTTTGAGGGCGCTGCCGAAAGGCGCGATGAGAAGCACATGCCAATCATAGGAGGCATCGAGCGGGGGTGGTTGGGGCGGCGGCGGTGCGATCTGCGGCTTGGAAGCGGCACAAGCGGCCAGCATAATTGCCGTGACGGCCGGCACGGCCCACCGAACATGCAGCAAAGCGTAGCTCATTCAGGTCCCCGCCAATCGATTGACCAGCGTTTCAAGTTCAGCCGCGGCGTCGGCATCCGCCGGCCGTTCGCGCTCGAGCACCCGGCGCAGGGCCTGCACGCACAAATTCTTCATCTTCGAGCAAGCCTTCGCATAGTGAACGCGCCAGTCGGAAATCAGCTCGCGTTCAAGGAATTCGTAGTCCCGGTCATTGACAATGGCGTCGAGCACCATCGCGCAAACGGCCAACTGTTGTACACGAGGCCAGGACAGTGTGGGCGCGGACGAGCCCTCGGCAAAGCAGCGATGCAAATAAGCGGCCGGGTCCGCGCTCGCGATGTCGTCCAGTAGGTCGCGGACGTCGTAAGATTCAATCAAATGCTCGAAGCCCGCCATCGATCTCATTATCCTCGCAACCGCGTGTGAGAACATAGGAATATGAACCGAATTTATTTGTTGCTGCTTGCCGCGCCGCTGTTGGCCAACTCCCCGGTCCTCGCTGTCTCGCGTGTCGAGCGCGGCAACTTAACCTTCGACAACATTCCGCAGGTCCCCGCGGACCTCGCCGAAAAACTCGATGGCTACCTCAATGCGCGCCAAGCAACGCCGCTCGGCTGGTCGCCCAAGGGTCAATTGCTGATCGCGACCCGCTTCGGCGATGTCGATCAGCTTCATCTGGTTGAGCAGGCGGGCGGCGCCCGGCGTCAACTGACTTTCCTGCACGAGCCGGTCACTCAAGCGGCGTTTTCGCCTCACCCGTCGCGCAATGCCTACGTGTATCTCAAGGACGTGGGCGGCAATGAGAATGCCCAATTGTATTATCAGCGAGCGGGCGAACCGGCGGCGAAATTGCTGACCGACGGCAAGTCCCTGAACGGCGCTCCGCTGTGGTCGAACAGCGGCAACGAGGTGGCTTTCTTCAGCACCGCTCGGGACGGCCATACCTATGACATCGATATCGTGGATCCGGAATCAGGCAGCCTGCCGCGGCTCGCACTGACCGGCGACTCGAGCGGCGCCAGCTGGTCCGCACTCGATTGGTCACCCGACGATACCAAGCTGCTGGTGCTCAAAGAGGTCTCGACGGATGAAGGCTATCTGTACATCGTCGACCTCAATTCCGGACAGAGGCGCGAGGTCGACCCTTCTCCGGCGAAGGTTGGAATAGCGGGCGCCAAATTTACGCGCGACGGCCAGGGCGTGTACTTCATTTCGGATCGTGACGGGGAGTTCGCGCGGCTGCGCTACATCAATCTCTTCACCAATGAGAAAACCATGATTTCAGGGCACATCCCCTGGGACATCGAGGAATTGGCGATTTCACGCGACGGGCATTACCTGGCCTACGTCAGCAACGAAGCCGGCGCCGCCAAGCTCAATCTGCTGGATTTGCGCACCCACCAGGACCTCACGCCGCCGAAGCTGCGCACGCCCGGGATCATCAGTTCCTTGAGCTTCGATCCTGACGGCAAGCGCCTCGCGTTCGGCTTCGCGGCGGCGAATCAGCCGCGGGACGCTTACGTTTTGAGCATCGCCGAGAATCGGCTGGAGCCCTGGACGGTCAGCGAAGCGGGTCCGGTCGACCTCAGCAAATTTGTCGTGCCGCGCCTTGCGCAATTTCCGACATTCGACCGCACGGATGGCAGCGCTCGACAGGTTCCGCTGTATGTCTACGAGCCGGCGACGTCAGGGCCGCATCCCGTGCTCATCTCACTGCACGGCGGACCTGAATCGCAGTTCCGTCCCGGCTTCGATCCCTGGATTCAATATGTGGTCAATGAGCTGGGCTTTGCGGTCATTGCGCCCAACGTGCGCGGCTCTTCGGGATACGGCAAGAGTTACCGGGCGCTCGACAACGGCATGCTGCGCGACGACGCCGTGAAAGATGTCGGCGCGATGCTGGTCTGGATCAGACAGCAGCGCGCCTTCGACGCCAAGCACGTGGTGGTTGCGGGCGGCTCGTATGGCGGTTATTTGACGTTGGCAACGCTGGTCAATTACAGCGACCGCTTGCGCGGCGGCGTGGATGTTGCCGGCATTGCCGACTTCGTGAGTTTCCTGACCAATACCGCGCCCTATCGGCAGAACCAGCGCCGCGCCGAATATGGCGATGAGCGCGATCTTGAGATGCGCGGCTTCTTGAGGCGCATTTCGCCCCTGACCAATGCGGACCGGATTACCGTCCCGCTGCTGGTGGTTCACGGCAAGAACGATCCGCGGGTGCCGCTCTCCGAGGCGGAACAGATCGTCAATAAATTACGCGCCAAAGGCCGCGAGGTTTGGTATTTGCTGGCCGCCGACGAAGGTCACGGGTATCGAAAGAAACAGAACCGCGACGCTTACTACGCAACCTTTGCGCAGTTCTTGACGATGTTGCGCCAGTAGCAGCCAGCTTTGAGTATTCGCCGCGGGCGCGAATGTATTATTTGCTGCCGGTGGTCGCGGTCGTCAGCGGCGATGGGTGGTCCGCGAAGTATTCGGCAGCGATCCTGATATCCTCGTCGCTGGTGAGCAGTTGCGCCATGCCGTCCATGACCACGTTCTTGCGCCGGCCGTTGCGATACGCAGTAAGGGCTTGTTCGAGGTAATCCGCGTGCTGTCCGGCCAGCACCGGCGGCTTGGGGTTCAGCGGCGCTTCGACGCCGAGACCGTTCTCGCCGTGACATGCGACGCAAGCCGCGACTTGTTTCGGCATCTTGGGCGAAGCACTAGCACCGGCAGCGCCGGGTTTCACCGCTTCCGGGCCTTGCAAATAGGCGGCGATGTCTTCGATATCCTGATCCGACAGCGAGGCCGCCTGCGCGTGCATGGTGGCATGGGGCCGCGTGCCCTCCCGATACTCCTGCAGCGCCGCGATCAGGTAGGCGCTGTTTTGGTGGCGCAGTTTTGGAACGCTGTAATCCGGATAGGCGTTCTTGTAATTGACGACCCCGTGGCATCCATAACAGGTGTAGAACTTCTTCTCGCCCGCGGCCGGATCACCGGCCGCCTGCGCGCCAAACGACACACTGAAAAAAAGCGCCGCGCCTGCGAGCCACACTGGGGCATTCAATCGAGAAAGCATCTAGTTCTCCGAGCCTTCGACGGCTCAATTCGGTGCGCTGATGTTAAAGAGTGGGCGGGCAAATTGCCACTGATAGCGGCCACCCGTCAAAATTTGCCGCTGCGCGCTATAAAATGTTCGCCAAATCCTGCAGCAGGCCGGCATCGGTGGGCGCGGTTCCGGCCGGATATCTGCCGGTCACCCGGCCGTCGCGATCGATGAGAAATTTCTCAAAATTCCACTCGATGTCGCCGGGAAAGCCGTTTTCCGGCGCCGTCAGCCACGCGTACAGCGGATCGCGGCGCGGGCCGTTGACCTCAATTTTCGCCGACAGCGGGAAGGTCACGCCGAAATTGACGGAACAGAATGTTTGTATTTCCGACGGCGTGCCGGGTTCCTGCGCGCCGAACTGATTGCACGGAAAACCGATGACAGTGAAATTCTTGGATTCCAGTTCCAGGTAAAGATCCTGAAGGCCTGCATATTGCGGCGTGTAGCCGCAGCGGCTGGCGACGTTCACCGCCAACGCCGCCTTGCCCCGCAAGCCTTCCAAGACATTGGCGCTGCCGTCGAGTCCCGGCACGGTAAAATCGTAAAAAAAATTCTTCATCAAATGCCTTGTGGTTGCGGGTCGTTCACGCGGCGCGATCGCGCTTCTTCAGATGCACCAGCAGCAGCGAAACCGCCGCCGGCGTCAGTCCCGGGATTCGCGCAGCTTGCCCCAAGGTTTCAGGACGCACCTCGCCGAGCCGCTCGCGGGCCTCGTTCGACAATCCTCCGACCTGTGAGTAGTTCATATCGGCCGGCAGGCGCAATTCTTCGTAGCGATGCTGGCGCTCGATCTCATTGCTCTGGCGCTGCAAATAACCCGAATATTTCGCCTGCACTTCAACCTGCAGTTTCACCTGTTCGCGCATGCGTTCATCGTCATGCCATTCGGCCGCCGCCGCCGGCACGACGCCTTGCAAATCGTCGTAAGAAATCTCCGGCCGGCGCAACAGGTCGAACGCATGGGCCTCTCGCGTCAGCGGCGCGCCCAGTTTGGCGAGCAATGCCGCATCGACCTGCAAGGGGTGCACAACGGCACGCTCCAGCCGATCGATCTCATCGTCGACGACGGCGCGCTTGCGCTGAAAGAATTCCCAACGCGAATCATCAACCAACCCGAGTTCCCTTCCCTGGGCTGTCAGGCGCAGATCCGCATTGTCTTCGCGCAAGGACAAGCGGTATTCAGCACGGCTGGTGAACATCCGGTAGGGCTCGGTCGCGCCGCGCGTGATCAAGTCATCGACCAGAACGCCCAAGTAGGCGTCGCTGCGTTTCGGGCACCAGGACGCGCGCTCCTGAACTTGAAGAGCCGCGTTCAAGCCGGCGAGCAGTCCCTGCGCGGCGGCTTCCTCATAGCCGGTGGTGCCGTTGATCTGGCCGGCGAAGTACAGGCCGGACAGGAATTTGCTTTCCAGGCTGTACTTCAAATCGCGCGGATCAAAAAAATCGTACTCGATGGCGTAGCCCGGCCGCGTGATGTGCGCGTGCTCGAATCCTGCGATGGTGCGCACGAATTCGTACTGCACATCGAAGGGCAGGCTGGTCGAAATGCCATTGGGGTAGATCTCGCAGGTATCCAAACCTTCGGGTTCAACGAAGATCTGATGCGAATGCTTGCCGGCGAATCGCACGACTTTGTCCTCGACCGACGGGCAATAGCGCGGGCCCACGCCTTCAATCACACCGGTAAACAGCGGCGAGCGCGCGGTGGCGGCGCGAATGATGTCGTGCGTGCGTTCGTTGGTGGCCGTGATGTGGCAAGGGAGCTGGCGCGGGTGCGCAGCGCGCGTCCCGAGGTAGGAAAAAACCGGCCGCGGATCATCGCTGTGCTGCTCGCGCAGCGCGGAGAAATCGATGCTGCGCCCGTCGATGCGCGGCGGTGTGCCGGTCTTCAATCGTCCCACGCGCAAATTCAATTCGCGCAGGCGCGCTGCCAGTCTCAAGGAAGGGGGATCGCCTGCGCGGCCGCCCGCATGACTCTCGAGGCCGACATGAATCTTGCCGCCCAGGAACGTGCCGACGGTGAGCACCACTGCCCGCGCGCGAAACTCAATGCCGCTCATGGTTACGACGCCCACGACGCGCTCGCCTTGCAGCAGCAGATCGGCCGCTTCCTGTTGAAACAGCGTCAATTGGGGTTGGGACTCGAGAATTCGGCGAATCGCTCGCCGGTACAGCTGTCGATCCGCCTGCGCGCGGGTGGCTCTCACGGCCGGTCCCTTGCTGGCATTCAAGGTGCGGAACTGAATGCCGGCCTGATCGGTCGCGAGCGCCATCGCACCCCCGAGCGCATCGATCTCTTTGACCAAGTGGCCCTTGCCGATGCCGCCGATCGCGGGGTTGCAGCTCATTTGCCCCAAGGTCTCGATGCTGTGCGTGAGCAGCAGCGTGCTTTGGCCCATACGGGCAGCCGCAAGCGCCGCTTCGGTGCCGGCATGACCGCCGCCGATCACGATGACGTCGTATTCCATCGCAAAACGCATGATGCTGAATCTACTCGATTTTTAAACCGGGCGCGTACTCTAATCCTATGCTTGAAAAAGCACCAGGGAACCATTTACGCGTCTTTGCTAACTAAGGGATCATGGGCCCGGATAGTTCGAAGGGAAAAACCGGCCGCGACGGCGGGGGCGCGGGCATCACAGCGGTCGCCGTCATCGTCGCGCTCGTCGTCGGGATGATCGGCATTTTCGACGTCGCCGCCGGCGCCGCGCCGCAGATCGGCCAGCCCGCCCCGGACTTCACCACCATGGACAGCCGGGGCAACCCGGTTCAGCTGCAATCGTACCGGGGCAAGACCGTTGTTCTGGAATGGACCAACGCCGACTGCCCTTACACGCACAAGCACTACAGCAGCGGCAACATGCAAAGCGTGCAAGGCCTGGCGCAACAGAACGGCGTGGTGTGGCTGACGGTGATTTCTTCGGCTCCCGGCAAGCAAGGCTATGTGAATGGGCCCGCCGCGGATGCCCTGACGCAGTCGCGCAAAGCGGTCCCCGCCGCCGTGCTGCTGGACCCGCAAGGTGCGGTCGCGCGCCTGTATGCAGCGAAGACGACGCCGCATTTATTCGTCATCGACAAAAATGGGACGCTGCAGTACATGGGAGGCATGGACAGCCTCGCGACCGTGGATGAAGCGGATATTGCGCGCGCCGAGCCTTATTTGAAGGAAGCGATGCTGGCAGTGGTGCAAGGCAAATCCGTGGCGCACGCCGTGACCAAACCCTACGGCTGTTCGATCAAGTACTAGCACACGGCATCAGTGAGCGCGGCTGAACAGGTATAGTCCGCCGCATGATTCGTCCCGCCATTCCGGCTGAACGCCAAGCCCTCGAGGCGCTGCAGCTGCGCGCATCGATGGGCAATGAGGGAGACCGCGAGGCATTGCTCCGGCATCCTGATGCCATCGATCTACCGGTGGAGCAGATCATCACCGGCGGCGTGTTCGTCCTCGAGCAAGACGGCGCCGTCGTTGGATTTTCTTCGATCCTGCCGCGCGAAGACGGCGACACGGAACTCGACGCACTGTTTGTCGAACCGGGTATTCAGCGCCGCGGGGTCGGAAAAAGATTGGTCGAACATTGCGCCGAGATTGCGCGTTCGAAGGGTTCGACCACGTTGCATGTGATCGGCAATCGCCATGCGGAACCGTTTTATCTCGCCTGTGGATTCAGCATCATCGGCAGCTTCGACACTCGATTTGGGCCGGGGCTGCTGATGCGCCTGCCGCTGTAGGGCGCGCTCATTCCACGGCGACAGGAATGCCCGCAAATTTCCCCGCCCATTTTTTCGGTCCGGTTTCGTGCACCGCCTCGCCATCCGCGCTCACCGCCACCGTGACCGGCATGTCCTTGACGTCGAACTCGTACACCGCTTCCATGCCGAGTTCCGGAAAGGCAATGATGCGGCTGGCGCGAATGGCATTCGACACGAGAAAGGCCGCTCCGCCGACCGCAATCAAATAGGCGGAACGGTGCTTCGCAATGGAGGCGACCGTTTCAGGTCCGCGCTCGGCTTTTCCCACCATCGCCAGCAATCCTGACTTGCCGAGCATCGTGTCCGTAAATCGATCCATGCGATTGGCGGTGGTTGGACCCGCCGGCCCCACGACTTCGCTGCCCACGGGATCCACAGGACCTACGTAGTAGATCACGCGGCCGGTGAAATCCAAGCCGTCGGGCAGCGGTTTGCCGGCCTCGAGCAATGCGCAGATGCGCTTGTGTGCGGCGTCGCGGCCCGTCAGCAGCTTGCCGGAGAGCAGCAGTCGTTCGCCCGGCTTCCACGTCGCGATCTCTTGTTGCGTCAGGCCATCGAGCGACACCCGGCGCGCGCCGGCATCCGCGGTCCACTGAACCTTGGGCCACAAATCCAGATCCGGCGGCGTCAGGACCGCGGGTCCTGAGCCGTCCAGCGTGAAGTGGATGTGGCGGGTGGCGGCGCAATTGGGAATCACGGCCACGGGCAACGATGCTGCGTGCGTTGGATAATCCAACACCTTGACGTCGAGCACCGTGGTCAGTCCGCCCAGGCCTTGCGCACCGATGCCGAGAGCATTGACCCGCTGGTAGATTTCCAGGCGCAGCTCTTCGAGTGCGCTCTTCGGTCCGCGCGCGATCAAATCGCCGATGTCGATGGGATCCATGAGGGCTTTCTTGGCGAGCAGCATGGCCTTCTCGGCGCTGCCGCCGATGCCCACCCCCAGCATTCCCGGCGGACACCAGCCCGCGCCCATCTCGGGCACCATTTCCAGCACCCAGTCGGCGACGGAATCCGCGGGGTTCAACATGGCAAACAGGGATTTGTTTTCCGAGCCGCCGCCTTTCGCGGCAACCGTGATGTCGAGCCTGTCTCCCGGCACCAATTCGGTGTGGATCACCGCCGGGGTGTTGTCGCGCGTGTTGGCGCGTTTGAATGCAGGATCGGAAACGATGGAGGCGCGCAGCTTGTTGTCGGGGCTCAAATAAGCCCGGCGCACGCCTTCGTTGATCATGGATTCAAGATCGAGCCTCGCGTCCCAGGAGACGCCCATGCCCACTTTGACGAACACCACGACGATGCCGGTGTCCTGACAAATCGGCCGGTGACCCTCCGCGCACATGCGCGAATTGGTGAGAATCTGCGCGATCGCATCGCGCGCCGATGGGCTCTGTTCGATGGCGTACGCACGTCCCATGGCGCGGATGAAATCCGGCGTGTGGTAGTAAGAGATGTACTGCAAGGCGTCGGCAACGCTTGCAATCACATCGGCTTCGCGAATCACGGCCATGGCACACCCGGGCTCCAAACGATTAGTCGAACTGTGCCGCAAATCTACCAAGATGTAGCCAGGCGTGGGTAGCGAATCCCATACAATCGCCATAAATCGGAGGTGGCATGCGGCAGGGGTGGGTGACGCTCGTGTGGGTAGGCTTGTGCGTGTCCGCGGGGTGGGCTCGACTCGCCCAAGCTGAGGGTGCGGCGACGCTGCCTCTGACTGAATGCCGCCTCGAGCATCCGTTGCATCTGACCTCCATTCCGGCACGCTGCGGCACATTGCGCGTGCCGGAAGACCGTGAGCACTCGAAGGGAGCATCGATCGAACTGAAAGTGGCCGTGGTGCCGGCGCTCAATCGGCGCAGCACGGCAGCGCCGATGTTCTTGTTGGCGGGTGGTCCTGGGCAAAGCGCGATGCAGGTGTACACGGCCTTGAGCAGCGCGTTCGCGCGAATCAACCGCAATCACGCCATCGTGCTCTTGGACCAGCGCGGCACCGGGACCTCCAGTCCCCAGACCTGCGAATATCCCGAGGAGTGGCAGCAGCCGGTGGATCCGATGCCGGCGCTGCGCAAGGCAACCTCGGAGTGTCTCGCCAAGTTGGGGCAGCGAGTGCGCTTCTACACCACCAGCATCGCGGTTCGAGATCTTGACGAGATGCGCGCCGCCTTGGGCTACGAGCAGATCGACTTGTACGGCGCCTCGTACGGCACGCGGGTCGCGGAACTCTATATGCGCCGCTATCCGGCACGCGTGCACGCGGTCATTTTGGACGGTGTGACGTATCCGGAACAGATCATCGGTGTGGAGACGCCGCAGGATGGCGAGAACGCCTTGAATCTCATCGTGGCGCGCTGCCGGCAGGCGCCCGACTGCGCCGCGACCTACCCCGACCTGCAGCGGGATTTGGAAACGTTGCTGCAGCAATTCGGTCCGCAAAAGGTCAAGGTGACCATCGACGATCCGAACAGCGGGCTGCCGCTGGAGATCGAGTTCAACCGCAGAATCTTGGGCTCGGCGCTGCGGTTTTTATCGTACAGCGCCACGCAAGCCTCGCTGCTGCCCACCCTGATTCATGAAGCCGTGCATGGCAAGCTGCGGCCGCTGGCATCCCAGTCCATCATGAACGCGCGGCAGATCGGCGATCAGTTGGCGAACGGCATGCAGTACAGCGTGATTTGCAGTGAGGACGAACCGTTTTTCGCGGCCGCGAATATCGACCGCGCCGCCATGGCGAGGACCTACCAAGGCACGGAGCTGGTGGATGCCTTGCATGAGATTTGCAAACTATGGCCGCGCGGCCCGGCGGACGCGGATCTGCATGCTCCCCTGCGCAGCGACATCCCGGCGCTGTTGTTGTCCGGCGAGGCAGACCCCGTGACGCCGCCTGCCGATGCCGAACGCGCGGCGGTTGGGCTGACTCAGCATCGACACCTGGTATTGAAAGGCGAAGGCCACGGTCAACTGACCATCGGCTGCGTGCCGCGGCTGATGGCGGATTTTCTCGACGGCACGGCGCCCGACAAGCTCGACGCGGCCTGCCTGGAGCAGCACACCCCGGAACCATTTTTTCTGAGCATGACGGGCCCGGCGTCATGATCGAGGCGATGGCTTTATCCAAGCGCTTCGGCAGCATCGAGGCGGCCAAGGATGTGTCCTTTGTCGCACGCGACGGCGAGATCACCGGCCTGCTGGGCGCCAACGGGGCCGGAAAATCCACCTGTCTGCGCATGTTGTACGGCGTCCTGACGCCGGACGGCGGCAAGGCGTGCATCGACGGCATCGACATCCGCGGCGAGACCTCCAAGGCCCGCGCCCACTTAGGCGTGCTGCCGCATGCGGCCGGGCTGTACAACAATCTCACCGCGCGCGAGAACATTCACTATTTCGGCTCGCTGCATGGGATGACGGCACAACGTTTGAGATCGCGCACCGCGGAGCTATCGCTCGCCTTGGGGATGGAGGCTTTCATCGAGCGGCGCGCGAAAGGCTTCTCGCAGGGTCAGCGCATCAAGGTGGCCCTGGCCCGGGCCTTGGTTCATGACCCCGGCAACGTCGTGCTCGACGAGCCCACGAACGGTCTCGATGTCATGGCGATACGCAATTTGCGGGAAATGCTGTTGGCATTGAAAGACCAAGGCCGGTGCGTGCTGTTCTCCTCGCACGTCATGCAGGAAGTGGCGGCGCTGTGCGATCGAGTGGTCATCATCGGCCGGGGCCGGGTGTTGGCGGACGCGACGGTGCGGGAAATTCGCGAGCGCAGCGGCGCTGCGACCCTGGAGGAAGCGTTTTTGCAGGTGCTCGGGGACACGGAAGGGGTGAGCTGAATGCGCACCCTGTTCATCGTGTTCGCCAAAGAGTTTCTGGAAAACCTGCGCGACCGGCGCACGCTGCTGTCGGCGTTGCTGTTCGGCCCTTTATTTGGACCGATTCTTTTTGGCCTGATGGTCTCGCGCATGCTGGAGCAAAGCGTGGTCGAGTCGGACGTGCCCTTGAGGCTCACGATTTCGGGCAGCCAACACGCGCCGGGGCTCACGCAGTACCTCAAGGCGCGCGGCGTCAAGCTCACTTTGAGCGAACTGTCGGAGAATGAGGCGCGCGCCGCCGTCCGCGGCGGCGGCTCCCAAGTCGTGCTGCTGGTGCCCGAGGCGTATTCACGGCTGTTTGCCGCGGCGCAACCGGCGCCCATTTTGCTGTTCGCCGACAGCGCCGATTCGCAAACGCGCAAAATTGCGGATCGGGCGCGGGGGATCCTGGGGGCTTACGGCAGCACCATTGCGCAATTGCGGCTGCAGATGCGCGGCGTGAGCCCGCTGTTGTCGCTGCCCGTTGCCGTCAATGAGGTCGATGTTGCGACTCCCACGGGCCGGGCCGTGGTGGTGTTGGGTTTCATGACGTACTTCGTGCTGTTTGCGCTGTTGATGGGCGGCCTGTACCTGGCCATTGATTCCACCGCGGGTGAGCGCGAACGCGGCTCGCTCGAGGCGTTGCTGAGTTTGCCGGTGGCGCGGGCGGCACTGGTGGGCGGCAAAATTCTGGCGACCTGCGCCTACATGTGCATTTCGCTCGGGCTCAGTTTGACCGCGTTCGTTTGCGTGTTTCGCTTCGTGCCGCTCGAGCGCATCGGCATGAGCGCCAATATAGGTCTGCACACAGCGTTGATTTTCTTTGCCATTTGTTTGCCCTTCGTGCCGCTGGGCGCCACGCTCATGACCTTGGTTGCCTCGTTCACGCGCACCTACCGCGAAGCACAAACTTACCTGACCAGCGTGTTGCTGGTTCCCACGCTGCCGATTGCGTTTGCCAGCATTTACTCGTTGAAAACAAAGAGTTCGCTGATGTTCATTCCCTCGTTGAGTCAACATTTGCTGATGACCAGCGTACTCAAGGACGAACCGATTTTATTGCGCGATGTGCTGGTATCCGCCGCAGCGTCGCTCGGAGTTGCGCTGCTGCTGTTTGTTCTGACTGCACGTCACTGGCGGCGGGAAACCATGCTCGGATAAAAACAATTGTATGAGCGTTTAATAACGTGGGTTAGGACGGACAAAATTAAGGGGAATCCTGTATAGGCGTTGAAGTGCACCGTATGTATACTGTATGTGTTACGTAATTTGTCTCCGGGGGTACTGCATGGAAGACTCATCATCCTCGCGGATGGGCATTGTGGTTTTTTTCGCCATAGTGACGGTTTCCGCGGGCACAATGCTGTGGCTTTTTTGGCGCTTTCCTCTCATGACAGCCATCGGCACCCTGGGCGTGCTGGCGGTTCTGGGTGTGCTCGCACGTCTGGCTCGATCGATCGATGTGGATCTGACTGACGGGGATCGTACCGAACAGCGGATCTGAGCTGCCGGCAAGCGCAAGGCCTTACTTGCCGATGCAAAAGCTGCTGAAAATTTCCCCGAGCAAATCATCGCTGCTGAACTCACCGGTGATTTCGCCCAACGCAAGCTGCGCGCGCCGCAATTCTTCGGCGAAGAGCTCGAAGGCGCGCGTCTCCGTCAAAATCTGAGCGGCTTGTTCCACGCAAACTTTGGCGCGCCGCAATGCGTCGAGATGCCGGCGCCGCGCCGACAGCGCGCCGGATTCACCGCTCACGTAGCCGGCACGGGTCTTCAAGTGCTCGCGCAATAGCGCAACTCCCTCGCCGGTCTTGGCGCTCAAGAAAACTTGCGGAGGATCGAGCGATTCATCGACTCGCGGCGTGGCGCCGCTCAAGTCGATTTTGTTGAAGACCAAGGTGACCGGAACGCCCGCCGGCAGTTCTTGGAGCTCCGCGCGCCAGTCCAGGGGCGGGGCGGCCGCATCCAAGATGTAGAGCACGCGATCGGCGCGGTCGAGTTCGTTCAAGGCGCGGCGCACGCCTTCGGCCTCGACCACATCGACGGTGGCGCGCAGTCCCGCCGTGTCGATCAAGTTCAAGGGCAGGCCGTCGAGATGCACGTGCTGGCGCAGCACGTCGCGTGTGGTTCCGGGCTGATCGGTCACAATGGCAATCTCATCGCCCACCAGGTTGTTGAGCAGGCTGGATTTTCCGGCATTGGGTTTGCCTGCGATGACGACGTTCAGTCCTTCGCGCAGCAGCGCCCCTTGGCGCGCCGCGGCCGTGATGGATTCGAAGCCGGTCAAGATATTCGCCATACGGCCGCCGAGGACGCTGCCCGGCAGAAACTCGAGCTCTTCATCGGGGAAATCGATGGCCGCCTCGACCAGCGTGCGCAACTCGGTGATCTGCACCTGCAGCGCGTTGATGCGTGCCGAAAACTCCCCTTGCATGGAGCGCACCGCCGCGCGTGCAGCCGCCGTGGTGCCGGCATCGATCAGGTCGGCGATGGCTTCCGCCTGCGCGATGTCGATTTTGCCGTTCAAAAAAGCGCGTTCACTGAACTCGCCCGGCCTTGCCATGCGGCAGCCCATGTCGAGCAGCCGCTGCAGCAGCAAATCCACGATGAGCGCACCGCCATGGCCTTGAAGCTCCAAGACGTGCTCGCCGGTATAGGAGGCGGGGGCGGGAAAGTACAAGGCCAGTCCCCGGTCCAAGGATTCGCCGCTGTTGCTGCGAAAGTTCGCGACTCGAGCCAGCCGGGGCATCGGCAGGAACCCCAGAATTTCTTGGGCGATGTGCGGCACGTCGGGCCCGGATACGCGTATCACCCCGACCGCGCCGCGCCCGGGAGCGCTGGCGATGGCGGCGATGGTATCGGGAGACGACACGGATTTAACTGCGCTGCTTGGCAGCCTCCGCTTCGACCACTTGATTCACGCGCCACTGCTGCGCGATCGACAGCACCGTGTTCGTCAGCCAGTAGAGCACCAGTCCTGAGGGGAACCACGCCATCATGCCGGTCATGATCAGCGGCATGAACTGCATGATCTTGGCCTGCATGGGATCCGGGGGCGCGGGATTCAATTTGAATTGCGCGAACATGGCGCCGCCCATGAGCAGCGGCAACACGAAGTACGGGTCCTTCGAGGACAGATC
>Ga0193716_1000770_pt1 | contig 19092 bp, 16 predicted proteins | sample U2c1metaG_FD_145901 | JGI IMG/M metagenome (GOLD analysis project Ga0193716, IMG submission 145901) | Soil microbial communities from a riparian zone of the East river system, Colorado, United States - U2c1 | ecosystem: Environmental > Terrestrial > Soil > Riparian zone | place: USA: East River...
TGCTCGAACGCTACCGCGGCGGGGCGCGCAGCCTGATGCTGCGCGGACAGGAACCTCCGTTCGCCGTGCGTGCGCACGAGGACCGACAGGCAAAGCAACGGATCGCGGCGGCGGCCGTCGACATGATCGCGGACGGTGAGGCCGTCGTCCTGGACAGCGGCACGACCTGCCTCGAGGTCGCCCACCTGCTGGGCGCACGTCGGCTGACGGTCATGCCGATGTCGTTGCACGCCGTCAACGCCCTGACCGGCGCCCCTCAGGTGCAACTGCTGTTGCCCGGCGGCGAACCACGTCCCGGCGAGCTCGCCCTCACCGGCCCTCTCGCGGAGGCGTCACTGGCGGCGCTGCGTTTCGACACCGCGATCATCGGCTGCTGCGGGCTGACCGCCACCGCCGGGCTGACCGCCTACGATCTCGCCGACGCGGCGATCAAACGCGCGATGATCGCATCCGCTCACCGGGTCATCGCGGTCGCTGAGCCGGCGAAGTTCACCCGCACCGCTCTCGCCCACGTCGCGCCGGTCTCCGCGCTGAGCATGGTGATCACCACAGACGAGGCGTCCGAGGACGACACGAACAGTCTCACCTCCGCCGGCACGATCGTGCGCAGGGTATGAACACCTCCGCGGACGCCATCCTGTTCGATCTGTTCGGCGTCATCGCGCGCAACCAGTCCCCGCCGGCCCGGGAAGCGCTGAGCACGCTCGCCGGCGTCGCGGCGCCGCCGTTCTGGGACGCCTACTGGAAGCACCGCGCCGCCTACGACCGCGCCGAGGTCACCGCCACCGACTACTGGCATCAGATCGCCGCGACCGTGGGCACGAGTTTCGATGCGCGCCGCATCAGCGCGCTCGTCGAAGCGGACCTCGCGAGCTGGATCACCGTCGACGACGACATGATCACCCTGGTCAGGCAGACCGCGGCGTCGGGAAGGCGCGTCGCGCTGCTGTCGAACATCCCCGAGGACCTGGCCGTGCGCTACGAGCACCACCACGGCCGTTGGTTGAGCCAGTTCGAGGTCGTCGCCTTCTCCTGCCGCACCGGCCTCAGCAAACCCGACCCCGCCGCCTACCAGTGGTGCTGCCGGGCGCTGGGCCTCGCACCCGAGAACATTCTGTTCATCGACGACCGCGCCGAGAACGTCGCAGCCGCCGAGCGGCTGGGCATGCGCACCCACCGGTTCACCGGCCGAGACGGGGCGGCGCGAGCCATCGCCGGCACACCGGCCGGGCCGGAATCGCGACCCTGAGCAGCAGTTGGTCGTCGCCGAGCCAAGCGCCACCACACCCTGAGGAGGGTTTCACCAGATGGGCGAACGCGAACCAGGTGTTTCCCGTACCGCAGGAGATACCCGGCCGAGCGGCCGCACGTCCGCGCTGCGGCTGACGTTGAGCACGCCGCTCTACCGCAGCGCGACAATCGCCCTGTTCCTGTCCGGCCTCGGCATCTCGGCCGCTGCGCCGCAGATCGCCCGGTTCCTGGTCACCGATCTGAACAGTTCCCTGCCGACAGCGGGACTGTTCTATCTCACGAACCTGACGGCACCGGTCGCCGGGTATCTGGTGGGCGCGCGATCGGACCGCACCGGCGGGCGACTGGGACTGTTCCGGCTCTGCGCCGTCGCGGGTTTCCTCGGCTGGGTGGGCATCGCGTTCTCGACACAGCTGTGGATGCCGTTCGCGATCAGCGCCGCCGTCCTCGGCTTCGCCGGTGCCTCGACATCCCAGCTATTCGCCGCGATCCACGACGAGGCAAGCCTGCATCCCAACCAGGCCAACGACGGCGTCGTCGCCATCGTGCGGATGGCCCTGACCGCAGGCTGGGTCGTCGGCCCTGTCGCCGGGTCGTTCCTGGCCGCGGAGACCAGCCTACGCACGATGCTCATCGCGACTGGACTGTGCACACTCGCCCAGATCGTCCCGCTGGGATCACTGCGGACCTCACGTCCGGCCGAGCACGCGCATGCTGCCCACCATCGCCGGCCGCGGCTGACGGCGATGATGCCGCTGCTGGCCTTCACCGCTCTCTACGTCCTCGTCTACGCCGGAGAGCCCATCAAATACGCCTACCTGCCGATCTATATGAACGAGGAACTGCGACTGGCCCCCGCGCTCAGCGGCGCGATCATCGGCATCCAGCCACTGGTGGAAATCCTCCTCATGCCGCTCTGCGTGATCGTCGCCCGCCGGACCGGCATGATCCGGCTGATGATCGTCGCCGCGGGACTCGGTGTCGCCGCCAACATCTGCTTCGCCACCACCGGCACCGCGGCCGGACTCCTGCTCGGGCAGGTCCTCATGGGCGGCGTTTGGGCGATCTTCATGATACTCGGCATCATTGTCGCCCAACGCCTGCTTCCTACCGCCGTCGCGACCGCGTCGGCGATCTTCATGAGCTCGAACGCCCTGAGCTCAGCCCTCGGCGGGCTCGCCGGCGGCCTCGGCGTCGCCACCGCCGGCCTGCCGCTGGTCTTCCTGATACCCGCGGCCTTCGCACTCATCGCCATGGCGGGCCTGACCATCATGGACCGTTCCACCGGCCGCAGCCTCAAGCTATAGCCCCGTCCGGGACGTCGAGCTCGATGTGCTGAGCTGACTGCCGGCCGCCACCGACGCACCCGGCCAACCGACGCGGACCCCTCAGCTTGAGGCCCTCTACCGGAGCTTCGAGGCCGAACTGCTCGTTCCACTGTGGACCGAGATCGGCGATCTGATGCCCGCCCAGCCGATGTCCAAGGCACTGCCACACCTGTGGCGGTGGCGGAACCTGCTGCCCATGGCTGAGCAGGCCGGCCGCCTCGTTCCGGTGGGGCGCGGCGGCGAGCGCCGTGCCATCGCACTCGCCAACCCAGGCCTGGCGGGCCGCCCGTTCGCCGCACCGACGCTGTGGGCCGCGATCCAGTACCTCAACCCGGGTGAGGACGCGCCCGTCCACCGGCACACCCAGAACGCCTTCCGCTTCGTCGTCGAAGGCGAGGGCGTGTGGACGGTCGTCGACGGCGACCCGGTTGCCATGCGGCGCGGCGACTTTCTCCCACAAGCGGGCTGGCACTGGCACGGGCATCACAACCGCAGCGACGCTCCGATGGCCTGGCTCGACGGCCTGGACATCCCGTTCCAGTACTTCGCCGACTCGACGTTCTTCGAGTTCGGACCGGACGAAGTAGACACTCGTGAAGCGCCGGAGCAGTCCCGCTCCGAACGGCTGTGGGGCCACCCTGGTCTGCGTCCGCTGACGCATCTGGGGCCGGCACCGGCTACTCCGCTGCTGGCTTACCGGTGGGAACACACCGATCGCGCACTGCGCGAGCAGCTCGCACTGGAGGCCGAGGGCTACCCGGCAACCATTGAACCGGGCCACGCGGCTGTGCGCTACACCAATCCCACCACGGGTGGCGATGTGCTGCCCACAATCCGCACCGAGTTCCACCGGTCCGGCGTGCCGATCCGGCGACAGCGGCAGCGGCCATCGCCGGGTACACGGTCATGAACGACGTGTCCATGCGGGACTGGCAGTTCCGCACCACGGAGTGGCTGCAGGGCAAGAGTTGGGAAGCCACCAGCCCGCTCGGTCCATACCTGGTCACACCGTACGAGCTGGCACCGAACGCCACGATCAGGTGCACTGTGGACGGAGACGAGGTACAGCGGTCGACCATCGACGACCTGCTCTTCGGGCCGGCCGAACTGGTCGGTGATGCTGAACTCGAAGGCCCCAACCGCCTACCCGACTGGTCCGGCAAGCACCTCCTTGCCCATGTCGGCCACAACGCCCGTGCACTGGGCCGCCTCGCGCACTGGGCGGCGACAGGGGAACCAACCCCCATGTACCCAAGCCCGCGAGCAAGGACGGCGGACATCGAATCCGGCGCCCGTTGGCCACTGCCGCGACTGCGTACCTTCGTTGACGAACAACAAGAACAACTGGCCAAGGCGCTCGAACATCTCACCGATGCCGTGTGGCACAACGATGTGATCACCGCTCAAGGGCGTACTGTTTCCGCGATCGCCATCCCGTGGTTACGCAGCCGCGAGCTGTGGATCCATGCCTGCGACCTGCCATCAGGCGGCGCCTTCACCGCGTTCCCCCACGACTTCGTCGATGCGCTGATCGACGACGCACTGACTCGCCGCGCCGCACAGGGGGTTGAGCAGATTCAGGTCGACGGACCAGCCACCGACCTCGCCCGTTGGCTGACAGGACGCGGCGCCTCCCGACGGCTGCACACGTCCACAGGCATGCCGTTGCCCGCGCTTCCACCGTGGCTGTGACTCCGCGGCCCCCGAGACTAATGAACCGTCCATTGTGGACAGCTACTAACCTTCCGACCTCAACTTTCTCGCGGGCAGGCAATTTTCACCTTCGAGACCGTAACGGGAATTCTTGATCGGTCGATACTTTGGGCGGAAGAACGAACTGGGGTAGTTGGAGTCCGCGGACCAGGTCCGGCATGGAGGCGGGAAGGTGCGTGGACTGCGAAAGCAACCGGGGGACGGTTGCTCGACAGGGGGAGTTAGCCGCATGGATGTGTCCGGTAGAAATCGTATTGCCCGGGGCGCTCGGCGCCTGGGCGTCATTGCGCTGGCCGCGGCCGTCGCGCCCGTCCTGGCCGCCACCGGGGCCGCCGCAGGTCCGGCCTGGGCGGACACCAAGCCGACCCTGGTCGCCGGCTCCGATCTGAGCACCAGCGGCTCGCTGGCGCCGGTGCGGCTGCCGGGTGACAAGGCCGCCCGCACCTACTCGCCCGAGCAGGTGAAGACGTTCGAGCGCACCGGCGGTGACCCCGCGGTGCTGGCGTACTGGACACCGGAGCGGATGAAGGCGGCCAAGCCGCTGGACGTGCCCGGGGACGCCGTGTGGGTCGAGAAGACCGCGCGGGCCGTTGCCAGCAAGACGCCCACGGTCGCGGCTCAGCCCGTGGCCGCCACGATCACGACGAGGGTGACCAACTATCCGGCGCCGGTGACGAACTTCTCGATCACCAACGGCAAGTTGTTCATCGGCGGCTACGAGAGCGGCTCGTGGTGCTCGGCGTCGGCGATCAACACCCCGTCCACCCGGGTGCTGATCACCGCCGGCCACTGTGTCCATAGTGGACAGGGCGGCAACTGGCTGAGCAACCTGGTCTTCGTGCCGCGGTACAACGCCTTCAACGCCGACCACGACCCGGTGGGCCGGTTCCAGGCGTACCGGCTGCGGTCGTTCAACGAGTGGATGAACAACAGCAACCGCAACCGGGACGTCGGCTGGGTGACCACGTTCTCCGGTGGTGACTGGGGCGCGACGGTCGTCAACACCGTCGGCGGGCACGGTCTGGCCTACAACGGCGGCACCGAGTTCGACGTGTCGATTTTCGGTTACCCGAGCAACTTCGACGGCGGGAACAAGATGTGGGCCTGTTGGGGCGTCGCCACCGACAGCAGCATCTGGGACGACCGTTCGCAGATCGGTTGCAACTTCGGCGGCGGCTCCTCGGGTGGTCCGTGGATCTGGAACTACAACAACGCCAACGGGCTCGGCTGGGTCCGCTCCGTGATGTCCACTGTGGATGGCAGCGGGGTCAACCGGGGGCCGTACTTCGATACGGCGGTCCTCGATGGCACGAATGCCGCCAACGGCGACTGGTAAACTGAGTCGATGTCGATGCTGATGCGACGATCGCCTCGATTGGCAGCTTTGCTGCTGGTCGGGGTGGTCTTCGCACTGAGCGCCTGCGGCTCGGCGACCGAGTCCGGCAGCGACGACGACACCACCGCCACCCAGGCGCCGAACGCTTCGTCGAGCCCCGGGGCGTTGCCGGTCCGGGACGATCTGGTCAACCCACAGGTCGTGCCGTGGCGCACCTGGCGCGCCGCCGACGACCGGACGCTTGAGGTTACGGTGACCGCCGGGCCTACCGACTGCTACGGCGCCGAGCCGGAGGTGGTGGAGAGCGAGGCGGCGGTGCGCATCCGGGTCCGGGTGGGCCTGTTGCCTCAGGCGGCCGGGAAGGAGTGCCCGGCGATCGCCCTGGAATCGGTTGTCCCGGTACGGCTGGCAGCCCCGCTGGGAACCCGCATGGTCGAGCACCTGACCTGATACCCGGTCCGGCGGTCCGCGCGTCGCGCCGCCGAGTTCGAGTCGTGACCGCTGGGAGACCGCTGCCGACGCCAGGCGGATGGGCAGCGGTCGCCGCGTCGGGAAATGGACACCCTGCGTCGTTCTGTGGACCCCCTTGTGGTTTCGCGGGTTCTAGCGTTGTCGGTGTACTTCTCCGGGTTTCACGATGGGGTGCGACGAGCGACGCGAAAGGCGTGCCGACCATGAACACGACGATCCTGGGGACGGGTTCGTACCTGCCAAAAGAAGTGCTCACCAGCGAGGAGCTCGGCGCGCGGTTGGGCGTCGCCGACGGCTGGATCTTCGACAAGACGCTCATCAGGGAGCGGCGGGTCGCGGCGCCGCACGAGGCGTCGTCCGATCTCGCCACTGAGGCGGCGCAACGGGCGCTCGACGACGCCGGCATCGACGCGGCCGACGTCGACCTGATCGTGCTCGCCACGTCCACCCCCGACCAGCCGCTGCCGGCCACCGCCTGTCTCGTGCAGCGCAACCTCGGCGCCGCGGGCGCGGCCGCGTTCGACGTCGCCGCCGTGTGCACCGGGTTCGTGTACGCGCTGTCGGTCGCCAACGCGATGCTCGCCGCCACCCCGCAGTACCGGGTGGTGCTCGTCATCGGCGTCGACACGTACTCCCGCATCCTCGACTACCGGGACCGGCGCACCGCGTGCCTGTTCGGCGACGGTGCTGGCGCCGTCGTGCTCGGGCGCACCGACGGGCCGCGCGGCATCCTCGGCGGGGTGCTCGGCGCCGACGGGTCACTGGCCGACCTCGTCGAGATTCCCGGTGGGGGCAGCAGAAAGCCCGCCAGCGCCGACACCGTCGAGCAGGGCGACCACTTCTTCAAGATGCGTGGCCGCGAAGTCCGCACCGCCGCCGGCACCGCCATCACCGGCCTGATCGCCGACATCCTCGGCGCCGCCGGGATCACGATGGACGACGTCAACCTCGTTGTCCCGCACCAGGCCAACGGCGTGATGATGCGGGAGTGGTCGACCAAGCTCGGCCTCGCCCCCGAGATGATGCACATGACCGTCGGTACCACCGGCAACACCGGCGCCGCGTCCGTCCCCATCGGACTGGACGACGCCGCCCGCACCGGCCGACTGTCAACGGGGGACATCGTGTTGACGGTCGCGTTCGGTGGCGGGTTCACCTGGGGCGGGCTCGTGCTGCGCTGGGGTGGCCGGTGAACGCCGGGATGTCCGGCCGGACCGTCGTCATCACCGGCGCGAGCCGCGGCATCGGGCAGGCGCTCGCCGAGTCGTTCGCCAAGGAGGGCGCGCGGCTCGGGTTGCTGGCCCGCGACGGCGCCGCACTCGCCGACCTCGCCGCCGCCCTGCCCACGGAGACCGTCGCGGTGTGTTGCGACGTCTCGGAACCGGACTCGGTCACCGCCGCGTTCGCGCGGGTCGCGGACCGGTTCGGCGGCGTCGACTCGGTGGTGGCGAACGCGGGCATCACGCTCGGCAACAAGCGTGCGCAGAACCTGCCCGTGGACACGTGGCGGCGCGTCATCGACGTGAACCTCACCGGCTCCTACCTCACCGCCCGCGCCGCACATCCCCACCTCGCCCGGTCCCGCGCCGGGCGCATGGTGCTGGTGTCGTCGGTGATGGCCCGCGCGCCCCGCCACGGCGTCAGCGCCTACGCGGTGTCGAAGGCCGGGGTCGAGGGGCTGACCCGCGCGCTGGCCGTCGACTGGGCCACCGACGCGATCGCCGTCAACGCCGTCGCGCCCGGCTTCTTCAACGCCGGCATGGGCGCGGTCGTCGAGCAGAACGAGCGCTATCGCGAGCAGGTCCTGGTGCGCACCCCCGCCGCCCGGCTCGGCGACGTGTCGGAACTCGCGAGCGCCGTGCTGTTCCTCGCCGGCGAGGAGTCCGGCTACATCACCGGCCACACCCTCGCCGTCGACGGCGGCTACGGGCTCGACTGACCACAGAGGACGACCGTGACACGCTATCTCGACCGGTACGAGGTGGCCCACCTCGACGCGCCGACCGCTTTCGTCGTCGACTGCGTCGGCGACCTGGACGACTCGGCGCTGGCCGCCGCGTTCGCCCTGCTGTGCGGCCAGCATCCCGCGCTGGCCGGCCGGATCCGGCACGACGGGTACGGCCACGTGCTCGACACCCGGGACGGGCACCGCGCGACCTTCCGTCCACAGTGGACGGAGTGCGACGGCTACCCGCGGGACGTCGCCGAGGACTGGGACGTCCGCAGGTCACTGTCCACTTTGGCCGTCACGCGGATGAGCGGCCGGGTCCGCGTCGCGTTGTACCTGGACCACTGCGTCGGCGACGGCAAGTACCTGTACGCGCTCTGCGAGTCGCTGTGGCGGTACTACGGGGACATCGTGACCGGCGCGAAGCTCTCCGTGCCGCCACGGCGGGTGCCGCCCGCGCCGCTGGCGGTGCTCGCCGAACGCACGGGCACCAGCGTCGAGGACCCGACCAGGACCGCGCCCGGCCACACGCCGAGGTCGACGCTGCGGTACCGGCGCGTCCAGCTCACCGAGGCGGAGACCACCGCACTCGTCACGCATGCCCGCGCCCACCGCGTGTCCGTGTACGGCCTGCTCGCCGCCTCGGTCGTCGCCGCCCAGCGGGCCAGAACGGTCTGGGCCGTGATCGACCTGCGCGACCGGGTCGACCCGCCCGTCGGCCCGACGGACACGACGAACTTCGCCAGCGCCGCCATCGTGCGGGTCGCGGGCGGCGATCTCATCGCCGTCGCCCGCGAGGTCCGCACGCGGGTACTCGCCGCCATCGCCGACGGCGACCCGCACCGCAACGTGCACGACAACACCGTCGGCCGTGACATGGCCCGCGCCCGGCCGAGCCTCGCGGCGGCGATAGTCAGCAACCTCGGCGTCGTCCCCGACCTGGCCACCCCGCCGGGCCTGACGATCACGGACTTCCGGATCTGGCCGTACGGCTGGCGGCACCCGGCCCCGATGTACATGGCGAGCACGTACGGAGGACGCCTCGGCGTCGACATGGTGTTCCGCGCCGACGTCCACGACGACGACACAGCCGACACCCTCGCCAGCACGGTGACAGCGACACTCAGGATGGCCGGCACGTGACCCAACCGTTAACTGGCCGTTAAGCACGACACCGCACTCCGCGTGTTTCCATGTCCGCATGCGGGTGGCCCCGACTAGCGACATGGATGCGGACCTGGCCGTGTTCGACACGGTCGCGGGTCCGCTCGCGCAGTCCACGGATGCCATCTCCGCACGCACGATCGCGGAGATCTACCAGGAGCTGCCGTCCTACGCGGGCGTCCCGTTCGCCGGTCTGCGGGCCTCCACCCAGCGCAACCTCGACATCGCGGTCCGTGCGCTGCGGGCCAACGCGGCGCCCCGGCCGGACGAGTTGCCGGAGGCGTGGATCACCGTCACCGAGCGCGTGCAGCAGGGCGTCCCGGTCGAGGACATGATGCGGGCCTACCGCATCAACATCGGCGTGATCGAGTCCAGGTTCGTCGACATCGCCGAGGAAGCCGAACTCTCGTCCGGTCTCGTGCTCGCCGGCTCGCGCCTGCTGTGGTCGGTCGGCGACGCCTTCACCACCCAGATCGCGCTCGTCTACCAGGACCTGCGGATCGAGCACGCACTGCACGACGCGCAACGCAAGTCCGAGTTCGTCCACGGTCTGCTCTCCGGCACGCTGGACCGCACGGAGTTGGCCGGTCAAAGTGTCCTTTTCGGACTGGACCCGACCGCCCGCTACTCCGCCGTGCGCGGCCGCAGCAGAGGGACGGGCGGCATCGAGCCGCTGCGCCGGCAGTTGGAGCAACGCGGCAGCACCGCCGTCCGCACCGCGCTGGTCGGCGTCATCGGCGGGGACCTCGCCGGGGTCGTCGCCCGCAGGCCGGCCGACGACCTCGACCTGGTGCTCGGCGTCGGCCCCGAGACCGCGCTCGCCGACGTGGCCGACTCGTTCCGCACCGCGGGGCGCGTGCTCGAGGCGGCCTGGCAGCTCGGCCGCACCGGGGTGCTGGGCCTCGCGGACATGTCGTGGCGGCTGTCCGCGGTGGCCGACCCGGAGGTCAGCGCCTACCTCGTCGACCGCTACCTCACCCCGCTGCGCCGGCACGGCGAGTTCGGCAGACTGCTGCGCGACACCGTGCGCACGTTCCTCGCCAACGGGCTCAGCACCGCGGCCACCGCGGCGGAGCTCGTTGTTCATCCCAACACCCTGCGTCACCGGCTGCACAAGTTCGGTGAGCTGACCGGCGCCTCGCTGACCTCGACCGACGTCGTCGTCGAGGTGGCGTGGGCGCTGGAACTGGCCGCGCTCACCGACGAGTAGGCGATCCGCCCGTTGTGCGAGTCCACAACGAACCCGCACCTCCTGTTGGTGGCTCACCCCTCGCTCGGACCCTCGCTCCCGGGTGATCGTTGACGCATCGCCTCAGTGAGGAGCGCCGACATGACGTCGCAGGTCTGGATCACCGGGACCGGGATGACCCCGTTCGGCGTCCACAGTGGTGAGTCCACCGGGGATCTCGCGCGGCGCGCGGTGACCGAGGCGCTCGCCGACGCCGGGCTGGGCATCCACGACGTGCGGGCCGCGTTCTACGGCAGCACCGCGCAGGGCGCCCTGGAGGGCCAGCTTATGGTGGCCGGCGAGATCGCGCTGCGTGGGCTCGGGCTGACCGGGGTGCCCGTGTTCAACGTGGAGAACGCCTGCGCCACCGGAGCTTCCGCGCTCCACCTTGCCATCGCCTACGTGCGGTCCGGTGCGGTCGACGTGGCGCTCGCGGTCGGTGTCGAGCGGATGAACGTCGGCGACCGCGCGGAGGTGCTGCGGATCTTCGACGGCGCGGTGGACGTGTCCACGCACCGGGCCGGGTCGGGCGACCGCAGCCTGTTCATGGACATCTACGCCGAGTTGGCGCGGGCGCACATGGCGAAGTTCGGCACCACGCAACGGCAGCTCGCGCACGTCGCCGCGAAGAACCATGGCCACTCCGTCCACAATGGACTCGCACACTACCGGAAGGCGATGACCGTCGACGAAGTCCTTGCCGCGCGACCGTTGTCGTACCCGCTCACGGTGCCGATGTGCGCACCGATCACCGACGGCGCGGCCGCCGCGGTCGTGTGCGCCACCCCGGCGCGCGACCAGGCGGTGCGGGTGTTGGCGAGCGTCACCGGCACCGGCTCGGACCGGGACGCCGCCGACTACGACCGGCACATCAGCAGGCTCCTCGCCGCGCGGGCCTACGAGGAGGCGGGGCTCGGGCCGGCGGACGTGTCGGTGGCCGAGGTCCACGACGCGACCGCGTTCGCGGAGATCCTGCAGACCGAGATGCTCGGCCTGTGCGCGGTCGGCGACGGCGGACCGGCGGCCGAGCGTGGCGAGACGACGCTGGGCGGCCGGGTGCCGGTCAACCCGTCCGGCGGGCTCGTCTCGAAAGGACACCCGCTCGGCGCCACCGGCCTTGGGCAGGTGCACGAGCTCGTCACGCAGCTACGTGGCACGGCAGGCGCGCGGCAGGTGCCCGGGGCAAGGGTGGCGGTCGCCGAGAACGGCGGGGGTTTCCACGCCGGCGAGGAAGCCGTCGCCGTCATCACCATCTTGGGTCGCGCCTGAAGACTGACGGGAGACCACTGTGGCAATCATCGACTTCTTCGACCGGGGCTGGCGCCAGAACCCCACCGGCATCGCCTACGTCAAGGGCGGTCGCGAGTGGACGTTCAACGACGCCGGCACGACGTCCTGCCACGTCGCGCACGCGTTGCTGCGTGCCGGTTTCGCGAAGGAGACCAAGGCGGCCGTGTTGTGCCCCAACGATCCGGTCGCGTGGTTCTGCGTGCTCGGCATCTGGCGCGCCGGCCTCGCGTGGGTGCCGCTCAACCCGGCGAGCCCGGTCCCCCACAACCTGCACCTGCTCACCGGGTTCGACTGCGAGGTCCTGTTCTTCCACAGCTCGCTCGCCGACGCGGTGGCCGAGCTGGCGCCAGAACTGCCGAAGGTGCGCCAGTTCGTGTGCATCGACGCCGACCTCGGGCCCGACCTGCCCTCGCTCGCCACGTGGACCGCCGGCACCCCGAACACCAGCCCGGCCGTCGCGTTCGACATGGACGACGTGGTCGCGGTGACGCCGACCGGTGGCACCACCGGGCTGCCGAAGGGCGCGATGAACACGCACCGCACGTTCGCGGTCTGCTTCGCGCACCTGATGATGGCGTTCCAGTACGGGGCGCACGAGCCGATCGTGAACCTCGTGGCCGCGCCCATGACGCACGCGGCCGGGATGATGAGCATGCCGGCGAGCGCGCGCGGCGGCACCGTGGTGATCCTGGAGAAGCCGGAACGGGTCGCGGTGCTCGACGCGATCGAGCGGCACCAGGTCACCGAGTTGTTCCTGCCGCCCACCGTGATCTACCGGCTGCTGGACACGCCGGGTGTCGCCGACCGCGACTTCTCCTCGCTGCGGTACCTGATGTACGCGGCCGCGCCGATGTCGGTGGAGAAGCTGCGCCGCGCCATCGACGTGTTCGGCCCGGTGCTGATGGAGTGCTACGGCCAGGTCGAGGCGTTCGCCGCGATCTCCTATCTGCGCCCGGAGGAACACTTCGTCGACGGGCAGATCGCGCCGGAGGCCAGGCTGTCCTCGTGCGGCCGCCCGTACCCGCTGATCTCGGTGGCGATCCTCGACGAGGACGGCCGGCCGGTGCCGACGGGCGGCAGGGGGGAGATCTGCGTGCGTGGCGACCTGGTGATGAAGGGCTACTACAACGCACGGGACAGGACCGCGGAGACCATTGTGGACGGTTGGCTGCACACCGGCGACATCGGGCACCTCGACGACGACGGCTACCTGCACATCACCGACCGCAAGAAGGACCTGATCATCTCCGGCGGCGTCAACATCTACCCGCAGGAGATCGAGCAGGTCGTGTGGAGCCACCCCGCGGTGCGGGACTGCGTGGTCATCGGCGTGCCGGACCACGAGTGGGGCGAGGCGGTGAAGGCCGTCGTGGAGCTGAACGACGGCCGCCAGGTGAGCGACAGCGAGCTGATGGCGCTGTGCAAGAAGCAGCTCGGCGGGGTCCGGGCGCCGAAGAGCGTCGACTTCGTGGCCACGCTTCCCCGCAGCCCCAACGGGAAGGTGCTCAAGCGCGAGGTGCGGGAGCCGTACTGGGCGGGCAGGGACAGCCGGGTCTGAACGCCCCGGGCGACAAGGAGGTGGCCATGAACGACGTCGGACTCGACGGCCGGGTCGCGATCGTGACCGGCGCGGGCTCGCTGGCGCCCGGCATCGGCAACGGGAAGGCGGCCGCCGTGCTGCTGGCCGCGGCCGGCGCGCGGGTCGTGCTGGTGGACCGGTCGGTGGACAACATGAAGGAGACCGCCGAGCTGATCGCCGAACGGGGCGGCGAGAGCCTGGCGCTCGCCGCCGACGTGTCCGATGAGGACAGTTGCGCGGCGGTGGTGGCGCAGGCGGTGGGGAAGTGGGGCCGGGTGGACGTGCTCGTCAACAACGTCGGCACGGCCGGGCCGGTCGGCACGGTCGTCGACGTCGACATCGACGCGTGGGACGCGTGTCTGCGGGTCAACATCACCTCGATGGTGCTGATGTCGCGGTTCGCGATCCCGCACCTGCGGGCGGCGGGCACGGGCTCGATCGTCAACATCTCGTCGGTGCTCGGCATGCGCGGCGGCCACCCGGCGATCGCGTACCCGACGACGAAGGCCGCGATCATCGGGCTCACCAAGTCGATGGCCGTGCACCACGGGCCCGACGGCATCCGCGTCAACGCCGTCGCGCCCGGGTTCGCCTACACACCAATGGTGTACGCGCAGGGGCTGACCGACGAGAACCGGGAGCGGCGCAGGCTTGCCGCGCCGCTGCGGACGGAAGGCACCGGCTGGGACACCGGCGAGGCCGTGCTGTTCCTCGCGAGCGAGCGGTCCCGCTGGATGACCGGCACCGTGCTGGTCGTCGACGGTGGGCTGACCGCGGGCGCCGGCATGACCGGCGACATGAGCGTGACGGCGCGGGATATCTTATGAGCGGAGCTTGCGGAGCGAACCATCGAACACCGAGCGGAGCTTGCGGAGCGAACCATCGAACACCGAGCGGAGCTTGCGGAGCGAACCATCGAACACCGAGTGGCTTAGTGGTCGACACGGATGTCGCGGTGCCGGTGCGGGACGGCGTGGTGTTGCGTGCCGACGTGTGCCGGCCTGCCGACGGCACGCCCCGGCCCGCGCTCGTGCTCCGCACCCCGTACCAGAAAGAGCAGGAGCTCTCCGGTTTCCACCGGCTGAACCAGCTCGTCGCGGCCGGCTACGCGGTCGTCGTGCAGGACACCAGGGGCCGGTTCGCGTCCGGCGGCGAGTGGGGCGGCCTCACGCCGGAGATGTGGGACATCGAGGCCCGCGACACCTACGACACCGTGGAATGGGCAGCGGCACAGCGGTGGTGTGACGGCGGTGTCGCGCTCTTCGGCGCCTCCTACTCCGGCGCGCTCTGCTGGCTCGGCGCGATGGCGAGGCCGCCGCACCTGCGCGCGATCGTCCCGCAGCTAACCGGCGACCGGGACACCGCGCACCTCGACACCGGCGGCGCGTTCTGGCTGCACACCTGGATCTCCTGGTACCTGACCGCCCTGTGTGGACAGTCCACACCGGACGACGAACTGGTGGCGCTTGCCACGGACTGCACGCCGGTCGTCGAGCACCTGGACGGCACCCTGTTCGACCGGCCGGGCATGCCGGTCACGTTCGAGCAGGTGCTCCGCGGCGACGCGGCCGGCACGCCCCAGACGTTCGACGCCACCCTGGTCGCGGTGCCCGCACTGCTTGTCGGTGGCTGGTACGACTTCTACGCCGCCCGCACGGTCGACCGGTTTCGGCGGCTCCGCGCGGCGTCCGCCCCCGCCGTCCGCCACGAACACCGGCTCGTGATGGGGCCGTGGACGCACGACAGCGCGGGCCCGGTGCAGGGCGAGCTGAACCTCGGCGCGGCAGCGGCCGGTCTCGGTTTCGTGCAGCCCGCGATGCTGGCGTTCCTCGACCGCCACCTCAAGGGCGACGGTCCCGACGCGCCACCCGTGCGGTACTTCGTGCCCGGCGACACCCGCTGGCACGAAACGGAAACGTGGCCGCCACCCGGCGCGACCACCCGCACCTGGTACCTCCACACCAACGGCGTGCTCACCGGATCCGTGCCCAGGCTCGACGAGCCGCCGGACCACTACCGGTACGACCCGGCCGATCCGGTCCGCACACTCGGCGGCCGGATCAGTGGCAACATCGTCGCGAGTGGACCGGCCGGGCCGAGGGACCAGCGGGTGCTGGCCGAGCGGCCCGACGTCCTCAGCTACGCCACCGCGGCACTCGACGAGCCGCTCGTGCTCGCCGGCCACGCCAGGCTGCACGCGCACGCCAGCACGTCCGCGGTGGACACCGACTTCGTGGCGCGGCTCGTCGACGTCCACCCGGACGGCCGGGCCATGCTCGTCACGTCGGGGCTGGTCAGGGCGCGGCACCGCAAAGGCGCCGACCGGGAGGTGCTGGTCGAGCCGGGCGCGGTCGAGGAGTACGAGATCGACCTCGGCCCGGTCGCACACCGTCTCGCACCCGGCCACCGGCTCGGCGTGCTGCTCTGCTCCAGCGACTTCCCGTGGCTGGACCGCAACATGAACACGGGCAACGCACTCGGCGTCGACACCACCCCGGTCGTCGCCGACCAGACGATCTGCCACGATCCGGCGCACCCGTCCCGCCTCGAAATCCACACCACGTGCTAAACAGGAAGTGGTGGTCAAAGATGATCAACACACGTTCATGGCGCCGCGTCGTCGCGGCCCTCGCGCTAACCCTGGCAGCGGCCGGCTGCGGCGGGCCCGCCGCCACGAACCCGGTGTCCAGCAGCGAAACCACCCTCGACATCGGCACGTCCTACCCGCCGACCCCGAACCTCGATCCCGGCAACGCCAACGGCGCCAGCCTCTGGTATCTGGAGCTGGCCTACGAGCCGCTGATCAAGATGGCGGCCGACGGCAAACTCAAGCCGGGACTCGCCACGTCCTGGCGGTACGTCGGCGAAGGCAACACCACGTTCGAGCTGACGCTGCGGGAGGGCGTCAAGTTCAGTGATGGCACGCCACTGTCCGCGGACGTGGTGAAGGCGAACCTCGACCGGTTCCGCGGCACCGCCCAGCTGTCGACAGCAGCACAGCTCGCGGACGTCAGCGCGGTCACCGTCGTCGACGCGAAGACCGTCCGGTTGACACTGTCCAAACCGAACCCGACGATCGCGGCGGTGCTCTCGGAGTTCTACGGCGCGGGCGACATCGCCAGCGGCGCCGCGCTCGCCGACCCCACGAAGCTCGCCACCCAGACGTTCGGCGCCGGCCCGTACGTGCTCGACGCGGCACGCACGGTCGAGGGCGACCACTACACGTTCACCCGCAACCCGCACTACTGGGCGCCGGACAAGGCGAAGTTCGAGACCGTCGTGGTCAAGATCCTGCCCAACCCGAACTCGGCGCTCGCCGCGCTGCGCACCGGGCAGGTCGACCTCGTGCAGGGCGCCCCGAACACCGACAAGGCCGCGAAAACCGCCGGCCTGCAGGTGGTGTCGGTGCCGCAGACGTTCGTCGGGCTGGCGCTCGCCGACCGGGCCGGCACCACGCTGCCCGCGCTCGGCGACGTGCGGGTCCGGCAGGCGCTCAACTACGCGATCGACCGGAAGAAGATCGCCGCCGGCCTCGTCGGCACCTACGGCGACCCGACCCCGACCGAGCAGGTCGTACTGCCGGGACAGTCCGGCTACAACGACAAGACGTTCTACCCGCACGACCCGGACAAGGCCCGGCAGCTCCTGCGGGAAGCCGGCTACCCCAACGGGTTCACGCTCCCGACGGTCAGCTTCTCCGGCCCGTCCGGGATGACACCGCTGCTGCAGGTGATGGCCAACCAGCTCGCGGACGTCGGGGTACGGCTGCAGATCTCCGACACCGCCGACAGCAACAAGTACATCCAGGACATGCTGAGCGGCCAGTTCCCCGCGTACGGCATCGCGTTCGGCACCCTGCCGGTGCACCTGATGGGCCCGCTGCTGTTCCTGCCGAACGCCACCCCGTTCAACCCGTTCCACAGCACCGACCCGACGCTCGAGTCGCTGTATGCCAAGGCCGCGGCCGCCGGTCCGGACACCAAACCGGACCTGGACCGGCAGATCATCGGGCGGCTCGTCGAGCAGGCCTGGTTCGTGCCGGTGCTGTTCCAGCCGGTCAGCTACTACTCGCGGCCAGGAGTCGGCGGGGTGGCGGCGACACCGAACCGGCCGACCCCCAACCCGGTCGAGTGGACCTTCACGGGATGAGGTGCCAACCGTGCTTCGGCTGATCCTGCGCAGGCTCCTGATCTCGGTGCCGCTCGTGTTCCTGGTGTCGCTGCTGACGTTCCTGTTGCAGGCGCTCGCCCCCGGCGACACCGCGCGCACGATCCTCGGCAACACCTACACCCCCGAGGGTTACGCCCAACTGCGCCAACAACTCGGGCTCGACGAGCCGCTGCTCACCCAGTACTGGCACTGGCTGAGCGGCGCGCTGCACGGCGACCTCGGGGTCTCCCCCATCAGCGGCCTCGACGTCGGCGAGCAGATCACCACCCGGCTCGGCGTCACGCTGTCGCTGATCGTATGGTGCACGGTGCTCGCCGCGCTCGTCGGCGTGACGCTCGGCGTGGTGAGCGCGGTGCGCGGCGGCGCGCTCGGCCGGCTGGTCGACGCGCTGTCGCTCGTCGGGTTCGCGGTGCCGGTGTTCTGGTTCGGGCTGGTGCTCGTCACGGTGTTCGCGGTGGCGTTGCGGCTGCTGCCGGCCACCGGGTACGTGGACCCGGCGACGTCGCTGTCCGGTTGGGCGCAGAGCATGGTGCTGCCGGTGATCGCGCTGGCGCTCGCGCCGGCAGCGGTGATCGCCAAGCAGACCAGGGACGGCATGCTCGACGCGCTCGGCCGCGACTTCGTGCACAGCCTGCGGGCCAACGGCGCGTCCGAGCGGTCGATCGTGTTCCGGCACGCGCTGCGCAACGCCGCGATCCCGGTCGTCACGGTCATCGGACTGGTGTTCGTCGGCATGCTCACCGGCACCGTGCTGGTCGAGTCGGTGTTCGCGATGCCGGGGCTCGGCGGGCTGGCCGTGCAGTCCACCGTCCAGCACGACCTGCCGATGATCCAGGGCGTCGCGGTGACGTTCACGGTGGTCGTGGTCCTCGTCAACCTGCTCGTCGACATCGCGTACGGCCGCGGTCGCGGCGCCGCTGCTCGCCCCGCACGCGCCGGAGGCGACCGACCTGGACCACGTGCTGTCCACGCCGAGCGGGCCGCATCCGCTGGGCACCGACAGCCTCGGCCGGGATGTGCTGTCCCGCCTCATGTACGGCGGGCAGGTGAGCCTCGCCGGGGTGGCGGTCGCGGTGGCGACGATGCTCGTGCTCGGTGTGTCCGCCGGGCTCGTCGCCGGGTTCGTCGGCGGCTGGGTCGACCGGGTGGCCACCTGGGTGATCGACCTGATGCTGTCGATCCCGGTGATCATCACGTTGCTGGTGGTGCTGTCCGTGGTGGGCAGCAACGAGACCGCGGCGATGGTCACGGTCGGGGTGCTCGCCGCGCCCGCGCTTGCCCGGGTGGTGCGGGGCGCGACCATGGCGGTGCGGCGGGAGACGTTCGTCGCCGCCGCCAGGGTGGCGGGCCTGCCGACAAGCCGGATCATCGCCGGGCAGGTGCTTCCCCGCGTCACCGGGCCGATCATCGTGCAGGCCGCGATCGGCGCGGGCGGGGCGCTGATGGCGCAGGCCGGCATCGAGTTCCTCGGGCTGGGGGTACCACCGCCGACGCCGACATGGGGCGGCATGGTCACGGACGCGTCGCAGGTCGTGGACCAGCAGGCGTGGCTGCTCGTGCCGACCGGGCTCGTGATCGGGTTGACGGTGCTGGCGTTCGGTTTGCTGGGCGACG
>Ga0193716_1000771_pt1 | contig 19087 bp, 15 predicted proteins | sample U2c1metaG_FD_145901 | JGI IMG/M metagenome (GOLD analysis project Ga0193716, IMG submission 145901) | Soil microbial communities from a riparian zone of the East river system, Colorado, United States - U2c1 | ecosystem: Environmental > Terrestrial > Soil > Riparian zone | place: USA: East River...
CGCACATAAGCCTTCCCAAGCGGACGTGCATGCGCAGCGCCAGGCCACTGAAAGGGAGAAACTTAGGACACACGGGATGATGGGGAGGAGGTTGGGGAAACATTTGGTGCCGGAGGGGAATGTTGACGTTCAGCTTGGCGAGGATTTGAGTGAGAGTTTGAGGGGTCTCAAGGTAGGTTTTTTCTCTTCGTTTTTTTTTTCTGGCCCTTCGTGTGTTGGTCTGCTGTGGTTGAGTGCATTTACTGATTAGTTTTGTTGTAGCCCGAAGGGAATCTCTTCCGCGACCGTTTCCAGAGTCTGCAACAGCGCGCTCTTGTGGAGCCCCGCGTTCCTGTGCTGTATGTGTCCTTCTCCTGCTTCTGTGGCCATGACCCAATTTTTACCCTTCCTTTAGACCGACGAAACGCAAGTTTAAAGTTAAGGAATATGAGAAGCATGCTTGGAAGAGGTTCGAGTGAGCTGTTTCAAGTGCTTTAGTGCCCAATGAGTAGGCTTGCTTGGTGTACATGTTGTGGATTGGATGCGAGATTTGGTCTCATACTACGAACATTTGTCGCCATCCTCACCTACCGCCCATTTTACATTCAATGGGGTGAGTACATTTCCTCAGTAGTGCAGACGACGAAGTCATTTCGGTCAAATCTTATTCTTCAGCCTGGAGGCATCATATCATGCACGAGTACCGTCAGCATTCGTCGGCGCTCGGGGCCCCTCTATCCATTTCTTTCATCCAAAGAAATCTCTAAGTCAACCTCACGCTGTGTCAACCATTCGTTTCTTTTCTCTTTACAAGCACTATTTTCTTATAAGAACTAGACCCCCTCTCGAAGCGATATGTTCGGAATAAAAAAACTGAATCAGTGGAGGTTGCGTTGGCACAAACGGCTGGATCTAGTCACAGCCGACAATTGAAATTGACGCCGTATCGACAGCCTCCATCAACACTCAAATCTAGGTCTTTTTCAGCATTGGTTTATAAAAATTAGGGCTAAAATTTCTGCTAAAACAAATATATAGGCTACACGTATCGAACCTGGCTGGTCAGAAGCACTCATGCACGATTAATCATCTCCTGTATAGTAGCCAGTGCTAGCAAATGTATATGAGGCAGAAGGATCCACTCCAAGAGTCACGTATCCAAGCAGTCCATCACTCAGCTGGTCGCCTACCATGGATAACTGAGCAGTCGCGTTGTACCCGGCCTGGAAACGCATTAAGTTGTTAGCCACAAATATAGCATTAATTGAAGTTCACTTACACTGTTCTCGGTTGCAAAAATAGAATCCACATCATTGGTTGTCCTCGTAATCATTTCCTGGTTGTATGGCGCCGTGGCCACAACCATTTCAGTCCAGCTTTCTTCAAAGAAGACTGGGTGGAAAAAGATCAGTGCTAATCCCGCCCTCGCAGAATGGGCTGCGCTGACCTTGGCCGATATGTCGGACGTTCCCTGCCTCTTGTCCAATGGTACCATTCTCATTGGTGGTATAGTTGGTCAGGACAACCGTGTGGATATGTACGGTTCTACCCGAATCTAACCATTTGCGATAAGCCAGGGCAGAGAAACAGCTAGATATCGAGAAAGACGTACAAAAGCCCGGGAAAATGGTCGAGAACTCAACCAAACCGTTCGAGTTCGTGGGATAGGCACCGCGTCTGATAAATATATTTAAATCGCCAGAGCACTACATCATGGACAGAGAAATTTACCCACCCGAAGGTCTCTTGATCACTCATAGCGGAAAAGCCTCCACCGCCTCCACCGCCACCCATACTAGGCATTGCGGAACCCGATGGCATTGCAGATGGTGCACTCATCGAGGATTCTACTGCGCTACTAGTTGGGTCCGTGGTGGATGACTCGGATTCGATGAACCCTGAATAGATACCTGTAGCCTGTTATGTCGCAACATATATTATTGTGGGTCTGTAATGATGCATTAGATAATAGGCATACGTTACAGTGCCCTGGATCAAATCAGAATTGAGTTTAGCATTTATAGAAAGACTGAGTTGACTCACAAACATCAACCAAAGCGTTCTCCAACGGCGTGCAAGTTGTCACATCCACGACACCAACATCGAGTAGCAGAGATACACCGTCCATTCCGTCTGTAATATCCGTGCGAAGTAGTTCTTCGTGCTGTACGCATCGTCCATTAATTGACATACTATAACTGGTAGGGTCATGGTGGGTATACGAACAATATAGTATGGGCCCTCGTCGGCTTCCGGTGTGAGTACACAAGTGGTCTGACGAATGAGTGAGTATAAGGAGATGAGGATGATCAAGCCAAGACCTACATTCTGAAGAGTTGTAAAGGTGGGTTCATTCGCGGTGCTCGTCGCCGAGGCTGTTTCCACAGCACGGCCTGCGCGGTGTCTCTTGTTGACAAGTGCTGAACGCTTCGCCCGACGCTTAGCTTCAAAAGCTCTGATCTCGTTGTCACAATTACGGGCCACAGCATGCCTTGCGTTAGTGGCTGCTTGACGGCGCTCTAGTTGGCGTGATGTCAGAACTGGTTTCACTTCGCCTGGATGGGCATTGGCTGGGACAGATAGGACAGCAGCGAAAGCCACGGCCGTCGTGATGAAGTTCTGGTACAACATTTTCTTTTTGACTGAGCAGCTGAGGTGAAGTTGAATAGAGAAGAAGGGAAAGGCGCTTCGAAATATGCATGATCCAATGGAACAACCTCAATTTATACCTCCTACAATGCTGCGTCACAGTTTGTGTAGTGTCCCAGCGGGGGCCGCCATGTTAATACTGGTATTGGATAAAATGGCGCGTGCAAACCGCAAGGCGATGATGACCCTTGTCAGGTTGACGCACATTGGTACAATTTAGGCGATCATAGCATGCAAACTCTTAGGGGCCCTCCTTAGGCCGGAGCACGCTACCATGTCAGCTACGAAGTTACGGAGAAAAGTTCTAGTTGCTATGCCATATTGCAACTGTTGGGTCATCGCGTATTGAGGCCGCCGGGCGGGTGCACGGCTTGCGCAGCAGAAGTGTCCCGACCCCGCCTTCGCATGCAGGCCCGCAGTCAAGAATATTCCGCTAGGACGCATCAGAAAAAGGCTTGGCTCTAGGGCGGCGCCCGATGTGGGGTGGAGAGAAAGCTTTCACTTGGAGTAATTCCTGCAAGAGGAGTTGCTCACGAGGTAGGCAGCTCTGGTGACAGAAATAAGCGCCCACTACCGAAAACGGATCTGCCTTGCCGTCCACCGTTCCAACTTCCAACTAGCCCACAAAATGGATATCGACGCCGTAGAAAGTCTACCGGGATATAACAGCTACTCCCAGTCAAACGGAAGAAAACCATTCACCGCACCAGTGAATGACGCACATCCTTTTGACCTTGACTCGTACATCTCAGGATACAGCGGTCAATCCATATTATTTGTCCGATACCAATTCTGATATTGAATACATTTACCCAGGGCGTACATCCGTCGACCGCCTTATTCATATTATCGCAACTTGTCCTTCGATAGCTCCACAAGCACTCCAGTTAGCGGTCAAACAGATCGAAAACCTGCGCGACCCGTCGCTCTACACTTCTGCTCTATCGACATATGAACAGCTCCCCACCATCACCGATGCTCCCCTTCCAGCAGCTACAGATGTCGCGCATTTAGACCCAAAGTGGATAGAAGAAACAACGAAGAGGAACTCGGTGGAGAAGACGAAGCTAGAGGTGGAACTGAAGAATTATGCGAACAATATGATCAAGGAGAGCCAGAGGGTATGTCATGCGCTGTTGTTCAAGGGTCTTGTTGTAGTGTCTGGGCCTGATTTTGATGGATTAGATGGGACACCGGGAGCTTGGGGCGTATTATCGCTCGGTGGGCGATTATTCGACAGCTTTAAAACATTACACCAAGTCGAGGGAGTATTGTACGACCAGTCAGCATGTGCTCGATATGTGCCTATCCGTCCTTGAGGTGCGTGCATCCTTTTGTTCTCTACGACCATCCTTCTCAAGAACCCACTAATATCACCTCAAACTTCACAACCAGCTCCTAATCGAACAACGCAACTACACGCACATCCCAACCTATGTTTTCAAAGCTGACGCCGCCCTAGATGCAGCCTCTGCCTCAGCCGCCAAATCGGAAAAAGAAGCCGTCGGCGCTGCCTCCGCCCCTTCCATCGCTTCCTCGGGCTCGCAACAGAAATCAGCAACGACAGGCACTGCAGGGCCTGCAATCAAAAGATCGGCAGAGCGCGAAAAGGTCCAGTCGAAATTGGACTTTGCTACGGCTTTATCGCATTTGGGGCAGGCGAATTATGAGAAGGCTGCGTTTGCGTTTTTGAGGTTAGGGAATGCGGAGGGGTTGGATGATTGGATGGGCTCCGTACGTCTTATCGCCCTTTATCTACCGCTGGATCGATGCTAACGATGGATGATTGGGTGCAGCTCGTCGCGCCTGGGGATATCGCAATTTACGGGACCTTGTGTGCACTATCAAGTTTATCGCGATCGGCAATCAAGGCGCAAATATTAGAGAACTCGATATTTGGTGTCTATATTGAGCAGGAGCCATATGTACGAGAACTGATCGAGGCGTATATGGGGAGCAATTTCAAATCCGTCCTTGAACTTCTTTCTCGATATTCGGTGCGCATATTCCTTTCCCCTCATCATCTGCCTATCATCATCTATCACACCACCTTGAACCGTGACTGATACACGATACAATGTGATCCCTCGAACAGACTCGCCACTACGTCGACATCCACCTCTTCTCACACGTGCATGACTTAACCAACCTTATCCGTAACTGGGCCGTTGTGCTCTACTTCCAACCATTCTCATCGATCAAGCTCGAGCGGATGAGCGTGGCGTTTGGATGGACTGTGGAAGAGGTCGAGGAGCATGTCGTTGCGCTTATTCAGTCGGGAGATATTCATGGGAGGGTGGATAGTCGGAATAAAGTCCATTCATTTTCATTAGGCGTGGGTGGATATTGATGATGTGATTGTTGAGCAGATTTTACAAGCGACGAAAATCGACCACCGTGGTGAATTGTTTGCTCGCGCCATCAAGACTGGCGCCGACATACAAAGCGCAAATCGAAAATTGCTTTTGCGTATGCGTCTGTACGTAGTGCTCCTGTCCACCTCTGCTCTTGGTGGCGCGCATTCTGACTCAGTTACTTTGATGCTCCTCGACGTTCCAGCCAACAAGCAGAACTAATCATCAAAGCACCGAAGGGACATCACCAGAACAGGGATGGTCATTCGGGGGAAATGGTGCAGGGCGATTGATAAACTAGCTCGACATCAGTTGGTTGACTGGGTCTGTGTTCTAATAAACCCCTTTTCTTTCTTGTGCACCAGTTGTAAAATACATAATTACTTCTTTGTCTGCAATCTTGTGATGTAACAGCCAAGAGGTATGCAAGAAAAAGGTCCTCTTCACAACAGGCTCGAATTTTCGAGCTAAGGACTCCTACTACTTACTGTGTCACACAGGCTCTATAGATACTGGGGCTTCTGTCGGACTGGAGATTGATTAAAATTACAAGCTCAAGTATCAACAAATATCAAACATATTTAATAGTCATGTATGAACTATTTAATCGCGATCCCGACCAATCATCGGAGCGCTGCCGGTAGGAGAAACGTAGTCATCTGGCCGAAATCGCACTGGATCCTCTGTCAGCTTGAACTCATCACATATCTTTTCTCTACACTTTCAGAAATTCTCTACTCCCATTCAGCCTCTCCTCCACCAGATAATATTTCACATCAACTCCATTCTCATCAGGTGATGCCATCTAATCCACGTGTTCAGAGTCGGTTTGGTATAGAGCAAAGAAAATGGCAGCGGCTTCGTCAACTATTTCTCCTTCAGATGTCTCGTCTGTAACCACAGATCAATTGGCTGTTTGAAAGTCAAGGTAATATCCATATTTACGGAGAAGTTGCAATGAAGTGTGGTAGCCGAGAGGCAGGAGAATAATGCTATCATTACCCATGGCCCATGGCTGCTCGGTCGGGGAGGCTTTAATAAATTAATAGTAGAAAAGAGATGCCAGACATACATTTTAAAACTATGGGCCTTTTCAGCATGCAATAGAGAGTTGGGCTGAAGTTGGTCGATGATAGTCATATTAAGGTAGTCCTCCTAAGCTCGACAGGTAGTCGATCTGAACCAGCGACTGATGCAGCAGAACTGCAGCTACAGATTTAATGATCAAAAGCCTGAATCATTCTCTGTATGTAGTCTCTGCATTTCTTGACCTGGGAAGAGATACAAGATTGATGGTTTGTGCGCTGAAGCAACAGATCGACTCGTCGCCATTTCCCACCTCTGCAGGACTGTGACAAAAGCCAAAGCGCGAGGGGCACTAAGCTGATCCAACATGTTTCGTAAGCCACAACTTAAGGTTTGAACTGAAAGTTACCCTATTAGGCAACCCTCGGAGTTCGCGGAGTTCATTTGGCACATATTCGATTTCCTCCAGTGAATATTCCACCTCCTGGTCACACAGGCGTGTAGTGTACTGTACCATTTCGACCCTAGATTCACCGGTGTGACATATGATAGGTGGACTCCGCCAGCTCATGGGTTCACAGGTCAATGTGCCCTGTGACCGGATTTTTTTGGGTTCATCCAGTACCTGTTTGATGCCCTGTTTCGGGGAGTGCATTCACATATGAGGCTGGAGACTGATTCTGACCCTCATTAATATGCACAATAGCGTAGTATCGAGACAGGCACCTACCGGACACAATTTTTGTAAATAAGCGCCTTGTTTTGGGACATGTTCGTGTGACCGTTATTAATTGTGTCTTGGCTGGTTGTAACACACGATTGAACTTATGGTCGAAATGGTACAGCCCAGTGTTGTGATGAGGAGGGCTACGTCCAATTCCCTTTATGAAAGGTTTGAATAGACGCCGCACTGATGACTCAATTGGCTTTGAGTCTCGCTTCTGAATGTGCGCAAGTCATCTTCCACTTGTTTCACATCAGGCTTGGGAAATGTAATGAAACACAACTTGAGGTATTTATGGCTTTCAAACTTCTCGTTTATTCGTGTGCATCCATGTGCCTGAAGGCTCTTCTCGCGTATATAAATCTCCAACAACATAACCCTTTCGAACAAAACGACTACCGCCTTTTCCTCACACCTACTACTACCAAACAACCAATTCTACTCCTCTAACGTGACCATGAAATTCGCCGCCGCCGCCATTGCCATTGTTATGGCCATGCTCATAAACACAGTTGCGGCTCTCCCAGGTAATTGTGAGCTCGCCAGGACATGCCCTAGCCCTAAGGTCGGTGAAGAGCCGGCCCTGGCTGCCCAGTGATATAAAGCGGGTGAGCCACCATAAATTTCTTGTGAGCAGGGCGCCATGTTAATATTTATCAGTGGCAGTGGACAGTTCGCCATCAATTTTTTGTATTTCTTTTTGAAGGGAAGAGAAGTTTGAAAAGCAATTTATTTTGTTAGCGGGTGGAGGTTTACGCAAACGGATTGAAGATATTTGTGATCGTAGCGGAGAGAATAGATTATTTGTGGCGACGTCAAAAAGTGGGAGTGCACGAAAGACGCTGACTTCGCGTGACATACTTACGTGTCGATCTTTATTTATTTATCTCGATGCATACCATTACGTGACAGCTGTCCAGTAGTATGGCCCTATCACCATCGGTCTGAGGTCACGAGGCTCAGATTTTCTGACTGCACAGATAGATATTATTTTTGTCGCTACCTTCGCTAATCCCATTAGTAATCGAAGCAGCCATTTATTGCAATATGACTAAGTCGACCTAAAGCCGATCTTGAAGAACTCTTGCGAATCTGCCGTGATTTCTCTGTAGTTCTGCAAGGTATAGTGAATATGGCGTTTCCCGCAAGGTCACCACCGCCACCCAATGATCACTACCCCGCTACCTCTAAAATGGTTAGATATCTTACCACCTGCCAAGGTACGCTATCACACTCATCCTGCTTGATCGCTCCGTCGTCAGCTAGAAGTATGCAGCCATTTAAAGAAGTGTCCGCCAAAAGGAGCTCCAAGAACGAGTGAGTTAGATATTGGAGTTGTCGGTGTGATGTCTGGATCTGCGTCGAAAGAAAGAGTGGCGTGAATCCATAAATGTTATCGGAGTACTGCAAGTCATAGGAAATTGTGCGGATGTATATGCAGAGTCGGTGCTGCCATAATAATGACTCAGGACTTAACATCCCTCCTCGCTTGCGGACTCTTGAGATCATCAAGGACAATAACATGTTTATTGTGTTCTCTGTCACCGTGTTGTCAGTTCAGCATCAAATCATGTCAGCTCAGATACGTGCGCGATCGCGACAGAAAAAATCACACGCACACCAAAGTAGCAGATGCCAGCAGGAGGGTTAGATCAATGCATCGTGTTGAGACCGAATAAACCCACCGTTTTGTTTGAAGTACAAAACATGGTTGAGAAGGTTCGACCTCCGTAAGATCAGGCACGCCGTCATCAAAGAGAATAACGCATGAGCTACAAGAGGACCCTCTAGTTACCTCGATCGACATACAAAGTCATGCTCCCAAATATCTCTGCTCTGCGACATCAGTAGGAATCCTTAACACAAGATGAGCCTACTGTGAACAAAGACAAGATGTGACCAACCCGATGGAACCTTACCCGAGGGGCTAGTTCCCGGGGAAGAAACACTCAGTTATAGAAAGATATTTTAGAACTTACAAGAACAAGAGAGGAATTGAGATGAGGTAATATTCGAGAAATTACGAGAGGGAAAAGACGAAGCTTGTGTATGACTAAGGAAGGTCTTCTAGCTGGGATCGGTTCGGTGACGTATATGGTAATCGATGTCTGGATGTAGTAAGCTATGCTTAAACTTGCTAGAAGAGGGCCGATGCTTTGCACGGCAGAAACGAGTCCTCAGTTTGATTTGTATTTACAGTATATGAAACTGAGAATAAAAAACCAACTCTACTTAATGCCTTTTATGCCCTTTATGCTTTATGTCCATATATTACAAGGGATAGTTGTTTATTTCTACACTCTTTGAGATTTGGTTGACTGACACTTCCAAATTTACCTTCTTTTAATGTACTTCTCCCAGTAGTCATCCCATCATGAAACCAAATATTTCCAGATTCATCAATAATTCGACAAGTAAAATGAAAGTCACCATGATAAACAAGACCTTTGAGATGGAGGGTAGTAGTGCGTGCAGATCCTTGTATTTTCACTGTTCTACTGAGTGTGACATGTCTGTCAGTTACATCAACTGCATATATTCTATGTGGATCACTGAAATGTATTCTGGTTTCTAATGGAGCATTACAGTTACCACAAACTTGTTGTGATTGATGGTGCATGTGATTTTCTAGTATTTGTGCAATTGAGCCAGTTGCATTGTGGGCCACATGCATCAATCTGCCAATACGGTAACTATTAATTATGACGGTATGATTGCAATTAGAACATTTAAGATGCAATTGTGGTACTTTGAATACAGGATAAAACATTTGTGTAGCCAATGCAGAGACACTGCACCCACTGTGCCCAGATGGAAAAAGAACAGGATCATTATCTTGCAGGAGTGTTCGAACATTATCACGTGCTGCTTCAAGAGTACTTACACCACTCAAATATTTTTGAAATCCATCATGCAATGCAGAAAGATATTGATTAGACTCCTTGAATATTTTTTTCCACTTCTTGGGCTTTGACACCCATAAACTGAATAAAATTGTAAATAGAGCATCATATGCACAACTGTAATTTTCTCCATCCCATTGGGTGCCAGATGGTGCATCATCCTCATCAAATGTTATGAGTCTTTGTTTTTTATTTGGTCTATCAGATTCATTTTCATTTTTCCGTTTTGTGGTATTTTCACTTGGATTATGGAATGTTTTTAATTTTTTAATTGCATGGAATTCATCTTGATTTTCAGCTTTTTGTTTAGTATGTTCAACAGTCTTATACTGAAATGGCTTGCTCCCTTTGGCAGTTGAAAAAAGATTTGGAGTTTCACTTGTTGAACTTTTCAGATTTGAATTAAATTTTTCATTTCGATCCACAATTTTCCATTGAATATCTTGCACTTCTGCTTCAAAAGGATAAGGCTGTTGTGCAGACCACTTGATTGCTGGGTGCAAATTTTCTGGTACATAATTTAAGCCTTTCCATGTGCGAAATTGTCTGATAAGTGTGTTTCTACAATGACCATTAATTTCAGGCACAAGCTGTGAGTGAAAAGCAAGTCTTGTAATCTCATCCAATATCTCTAAATCACGGAATTCCTGTCTTAGCCATCCTGAACATCCTCCAGTGATCACACTTGGTTGTAGAGACTGTATTATTAATGTACCCTTTGCAGATGCACAGCGAGACAAGCAAGTATAATATGACTGATGACTGTTGGAGTGTTGCAGATCCACAGGGTTATATGGTCGTGTTTTGCCTTGTGATGCATAATCTGTCATGGAGAAATTTGGAAGCACACAACATTGCTCACGCTCAATCTTCCTGATCTGATCAGATTTCATGGTACATTCAATGGTTTGAGACATTTTGGCAATAGGGACTACATTTTCAGGAAGACCATCAAACTTTACCATATGTGGAGGATTTTTCAAGTGAACAAAAAGAGTGTCAAGTACTAATTTTCCGTGAAGCCCAACACAAGATTGCCAACCAGAAACTGTCCCTTCTTGTCCTTTGGTAATACAAAGTTCAGTTGCATCATTATTTCGTAACATAACAGGCATACCTATACATAGTGAAAGTTTTCCTGGAAAGTGCTGAGTAGCATGATGTGGAAGTTCCCATAAATCTTCCTGATCTGCTTGTGTGATGTTTGTACTGCTTTCTGTAGCTTTCACTCTTTTCCTTCGTTTGCGACCTGTAATCTTTTCAGGAATGTCTTCATAAGTAACCCATTTGTCTATGGAGTAGAAGTCTATGAGATGTTGATTAGTTTCTTTTGCAAATCGAACAGAGCCAAGTTCATTGATTCTATCTTTTTGTGAGTTCCATGCAGTAATAATAGAGACATTCCGAAAGTCTTTTTCAGCTAACTTGGGTCTACTTATTCCAGGCCCTGTAATACGAGTGCGTAAATATGCAATGTCTTCCTGGGTACAAGCTTTATACCGCATATTTTCAAGAGCTTTGCGAAATTTTGCATCTTCTGGGGATTGCAATTTTTGTCTCATATTTTCTCTTAAAATGACAACTGTTGTCACTTGATGCCACAATGCTTTTCCTATGGCAGATTCTTGACCATAATGACTCAATCCTGAATAAATCTGAGTGCCAACACTACCACTATAGAGGGAAATAGATTCTCCACCACTAACAGGAGGTAGCTGGGAAAAATCACCAGAAAAAATCATATTTAGGCCACCAAATGGTTTATTTGGTTCATTAAATGCCTTTGCAGGCTGTGCACTAACATTATACATGTCATGACAAGAAAGCATAGAAACCTCATCTAAAAACATGTAATTAACACCATCCAATCTAGTTCTCAATTTTGCCATAGATATAGTAGATGCACTTCTGTCATTAATACCCAAAATTGAATGATATGTAGACCCTCCAACCAATGCAGCTGCTGTACCAGTAGGAGCTGTAATGACAATACGGTGAGACTCATTCCGTCTTTCAAAAAATGCAGTCAATGCTTTAATCACTTGTGATTTTCCTGTTCCTGCCATTCCACCAATATACATTATAAGTTGATCAGGTTTGTCTGTTGATGCATGATTTGCAATGATGCGGAAAGATCTTTCTTGGTCTGTATTTAGTGAAAAACCAGACACAGTGCTATCTATAATATTTTGTTCTTTCTCTACCTTTGCCTTGAATTTTGCAGTTAAATAGGCTTTATCAACTATCTTGACTTCTGCTAAATATTCTTGATCATAGCCTGTCTTATTTATGTCATCAATGTTGTCTGGAATGTTTTTGCATCTTTCATCTATTAATTCTTGCCGCTTACACTGAACAATAGCAGTCCAATCTTTTCCAGACTGAAGCTGAGCAGGTAAAACAGGAGTAAGATCACCAACTTCAGCTGGTCCATTGGGACTTTCATTAAACCATCCTGCTTCTTGCATTATTTGTTCTATATGCAACATGTCTCTGTTTCGCTTCTCAGTCTTAGGTCCAATATTATTCTCATTAACAAGATTAATATCACACACAAAATCATCACCTTCAAAGGAGTTATAATCAAGAATATCAGAATTCAAACTATCATATACATCCCAGTTGGAAAAGATCCCTACATTCTCACCTTTTTTCATTTGTGCAGCATAATCATCTCTGGCATCTAAGCATTCATACCGTACATTGAAATATTTCATTTTTTCTAGCTGTCTGGTATTAAACACATGAGTTTTAAATGCATCATCCCAATTTTGGTCTTCTAATTTCAGATCCTTTCCAGTTCTCCATGGCTTAAAAAAGGTCAACATAGTAGAGCAGTAATATTCTCTATCTCCTTGATCACTTCTTGGAATTGCACCACCAATAAAATTTGGAACCCATCCTTGCATGTCATCTAATAGTGTCACATGGTGTGAGTAATGCAAAGGATGATCTTGTAAAAAATGATGAAAAGTCTTTTTATTATTTTCATCTTCAGAATCAATGTTATTTTTATCATCTAATTCATATTCATCTATATCATCATCAAATGAACCTTGATTGTTTTCTTTAGGACGTTTTTCAACATGTGACAATCGGATCCAGTCATACAGTGACATTTGATTATATTCAACTGGTCGAAATACGTAATCTTGTACCAAAGTACGACCTATAATCCTTCCCTTTATTTTGAGTAGTACCAACTGGTCTTCTCCACACTCCTCACTGTCTGGATTCCATGCATGTGTAGCAGCTCGTACAAAATTTGGCCAATAGAATGTTCGAAACTTGTGATTTGTGTAATGGTCTGGATTTTTAAGAAGATACATAGATGCCATTGGGCCACCAATTTCCATTTTAGACGTGAGATTATTGACTATCTGAGTAAGCAATATCCGAGCCTTCTCTTTTCTATCTAATGATCCTCCAAGCATTTCTGAATTTCTGTCAAACACACTTTTAATAGCTTCAAAAATTAAATAAGTTTTCAAAGCAGGTTTGCTAATATAATCAGATACATATGCAACAACAGCTTTTATTGCAGTGCCAGAGAGCAGACTTGTAACATCAGTATTGCTACGAATAAGATATGTGACTTCAGCTGTAATGGTATTAAGCATAGATTCTCCTTTTTTGATGTTGAGAGCACCACTATTCATATCAACTTCAGTATGCTCAAATGTCTTACGAGGAAAACGTGCTTTACACTTGCCCCATTTATTGCTCAAGCAACCAGTGACTGGTTGGTACTTAGTGACAGTGTTTTTATCCTTATGCTTTAACTTTTTCTTTTCATATTGTTTGGTGCCCCCTGTACACTTGTGAAGGTTTGATCGAAAAAGGATATCATCTACAGTAGAATTAAATTGAGTTTGCCATGAACTGACAGCGTCACAAGATTTGCATTTCCCACATTCATTCTGGTTACATTGGAGCAGAGGTGGTATTGGAAGTGTTTCAGTTGGATTTTTGTACTCATCATCAAGTTCTGCAATATCCACATTTTTTTTCACATCTTCTAAACTTCCTGTGATAAACTCACCCATGTGCACACTTTCAAGATACTCAACCATTTTCTTTTGAAAGTCTGACTCAGGATCCATTATTCTATCTCGAATTTCTTGTGGTGTTAGTGCTCCTCTAATCCATAGCAGCATGTGTAAATGCAAAGTGAGGCGACCTTGCTGTTCTACAGTGCCATAATATGAAGAAGTATCTCCATACAAGCCAGTATGATTTGCATCCACTCCAAGTACATGCTTAATGAAAGCCTGAATCATAAAATGAAAAAATCGAGCACTGGCCACTGGATTGTCAGCAATTAAGCTATCTTTTTCAGATTTGCTTCGTATAACAGGTGTGAACTGTTCTTTGGTGTCAGCATAATACAATGAGATAGGATGCTTGTTATCAGCAGGAGATAATGTGATATACCAAGATGGTGCTCCATTAAATGAAATTAAAGACCAGATTTCATTTCTCATGTATTTTTTACTTGTAATAGAGCCTTTCACATGGCCTCCAATACGATCTAAATCATGAATCAATTGAAGACAGTCTTTTTCATCTTGTGATTCTCCTTTCACCCTTTCACCCTTTATCATACGTTCTGTGATATCTGCCAAGACTTCACTATTAATTTGAAGCAAACGATTTGCAATATTGTCAAAAGATTTTTGTTTTGCAAGAATGAAGCCACTTGTAGTGCTATCTTTGATTTGTTCATGGTTGAATGCTATCAAAGGAAAGCATGGGTCTTTTTGGAAACGCTTATCATGATACAATAACAGGTGTCGTTTGTGCTCTGCATCTGACAATTTGTGTCTCTGTCTTTCATGACCAATACCACCCAAGCCATAAGGGAAAAGCCATGGGAACATTTGAGGGTACAGTTTTGGATTTTTCCAGATAGACTGCGGTTCTTTTGAATGTCCAATTGCAAGAACCTTTCCACCATCATCAAGATGTTTTGCTGCCATGGCTTTTAGTGTTTCTGAATTCATAGTGTCATATTCTTCACTTGTGAGTGTATGTACTGTAAAAGGACACACACCTTCTTCAGTGCCATGTTCAAGCTCCATGTCATGGACACTGATTACCTCTGGAATCTTATTTGTGGCAGAATGTCGGTAATTTATTACAACAGGTGGAGAGTCTTCTGGATAAGATTCAAGATTTTTATATGAAATTTCAAGATCTGCATAATCTTTATGATTAAGCTTGAGCCATTCAAGGGCTTTTGCCACTTTATTTCGGCGCACAAGCAATGGTGTTCTTCGAAAGTCATCTTCAGTTGGTTGACAAGGACCTGTAAATATAAAGGCTAGCACTTCATCCATCTCTTCAATTGGTGGAGGCAAAACCGTATATATTTTTTGCATTGGGTGTTCAAATGCAACAGCATTTGCAATCATTTTATGCATACCCTTTGCAACACGAACAACACATCGATTATGTCTGACCTTACCAATTAATAATTTCTCTGCAAAACTTAGCTGTTGAAGTTCATCTGGTATTTTCCCTAGCCATAAACCTCTTGCAAGAGCAAATTTGGGAATTTTTCTATGTCTCACTTTGTCTTTACAAGAAGAACAGATATAAAGACATGAAGAATCTATTGCAGGCCCATCAAGTTCAGATATTGGCTCTGCAAAATATTTTCGTTCCATTCGAGTATAACCAAGACCTGCAGTATTTAACACATTCAGATCAATATTGAGTGAGTTCAATTCAGAAAGTTCAGTTTTCAAAGTTAGTGCACCACACACAGCACACCCTCCTTCTTCAAATCTTGAAGGGTTGGTGGCATCACAAAAATCCTTAATAATTTTTCTACGTAGTGAGGCATCTGGTGGATCAGGAGGGAAAGTGTTATGTCCAGGCACATCCACTCTCAAATTTTCTGGTTGCTTTGAATCAGAACCATTTTTAACTTGTGATTTTTGTACCTCACGATGCTTTAAGCCTCGTTCAGAGCTTGAGCATTTTGTATATGGATGGAATACTGTCACATATTTGTGCTCACATATACTATCATGAATTTTGAATAATTCTGTAATTTCAGACTTGGTCATTTTCTTTGAAATATGAATGTCATGCTTATGCCCAATAGCAATTCTACTGTTTTGGAATAAACAAGTTAGAAGAATATGTAAGGGAACATTGCACAACACATGGTTAGAGCCATTATATTTTTTCAAACCTTTTGACATTTCAAGATGCTCAACAAATTTGTACATTTTTATGTCAGAATAATTCATTGGTGCAGATATAACAAATGGGCTGATTAAATCTATCTCAATTTTTTCTATACTAGCCCCATGCTGGCCTCCTCCAATTCTGTCAGGTACTTCATGTTTTAGAAAGGTGGGACAACAGCTAATTTGGTTTTTAAAGCTTCTTTTTGCACCAGATCTGGCATACACTTTGTGGAAATATTTATGCCAGAATATCCAACAAAGAAAAATTTCTGAATATTTTACAAAGTCTGCTACAACATAAATGGTTGAAAGGCCACCAGTAGAAGATATTACAGCAAAATCATGCTTATAATACTGCGAGCGACATATGCTCAAATGTGCCCTTTGACAATGCTGCTGTGGAGTCAAATCAAAATTAACCAACATTTCCATATTCTGTGATACAAAATAACAAAGTTGATTGGACCAACATAATATAAACTCAACGATGTATACCAATCGGTAGTTTGAGAAATGGCATGCATATACTCTAAAAGTTTCATTGAAACTTAAAGATTCTGATTGTCGTGAAGAAAGCACAAAAAAAGGATATTCTTTGACATCATATACTGATGTTTGGTCTCTCTGAAATAAAATGCCAGATGTACCATAGATTGTACAACTTGCCACCATACCAGCCATGGTTGTCACATCTGCCCTGTCACAGGTTGAAGAATTTGCCATGACATTTATCACATCTACCCAGTTTCGGATTGCATAACTAGAAATCACATCAGTTGCAGTTATCAAATCCACCCTGTTGCAGGTTCGACAACTGGCCATCACATCAGCCACAATTATAAAATACATCCTGTCTCGGGTTGCACAACTGACCACTGCATCAGCAGCAATTATCAAATCCACCCTGTTTTGGGTTGTACAACTGGCCATCAAGTCAACCACAATTTTCAAATCTACCCTCTCATGGGTTACACAACGGGCCATCGCATCAACCGCAATTTTCAAAATCACCCTGTTACGGGTTACACAACCAGCCATCGCATCAACCGCGATTTTCGAAATCACCCTGTTATGGGTTACACAACAGGCCATCGCATCAACCGCGATTTTCGAAATCACCCTGTTACGGGTTACACAACAGGCCATCGCATCAACCGCGATTTTCGAAATCACCCTGTTACGGGTTACACAACCGGCCATCGCGTCAACCGCGATTTTCAAAATCACCCTGTTACGGGTTACACAACCAGCCATCGCATCAACTGCGATTTCCGAAATCACCCTGTTACGGGTTACACAACCAGCCATCGCATCAATTGCGATTTTCGAATCTACCCTGTTATGCGTTGAAGAACCAGCTATTGCATCAGCTGCAAATGTCAAAAACACCTTACCACGGGTTCCAGGACACGTCACATTAGGCATGATTATCTGATTTACTCCAACGTGGGTAAACAATGTAACCTGAACACTAGTAAACAACGCAGTACCAAAAAAAATAGGTGAAATCACTTTAACATCGCAGGCACACGCCAAAATCACGTGATCCATGGGTGCGAAGACGCAGGATCTCGCGTACGTAGTTGCGGGCTGACGTGCAGCCCATAACGAAGCCACATCTACCTGCTATAATAATATACACATTTAGCATTGTAATATGTAAGTGTGCAGTCGATATCACTCACCTGAACGATTAGCTCACGAAGTGTACCTCCACATGCCACATCCGAGATAGGGAAGACATGACTCGTATGAGGCATCGGATTGCAGCAGTTAGCTGCAAGATTGCACTCTAGTAAACAATATCCCTATTAAATATATCTTTTGAAAGCAAAACTACACGATACTCACCTGCACATCTACTACCACTATGACAGCTTGACCCAAAAGCCATCTCCAATCCAAAGCATGGAACCATTGGAGACTGTTGGCCAGCCAGAACGAAAACCCAATCACTGCAGAGAAGAAGAGATATCAAGATATTGAGCAATATTGTCTGATAAGTCATTTTGTATGAGACGATACAGCAAGACGACGAACAGCGGAACAATAACAGCTGAGTTTAAAATCTCGCCGCACTCATTCCGAAAGGTAGCGCTCCCGCGGAAACGTTGAGGTAAAGTCCGGAAACCAGCCTTCAAAACGCGCACAGCATAGATCCCACGGTAAGAAAACGAATACAAAATAGAATTCACACGACACTCCAACGATCGGTTCGCGAGATCCGCAAGATCTGGCAGACACCTCGGATTAAAGACGACTCCTTAGTAAACTAAGGACTCGTAATGGACCCGACAAGCTCTTTAACCGAAGAGCTCTCTCATTTGTCTGTGAAAGATGGGAATGCACACGAGGCAGCATTCCTAGATACTTCTCCACAACTGACTCAAGTATCACGCGAGCGCGATGTCTTCATCGACTACGATCACAAAATATATGATGCAGAGATCATGAACACATTCAGCTTGTACCGGAAGCACGACGAAGAGCCTGATTTGCCAGCACTTCTTTCTCACACCACTCTTGGAGACAAAAGACTCGTGACTCTTACGCCAGGTGAAGCAGGCGAGCTGCTTACGCGTGAACCATCCATCAAGATGGTGTTGCAGAGAGCGTGGATAGAAGGTTCGTTCAAGGAAATTCGACAACTAGGTATGTTTGGCGTGCAATTTCTTCTTATTTTTAGCAGTTAAATGTTGTCACAGAAATCCTTTGGCCTGTGCTGGTCGAACCCCGCCACCCGCTGAGTAAACAATTGATGCAACGTCTGCCTTTGCGTGTTTCCGCCGGGCAAAGTGAATCGGGTCGGTCTTTTCTTTTCCCAATTATTTGTCCATGCTCATACCAATCTTACCTCGCGAAGCTACTCTGCAATCTTGGGCGATTAAATATGTTGGTAATGCAAGTGTTTCGCTGTATGAGCACCTGGCCAGTCATCTGAAGGACGAAGACAACTATGCCAGATACACATCTATTGTCTAATCTTCGGGCATGGGCAAGTCCCAGGCAGTCGACGAGCTTTTGAAAACACATTTGGTAGTGCCTCTGACGTTACGTCAGGAGTCGAAAGGTAAATTTCTTCATATCACCATTGGTCCAAGCTCTGATCTTAAAACCAGGGTTTCCAGCCGCAGATGAGAATGTTCGTGACTGGTTTCTTCAAAGCAGAACAAAGTTGGAAGCGTTCACGTGTGCTGGCGCATTTTTGTGCACGCTTTTTGTCGCTGTGCTTGATTGCTTGCAGCATATCAA
>Ga0193716_1000772_pt1 | contig 19079 bp, 26 predicted proteins | sample U2c1metaG_FD_145901 | JGI IMG/M metagenome (GOLD analysis project Ga0193716, IMG submission 145901) | Soil microbial communities from a riparian zone of the East river system, Colorado, United States - U2c1 | ecosystem: Environmental > Terrestrial > Soil > Riparian zone | place: USA: East River...
CCCATCCAAAGCAAAAGGGGGCGAAACGCACGCTGCGTCCACCACCAAGGCGGGTAAAACTGCCGGAGTCAAAGGAGATCCTGGGCGAGTCAAAGCCCAAGGGAGCAAAACCCACATCGTGTCCACCGAGGACAAAACCGGAGCGGAGAGGCAGGGTGCGGAAGGGGCTGGAGTCGAAGGAGAATCTCAGGCGAGCAAATCTGAAGGGAGCAGAACGAACACCAAGAGTAGGAAAACCGCAGGAAGCAACTCAAATAAAATGCTAGAGGATGGGACTCGGGGTGCGTGTACCAAGGGAGGGAAGAAAACGACAAGCGGGAGACGAGATAAGGCACAAGGTGGATGCACTAAGGAGGGCAGCCCCAGGCGCAGAAAGTAGTAGGACTGCAGGACCGCCGGAGAACCGAGAACCGAGAGCTGAGATGTTAGAGTGTATCTGCTGGGATAATCAGATATTGCATTTCGCGAGTTGTTCGCGATGGGTCGTCGGCGAAAACCCTATATCCAGTCCCATGCAAACGTTTTAAACACTAAATCATCCAATTTTAGCTCAAGCCCACACCCTCACCTAATTTGGCTTCAAGGCGCTCCGCGCCCGCCTTGTCCTACTTTTGGGCAGCCTTAGACCCAGTAAGGCCCTCCAAGGTAACTGTTTTAGCATCAGGAAAAGAAAAAGTGACAGGTTCTGCCACAGGCTCCTTGGGTAAAGGCATGTATAACAAGTATAGATTCAGTTACAAGTATTCACAATGCTGAGAGGAATGAGTTGCAGAAGATAATTATGATAAGGTTCAATTGCACAGCCACTTTCACACGGGAAGCCTGGTTTCACCCCCTCGGCTCAGGACGGTGGGATCTTCAATCATTGCCTACTGGGGCGTGGTTTGACAATGGGACATCGCCTCCGGCACGTATAGTGCAGTACTGTCGGTTTGGAGTAGTATTAAAAATGTGGGTGTAGAGCCGCGATATTTCACCTTAGGATCTGTCTGCTAGTACATCCATACAATTGGATCTCCACATCATGGAACGTCGCAGACTTATTGACGATATTATCGAGGAGGAGACAACAGCAGATTCACCAACAGCCGACCCTTTCAGCGATGTCCCTAAGGAAGGGTACGGCACTCAACCTCCATACCACGTTTCGCGTCCAATCATCGCAGAACGCCCCGTCCGTCGTCACACAACTACGAGATTGATTAATGATGACATCGGACAATTCGATTCTGCTGGAGTTGCTGAATTGGAACGAAGACTGACTCGTAATGCGACGTACGCACAGGGTAACTTGAGACGGAGTAAAAAGATCAATTCCACGTCGGAAGTCACTTTGGTTGGCGACAATGATTCATTCGACTTTGTTGACTGCCTCCGTGGATTTATCAAGTACGTCGCTATGACCCTTTTTTATAGGATGATGATGTTAATATGATAAATATTTTCGAACCAAGGGGCGACCAAACCCGCTCACTCGGGGTAATGTTTAAAGACCTCAAGGTTGTTGGACTTGGCGGATCAGTATCGTATCAGCCGACTTTGGGATCTGTCCTCAACCCCCTTAATATCATTGGCGCTATCGATGCTTTTCGGCATCCCCCCGTCAAGGATATCTTGGCTGGCTTTGAGGGCGTGGTTCTACCCGGGGAAATGCTTTGTAAATTATTTTTTGTGAAGAAATTAGTTTCATGGCTCATTAGGATGTTACAGTGGTACTGGGTCGTCCAGGATCCGGTTGCAGCACCTTTTTGAAAACACTCGCCAACCAACGAAACGAGTATCATTCAGTCGAAGGAGAAGTTCGCTACGATTCCTTTTCCCCCGATGACATTGCGAAGTATTACCGCGGTGATGTAACATACTGCCCTGAGGATGATGGTAAGTGTCACTCTTGTTCTTTCCGCGGTCGTCGTGTAACGTTCCTGCATTCTAGATCACTTCCCAACCCTCACTGTGGAGCAAACACTCAGATTTGCCGCCACGATGCGTGCTCCCCAACGACCTGGTGGTGATCTATCTCGTGAAGATTTTATCACAGATTTCATAGACATACTCATGACAATCTTCGGCCTCAAACATGCGAAGGATACGGTGGTAGGTGATGTTGCTATTCATGGCGTCTCCGGCGGTGAGAAGAAGCGAGTATCTATCTGCGAAACACTGGCTATGCGAAGTCTGATTGGGGCATGGGACAAGTATGTTTCTCTTCACTGTGTATGACATCTGCTGATATTATTTTATTCTTCTCTGCTCTAGCTCGACACGCGGTCTTGACTCATCAACTGCTCTCGAATTCATCCGTGCTCTGCGAATTGTTACTGACGTTGGCGATCTTACGACGATTGTTTCCATTCATCAAGCCTCGGATTCAATCTATGAGCTCTTCGATAAAGTGTGCGTCATCTACGAAGGCAAGATGGTATATTATGGTCCAGCCAACGAAGCACGTCGCTACTTCTATGATATGGGGTATGAACCCGCCCACCGCCAGACCGTTGCCGACTTTCTCATGGCGACCACCGACCCCTGCAGCCGTACGGAACGATCGCCTGGAGTACCTATTCCCCGCACTGCAACTGATTTTGCATACCATTTTCAAAAATCTTCACTTGCACAAACCAATCGATATAATATTCAATCGTATCGGAACCGATATGTCGAGAGCGTGAATACCAAGCATCCGAGGTGGAGGAGCCCGTATATGATCTCCATCCCGATGCAGGCTAGAGCAGTACTAATCCGCAGAATACAAATTCTTTGGGGCAGGAGAGCAACCATAGCGACATCATCTTTGTCAGTCTCTATCTCTCGAGCCGCCTACCAAATTTTTTCGGTTAATTGCGGACTACAGCTCAATCCTCATGCGGAGTATCATAACGGGTTTAATATTTATCAAGCTCCCGCATACGTCATCTGCTTTCTTTTCCCGGGGGGGCCTTCTCTTCTTGTAAGCCAATGGGTATAACAAGTCTCTTATGGCGTCCTAATTAATTTCTTGTACGCAGTGCACTTTTGTTATCGGCCCTTCCTGTCGTGGCAGGTACGTGTTCTTCGACAGAGGTTTCATGTTTCGTATATGCTGAATCGTCCTGTCAGAAATTCCGATGCTGTTCTCACACCGCACCATAATTTCCAGGCATCACAAGGCAGCTCTTTATCACCCCTTCATTGAAGCTGCCGCACTGACCTTGGCCGACGCGCCAATAACGTTGATCACGACACTTATTTATGGTGTTGTAATGTATGAAATTGTCCAGTTTCAACAGACCGCTGGCCAACTATTGTGAGTAAATCCTGGTCTCTTTGTTCTGAATGTTTATAGATTGTGGTACCTCTTTCCAGCGTCTTTTTGACATTTATTTGCACAATGGCGATCACGGTTAAATCTTTTGTTCGCGCTCTTGCAACAACCACAAAGGACCCATCATCTGCGCAAGCCATTGCAGGTCTTCTTATCTTAATGTTTGGTATCTGCTCAGGGTTTAGTCCCACTTTAGCGACTATTAACCGGGGTTTTCATTGGATCACTTACATAAACGTGCGTCTCCTTATCGTGGCTGTTTATCGTATTGTCCGTATATTTGATCCTGATTCTATTTGCGGTGAGTAGCCTCTTCATTATGCCTTTGAAGGTTTAATGGTCAACGAGTTTCGAACTCTCAACGGTAGCTGTACCAACATTGTCCCACAAGGCCCTGGATATGAAAATGTCGGCCTCAACAATCAAGTCTGCACTACAGTCGAATCCTTACCAGGGCAAGCATTCGTTGATGGCAATCTATACGTGCAACTATCTTTCGGGTTTTCTTCAAGCAATTTGTGGCGGGCAAGTTCCTTGAAATTCTGAGACTTCCGGTAATTGATAATTGCGTATGCCAGGATTATGCATTACTCGCGATCTCCTGTTGCGTATTCACTTCAGCTTTTTTGTTCTTTACAGAGTTCGTCTCTGGTTCCTCCACGAGCACTTCAGTCACGCTCTTCAAGCGTGGGTCTCGGACTTGCGCAGATATCACCATGACGACATCTGTTGACAGGGAGATGACAGCGACTAGTAGTAATCCCCCATCCAATCGGAGCGTCGGACAGTCGTTTATCAAAAAGTCGATGTCAGGCATCTTCTCATGGCACCACATGCAGTACACCATTCCTATTGGTAAAGAACAGTACAGATGCCTGCTTGATGATGTGTCCGGTTATGTAGTGCCTGGGAAGTTGACCGCTTTGATGGGGGAATCAGGCGCGGGAAAAACAACTCTTCTGAACGTGCTGGCGGGACGGGCTGGTACTGGGATTGTCTCTGGAGATCGACTCGTCAATGGGCAACCTCTGCCTGTTGAATTCCTGGCGCAAGTCGGATACTGCCAACAGCTGGATATTCATGTACCAACTGCCACTGTTCGGGAAGCCCTTCTATTTTCCGCAATGACGCGTCAGCCCCCCTCGGTGCCTATATTGGAAAAAAAAGCATATGTAGAGACGTGTCTTGGCATGTGCGGCTTGGAATCTTATGGCGACGCAATTATTGGATCGCTCGGACTCGAGCATTGCAAACGCACATCCATTGCAGTTGAGCTTGCAGCCAAGCCAAAGCTGCTTCTCTTATTGGATGAACCCACTTCCGGCCTTGACTCGCAGAGTGCTCGCGCCATCGTTTCATGTCTGAGGACTCTCGCGGAAAATGGTCAGGCAATACTTTGCTCTATTCATCAACCTTCAGCAGAGCTATTCCAAGCATTCGATAAGCTTCTCCTCCTCGGCAAAGGGGGGAAAACGGCGTACTTTGGCGACATCGGTCATCAGTCGACAACCCTCATCCGCTATTTTGAAGGCAATGGTTCTCGTGCGTGTAGCTCCGATGAAAACCCTGCCGAGTTTATGCTCGACATCATTGGTGCAGGTGCTACAGCGACCAGCGAAAATGATTGGCACACTGCGTGGAAACTCTCGCGCCAAGCAGCAGAAGCCCAGCAGGAGATCGACAAGATGTATCAAAGAGATCACTACCATCCTTTGACCACAACGCTCCAACACAGCGAGTTTGCTATTGCGTGGAGATTCCAATTTTTTTACTTATCAATGCGCAATGCTCAGCGATATTGGAGGGACCCTGCCTATCTCCTGGCCAAACTGGGACTTTGTGTCCTCGGCGGGTGAGTTCTGGTGCGTTAGCTAATGTTTTCAAACAATGCTTACGTTCATATTAGGTTGTTCGTTGGCTTTACATTCTTCAAATCTGCTGACAGCCTACAGGGCATAAATAACAAGCTTTTAGTGCGCCGCATTGTTCTGACGACATGGTTGACTTTGTTGACGTGCGGCACTATAGGCGATTTATTTCGGCACTTATCTCTCTATAATTTTAGCATGTCTGTTACATGCTCCGTTCTTTGAGATGCGGAGGCTCTACGACATCCGTGAACGTAGCAGCAACATGTACAGCTGGACTGCTATGACTGCGAGCCAGATCGCTATCGAAATTCCGTGGAACATTCTTGGCTCTTCATGCTTCTTCGCATGCTTGTATTGGACAGTTGGCTTTGGCAGCGACAGAGCGGCTTACACGTATTTGTTATTGGGTATCACATATTCCATTTATTATACGACGTTCAGTCTAGCTGTAGCTGCAATGTCTCCGGACGCCCAGATTGCAGGCCCTCTCCTCAGTCTGTTCTTCTTCTTCGTGCTTGGATTGTGAGTCGCCTCGTGCTATTCCTTTTCAATATTTTCCAACATACCACATAGCTGTGGAATCATGCAGCCGTTCAATCTACTAGGATGGTGGAAATGGATGTACTACTTGTCGCCGGTGACTTACTTGATGGAAGGCGTCATGGTGCAAGGTTAGTCTGATATTATTTTGACAAAAGCTTACTTAGTATTGATCGACTCCTCAACTAGCCGTGGGACACCAAAACATCACCTGCTCCTCGCAAGAGCTCGTGACGTTGAACCCGCCTTCAGGCCTAGCATGCGGGGACTACATGCAGATCTACATATCTAACTTTGGTGGTTACCTCGTCAATCCTGCCGCTACAGATAGTTGCGTATTCTGCTCTTCTCGGACAACAGACGCGTTCCTGGAATCAGCTTTCAATATGAAGTATTCTCATCGTTTGAGAGACTTCTGGGTCATTTTGGGATATATTGTATTCAATGTAAGTACTCGCCATCTCACTGTCATTTGGTCAAACTCACGGGTGCACATGCAGACCTGTTGCATTTACGGTTTTACGTATTGGTTTCACATTCGCACTGGCAACCTCTTAGTATCCATCAAGAAACGTATCATTCGCAAGAGCCGGTGGTTCACTACCCGCCCAGACGAAGAGATGCAGCTTGAAAAGGCGGCACTTTTGCCAAACCCATAGGTAGAGCACGAGGCTAAGGACTATGGAAAGCTTACTGCCGAATTTAAGAATTTGATGAAGTAGAATTCCAGTAGTGAATGCCTCTGCATGTCTTAATATAACGACCGTAAATTTAGGTTAGCGTGATATAATCTGCTTCAACCTCACTAGAATTGTTCGAGACAAGTTGCGACCACTCTTTGCCAAATAAGTACTTGTCCGACAGAGCGAGTCACACGAAACATGACAATCGAAGCCAGTTGATCGCGCGCACAGCTAAATATACTCACTCGTTGCATGATGACAGGGAGATAAGAGTGGTTCAGCTGGAATATATATCGCAGTTTTTACTACTGAGATTTCATCGAAAAATATGAAAAGTGACGAAAAGTACACGCCACGTCGCCACATAACTTCCCAATCGCCTTAAGTAAGTACACGGACCCTATAGTGTATCATAGGTTTGGTTCCGCCACGTTGAAGCAAAACCAGGCCGCGATGGGTCTATTTTTCACCTACTGGTTGGTTGCTGATAGCTGGCAGAAGAGATAATAAAAATTGTTGCACGTTGACCATGGTGTAACAGAGTCACTGTATTGTCAAACAGATTATGCACAGACCACAGCCTTGAATAATTTTTGGATCATATTATTCGCGTCACTCCACACTCATAAATATTGAAAACAGTTTGATATATATCCCAGCTGAACCACTCTGAGTAAGTATCAAGTCCATATGGTGGGAGAGTGCTGGAAAGGCCACTAGATGTGGTCAGAAATGTGATAATTCTACTAAAGAAAATGCAAGAACGCACGAAGGAGACAAATATCTGACGGGCGTTTTCCGAGTTGGTGAACAGACCTTACTTGCTGAACCTTACCTTCAAGCTTTGTACGAAATGGAGACTAAGGAGAACGACTATCTTCTCTGCTATTGCGGCTGCCTACGGGCCCACGACACAACTAACAAAGGTCCAGTTCGTTCTATCACAAATTCACTACATACGCATTTACTAGACCGCGGTAGATATAAAATGTACACATATGTATTAGCTATGCTTTAGCATATTTTAAATATTTAAATAAATATTCGTTTACTGCATATGTTACTGCAAATGTAAAATATGTCAACGCATTTGTGTTGCATGACATATTTACATAAGATAGTTGTGTTCCGCATATTCGACTCCGCCTGCATTATTTTATTAATTGTGGATCGGACAGACAATTTCAGGTGAACTCTATGTTTGATGATTCCCTACGTATAATCAATATAGCAATTGGGCCAGCCTCAGCGCCGCAGGTTACCGTCCAGAATGCAGACCGATACACCGACCTTACAATCCCCCAAGTCCGCCCATCGACCAACCCTAGCTTTAAATTTCGCGATATAACCCGCCTAGCAGCCCTCACTTCACTTCTCGAATCATCCGTGGGTCGTAAACGTATGCTCATAGCTTCTCCTTATGACTCCAACTTTCAAGGTGTTGTGGAGCTCATCACTGCAAAGCCATCTGTATTCTCTTTTTACAATGTTGACCTGAAGAGTGGACGTCAAAGTGGATTCCTATAAGAAGTGGAGGAGACGATTTGAAAATACTGTTGATAGCCCTGATCGAGCTGGACTTGGAAAACTAGAGGATAAGATACTCGTACAGTGTCACGGTCCTGAGTGCTTGACGAGTTACACTTGGATCGTCAACGCTTGAACGATCAGAATCACCATAGCAAAGGGTAGATTCCACTTCCGGCATGCGGACCAACTACAGGACATCGCCCAACTACGCATAACCTAGAATACAAGATGAATAATTATCGCAAAACCTATTCGAACGATGTGGCTTCCATGTGGATTGGAAAGAACTGCCACCCTCTAACGCTCCTGAAGATCGTTGAGGAGACGGAGGATGCTGAGGACTAAAATGAGGAACACGTCAGAATGATGACGATCATGCGAGTTGCGCGCCAAACTTACAAAGATTGATGAAGCTGAAGCATAAAATGATAAAAGTCAGTTGACGTCCACTGGCGCTCGATATAGGAGACGTACTCAAGATACAAGCTGATAGCTCCCATGATAAACTCATCAGGAGAAAGTCTTCGATTAATCATATATGTGTCATAGACGATGTAACCGCTGAAAATGAGGCAGCCGCCGATGGCATAGATGAGATCCCAGGTGCGACTAAACGGAATGAAAATCCCGACGACGCCGGTCATCACTATGGGTAAGATTAAGATAATAGTGCAGCAATGGAAATAGGGAGGCGTACCAAGCGCGATGAGCCCGCCAAATAGCCATGGGCCGAGTCCTGAAAAATCATACTGTGTGCGCGTTAGAGTGGTCAAGTGTTTGCGTTATTGGACATGAAGCGCACCTTGGACTGGAAGGTGAATAGTGTCAAGCCCAAGAAGACTCCAAGGGTAATTAGTCTAAAACCCGCGTCATTTGTGAGAAACGCAGAAGGGAGTAATTGCAATCGGATTCGCTGACAGTGCCTGCATGACAATAATATTGTCGTAAAACGCCACCACCACTCCAAGCGTGAAGGCTTCCATGACTGTGAATGTCGAGAGGAGCAACAAATTCCATGGGTGATTATGGCGCTTCCAATAGAGCAATCCCAGATTGACCAGAGTGCCGATCATAGGGACATAGAACGCCCATGTGCTAGAAGTAGAAACGTAAGCAAGATGTACTAGCATAGCATAAGTGGCAACGTACTGTGTCTGCACCCACGAGATCGCACTGGATGATTGGGAAAGACCCCCCGATACAATACAGGTTGCAAGCTATGAAGTGGATATGAGCAAGCGAAGAGTAATAGATTAGTGTGTTGACCTACAATTTGACAAACTGCAGGCAATTACGTGAACAACATCTCAATGTCGGTCAAAATAATGCACGCTCACAAAGAATGGAGTAAACCTTCCTGACAAAGGCGTTCCTTATCTCAGGAGACGAATCGGAGACGGTGGTGCCGTACTAAAAGCATCGGGGAAAGGTGCCAAGACGTGGAGTTACGTCAGTTAGCAAAGCGAAGGCCAATATTGGTTGATGCGCCCTCACCTTGAAGTCATCAGGAAGGTCCCCTTCAGCTGGCTGATTGTAAATTCCGTTGCTGGGACCCGCTTCAGACCGAGCTCCTAAGAGGGGAGATGTAGCATCATCATCTCGATAGGATTTCGGCGCAGGGCCTGAACCATAGGATGGTGGTGGTGCTGGGTACTGGCTCATGATAGTGGGAGAACAAGGAGTGGTTGCTCCAACTCACAGCGCCCGCAGTGGTCGTAAATACAATTCCCACGCCAAATAAATAAATATTAAACCATAACCTTAATTTTTGGTTTTGTAGAGTTTGGCTGCCTCTACACCTCGACCTCACATACTGTCCCTTGTATGGAAGAAACCCGACCTTGAGCGTTACAGGTTGTCACATCGTCTGACTTAGCAACTAGGCGTTACACAAAGCAATGTTAACAACTTCGGTCCGGGCGGGTGACTATACCGTAATTGTTTCGATGTATTTATCGGACATTTGCTCAAAATTAGCTTGGTATTACGTGAGGTCGAGGTGAGACTCTACATGGCGCACCAAATACAGAACGAAATTACCTGTAGCACTTGCCACCCCTCAGTAAACATCCCAGTCACAAAGTCAACGTCGCTTCCAGCGTACGGAAATCACATGATTCAACAGCTACTTTTTCACAAATTCTTCAAGTCGATGGATTTGAGATGCTCCCTAGAATACATTCGCAATCTGTTACATTTCTCTTCATTCGTCAATCGTCAGCAGTCCTGCGGGTTGCCAACCTCTGTCTAGATAGGCTTGAGTTCCACCATGCCGTCCTCGGCGAACTCCCAAAGTTTCACAAAGCCTAGGCCAGCCTTTGCACTGCAAAAGCCGCGGGCAATGATGATTAGACCGCTTCTGCAAAGAGAGCTCCATAATCAAACAGGCTTACCCAAGTTCTATGAATTGTTCAAGTGTTCGTTCTCCAGCATTTGCAATAGCTAGCAAGTTCACATCTTGGTTGTATGCTGTAATAAAATATGTGCGTTACATCAGCTATTCATCCCTGATCTGGAGTGGCGAGATAAAGAAATCGCACGTCGCATATTGCCGGCTCCATAGTTCGGAAGCAGGGGCTCTGGCGCCTATAGAAAGTAAATTAGTCTAGCCGTTAGAGCTTAAAAAGGGCCTACATACTGCGTTGACGGTCGATTTGTCTTTGTATAGTGATTGAAGGATATATTCGTCTGAGTCGAGTGAAATGTTTGTCAACACGCGCGGTGGAGTGCAATACGCAGCTAAGGGATAAACATACGAATAAACAGACGACTATCAGGCTTCATGACTTGTCGGGTGTATGTCAAAATATTCACACAATCGGCCTCGGGCCAGTCGTGCATTATATGCCTCAGCTAGCATCCGCGTTCACAGTGAATATGGGAAAATGTAGAGAGCGGGGTTGCGCACGTACATAGTAAATGTCCTGCTCCTTCACTGGACTCTCCTTAAGGTAATCGATTACGACGAAGTCCGCGCGCTGTTCCTGAATAGCTTGTGGACATTCTTTGGTAAAAAACTATAAACGAGAAAATCAATTTAGTGTGATCTCAAACAATAACCCAGGAATCACGGACTTCACGAGCTCCTTGACACACGATTGGCAAATCTTGAATCGTGATTTTAATGTGTGGGTGAGCTTTGGCAATTCGGATTGAGACGGCACCGATGCCTCCACCGATGTCACAAAACGTGGTTCCGGAAGGCAAGTCCTTCCATGGGAAGTCTGAAATGCACGAGTATTAATTCAATCGAAGAGCTAAGCATTACGCGGGGACTCACCGTTGATCAGGGAGGCATCATCCGTCGATTTAGTCCAACCCAGCATTCCTTCGTCGAATATCTGTATGGACCAGGCCATGCATACCAGCTAATTACTTCAGGATGTCATATATGACTGACCTTTTGCAGTTCGGGCTGAAGTTTCCGTTAATAATTATGTAGTACATTCATAGGACTGGAAGACTTACAAATTGTCCGATATACCCATAATACCCACCTTTAATGTTTTTGTCTCTGTAATGATACTCATAAGCCGACTTGGTCGGTTCCAACGACGGCCCAAATACTGGATCTAAGAGCGCATCCGGCAGATCGATTGAACCATCCAGCAACGAGGCTGCACACAGAAGCACGGCGTTCCCGATGTGTGAGTTGGCCATTATGGTTGAGAGACGGTTGTTGGCGAATGAATCTGGTCCAACTGTGAAAACAAGAACATACGACGTGAGTAAAATTTCAAGCCAAATGAAATCAGTTCAAGCACCTTGACGGAAACAATGTCTCGTAGCAAGTGCTCGCAAGACTTTACGGAGCTTGAAACTATGAACACCGCACTTCTTTGAAAGCTCGGTAACGGATAATCCCTCAGGTTTATCGAGAAGAGCATTGGGGACGCCTGCCTTGACAACAACGCACATTGTGGTGGGAACATAATGAGCTTGCGAGTACTGTTGGCGGCCGACAAGAACGCAAGATAGTTAGCCGGAGGCTCCCAGATGCAGCAAATATAAACATTTACACTCATAAGGGTATGACCTGGAGGGGAGAGTATCGCACAAAGCTGATCGCATGCCCCTTCCAAGATTCTGAGATTTTTCTTGAGTGCAAGAGTCGTAGGTTCAGCATCGAAGGGATGCGGCGCAGTTGAATTCAGCGAGGGAATGCCATGTCCAGATTTCTCGTAGATGGACATTGCATCGTGGGTTGCCGAAGTGATCAACCCAAGGAGTTGTTCAAGCTCAGCTCTGGGAGTGGACATAGCGACTTCTGATTGTGATAAATGAAATGCTGAAGCGAAAGCATGCACCCGTCATGTTATATATCCTCAATCCTCGACATAAAAATAGAAGTGCACTCCATGCACTGACCGACGCATTGTGTGTGTGGGTAGCTGCAGCCGTATTTAGTAAGCAATGAGCCTCTTCGGGGAAGTCATAACAGCGTTATGATTTGCTCGTTCTGGATTGGGCAAACATTTCTCGGACCTCACGGTTATTCACTCTAAATGGAAGCGAACCATCAAGATGGCGTGTGAATCTACTGAAAGGGTTTATATGATTATCAACATAAACTGATGAGTATGTATAGACTTCATCGGACCAGACTCACACGCCAAGTCGGTTCGCAATAAATAGCTCATGGAAGGTTTTTCAGATCAGACACGGGTGTATAGCCACAAAACGGGCGCTGGGAGCTCAATTATAGAGGTAATTTCTTAGTATTTTGCTTCGTATATATGTTCCTACTTGTTAATTTCCCACACAGTTGACTATCTTGTAATGCATAAGGTTGGTGCCCACTTTAGGCTATGCATTATAAGATGTTATGCATGGCTGGATGACAGGAAATATATTCAGGTGTCAGAAATTTAAAGAATATAAGGAATGCATTAAACGAATCGAGTTTTCGGTCCAAAGGGACCATCATATTGGAATTTCAGACCAAACTGAAGGAACATCTGCCACATATATGGCGTCAATATAACATAAATTAGGCGCTTAAGACTATCTGGTGCATATCTCAGACAGATTGGCCTCCATACGGTTACGCATTATTCAATAGCATACTTTATGCATAAATATTTTGGCACCGACAGCTATGCGTTTCAAGGGGTACATAACAATTAGGCATTCAACTGTATTACCATTCAGAGCACTGTACAACCCATAATTGCTGGTAACTTAAAATCTGAGAAGGGCTTACCATACCCTCATAATAAATAATATAATAGAGCTTAACCCACCCTAGGGCACAACTCAGAAATTTTTTCTGAGCCAGATTTCAAGGACAGATCCGATCGGGAATAAGACCAATCGAACGCGTCCTCATGTGTGATACTGTCGAGCCAACTATGATAGTCACGCCAGGCGAAAGACATCGTTGTACGGGACTTCGGCACCGGGTCCACCAAATCAGAGAAGTTCCAGCAGGTTTGAACATTGAGGTTACAGCAGACTGAGAGAGATCTCAGTTACCACGATAATAGTACGTTATAGTTTTTTCGGACATCCGGACAGCTACTGTGCCGGCAAATGTGATTCTCTCCAGGTGATGGGGCTAATAGGAGATGCTATAATATATAGAACGAGCGATAAAAATACAAGTGGCTTGCGTGTGTTACTACGTTGTGTGGAATGCAATGAGTATTATAAGTGATTGTAATTGATATGGAAAAAGAAAGTAAAACCACTATTAGTTTGTCAGATATATACCATACAATGTCCTGTTTGTGGCTCACAGACCTCATACCGCGACAGGTTCAAAAGGATTTGTCGTGTCGACCTTCAAGTGATTGTCGGAAGGCTTTGTTGTCGTTACGCGATTATCGTCGTCAAAGGGCGTTACAAATGGGTCAACAGGCATAGCGTTCGAGGACTGCCTTGTGCTCGGGGTCACTAGCTTACGCGTTCCCGGTGTCGAGCCATCACGGTGGCCAGCATACTTGAAAGCTGCAGCGGGGACTGAGGATGACCGCCGGTGCCAGTCTCGTGGGGCAACCAAATTGTTATTCGGCCCTGTTGTAGACACAGGCTGTGTCTGATAAATAGGGGAGTCGAAGGGCGAAACCGATGGTGACCGTGGTGTCCAAGGTGGTACTGGGCGCTCAAAACCATGATGGAGAGGAACAGCGAGAGGAGTAGACTTGGGCACTGGTGGCTGTTTCGGGATGAGAAGGGACGAATCGTCATAGGTAGAAAGAACATCGCTTGGTACATTTGCATTCCGTCTGAGTTGGGGCCGATAAGGCAATCCAGGAGGATTAAACGTCGGCATCGGTGGTGCTATCTTCATCCAAGGCGCCACACGATCACGACTGGGAGATGTGGACCAATGTGAAGTGAGGCCAACAGCGGGAGATGCACGGGGAGATTTCTCGATCGTTGCGTCGGCTTCTGGCTTGACCACAGTGGCGTTGTCGACAGAGATAGTCAAATAAGGTCGCAGTCGACTCCTGAGCGACTGGCGATTGCCATCACCATCCTGTTGCGGCGGATAATCTGGTTGATCTCTGTTGAACAACGAGCCTCTCATCCGCTTCAGCCAAGTGAAAGACCGCTTCTCCTCGTCATCATCTACAGATCCTCTCGTGCCATCCTCTTCATCGCCCTGAAGTTGTCCCCTACCCATTGTCTTGCGACCAATAGCCATTAGCTTCGTTGGCTTGTTAATTTTCAAAGGTGCGACCACTGAGCGGTTAGCACTGTCATCGAAAAAGCTGTCGAGACTTTTCTCATTTGGATGGTGCAGAGATTCTGGAGCTGGCGCCGTAGAGCGACGGAATGGATTGAAGTTCAAGCCAGACTTTGGTTCAGGCAACGGCGTGAAGGATCGCAGATTAACTTGGGAATCCGTGTCGCCGCCCCCCTCGCCTGCAATACCATTTCCATGACTGAATCCCTTCTCGTCGTACGAAGTGCGAGGAATCGGCGCGCCGATAGACACACCATTGAGGCCATTCCTCTGCTCGCGCTGCCATCTCCGCTTTCTGTGATTGTCTACCCAGTCTCGACCGTACGAGTGCCAAAAGATGATACTCAACGCCATCAAAACAACAATGCCCCATAGACCTATAAAGATAGCGAACATGATACGCTCTTTCTTCAATGAATCGACATACGTATTGACCAGTCGACCAATGAGGCCCTGGTTGTCATTGTTTCCACCGCCAATGGCGGCAGTAGCAATGGGCTGGGTGGCTTCGTTCACGTCTGCGGGCGAAAGGACGAGCACGCTATCGTTGACGCGGGGCATTTGAACATTCAAGTTTTGATTCAGGAAAGTCAGCGCATCTTCGAGTGCATTAACCTTCGACCCAATGAAACACTTGACAAATTCCTGAGCTGGGCTCTCAAGTATCGTGCCGTTGAAGACAGTGGATACGGCATTCTGGATATCGTCGTAGAATTCGTTGACTGTATTATTGAGAGTAGTCGTGGTCCCGTTAACCCAACCAAAGAGACCATTATTGATCGTGTTCTGGATCGAGTCTACGTGGGCATTGACACCATTGGCATAAAATGCAGACTGGTTATACATGCTGCTGTTTATGGATGATGAGATGGTGTTCGAAAAGTCGGAAACAGATGAGGCGGCCTGGTCTCGGAACTTTGCCTCAAGGGGACTGACAGCGATGAGCTGGAGCTGAACAGAAAGTAGACCGAAGAACCCTATGAGGAAACATGCTAGTGCAGGTGGGTGAAAGACGTAGTGAAAAAACCACTGAAGATGGATGTGTTGTGACGGTGACATGCCGAACCGTGCCGCGAGGGTATTTGCGATGCGGGTCAAAAGCGGGTGGGCCCCGTTGGCCTGGAGTATGAGGAGATTATGGTTCGTGAGTGTCATCGCCGGGGCCGACTGACTGGATCCGGTATGGTAGATAGTGGGATCTGTGAGCCACGCCTGGCGAGTATATTCCAGGTGTTGCTGTTGGCAACGCCACTTGTACCATTCTAGCGCACAGTTGGCGCCAAGAAGTAGGAGTACGATGACAATGAGGATGATAGTACCAATCTTTGCGGCCTGAAGCAAATCATGACCGATGTCGTCGACAACAGACATGTCAAGATCGCCGCAGAAGGACAACGTATTCTGCTCTGGGACCGGGAGAATACTCGGGTCAAATGAAAGACCAATAAAAGTGTCATTAATGTCTTTCTTCAGAGCCTCGAACGGTGTATCGAGCCTTCATCCAGTCGGTTAAAATAAAATTAATGGGTATAAAGAATGAACGCACAGTGCATCGACCTTGTCTTTCAAATCCGAAACAGTTGGAAGAGACGCGTTGAGTTTGTTCAGTGCATCCTCAAAATCGGTGGGGAGGGTGACATTCTGCAGCGCACTGAGACTGGGAATGTTGAATTGGGGTACATTGATGTTTCCGAACGGATTGACTTTGTTGACGGCCGAAACTGCACTCTGAATCGCCGAATTGGCACTGCTGACATCGTTCTGGATTGAAGTCCGGATGCTGCTCATCGTACTCTGCACAAAGCTGTTGATCTGGCACGGAATCAGCTATTGAAATAATCGTGAGTCTACACAATTGGAACACACTTCTTGAACAGCACTGATGAGAATAGCCAGGCCTCCGCGGACCACGAGCTCAAGGAAGCATAGGAAAGTTGAGCGATATATATCAACAATGAAATTGATGATCGCCTCCATCACTGTGAGAGAGAGCACCAGCGCCTCACGAGCGGCGTTCATTGATCCGTTGGCGGCGTCTGCAAACTGCTGATTCGTTGCAACAGCCATGTACCTTGGCATACTAGCTGCAGCAGTAGCAGCTTGCTCCGCTGCCTTGCAACTAGTGAGAAGATCTCCTTTCGCATTAGCGACTGCATCCTGAGAGGCTGCGGATGATAACTGCAGTCGAAAAGCGACAAAGAGAAGGGAGAGTATCGGATAGGCCAGCCATGTGAGAGAAAGTAAATGAGGAAGTTGAAGATAAGGTTTCAGTGTCGTCGTAGAGATATAATGAGTAGCTTGAGAGTCATAAACTGGAGGGGGGGACATCCAACGAGTGCGAGGGGATGTGACAGACATCCAGGTGGAAGTTGTCGACCTGCGACGTCGAACGAGAATCCAAGGCAGACACAGTACTAGCAGAGCAGAAGGGAGAAAGCGCGCAGGCAAAAGGAGGACTGTTTCCCATTGCTTGACTATTTACCATAAAGCCCATTGTTAGACAATTCCAATGTCGCATCGGGAGTGCCGGGAAGAACAAAAGACCTAGAAGAATACAATGAGCAAGCGAAGGGTGCGTTATGCACAGCCACCGACAACGACTCTTCGACTTCCGTATTTGGACATCGTTATTGCGCATTGTGCACCGCAATAGCCTTGTCTCCATTCCTCGCACCGTGACACTTTTGTGTATAAAGCTCTAATTGTCTACGTTTAACCCGGAACTCGGATGAACCATACCAGGATCCAACCGAATTCACCCTTGTCTTCACTGGCTGTGTTGTCACGACTGTCCTTTTTTGTTCCGGCGTCTCTTGTGGGTCGTACTCTTTAGGCACCATGTGCTTCGAAACCGGACGGCAACCTGTGAGCGAAATCTATGTGAAATTCTGCAGCTTTATTATTATTATTCTTGTTCCAAAAACAATAAAACAGGATCGCTTGTTCCAAGCCGAGTCTGCGAACGCGTTGAACCTTGTTCGATGCCACTACCTTTACACAGCCCACCTAACTTTTTTTTTACCATACAAAGCTTTGTGCAGCTTCAAGCCTGTTTGTCTGCAATGCTGGGAATGGCACCTAAATGGCTCAACGGTAGGCGCCTTATTCTTCGTACCAAGTTACCCCCAAAAATTTGGTCTGAACGGTCGGAGCATGAAGCTTCCTCCTAACGCAGCCTACGACTCATGATATAGATCATATTCACGTCGAGCCTCGCTAACACGTTTACATCTCTGGCAGCAAATTTTGTAACTGGTCACTTCGCCAAATCCACGCAATTTGAATGTCCTTAGTGCATGCCCATCTGTTAAACCCAAACTGCATGGGAGCAGATAAGGTCATGTCTGGAACTCGTGCGGAGTAAACAATACGAATACCGCCCATGGCAGCTGCTCTGCTTTGGGTTGCAAACCAACTTAAGTCGCCTTCCACAGCGTGTTATGCGAGCGAGGCCGTTCCTATCATGGCAGAGTAGTACTGCCACAGGCCTTCGTGGTAGAGCCAATGAACCACACAAACGCAATCAATTTTAATCGGTTCAGGGGGTGATGTTCAACGAATATTCCCTTTGACTCGATGAGGTACTTCTTCGTTTTCCTGACAACAGTCATATTCTCGATATGACTGAATCACTTATCAGCACACCTCTCTACTCCTTAAGGTCGGATTCACATTGCTCGACTGCATATCCCCAACACCATCAACTCAGCCCCACTCCATGCTGGGCGAGTCTGGCAACTTTCTATTCACGGTATCGCGATGCTCATCCATATCCCATGTCCTATCAAATCCACTAAACAGCTAACTTAAGGGTCATTACCCATTGGCTGCTCCTTCGACCACACGCTCACCATTGGTTGCAGGAGTACTATACTGGTTGTGACCAGCCTTCTAGATCTTAATAATAGATGTCAAAGGAGTAGTCTATCATTTGCTCTAATAAACTACTTTCTAATCTGATGCGTTCCCCACTCAATAGCTTCGCAGGGCTTGTTTTCCTGTCTTAATAGTCACTCAAACGTCCCACGGTCTAACCGTCTTACCATCGGGATCCCTGCATCAAGCGAGAAGTGTGTTCTTAATAACGACATTGCCAGTCTCGACATTGCCAGTCTCGACATTCCACACCCGGATTGTCCTGTCAGAGGAGCCTGAGACGACGTGCTTGCCATCAGGCGAGAACGCAACGGATTTAACCTGATCCGTGTGCCCCTTGAATGGCCCTGTGATGATATTGCCAGTCACGGCATCCCACACAAGGATTGTGTTGTCAGAGGAGCCTGAGACGATGTGCTTGCCATCAGGCGAGAACGCAACAGAGTTAATCGAATCCCGGTGCCTTATGAATGTAGTGACGATCTTGCCAATCTGGGCATCCAACACCCGGATTGTCCCGTCAGAGAAGCCTGAGACGACGTGCTTGCCATCAGGCGAGAACGCAACGGAGTTAATCGAATCCCAGT
>Ga0193716_1000773_pt1 | contig 19039 bp, 14 predicted proteins | sample U2c1metaG_FD_145901 | JGI IMG/M metagenome (GOLD analysis project Ga0193716, IMG submission 145901) | Soil microbial communities from a riparian zone of the East river system, Colorado, United States - U2c1 | ecosystem: Environmental > Terrestrial > Soil > Riparian zone | place: USA: East River...
CACATTAGTGCGAGAAGAACACCGGCACGGGCGATCGCGCCAACATGCTCTTGGTGGCTCCTCCAAGGACCATCTCCCTGATCCGCGCATGCCCATACGCACCCATGACAAGAAGGTCGCCTTCACAAACCGCGATGTGAGATGCGAGAGCCTCACCGATGGTGCGCCCGGCGGCATTTACGGCGTCGAAGGAGGCCTCAATGCCATGATGCGCGAGGTGCCGCACGAGATCTTCCCCCGACCGGCCCCTGATAGGCTTCTCATTTGCCACCGTTACGATGCAGGTACGCTTCGCCTTCGCCAGGATCGGGAGCGAATCCGCGACGGCTCTGGCCGCAGGGCGACTCGAATCCCAGGCGACGACGACAGTATCCATCGTCATCACATCGGACCGCTTTGGTACAGGCGGCAAGACGATGGTCGGACGTCCGGATCCGAAGATGATCGACTCGGCGTGCCAATTCGCGTCGAAGCGTGCCGAAAAATCGCCGTCCGTCATGGGCACGATCGTGAGGTCCCGCACTCGGGCATGGTCGACGAACACATCGGCAATTTCCGACGTCAGGCAATGCTCGAGTATTCGATCCTGGAAAACGCCACGCTTCACGGCAGCACTTTCGAACAAAGCCAGAAGCCTCTCGCCATTGATCAGGCTTTTCCGGGCCTCGGTCGATGCCATCGCCGGGACGTCCAGCAGCGCGCTGCCAAAGATACTTCCGGGCACCCGTATCTTGACCTCGCAAGCAATGGCCGATAGGCGCGACTCCAGGGCAATCGCGAGAGAAATCGCATCGTCTATCGCCGAGGCCGGCGTCGGCTCCGGGTATGTCGTCAACGCAATCAGAATATCCTTGAACGACATCTGTCTCTCCTAAAACGACAGGGCTGCTCCGACGTCTCTCCGTGCAGCTTCAGGAAATACAGCCAGTATGAACTTGATTGATTGACCTGCATCAACGGTACCCTCTCGAGAAGATGATTTCTGTCGGCCACTTCACATAGGACCATCACAGCAGTCCACGGCACCAGCGGCATGGTAAGTTGATGTCATTGCAAGGTCTCGACGACAGCGAAGCCCGGCGGCGACTGGAGAGGGAGGGCTTCAACGAGCTGCCGACGGCTGCGCGGCGCACACCTTTTCGCATCGCCGGCGAAGTCCTGCGGGAACCGATGTTCGCCTTGCTGCTGGGCGCCGGCGCGATCTACCTCGCGCTGGGCAGCCTCACCGAGGGCGTCGTCCTGCTGATCTTCGCGTCCCTCTCGGTTCTGATCTCGATCGTGCAGGAGACGCGAAGCGAACGCGTATTGGAGGCTCTGCGGACGATGACCAGTCCGCGTGCTCTGATCGTTCGCAACGGCGAGCGCAGGCGCATTCCCGGCCGGGAGGTGGCGCGTGGCGACCTGGTGGTCCTGGCCGAGGGCGACCGCGTGCCTGCCGACGCCATGCTTCTGACCGCCACCGATCTGTTGGCGGACGAGTCTCTGCTGACAGGCGAATCCGTCGCGGTCGCCAAGCGGGCGCGCCGGGACCCGGAAGACAGGCCCGACTCGCCCGGCGGCGACGATCTGCCGACCGTCTATTCCGGCGCACTCATCGTGCGTGGCCAGGGCGTCGCGGAAGTGTTTGCAACGGGAGCACGGGCGGAGATCGGGAAGATCGGCCAGGCGCTCGCGACCATCGATCCAGCGCCGTCGCGGCTCGCAGCCCAGACGCGGCGCCTCGTGCGGGTATTCGCAGCCATTGGTCTTGCCGCCAGCCTGATGACCGTGATCGCCTACGGGCTGCTGCGCGGATCGTGGCTGGACGCGAGCCTGGCCGGGATCGCCATCGGCATGTCCATGCTGCCTGAGGAGTTTCCGCTTGTCCTGACGGTCTTCATGGTGATGGGAGCCTGGCGCATCTCCCAGGTGCGGGTGCTTACCCGCCGGCCGGCCGCCATCGAAACCCTGGGGGCGGCGATGGTGCTGTGCACCGACAAGACAGGGACCCTGACCGAAAACCGCATGTCGGTGATGGCACTGTCGGCTGACGATACCTGGATGGATTGGCAGGGGTTCATCGGCAATCATCCTTCGCCCAAAGTCGCGCATTTGCTGCGCATTGGTGCGCAGGCCTCCGCACCCGACGCCTTCGATCCCATGGACCGCGCCATCAAAGCGGCTGCCGGGAGCCAGGTGCAGGATGGGTCCGAACTGATACGCAGCTACGGCCTGACGCCTGAGTTGCTTGCCGTCACCCAGGTCTGGCGCGGCGCCGCCGGCACACCCTTCGTTGTTGCTGCCAAAGGCGCGCCTGAGGCGATCATTGGCCTTTGCCGGTTGGACAAGACTGCCAGCGCGCGCGTGCGGGCCACCGTCGATCTCATGGCGACCAAGGGCGTTCGCGTCCTTGCCGTGGCCAATGCGACACACACCCCCGGGCCCCTGCCTGAAACCCCGCATGCCTTCGCCTTTTCATGGGTTGGCCTGATCGGCCTGGCAGATCCCCTGCGCAGCACGGTTCCCGATGCAATCCGCCAATGCCGGGCAGCCGGCATCCGCGTGATCATGATCACCGGCGACTATCCCGCGACAGCCCAGGCCATCGGCCGGAGCGCGGGCCTCGACCATGCTGCCGTCGTCACTGGCGCCGAAATCGCCCAGCTCTCGGATACGGCGCTCGCGGAGCGCGTGAAAAGCGTCGGCATCTTCGCCCGCATCATGCCCGAGCAGAAGTTGCGAATTGTGAGGGCGTTGCAATCGAATGGGGACGTCGTTGCGATGACCGGCGATGGCGTGAACGATGCGCCGAGCCTCAAGGCCGCGGATATCGGCATCTCCATGGGCGGGCGCGGCACCGACGTGGCCCGCGAGGCCTCGTCGATCGTGCTGCTCGACGACGATTTCGCTTCGATCGTGCGAACCATCCGGCTTGGCCGGCGCATCTACGACAATCTGCGCAAGGCCATGGGATACATCATCGCCGTCCATTTGCCGATCGCCGGCATCGCCCTCCTGCCGCTGCTTACGGGATTGCCGCTGGTGCTCTATCCGCTCCATATCGCGTTCATCGAAATGATCGTCGATCCCGTCTGTTCGATCGCCTTCGAGGCCGAAGCGGAAGAGGACGGTCTCATGGAGCGGCCGCCTCGCGCGCCCGGCACGGAACTGTTTTCATCGGCCATGATCTGGTGGAGCGCGATCCAGGGCCTGATGGCCTTCGGGGCGGTCGCCGGCGTGTATTTGCTCGCTGCTCTGAATGAGCTCCCGCCGGAAGATGTCCGCGCACTGGCGTTTTTCACGCTCGTGCTTGGAAACCTCACCCTGATCCTGGTCAATCGCTCATATCGCGGGGCGCCGTTCAACTTCGTGGGCGGCCGTAACCGGGTGCTGTTGGGCATCTTCGGCCTTACGGGCGCCCTTCTGCTCCTCTCCGTGAGCTGGGCGCCGGCGCGCCACCTGTTCGGCTTCGGTTATCTCCACGCGGATGATATCGGCACCATCGCCGGAGCCATCGCGCTTCTGGTCGTTGTGCTCTTTTCCCTGAGGCCACTGGCCCGCCGCCTGATCGCCGTGTGAGATGGCAAGCGCGGCGATGGTGCCGTTTATACCGTTGGTGGAAGAAGAACCGCCGCGCCACGCACATGTCCGGCCCGAAGGGCATCCAGGGCGCGGTTTGCGTCACCCAACGGGAAGCATTCGATCTCGGTGCGCACGGGAACGAGGGAGGCGATGCGCAAGAACTCTTCCGCATCCCGACGCGTCAAATTTGCCACCGACACGATCTCGCGCTCACCCCAGAGATCGTCATACGGAAACGATGGGATGTCGCTCATGTGAATGCCGCCACAGACCACGCGACCACCCTTGCGTACCGCCTTCAGCGCCAACGGCACCAGGTAACCCGCAGGCGCGAATATGATCGCGGCGTCGAGAGGCTGAGGCGGCAACGCCTCGGACGGCCCGGCCCAGACCGCGCCAAGTTGCCGCGCAAAAGCCTGCGCAGCGTCGTCCCCTGATCGCGTGAAGGCATAGATTTCGCGCCCCTGCCAGCGCGCCACCTGGGCCACGATGTGACCGGCGGCACCGAATCCGTAGATCCCCAGCCGCTTCGCGTCCCCCGCCTTCACCAGCGAGCGATAGCCGATCAGGCCGGCGCAAAGCAGCGGCGCGGCATGCGCATCGTCGTAGGCGTCGGGCAACGCAAAGCAAAACCGCGCATCGGCAACGACTCTATCGGCGAAACCACCATCGATTTGATAGCCGGTGAACTTCGCCTCATCGCACAGATTCTCCCGGCCGCTGCGGCAGTAGCTGCACCTTCCACAGGACCAGCCGAGCCAGGGGATGCCCACTCTCGTTCCCAGGGAGAAGCCCGTCACGCCGGCGCCGCAGGCGAGCACGACGCCCACGATCTCATGCCCGGGAATGAGCGGCAGCTTGGGCTGCGAAAGCTCGCCGTCGACGATGTGCAGATCCGTTCGGCAGACCGCGCAGGCCGTGACGCGGATCAGGAGCTGCCCCGCGCCGGCAATGGGATCGGGACGCTGTTGGGCGACGAGCGCCTCACCGGCTTGGCGCATCACCATTGCAAGCAAGTCGCATCCTCCCCTCGATTGCGCCCGAAAATAGGTCCGCGGATGCCTCGCCGCAATCGGGACCGAGCCGTCAGCTGTTGAGGCGGGCGAGCGCGGCGCGATTGCGCAGCACGACCCGGCGATGGGCCGGCAATGCGATGGTGGCCTCGTCGGCGAGCTGCGTGAAGGTGCGCGAGACAGTCTCGATCGTGAGACCCAGATGATCGGCGATGTCCTGGCGCGACATCGGCAGCTCCACCCGATCCGACGCGGCCTGGCGATGCGCCATCTCGATCAGGAAGCAGGCAACGCGTTCCTGCGCCGTGCGGATCAGTTGCATCATATGTGCGCGAACCAGGTCGAGCTCGCGAGCAGTAAGCGCCCAGAGCTGCCGCGCCGCCTCGGCGTCGCGGCCGGCAAGGGCCACCAGGACGCTGCGCTTGACCACGACGACTGTCGATGCGGTGATTGCCTCGGCACAGAAGGGATGTTCCTCGCCCGCTTCGAGGCCGAAGATGTCGCCCGGCAGATAGAAGGCGCCGACCTGGCGACGCCCGTCGTCGAGCACCTTTGTCGTCCGCACGGCACCGCTCACCAGCATGTAGACATAGTCGGCCGGCTCGCCTTCGCCGTAGATCTCACTGTTGCGCGCGAATGGCATGGCCGCGCCCATCATTTCAATCGTCCGGACCAGATCGTCGGCGCCGGCGCCCCGGGCCGAGCGAAGAGGTGTGGCTTGCGGCCGCAAGGGCGTGCGGACGGCAATCGCCTGGACGGTGGAAGCTGACTGTGTGGCGGTTCGGATCTGCATGATGGGGCTCCCCGGTTCTGATGCGACATCGATACCTGTTGGCCACGGCGCCAGAAATTCCGGTCAACTCCCTAGGTAAAACCCCTTATGCTTTACGCTGGCCGGGAGCCGATGGGGATATTCTGCAAGCCGCACAGCCACTAACGGGTCGTGAATGGACCGCCGAGCGCACGGCGCTTCTGCATGCCCTCGATCTGGCGCCGACGATGGTGCGCGATCTGGATGGCACTATTCGCTACTGGGCCAGCGGCATGGAACGTCTCTACGGTTTCACGTCGGAGGAGGCCGTCGGCCAGATATCGCACGACCTGCTGCAGACCGAGTTCCCGCGTCCGATCGAGGAAATTCACCGCCAACTGAATGACAACGGCGAATGGACCGGCGAGGTGCAGCACCGCCGTCGCGATGGGGCAAGGATCGTCGTCTCCAGCCACTGGTCGCTGTGGCGGCAGGGCGACCGAACGGTCGTTGCCGTGATGAACAGCGACATCAGTGAACTCAAGCGCGTCGGCAACGAGCTGGCGGCGCGCGAAGCCCACGTGCAGTCGATCCTGGAAACCGTTCCCGACGCCATGATCGTGATCGACGAGCAGGGGCACATCCAGTCCTTCAGCAAGGCCGCGGAGCGGCTGTTCGGTCATCGCGCGGACGATATGATCGGCCAGAATATCCGGCGGCTGATGCCCTCGCCCTACCGTGAAGGTCACGACAGCTATCTCGCGCGCTATCGCGATACCGGAGAGCGACGGATCATCGGCATCGGCCGCGTCGTGGTTGGCGAGCGCCAGGACGGCTCCACGTTCCCCATGGAGCTTGCGGTCGGCGAGATGAAGTCGAACGACCGGCGCTTCTTCACCGGCTTCATCCGCGACCTCACCGAACGGCAACAAACCGAGACGCGGCTTCAGGAGCTCCAGGCGGAGCTGCTGCATATCTCGCGCCTCACGGCGATGGGCGAGATGGCCTCCGCGCTTGCCCACGAGCTCAACCAGCCGCTGTCGGCGATCGCCAACTATATGAAAGGCTCGCGTCGGCTGCTCGAGAAGAACGCCGGCGAGGAGGCTAACCAGGTGAGGAATGCCCTCGACAAGGCCGCTGCCCAGGCCTTGCGCGCCGGCGACATCATCCGTCGGCTGCGCGACTTCATGGCCCACGGCGAAATCGAACGGCGGGTCGAGGACATAAAGAAGCTGATCGAGGAAGCGATGGCGCTCGCTCTTGTCGGTGCGCGCGAGCGCGACGTCCGGGTGCGTTTCCAGTTCGATTCCCGGAGCGAATCGGTCCTGGCCGACAAGGTACAGATCCAGCAGGTGATGCTGAATCTGGTGCGCAACGCCCTGGAGGCGATGGAAAAGTCGCCACGTCGCGAATTACTGATCGCCACCGAAGTGACCGATGACGACATGCTGGCCATCAGTATCGCCGATACCGGGCCCGGCATCGCGCCGCAGGTCGCCGCCCAGCTCTTTCAGCCGTTCGTCACCACCAAGCGGCAGGGCATGGGCGTGGGCCTGTCGATCTCGCGAACGATCGTCGAGGCGCATGGCGGCAGCATCTCGGTCGAGCCAAGGCCGGGCGGCGGAACGGTTTTTCGCTTCACGCTGCGCCACGTTCAACAGGAGGATCTGGGCGATGCCCTCTGAGGGCCTTGTACATGTCATCGATGACGACGAAGCAATGCGTGATTCGTTGAGCTTTCTTCTTGGTAGCGCCCGGCTGGCGGTGCGGCTTTACGATTCCGCCGTGTTGTTTCTTGCCGCGTTGGCGGAGGTCAAATCCGGCTGCATCATCACCGACGTGCGCATGCCGCAGATGAGCGGCGTCGATCTGCTGAAGCGCCTGAATGACATCAAGATGGGTCTGCCGGTGATCGTCATCACCGGGCATGGCGACGTACAACTTGCCGTAGAAGCCATGAAGGCCGGAGCCGTCGATTTCTTCGAGAAGCCATTCGACGATGAGGCGTTGCTCGCCGCCGTACGCTCGGCTCTCGCCAGCACGCAGCAGGCCGATCGACACAAGGCCGAAACGGGCGAAGTACACGAACGATTGACGCGCCTCACCAATCGAGAACGCGATGTCCTTCAGGGCCTCGTGGCCGGCAAACCCAACAAGATCATCGCCTTCGACCTGGGCATCAGCCCTCGCACCGTCGAGATCTATCGGGCCAACGTCATGACCAAGATGAAAGCAGGAAGCTTGAGCGATCTCGTCCGGATGGCCCTAGTCTCGGGCGTCCTTTCCCACGACGCCTGATGGGTTCTGCCCGGCTCCGGGTTTGCGCCAAATCAATGCCGGATGGTCCGTTTAGCGCTCTACCTGCAACTTCCGCAGCCGGGACTGGAAGAACCCTCTTTTATGAAAGCGCCGGAGACCGACCTCGGCCCCTTGATCCTGGTTGTCGATGACGATCAGGCAATGCGTGCCTCGCTCACCTTTTCGCTGAAGGCCGAGGGGTTTCGCGTTCGCGCCTATTCGGTGGCAACCGAGCTGCTTGCCGATCCCGACAGCCGGGCCGGCGCCTGCCTCGTCATCGACTATCGGTTGCCCGGCATGAATGGCCTTGATCTGCTGACGGAACTCCGCCGCCGACGGATGGCGCAACCCGCGCTCATCATCACCACCCAGCCGCAGCGGGCCGTGAGCGAGCGAGCGCGGCTGATGGGCGCAACGATCATCGAAAAACCGCTGTTGACCGAAGCCCTGTTCGAGGAAATCCGCCGTACATTGCCTGGCAATTCCTGAACCGAGCACCGTGATCACGGGTCCCAGCGCCAGTTGCGGACTTCCGGCATATCGTCTCCGTGCTCGCTCACATAGGCCTTGTGACGCTCGATGGTCGCCCAATAACGCTCCTCAGCCTTTACGACCTGGCCGCTGAGGCGCGGAATGCGCCTGATGGCGTCGAATGCCAGCTGATAGCGGTCGAGATTGTTCAGCACGACCATATCGAAGGGCGTCGTCGTCGTGCCCTCCTCCTTGTAGCCGCGCACATGGATGTTGCCGTGATTGCGACGCCGGTAGGTCAGCTTGTGGATCAGCGCAGGATAGCCGTGGAAGGCGAAGATCACCGGCTTGTCCGTGGTGAAGAGCGCGTCGAAGCTCTCGTCTTCCAGGCCGTGCGGGTGCTCGGATTGCGGTTGCAGGACCATCAAGTCCACGACATTGACGACACGGATACGGATATCCGGCACATAGTCGCGCAGAAGCGTCACGGCGGCGAGCGTCTCGAGCGTCGGCACGTCACCGGCACATGCCATGACCACGTCGGGATCGCCAAGATCGTTGCTTGCCCAGTGCCAGGTACCCACGCCGGTAGTGCAGTGGCGAATGGCGGAATCGATATCGAGCCACTGCCACTCCGGCGCTTTTCCGGCAACGATGACATTGATGTAGTCCCGGCTGCGCAGGCAGTGATCCGTCACCGACAGCAGGCAGTTCGCGTCCGGCGGCAGATAGATCCGCACGACATCGGACTTCTTGTTCGCGACATGATCCATGAACCCGGGATCCTGATGCGAAAAGCCATTATGGTCCTGCTGCCAGACATGGGACGTGAGCAGGTAGTTGAGCGAGGCAATCGGCTTGCGCCAGGGGATCGTCCTTGTGACTTTCAGCCACTTGGCGTGCTGGTTGACCATCGAATCGACGATGTGGATGAAGGCCTCGTAGCAGGAGAAAAAGCCATGACGGCCGGTGAGGAGGTAGCCTTCGAGCCAGCCCTCGCATAGATGCTCGCTCAGGACCTCCATGACGCGGCCATCGATGCTGAGATCGGTGTCGACGTCCTCCATTTCGGCCATCCATTCCTTGCCGGAAACCTCGTAGACTGCCTCCAGCCGATTGGAAGCCGTCTCGTCCGGACCGAAGAGCCGGAAATTCTGTTTATCGAGATTGAGCTTCATCACGTCGCGCAGGAACTTCCCGAGAACGCGCGTCGCCTCCGCCTTGGCGCCACCGGGCTTGGGCAGCGCCACGGCGTAGTCGTGAAAGTGGGGCATCGAGAGGGGCTGCATGATCGCGCCGCCATTGGCGTGCGGGTTGCAGCCCATGCGGCGATGGCCGGTCGGCGCCAACGCCGCCAGCTCCTCGCGGAATCGACCATGTTCGTCGAACAGCTCGTGCGGCCGATAGCTCTTCATCCACTCTTCGAGCTGCTTCAGATGTTCGGGCTTCTTGAAATCCGCGATCGGCACCTGATGGGCCCGCCAGGTGCCCTCGACCGGCTTGCCGTCGACGAATTTCGGTCCCGTCCAGCCCTTTGGCGTGCGGAAGACGATCATCGGCCAGCGCGGACGCTCCAGGCTTTCGCCCTTGGCCCGAGACCGCGCGACGCTCTGGATCTGGCGGATTTCCGCCAGGATCGAATCCAGCGTGCCGGCGAGGGACTGATGAACGAGCGTCGGATCGTCACCTTCGACGAAATGCGGCTCGTAGCCGTAGCCGCGCATCAGCTCGGTCAGCTCCTGGCGGCTGATACGCGCCAGCACCGTAGGATTGGCGATCTTGAAGCCGTTGAGATGGAGGATCGGCAGAACGGCGCCGTCACGCGCCGGGTTCAGGAATTTGTTGGAATGCCAGCTGGCGGCCAGCGCACCGGTTTCCGCCTCGCCGTCGCCCACGATGCAGGCGACGATCAGGTCCGGATTGTCGAAGGCCGCGCCGTAGGCGTGGGTCAGGGAATAGCCCAGCTCCCCTCCTTCGTGGATCGAGCCGGGCGTCTCCGGCGCGACGTGACTGGGAACGCCATAGGGCCAGGAGAACTGGCGGAACAGCCGACGCAATCCGTTGCGGTTGCGCTCGATGGCCGGATAGAACTCGGTATACGAGCCCTCCAGGTAGGTCTGCGCCACCAGGCCCGGGCCGCCATGGCCGGGTCCGATGACATACATCATGTTGAGATCGTTCTCCTTGATGAGCCGGTTCAAGTGGACATAGAGAAAGTTCAATCCGGTCGTCGTGCCCCAATGTCCCAACAAGCGGGGCTTGATGTCTGCCAGTGTCAGCGGCGTTTCCAGCAACGGGTTGTCCTGCAGATAGATCTGGCCGACCGACAGGTAATTTGCCGCGCGCCAGTAGGCATGCATTTTCTGCAGGAGATCGGGCGAAAGAGGAGCTGGCATCAGGATCTCCGGTTTGTGTTGCTGCTTCCGTCATCGTTGTCGGCGCTTGCCCCACAAGGATCGCCGTCAATTGGATAGCGACTGTTGATATGGGTCAAGCTCCTGTGCCGTGTGCCCCGCCGCGAGCGGATTCTTGATCGAGATCAAACCGCGGAAAGCCACGTCGATCTAAAGGTCATTTCCCTGAACTGCCGAATGGAGATAATCATGCGCGTTCAAGACATAATGACGACACCGGTTATCGCGACACTGCCATCCGCATCCATTACCGATGCGGCGCGGTTGATGCTCACCAATCGAATCAGCGGATTACCTGTCGTTACAAGTAACGGCACGCTGGTCGGCATCGTCACCGAGGGCGATTTTCTGCGCCGCAAGGAACTTGGTACGGGCCTCAAGCGTTCATGGTGGCTCGAATTCCTCCTGAGCCCCGGCAAAATCGCCAGCGAATACGTTCAAGCCAACGCCCGCAAAGTCGACGAGGTGATGTGCACCGACGTCGCCACGACGTCCCGCGACACACCTCTCGCAGACGTCGTCGAGGTCATGGTTCGCCGGCACATCAAGCGCCTGCCCGTCGTCGAGGATGGAAAGGTCGTCGGGATCGTCGCCCGGTGCGATCTGATGCGGGCACTACTCGGCGCTCTTCCGACGCCGAAAAGCCCGGAACCGGATGATGAGCGGATTCGCCAGGAGATCGCCACCGAACTGAAAGGCAAAATCTGGGCAGGCAAGGGCTCGATCGAGGCGAAGGTCGACAAAGGCGCCGTCGAGCTGACTGGAACGATACTCGATGAGCGCGAGCGGCAGGCCGCCAGGGTCGCCGCGGAAAACATCGCAGGGGTCAAATCCGTGACGGACCATCTCGTCTGGATCGAACCCATGTCCGGCCTGGTCGTCGATCCTCCGCTTTGAGAGCAGCGCTTCTCCATCGGACAACTGCATAACCATCAAGCTTTTGAAGCGCACGGCGTTCATGGATCGCAACCGCCGGATTTGACCCGGTTTGATTTGCGTCAAACCAACCAAGCCAAGTTCACGCTAATCATAATCGCGTGCAATCGAACGGAAGGGTCGACGACAAATGACCGAAACGAGCGAGGCAGATACCGCGTCGGCGCGAGACGAGAGCACGGCACAGGTCGCTGCGCTCAATCTTCCGGTCCAGACGCCATCCCCTGCGCGCTTGCCGGTGGTCGCCCCTCATCGGGCAAAGCGGCGCTGGGCGCGTATCTCCATGATCCTTGCCGTCATTCTGCTCGGCGCCGGTGGCGGCGCCTATTATTGGCTGCATCGTCTGCCCGAGTTGCCGGAGGGCATCGCCTACGGCAACGGCCGTATCGAGGCTGACCCGATCGATATCTCGACCAAGTTCGCAGGCCGCATTCTCGAGCTTCGTGCCGACGAAGGCGACATGGTCAGCGCCGGTCAAGTCGTCGCCGTCATGGATACGCGCGATCTCCTCGCTTCTCTCAAGAAATCCCAGTCTCAAGTCGAGCGGGCGCAAAAGGCGATCAGCGAGGCGCACGCCAATGTCGATCAAATGCACAGCCAGTCGATCCTCGCCAACCAGGAGATGAACCGGGCGAGAGAGTTGCTTAAGAACGGCTGGACGACGAAGGAAATCGTGGATCAGCGTCAGCAGCAGCTCGACGGTGCCCATGCGGCGGAAACCGCGGCCGTCGCAAGGGTCAACCAGGCTGAACACGCCCTCAGCGCCGCCCGACACGATGTAGAACTCTATGAGGTGAATATCGCCGACAACACGCTCGTGGCGCCACGCGATGGTCGCATCGAATACCGCATTGCCAATGTTGGCGAAGTCCTGCCGGCGGGCGGCAAGGTTTTCACCATGCTGGACACCTCGTACGTCTATCTGGACGTTTACCTCCCGACGCTGACCGCTGGTCGCGTCAGGATCGGAGATGACGCCCGTATCCTGCTCGATGCCTATCCGGACCAGCCGATTCCGGCGAAAGTGACCTTCATCGCGACGCAGGCACAATTCACGCCCAAAATGGTCGAGACCAAGACCGAACGTGACAAGCTCATGTTCCGCGTCAGGGTTCGGATCGACGCCGAGCTGTTGCACGCCCACGCGGGCGACGTGAGAAGTGGATTGCCCGGTCTGGCGTACGTCAAGTTCGATCCGAAGATCGACTGGCCGGACCGCCTGCAGGGAAAGCCACAAAAATGAACGCGCGCGAGGACGCCATCGCCTGCCTGGAACGGGTCAGTCACGCATACGCCGGCGTTCAAGCGCTCGCTGCAATCGATCTCGATATCCCGTCGGGCCGCATGGTCGGGCTGATTGGTCCCGATGGCGTTGGCAAATCATCCCTGCTTGGCCTGATCGCCGGAGCAAAGCGGATCCAGAACGGCAAGGTGACGGTGCTTGGCGGCGACATGGCGGATTCCGACCATCGTGGCCTCGTCTGCCCCCGCATCGCCTTCATGCCGCAGGGGCTGGGAAAGAACCTGTATCCCGATCTCAGCGTCCGGGAGAATGTCGATTTTTTCAGTCGGTTGTTCGGGCAAGGCGGCGCCGAGCGCGCAATGCGGGTTACGGAGTTGCTGGAGAGCACGGGTTTGGCGCCGTTCGCCGGCAGACCGGCCAGGAAGTTGTCCGGCGGCATGCGACAGAAACTTGGCCTCTGTTGCGCACTGATCCACGATCCCGATCTGTTGATCCTCGACGAGCCCACGACCGGGGTCGATCCGCTGTCTCGACGTCAATTCTGGGACCTGATCGAACGCATCCGTGGGCGCCGCCGGGGCATGAGCGTCATTGTCGCGACCGCGTATATGGAGGAAGCGGAGCGATTCGACTGGCTGATCGCGATGAATGGCGGCCGCGTCCTTTCGGAGGGTTCTCCGGTCGACTTCAAGGCGAAGACAGGCGCGGCGACGATCGAGGATGCCTTCATCGCGTTTCTTCCCGACGCAGAGAAAGCCGGCCATCACCGTCTGGAGATTCCGCCCCAGGCAAAATATGACGACGCGCCAGTGATCGTCGCCCGTGACCTGACCTGTCGATTCGGCGATTTCACGGCAGTCGACCACGTGAATTTCGACATCCAGAGAGGAGAGATCTTCGGCTTCGTGGGCTCCAACGGCTGCGGCAAGACGACGACCATGAAAATGCTCACGGGGCTGCTGCCCGCCAGCGAAGGCCGGGCAACGCTTTTCGGCTCTCCAATCGATGCCAACGATATGAAATCGCGCATGCGCGTCGGCTACATGTCTCAATCGTTCTCGCTTTATACCGAGCTCACGGTCCGCCAGAACCTCGATCTGCATTCACATCTGTTTCATCTGCCCAACGATCTGGCCAGGAACCGCATCGACGGTCTCATTCGCCAGTTCGGATTGACGGGCTATGTCGGCCAGTTGGCGTCAACCTTGCCGCTCGGCATACGTCAACGCCTCTCGTTGGCAGTCGCAATCGTGCACCAACCGGATCTGCTCATCCTCGACGAACCGACCTCGGGCGTCGATCCGATGGCGCGTGACACTTTCTGGGAGCTTCTGATCGATCTGTCCCGGAAGCAGGGCGTCACGATATTCGTTTCCACGCATTTCATGAACGAGGCGGCACGGTGTGACCGGATTTCACTGATGGACACCGGGCGCGTGCTCATAACCGACGTGCCCGCGAACCTCGTCCGGGCGCGCGGGGCCAGGAACCTCGAAGAGGCCTTCATCGGCTATCTCGAGGAGGCCAACCGCGCCTCCGAAATCCCGGCGAAAGAACAAGGTCCAGCCGATCGCGAGAGTCGCAAGCCGACGATTGTTCAGCTGGCGCAGGATGTCGGCCTACACCATTCGGGAATCGCTCGAGCTGCTGCGCGATCCCATTCGTCTCACCTTCGCGCTCGCCGGCACCGCCTTTCTCATGCTGATCTTCGGTTTCGGGATTACGACGGACGTGAACTCGCTATCGTTCGCCGTGCTCGATCGCGACAACACGTTCGAGAGCCGCGCCTACCTCGAAGAACTCCGCGGCTCACCCTATTTCGTCGAGCAGACGCCGCTCAAGGACGCGCAGGATCTTCAGGATCGTCTGAAGAGCGGCAAAGTCACCGCCACCATCGAGATTCCGCCCGGTTTCGGTCGCGACATAAAGCGGGGACGGCCGACCGAGGTTGCCGCCTGGATCGATGGCGCCATGCCGTTTCGCGCGGAAACCATTCACGGCTATCTTCAGGGCGTCCATCAGCAGTTCCTCGCGGATCCGGCGATCCGGGGCAACGGTGCCGCGGATGCGCCCCCGTCACCGGCGGATATCGAGATCAGGTTTCGCTACAATCAGGACTTCGACAGCATCTATGCCATGGTGCCGTCGCAGATCGCGATGCAGCTCGCCCTTATTCCCGCGATCCTGATGGCGCTGGCCATTGTCCGCGAGAAGGAACTCGGGTCGATCGTCAACCTCTATGTGACACCGGTAACGCGCCTCGAATTCCTGCTCGGCAAGCAGATCCCCTATGTCGCGGTCGCGACGATCAACTTCGCCGTGATGCTGCTGATGTCCGCTTTCATTTTCCACGTTCCGCTCAAGGGGAGTTTCTTGGCGCTTGCGCTGGGGTCGCTTATCTATGTCGCGGCAACGACCGGCTACGGGATGGTGGTATCGGCGTTCACCAAGACCCAGATCGCCGCCTTGTTCGGAACCGCAATTCTGACCGTGCTGCCCGCGACGATGTTCGCGGGCATGCTGACCCCCGTTTCGTCCCTCACCGGCATCGGCGTCGTGCTGGGGCGGCTATTTCCCATGACCTACTTTCTTCCCGTCAGTGTCGGGGCTCTCACCAAAGGACTGGATTTCACCGACCTTTCCGGACATCTCCTGGCCCTCGCGGCGTTCGTTCCGGCATTGACCCTGCTCAGCCTTCTCCTGCTTCGCGCGCAGGAGAAATAGTCGGCTGCCATGCGCACGCTCTCGACAATCCTCTGGCTCGGCACCAAGGAGCTTCGCAGCTTCTTTCAGGACTGGGTCCTCCTTGGCCTGGTCGCCTATTCCTTCTCGCTCGCCATCATTGCCCAGGCCCAGAGCAACGCGCAGGAGCTCCACGACGCGTCACTTGCGATCGTGGACGAGGATCACTCGGAACTTTCCAGGCGCATCGCACATGCGTTTCTGCCACCGTATTTCAAGCCGGCCGAACGAGTCGAGGAGCGCGACGTCGAGCGACTGATGAATGTCGGCAGATACACGTTCATCCTGGACATCCCGCCGAACTTCGAACGCGACGTGCTGGCCGGGCGCAGTCCCGCCTTGCAGGTCAACGTCGATGCCACAGCCATCGTTCAGGCCGGGATCGGCTCCAGCTATGCGCAGCAGATCATCACGACCGAAATTGGCGATTTTCTTTCCCGCGCGGAGAACGGATCGCCTCCCTTGGTCAATCTTGCCGTCCGGATCGGCTTCAACCCCAATGTGACGACCGCCTGGTTCACCAGCGTCATGGGCATCATCAACAATGTGACGATGCTGGCGATCATCCTCGCCGGCGCCGCCGTCGTGCGCGAGCGCGAGCATGGCACCATGGACCACCTCCTTGTCATGCCGATCAGTCCATTCGAGATCGCCATGTCGAAGATCCTGGCGAACGCGCTTGTCATTTCCGTCGCGGCCGGCCTGTCGCTGTCGGTCGTGGTGCGAGGGCTGCTCAGCATTCCCATCGCAGGCTCGGTGCCGCTGTTCATGTGCGGCGTGATGATCTACCTGTTCTTCGCCACCGCCGTCGGCGTGTTCCTGGCGACCATCGCGCGCACGATGCCTCAATTGGGCCTGCTCTACATTCTCGTGGCGATACCCCTGAACATGCTCTCGGGAAGCAACACGCCACTTGAAAGCATGCCGCCGTTCTTTCGCACGATCATGCAGGCGTCGCCTTCCACGCACTTCGTTTCTTTCGCCCAGGCGATCCTGTACCGCGGGGCAGGATTCGACGTCGTCTGGCCGAGGTTCCTCGCCGTCGCCCTGATTGGCGGCTTGTTCCTGGCCTTCGGATTGCTGCGCTTCCGAAGCGTCGCGGCGCAAAGCGCTTAGGGACTGATCATCCAGGGGCGGGTAGCGATTGCGCTTCGCAAAGCGGGCACCCCCTAGGATCGCTGTACTGCGCCATCGGCCGCAGCGCGCGGGAGGAGCTTCAGAGAAGCGGCCGTATTCGCCAATAAATTTACAACCTCTCCGGGGGCATTCCCCAGTAAGGACCATAATCGTCGGTTCGGGCCTGCCGAGCGTATGATGGCGCCATGAACCGAATCCTGTGCCCTATCACAAGCCACCGCCCACCCTTGCGGCGGGGCTCCGCCGTTTTTTTTTCCGTTATTTAACGGGAATCATGCCCTGGGCAGATCCGAGAAAGATCATCCCGGCTGGCCCCCGGCCGGCCGCCACGGGGCCCGGCGCGATACCAACCCGAGATTGTCGAGACGCCTGTGACGTGAGCCAGGGCAAGATTCCTGTCCCATTTTTCTTCCTTGTAGGGCTACCATGAGTTTCGGCGCCGGGGAGCGCCAAATGCCCGACCAGGCGCTTGGGGGGGGATATGCGGCTTTTTCTGACATTCTGGGCAGTGCTGGCGGGTATGACGGTGCCGACTTTGGCGTCCGGACCCGACGACTATATTCAACGTTTCTTCGTCAGATGGGTGGGCGGCGGCGAAGTAAAGCTCAGCCTGAACGGCTCGCCCTGGCGGGTGTCGTGTCGCCTCAATCCGACCGGCAGCGAAAACGCCGTGACGCTTTCGGGCGCCTGCAGGCTAAAATTTCTTTTTTTCCTGTCGAACAGCATCGAGGCCAAACTCAAATATGATGCGGCCTCGGGTGCTTATTCTGGAACCTACGTCGTCGATGGCGGGCCGCCGGCCATCCTGTCCGGCCGCAGAGACGGCGATGTGCTGACGCTGAACGTGCGCTGGCCCATGCCGGTGAACGACCATCTCGATGCGGTCATCAAGATATTCAACGACAGCCGCCTGTTCACGCTCACGACGATCGACCCCATCGGCATCGACGGCAAGGCGGTGGTGACGTCGGATCTTGCCTTCGCCGCACAATGACGATCAGCCTGCGGTAGGAGCAGCGCATGGATATACCCGACTACGAGAAGATGCGCGCGACCCTGCTCGCCACCGATGATCAGCAGGTTCTGCGCCTCGTGCGCATCATGGACCCCGTATTCCGCCGCCCCAAGTTCCGGCCGAGTGCCGAATCGGCGGCTGGAGAAAGCGACATCATTGCCGCCGCGTGCGCGCTTTTCCCGACGCCGTTCGCGCGCCAGTTCGCGAGCTGGGCGGACGATCTGGAAGTCGAGCTGCGTGAAGCCCTGGCGGCCTGCTCGGACATGGCCGCTGACGATGCGCGACGCCCCAATGCCGAGCGGCGGATGCGCCTGCGCTTTCGATCCGCGTCGCTGCAGATCGAAACCTGCTGGAAGCAGATCGTTCACTTCCTGCCCTTCTTCTTCATTGCCGCGCTGCGCAGAATCGACGACGACGTCCTGCGCGGCGGCGTGGCGAAGGAATTGGCCAGGGCCCTGCGCAGCTACAATGCCTTTTATGTCCAGTACAGCATCGAGCGGCAGAAGGAAGCCGTTCAGTATCATCTTCTCGTCTCTCTCCTGAAGCTGTTTCGCCAGCTCGCGGAGCGCAAGGCTCTCGGCACCGACTTTCTGTTCGAGCCCTTGATCGGCCAGGAGCATCCCTCGCTGAATGCGATCTTTCCCGAACGATTCGATGCCGGGATGCTGTTCCTCCAGGAAGTCCGCAACCGGCTGACGCACGGCGGACTCGTCGACCGGTTGCCGGTGGAGGCGATCGAACCGGTCAGCAACCTGATCAAGTGGGTCTTCCTCGATCTCGTCGCCATGCTGTGCGTGCCGTGCCGCGCCTTCGGCTTGAATTTCGTCGTCGAATCCCGCGTCGGAGAGACCGATGCCGAGGTGCAGACACTCGACTTCTCGGGAGTCACCGGACCCAACGACGTCCGCTATCGCGTCAGCAAGGAATGGCAGATCGAGGAATACGCCTTCCTTCCCTACCGGATTTATCTCGTCAACCGCGCAAAGCAGATGGGGACCGGCTCCGGCGACATGTTAGCCCCGCGGGACTATCTCGATCTGACGCCGTTTCTCATCGTCGACCGTTTGCGGTCGGCGGCCGCGCAGCCCAGTCCGCTGCCGGTCGATCGTCAGCAGCTCCTGTTCGCCTTGCAGCAGTATCTCGAGCCCATGCGGCAGCTCCTATTCTCCGACCTGGGCGGAACGGGCGACCGGATCAGGCCTTCCCATCCAAGCGATGCGGAAGCCGACAGCCTGCTGCGGCAGATGGGCGATTTCCGCAGCCGCTATCGAAACCTCGTCGACCAGGTGGCGTTGCGCGATCAGAAGAGGCTGAGCAGCGCCAACGTGCGATCCGCGCTTTGGCGCATATCGCGAGATCATCTTGCCACCTTGTCCGAACCCGATCTTTACGACGAGGTGGGCACTCTCCTGCCGCAGAAAGCTTCCTCCGAGCTCAGGGCGATCTACACCGAGGAGC
>Ga0193716_1000776_pt1 | contig 19018 bp, 17 predicted proteins | sample U2c1metaG_FD_145901 | JGI IMG/M metagenome (GOLD analysis project Ga0193716, IMG submission 145901) | Soil microbial communities from a riparian zone of the East river system, Colorado, United States - U2c1 | ecosystem: Environmental > Terrestrial > Soil > Riparian zone | place: USA: East River...
CTGTGGGCCTGGTCCTGGCGGCCCATGTGGTGCCTGCGGAAACGGTTCCCGATTGCTGCGGCGCTGCTACGGAATGTGTGCTGAACCCTGCTCGCGGCGCAAAAGTTGCCAATGTATCCCTGCTTAACGGGTATGACAATGAATATAAAAGCATCAATCGTCTGCTGCCGGTATACCGGGTCTCTTTTGACCGGCCGGATGGTATCCGCATCTATGTGGAGACAACGCAGGATCGTTTTTCCTTTGCCATGGATAATCGCCGTGCTGTCTTTGACGAGATCTTTCGCCTCTTTCATACCTGGGGCTGGCTGGATGGTCTTGGCAAAGGGCGGATTGCGGTCGAGCTGAGTTTTGCGCTACTTGCTTTTTGTACGGTCTTGCTGGGCGTCTGTCTTTTCTTTAGTACGAGGGCGGCAAAGGCAAAGAACAATCCGCTGGTGCGTACCCGTCGTTATCATCGTTATACCGCGATAGTTGCGTCTTTGTTCACGCTGTTCTGGTCTTTTAGCGGGGGGTATCATGCGTTGACAAAGCTGATCAGCAATGAGGATGTTGCGGAGCCTGTTCCGGCCAATTTTGCCGCTGTGGGGGCCGGTTTTGACTATTCGCGGCTTCAGGCTGCGGCTGCGCGACCAATTACCAATCTTAGTCTGGCGAGGATAAATGGGAACGTTTATTGGCGGGTAAGTTTGCAATCACAGTCATCAAAGACCGATGGGCGGAAAGACCTGATGAAAGATGGTAAGGTTGCGTTTGCGCCGGTGACATATGTGAATGCGGCGGATTATTCAGTGCTTCCTGATGGCGATAGGCGTTATGCGGCGGCTCTTGCTGGTATGTTTAGGGGTGAGCAGGGGGTTGGCGATGTGGCTGACGCCGGGTCTGGCAATGTATCTGGGGGTGGTTGTGGCGCTTTATCTGTAACCCCGGTCACCGCCTTTAATGACGAATACAATTTTACGGACAAGCGGCTCCCGGTATGGCGGGTGACCTATCCCGGCGCCGGTCATCCCCGGTATTATGTCGAGACCAGCTCCGGGCAGCTGGCGGTTTTTATGAATGATGCAGCCTATGCGGAGGGATATAGCTTTTCGGTCTTTCACAAACATCATTTTATGGATTGGTCCGGCAAGACGGTGCGGGATGCCAGCACGATGTTCTGGGCAGTTATCCAGGTGTTAATGGTGACGATCGGTCTGATCTTATATTTCCGGTTTCGGAAATAATCCCATAATTTGCAACCCGGTTGCGTATGCAGCCTGGTTGTAAATACTGCTTGATTCGACTTCACACCATACGATCTTTTTTAGCAGGGATGCTGCTGGCGCTGTTTGCGCTGGGCATCACTCCCAAGCTCGCCATTCACGCCCTTGTTGCTCATCACACGGATACGCACCTGGCGCTGGATCATGCGAAAGCAGATCAGCTGAATACGGCTGGCTTTCACTGTGCGACGGACAACCTGGTGGTGGAATTTCCTTTTATTGATCATTCGTTGTCCGTTCTGCCGGACATCAGGCCTTCCTTCCCGGCACATGAGCCGGCTCCACTGGAAGAGCCTTTTTCTTTTACCCATCCTCTTTTTGGATTACGCGGGCCTCCTGCTGTCTGTTAGTTTGCGGCCCCGTCGTGACTGTTTAACTGCATAGGCATAATCATGTCATATCGGGGCTATCCATGCCTGTGCTACTGCGTGGGCGGCAGGTGGCTACCCATTGCGGGGAGCCCTCTTCCATTGCATTTTTCCTTTTCGTATAATCAAAACAAATCTCAAATGAAAAAGAGCAATTTCTCTTTTCGCCAGCTCGTGTATGGATCTGGCATCGCCTTTCTGATGGTCATGGCCGGATGTAACAAAAAAGAATCTACTGTGACGCCGGCGCCTCCCGGCAATGAATTTCTGACTACGGTCGAACTGAAGCTGACCAATGCGGCTAATGCGACGGACACGATGACGGCTATCTGGCGTCAGCTGGACCCTTCGGGGAATGCCTTACCCGATACCAGCAAGGCCATCCTCAATCTGAAGGCGAATGCGACATACAATGCCCAGGTCATCATCCTGGATGAAACGCAAACCCCTGCGGTCAATGTGACTACTGAGATCCATGACAGGGTGAACTATCACCTTTTCTATTTCCAGCCGACGCCGATCTCGGCCTCCAGCCTGGTCATCAGCAATACGTCTACGGATATTCCTGTCTCGGACGGAACGGTGGTCAGCGCTACCGGGCCTTCTCTCAACCTAATGTGAAGAACGGGACTTTTGATCCGGGCTCTACGGACCTGGACGTCAACTATAAGATAAATATCAATTAATCCTTTTTATAAAATACAGTTATGAGCAGATTGAAATTAGTAAGCATCATAGTATTTATGGTTTTTTCTCTTGGCACGATGGCGCAAAAAGGGCCCAGCTTTATCGGTGTCAGCGGGGGGATTTCTTTTCCCACGGGCAACTGGGGGAAGTCGAATTTTATTTCCAGCACCAATGGGTATGTCAGTGACCCGGCGGGGTTTGCGGACAAGGGTGGTTTTGGCAGTGTGGATGGGGCCTGGTTCTTCAGCAAACACTTTGGAGTAGGGGCTCTTTTTAGCTATGGTACTCACAAGACAAAGAACATCAATACGCTTTCTTCCGGATACCAGGACTCCTTCGATGTAGACCAGGTGGCTACGACAGCAAGCAGCTATAAGATGTGGAGTCTGATGCCGGGTCTGTATTTCGATCACCGTCTTTGGAAGAAACTCTCGGTCACTGCCCGGGCCCTTGCAGGCATTACGCATACCAGTACGCCGGAGATCAGCGTAGATGTGACGGACAGCGACATCGATGACGGAACTTTTGTGCAGCAGTCTGCATCGAAGACATCTTTTGGATTTGATGGCGGCATTGGCCTCAGCTACTCTGTAGTGAAATGTTTGTCGGTGCGTCTACTGGGCGACTATTTCTATTCAAAGCCAAATTTCACTATCGAAAATACACAAAGGCAGAATGCTGCGGGGCGTCTCATCAACAATTATAATCAGGCGCTGGCGGGATTTAACGTATCGCTTGGGGTGGCTTATGTTTTTGGAAAATAAATCATTTATGTATTTAAAGAGATGGATTTTTTTGTTGGCGCTGCTGGTTTCGGCAGCGCCAACACTTTTGGCTCAGGAGACTGCGCCGCGCAGGGATTCGGCGCGGGTGAAGGATGCTGGCCGCTTCAAGGACTCCGCCCGGCAATTGAAGGAAGTGGAGGTTCATGGACACCTGTTAAAGAAAGACAAGCTGAGTACGGTGGTTACCGACAGCATTAGTGGTAAGGAACTGGCGCAGAAGAGCGGGCTCTCGCTTGGGGAGGCGTTGAAGTCGATGGCGGGTGTCAATGTTCTTCAAAACGGTCCTACGGTCTTTAAGCCTATCATTCATGGCGTCTACAGCAATCGCATCCTTATTGTCAACAATGGTGTGCGGCAGGAGGGGCAGACCTGGGGTAACGATCATGCTCCGGAGATAGACCCTTTTATCGCTACACGGCTGACCGTCATCAAGGGGCCAGCCAGTATCCGTTACGGCAGCGATGCGGTGGGGGGGGTGATCCTGGTCGAGCCAAAGGAGATGCCGGCGACTCCGGGTATTAGCGGCAATGCAGACCTGGTGGGTATGTCCAACGGGCAGGCGGGTATTGCATCGGGCAGGGTGGATGCCGCTGCCGGCGGTAAGCTGAAAGGGTTGAGCTTTCGGTTGCAAGGCACGATAAAACATGCCGGGGATGTCTGGGCGAATAATCCGGCTATTGGCAATTACTATGTGAGTAATACGGGATACCGGGAAGGGGACTTTTCGGCTACGCTGCGTTATGCCCGGGAGAACTATGGAGCGGAAGTTTACTTCAGCCAGTTTGATACGAGGATCGGCATCGCTTCCGCATCGCATATCGGCAGCGTGCAGGATCTGCAGAGTGACATTGCGCGTGGTTATCCTGCGGTCATAAACGGCTATAGCGACACGATCGGCCGGCCTTATCAACGGGTCAAACATCAACTGCTTAAGGCCGATGCCTTTCTGAAGATGGGCAGATGGGGACGGTTGGATGGAGTATTTGCCCGGCAGGTGGATACGCGAAGGGAATGGGATGCTGATGTCTCTTTCAATGATTCGATCGCAAAGGCGAACATCCCTGACCTATACTTCCAACTGATCTCTCACACGGCCGACCTGATCTGGTCGCATCCTTCCATTGGGGGGAAGGTCACGGGTAGTCTGGGGCTTAATTTTATCACGCAGGGGAATGTGCAGGAGGGATTGGGCTACCAGGAACTGATCCCCAACTTCCGTAATTATGGCGGGGGCGCCTTTTTGATCGAAAAAACGGAACTGGGCAAGCTCACGCTGGAAGCGGGTCTCCGATATGACTACCGGTGGCTGAGGGCCTATACGCTCGACTCCCGGACCCTGGCTCTGCGAACGCCTACCTATGACTGGCAGCGGGTGACGGTGAATGCCGGAGCCATCTATCATTTTTCTGAATTCTTTTCTGCGGACTATAATTTCGGGTCGGCATGGCGTCCGCCCCAGGTCATCGAGCTGTTTGCCAATGGCATTCACCAGAGCGCTGTCTCTTATGAGCACGGGGATTCTACGCTCACGCTTGAAACGGCCTATAACAATACGCTGTCTTTTACTTATAACAAGGGGCCGCTTGTTATTGAAGCGGGTGGGTATATCAATTATTTTGATCACTATATTTATCTGCGGCCGGATGCGCCGCGTGTACAGTCTACTATACAGGGTGTTTTTCCTTCGTTTACCTATATCCAGACGAATGCGTTGTTCGAAGGTTTTGATCTGACGGTGAACTATGAATTTTTAAAACATCTGTTTTTGATCTCGAGGACCAGTATTGTCCGGGCGAGGGATCTCACGAATCATGACTGGTTGATCGATATACCGTCGGATAAGTTTGACAACACGTTGAAGTATGATCTCCCGGTTTTGGGAAAAAGGATGAAGGATGTTTTTGTCAGTGTTAATAATCTGGCTGTGACCAAACAAACGAGGATTCCTTCGAAGATCCAGGATTATGCGCCACCTCCTGATGGGTATGTGATGTGGGGGGCCAGTGCAGGGGTTTCTTTTCCTTATGGTCAGCATGCGGTTAGCGTGAGTTTTACGGTTAATAATCTGACGAATGTGTCGTATCGGGATTATCTGGATAGGTTTAGGTACTTTATCAATGGGATGGGGAGGAATGCGATTTTGAGGGTGTCGGCGTCTTTTTAATTGAATGGCCCGGCCTTGCTGGCCGGGCACAAAAAAAACCGGCTGAACTTTAAGTTGCCGGTTTTTTTGATTAGCTCTTTTTCTTCTCGCCACCGCCGCCGTCTTCGGGCTTCTTGCAGCAGGTCGGCAGGCGTTTGTAGGCGTCTGGCTCGGCTGTTACGTCGTCCGCGTCATAGCCAACGTTGGCTATCAGGGCCTTGATATTTTCGATATTGGTGCGATCGGTCAGGTAAGTGACGGTCGTTGTCTTTTTCTTGTAGTCGACATTTATCTTTATAATGCCTTCTTCATGGGACATGTACTTTTCGATACGGCCTTTACATTCTTCGCATTGAACGGTGGGAGTCTTGATGACGGCTGTCAGCTGAGCCTTTGTTTGAGCGAAGGTGGCGCCGGTCAGGCCGAGGAGGAGGAAAAAAAGGATTTGTATTTTCTTCATATGTAATGGGATTTAACTACTATAAAAATACTAAAATTAATCCATACCTGGTCGCATTTTGCGACCACCTCTATTTCGGGGGGGGGATGGGTTAAATCCCCTTCCAGTTTGCCGGGTCTTCGCTCCATTTTAACAGGACGCGCTGTTCGTCGGGGCTGACCAGTCCTTTGTCCACCGCCAGGTTGATGAGGGTGGGGTAGTTGGAGAGCGATACATAGGGTACGCCAGCTTTTTCGAAGGCTTGTTGGGCCGCGCTGAAGCCATAATTGAAGATGGAGACCAGGCCGAGGACCTCCACTCCTTCGGCGCGGAGGATGTCGACTACCTGTAGGGAGCTTTTCCCGGTAGAGATAAGGTCTTCGATAACAACCACCTGCTGGCCTTTCTCATAATATCCTTCGATCTGTTGTCCGAGGCCATGTTCTTTTGGTTTGCTGCGGACGTAAATATAGGGCAGCTTCAGCTGGTCGGCGGCCATGGCGCCCCAGGGGATGCCGGCCGTGGCTACTCCTGCCAGCAGGCCTGCTTCGGGGAACTGGGCAAAGAGCACGTTGCACATTTCCGACTTGATAAAATCGCGGATATATGGGAAAGAAAGGACTTTACGGTTGTCGCAGTAGATGGGGCTTTTCCAGCCGGATGACCAGGTGAAGGGTTCTTTTACGCTCAGGCGGATCGCCTGTACCTGGAGGAGTTTTTCGGCTACAGCCGCCTCGTTTGTGGTAATAATTTTCTCAGCCGATGACCAGGTGAAGGGTTCTTTTACGCTCAGGCGGATCGCCTGTACCTGGAGGAGTTTTTCGGCTACAGCCGCCTCGTTTGTGGTAATAATTTTCTCAGCCATGGTGCGAAAGTAGGTATTTTTGGGGTATGTATATCAAGATCTACTTCAACGACAAACCCCTTTTCCTCTGTGACCGGATGACGCCGGAGATCAGCGTTTATGCCCACCATGACGACGCTGTACTGATCGATGAGTTTTCTCATCCGGCGGTCAACTCGATGATCCATGAGATGCGTCAGGAAAAGGTACATGCCGGGATCTTTATTCACAGCGATCTGGCGACGCTGAAAAAGGCTTTCTGGAGGAAGTTTGTTATCATACAGGCGGGTGGCGGCTTAGTCGATAACGGAAAGGGGCAATACCTGTTCATGTTCCGTCGTAACAAATGGGATCTGCCCAAGGGTAAGCTCGATCCGGGTGAGACACTGGAACACTGTGCTGTGCGCGAAGTAGGCGAGGAGACAGGTTTGAAGCATGTAAAGCTGGAAGCGCCCTTGCTGGTGACCTGGCATACTTATGATGAAAATGGAAAACATATCCTAAAGGAAACACATTGGTATCGGATGAGCACAAACGCCGATCAATCGATCACTCCGCAACAGGAGGAACAGATAACCGAGTTACGCTGGGTCGCCCCTGAAGGCATGGGCGTATTGTTGAAGAATACATTTCCTTCTATTGTGGATGTGCTGCACGCGGCGGCTGTGGTTACTTCTTGAGGATCGCCACCGTCAGCCGACTGACGCAAACCAGTTTTTCCCGCTGATCATAGATCTTTATATCCCATACATGGGTGGACCTTCCGATATGTAAGGGAAGGACGGTACAATATACATAGCCTTCTTTGACGCTGCGGATATGGTTGGCATTGATCTCGAGGCCCACACAGTTATATTGGGATTGATCGACGACCAGGGCTGATGCGATACTACCCATGGTCTCGGCCAGCGTTGCCGATGCGCCGCCATGCAGGACACCATAAGGCTGTTGCGTGCGATGGTCTACCGGCATCTTTGCTTTCAGGTAGTTGTCGCCGACTTCGGTAAATTCGATGCCGATGTGTTCGGCCATGGTGTTGATACCGAGCGGGCGAATCTCTTCTGCCGTAACATTGGGATTAAACCAGATAGACATGTTGTTGAAATTAGCGTTTTGCCGGCGATTTGCTTTTTTTCAGGCCTTTCTTCAGTGACCTTGCCACCACATCCGGCAGGAATTGCATCACGTCGCCGCCGTTCTTTAATACATCCCGCACAAGAGTAGAAGCCACTGATGTGTATTGGGGGAGACAGGTCAGAAAGATCGTTTCGATATTGGTGTCGAGGCTTCGGTTCATATCGGCGATGGCCTTCTCATATTCGAAGTCGTTGACATACCGGATACCTCTGAGGATAAAGCGGGCGCCGACCTGCTGGCAGCAGCGAACCGTCAGGCCTTCATACACTACTGCTTCCACCTTAGGATTGTCTTTATAGATCTCCTTTATCCATTCTATTCTTTGCTCAACGGAGAACATCGGCTCTTTATTGACGTTGCGGCCGATGCCGATGACCAGTTTGTCGAAGAGTGGTAACGAACGGTTGATGATATCCTGGTGCCCGATGGTGATCGGATCGAAGGTTCCGGGAAAGAGTGCTATACGTGGGGCTGTGGTCGGTTTCATAGACAAGAAACTATTTTATTGATATAAGTAGTTTGTTAGCGAATTCGCTGACTATTGCGTGCTCCGGCTCGCGCCCCCTGCTAACAGATAAAGTACAGCCATTCGCACCGCAACCCCATTCTCAACCTGGTGTAAGATGATGGATTGTTTGCTGTCTGCTGCGTCGCTGTCCAGTTCCACTCCGCGGTTGATCGGGCCGGGGTGCATGATGACGATCTCTTTGCTGAGGCTGTCCAGCAGGCGTTTGTTCACGCCATAGGCAAGACTATACTCCCGCAGCGAAGAGAACAAGGGCTGATTCTGCCGTTCGAGCTGGATGCGTAATACGTTGGCGACGTCGCACCATTCGAGGGCATTCCGAAGATTATATTCTACCCGGACATCGAATGCTTCCTTTATATGCACAGGGATCAGGGTGGGCGGGCCTGCGATGGTGACCTCCGCGCCCATTTTCTTGAGCAGGTAGATATTACTCAGGGCTACCCGGGAATGCATGATGTCACCGATGATGGCGACCTTTTTGCCGGCCAGGCCTCCTAGTTTCTCGCGAATGGAAAAGGCATCCAGCAGGGCCTGGGTAGGGTGCTCGTTGATGCCGTCCCCTGCATTGACGATGGCTGCGGGGATATGTTTGGCCAGGAAATGGGGCGCGCCGCTTGCGCTGTGCCGCATCACCACCATATCCACTTTCATGGAAAGGATGTTATTTACCGTGTCCAGCAGTGTCTCCCCTTTAGCAGCGGAGGAGCCCGATGCAGTGAAGTTGATCGTATCGGCGGACAGTCTTTTTTCCGCCAGCTCAAAAGAGATGCGGGTCCTTGTGGAGTTTTCGTAAAAAAGATTGACGATGGTTACGTCCCGTAAAGTGGGAACCTTTTTGATGGGACGTTGCAAAACCTCTTTAAACTGTGTGGCGGTATCTAAAATAAGTTGAATATCACCCGGTTGGAGGTCTCTAATGCCAAGAAGATGTTTGGTGCTCAGTTGCATTAGAACGCGAAATTAGTGGATTTTTTTATAATAACGTTACTTCATCCTTTCCATCCTTTTCTTTCCAATATACTTTTACCTTTTGGGTAATGATGGAATCGATCGATTTGCCGGTATAATCGGACTGGATGGGCAATTGACGGCTAAACCGGCGGTCGATAAGGACGCAAAGCTCGACTTTTGCCGGCCGGCCGAAGTCCAGCAGGGCATCCAGGGCGGCACGGATCGTCCTGCCCGTCCAGAGTACGTCGTCTATCAGCACCACATTCGTGTTCTCTATTGAAAAGGGGATATCTGTCTGGTTTAGTTCGTGCAGGCCGGTGCGTACATCGTCGCGATAGAAAGTGATGTCCAGCTTGCCATAACGGATCGAGGCAGGGTTTACCTGTGACTTCAGCTGCTGTACGATACGGTCTGAAAAATAGATGCCTCTTGGCTGAATGCCGATGAGGACGGTATTTTCCAGGTCGAGGTGATTCTCCAGCAGTTGATGCGTCAGACGCTGTATCGTAATCTCCAACTGCTGTTCGTTCAGGATCGTCTTCAAGAAATATTTTTTATAAAAATAGGGGAAGCGGTCATACCAAACAAAAAAGAGATAGGCAAAGAAAAGCCGGCCCATGGGACCGGCTTTTTATTTTTTTGAACTGAATTGCTATTTTCTACCGGTGCTGAACAGGACATAGGTTACCCCCAGCTGGAATACGTCATTCCGGACCGAACCAGTCTGATTTGAATTGCTTCTGTCTTCGATGTTGGCAATGCCGATGTTATAACGCGCGTCGATGCCAAGCCGGGTAGCGGGGATCCTATAGGAAAGACCTACTGCCCAGGCAAAGTCAGCGGAATTGAAGAAGTCTTTTTCGTTAATGCTATTGCCATCGAACTTGTTATGTGCAGAGAGCAGGAATCCGATCTGGGGACCGGTATAAATCCCAAATCCGCTACCGACCGAATACCTCAGTAAAATAGGGATGTTCAGGTAATTGACGTGGTGAGATTCGTCCGGGTTGTCAAATTTAGCTCCCTGGACGGAGTACACCAGCTCAGGCTGTAAACTCAGTCTGTCCATAAGAGGAAGTCTTGCAAAGACACCCACATTGAAATTAACGAGGGTTTTCGCATCATCGATGTCTGATCCACCTAACGTAGAAAAATTAAATCCTCCCTTTGCACCAAATTGAAACTGTGCATTCGCCGTTGCGAATGAAATACCTGCCAAAATAACCAATGCTAGTTTTTTCATAATTCTGAGATTAAGTTTTTGTTAACCGATGCAAATATAGAACCATCATTAAAAAGATTGACTTACGTCAAGTCGTATTTTTTATTGTGCGGGTGCCAAAAAAGTACGCAATTTAAATATTAATCGTTTGGTTATTAATGTCTTGAATAAAAAGGCATTCATCAATATGTGGGTTAAATATGACCTTTGGGGGTATTTTTAGGAAGTCAGGACAAAACTGTCTCCTGCTATAGTCAATGGCTATGCGTAAATCGATTCAGTGGTGATAATAAAAAAGCCCGGGTTTTCGCCCGGGCTTTTTTTTATGCTTCAACTAAGTTTTATGCTTCCGCGAGGAACGGATATTTGTAATCCGTTGGCGGAACGTAGGTTTCTTTTATCGTTCTTGCGCTGAGCCAGCGATAGAGATTGAGGATCGAACCGGCTTTGTCGTTGGTTCCGGAGCCCCGGGCTCCGCCGAAGGGCTGCTGGCCTACCACTGCACCGGTAGGTTTGTCATTGATATAGAAGTTGCCGGCGGCATTGCGAAGCTTGTCCGTTGCCAGTTCTACGGCTTGTCTGTCCCGGGAGATGATAGAGCCGGTGAGCGCATAGGGAGAAGTCGTATCGATCAGCTCCAGTGTTTTTTCAAACTCCGCAGGCTGATACACATAGATGGTCAGCACCGGTCCAAAGATCTCTTCGCACATGGTAACGAACTTCGGGTCTTTGGCTTCTATCACCGTGGGTGACACGAAATAGCCTTTTGACTTGTCGCATTCCCCGCCGACGATGATCTCGGCTTTAGGGTCCTGTTTTGCTTTCTCGATATAAGACTGGATCTTGGTAAAGCTCCGTTCGTCGATGACGGCGTTGATGAAGTTGGTAAAATCTTCGACCGATCCCATCTTAAAGCTTTTCACGCCTTCGATCAGTTTTTTCTTTACTACATCGGCCAGGTTTGCGGGGATATAAGCCCTGGAAGCGGCCGAACATTTCTGACCCTGGTATTCGAAGGCGCCGCGCAGAAGGGCGGTGGCTACTACATCGGGGTCAGCGCTTTCATGAGCGAGGACAAAGTCTTTTCCACCTGTTTCACCGACGATGCGGGGGTAGGTGCGGTAATGACTTATATTCTCGCCAATGGTCTTGTAGATATTATTGAAGGCGGCGGTGCTGCCGGTGAAATGTATGCCGGCAAAGTCGCGGTGACTGAAACAAACTTTTCCAAGCACGGGGCCGTCGACATAGATGAGATTGATGACACCATCGGGCAGTCCGGCTTCTTTCAGGATGCGCATGAACATCTGTGCGGAGAAGACCTGGGTATAGGCTGGCTTCCAGATGACGGTGTTGCCGCAAAGCGCTGCTGAGGCAGGCAGGTTGCCGCCGATGGCCGTGAAGTTGAAGGGCGTGATGGCCAGGACAAAACCTTCCAGCGGGCGGAACTCGAGGCGATTGTGCACACCGGGACCGCTGACTGGCTGCTGACGATAGATCTCGCTGAGGAAGTGGACATTCCAGCGGAGGAAGTCGATGATCTCGCAGGCGCTGTCGATCTCGGCCTGGTAGGCGTTCTTGCTTTGACCCAGCATCGTGGTGCCGTTCATGTACGAGCGGTACTTTGTCGCAATAAGGTCGGCGGCTTTGAGGAAGATGGCTGCACGGTTCTCCCAGCTAAGGGAGGCCCAATTTGGCTTTGCTTTCAGTGCTGCATCGATAGCCTGTTGGACATGGGTTTCGTCGCCTTCGTGGAAATAGCCGATGGTATGGGCTACCTCGTGTGGCGGACGAAGGATGACTTTTTTGCCGGTGCGGACCTCTTTATCTCCGATATACATGGGGATGTCGTGTTCGACACTCTTTAATTCCTTTAGCGTGGCTTTCAGCGTTGCTTTTTCGTTGCTACCCGGGCCATAGTTCAGCACCGGTTCGTTCGGCGGGGCAGGGTAATTGAAATATCCTAAGCTCATTATTTATACCTTTATTTATTGTGTAGTTTCCTTTTCGTTCATTAGGTACGCCTTTATGAATCCGTCCAGCTCTCCATCCATCACCGGCTGTACATTTCCTACTTCATAATCGGTCCGGTGGTCTTTGATCATCTTATAGGGATGAAATACATAGGACCGGATCTGCGAACCCCATTCGATCTTCTTCTTGGTGGAGTTGGTGGCGTTCTTTGCTTCTTCCCGTCTGCGCAGCTCTTCTTCATAAAGCCGGCTTTTCAGCATCTTCAGGGCCTTTTCGCGGTTCTCGCCCTGTGTACGTGCCTGCTGGCATTCGACGATGATGCCGCTGGGGATATGTTTCAGGCGGACGGCTGTTTCCACCTTATTGACGTTCTGTCCCCCTTTGCCGCCGCTTCGGTAGAACTCCCATTCGATGTCGGCCGGGCTTATTTCGATCTCGATGCTGTCGTCCACCAACGGATAGACAAACACAGAGGCAAAGGAAGTATGGCGGCGGGCATTGGAATCGAAGGGCGAGATGCGTACCAGCCGGTGAACGCCGCTTTCGGCTTTCAGGAAGCCATAGGCAAAAGGCCCATCGAACTGGATGGTCGCGCTTTTTATGCCTGCTCCTTCACCGTCCTGGAGGTCGAGCTCGGTGACGGACCAGCCTTGTTTCTCACCATACATGCGGTACATACGAAGTAGCATTTCCGCCCAGTCCTGGCTTTCTGTTCCGCCTGCGCCGGAGTTGATCTGCATAACGCCGGGCAGCTCGTCTTCGGGCTGATTCAGGGTACTCTTGAACTCGGTCTCTTCGATGCTGGCCAGGGCCTTATCATAGGCTTCCCGGGTCTCTTCTTCGGTGGCTTCGGCCGCCTTCCAGAAATCGAATAATACGGCAAAGTCTTCTACGGCGGTCTCTACCGACTCGTAAAGCTTTACCCAGTATTCATTCAGCTTGATGTTCTTGAGAATTTCGGTCGCGCGCCGGTTGTCGTCCCAGAAACCGGGACTTAGGGATAATTGCTTCTCTTCGTTGATCTTGTATTGGCGGTTGTCGACGTCAAAGAAACCTCCTCAGGACGACCACGCGGTCCCTCATACTTTTGATCTGTTCTTGTGTCATAGGGCGCAAATTTACGAAAATTTAGCGACCTGCAATTCTCAGATATTCACTTAAAATATTGCAAACCGGCATTTTTTTAACGTCATTTGACGTACCTTTTTGCATATGTTTATCAACTATCTGCGCATTGCCTTACGGATTCTTTATCGCAACAAACTTTATAGTGTCATCAATATTGGTTGTCTTGCCATCGGCATTGCGGTCAGCTTGATTATCATGCTGTATGTATTGCATGAACATAGCTATGACCGGTTTCATGCGAACGCCAAACGGATCTATTCTGTTTTCGCAACCGTCAAAATGGGGAATTCAAGTTTTAACATGAATGATTTCAGCTATGTGACGGGGCCGGAGGTAAAAAAAGCAGATCCCCGGGTTGCCGATTTTATGCGTGTTTATAAGCCTTATGTGAAGGTCAATCTACAAAGGCAGGGGAAGCAGGGCGTTCGCTTTTCTGAGGACCGGAATTTTTTATTTGCCGACAGTCATTTCTTCAATTTCTTTAGTTTCCGGCTGGTAAGCGGTAAACCCGGTAGTGTGCTATCAAGACCGTTTACCGTTGTCCTTTCGCAAAGGGCAGCTCAAAAATATTTTGGAGAGGACGATCCTATCGGGAAGACAATCCGATATAATGGCGAATATGATCTGGAGGTAACAGGTATCGCTGCCAACGTGCCTTCTAATTCGAGCCTAACTTTTGATTTTGTTGGTTCTGTTTCGAGTGTCGAGTCGATGAAGGACCTGGCATGGGCGGTGGAGCCGACGCGGGTCCAGGGCGGTTCTTTTCTGACCTGGCTGCAGCTAAAGGATCATGCGGCGTCAGCGGGCGTGGAAAAGACTTTGGGCGAACTTTCGCGTGAGCCGGGCGACAAGGATTTGGGAGACAGTTATAACAGTTATACGCTGATCGCCTTACCCGATGTACACCTGCACATGAATTTCGGGGACTTCTCCAACACGCAGTATCTGGGGATCTTTCCTCTTGTCGCTGGATTGATACTGCTGCTGGCGTTGGTCAACTATATGAGCCTGGCGACTGCAAGAGCGACCACACGTGCAAAAGAAGTGGGCGTGAGGAAGGTGATGGGGGCGGGGAGGAGCTGGATCGCGGGGCAGTTCTATACCGAGTCGGCAGTGTATGCTGTCCTGTCATTTGCGGCGGGAATGCTATTGTTCTTTTGGTTTCGTGGACCCTTTCTGAACCTGCTGCAGCTGCAGATCGACGAGTCTTTCCTGCTGAATCCCCGGGTCCTGTTATCCTTTGGGGGTTTGTTGCTGCTTGTTATTCTCGCCGCAGGCAGTTATCCTTCGCTGGTGCTTTCCCGATTCAACCCGGTAACGGTGTTGTATGGCCGGCTGAGCAGGCGCCGGGGCGGGGAGCGTGTCCGAAAGGTATTTACGGTCTTCCAGTTCACTATATCCACGTCGCTGATCATTTGCAGTATCGTCATCGGGAAACAACTTTATCATCTCCGGCATGTCGATACAGGCGTCGACCGGGATAATGTTGTCATGATACCAATCAACAAGACTATGCTGCACTATGAGGCGTTGAAACATGCTGTCGGGAATATACCCGGGGTTCGGGAGGTAGCGACAGCTCAATACCCGATGTATGAAGGATACAATGCTTATTCGGCTTCGATACCTGGCTCGGATCGGACGATAGGTTTGTCTGCCATCCGAGTGGACAATGATCTTATATCCCTGCTGGGGCTTCAATGGAAGAAGAAACCGGTGTCGTTTGCTGATCTGTATGATGACCGGCATATTGTTATCAATGAGGCGGCGATAGGCAAACTCAATCTGCCGGCCGACCCGGTTGGCCGTTCCGTCAGCATGGCCAACAAAGTCTATATTATCTCCGGTGTGCTGAAGGATTTCAACTACCAGTCACTGCATCGTGGGATCGATCCCTTGTGTCTTTTTATCAGTAAAGACACGGCACGCGTCTGGGGCGGCAGTGATCCCGGTTGTCTCTTTGTCCGGATGCAGGCCCATACGAATGTGCCCAGCGTGGTGGATGCGATCAAAACGACGTATGGTAAATATGATCAGCAGACCGCTTTCGAATTTATGTTCCTGGATGAAGTTTTTGACCGCCAGTATAAGGCGGAGGACAGGCTGGCGGCCCTATTCGATATATTCACCGGTGTAACGATCTTCATCGCCTGTCTGGGACTTTTTGCCCTGGCTACCTTTGCTGCCGAGCAGCGGATCAGGGAGATAGGGATCCGTAAAGTATTGGGCGCCTCCGCTGCTTCCATCAGCAGGCTGCTGTCGGTGGATTTTCTTCGGCCGGTGTTGATCGCGGTCCTTATTGCCTCTCCTTTGTCGTGGTGGGCTATGCATAAATGGCTCGGAGACTTTGCTTATAAGACGGAATTCAACTGGTGGATCTTTTTTGTGGCGGCGGTGTTGCTTCTGACGATTGCAGTTGTTACTATACTTTTCCGATCGGTGAGGGCGGCGCATGCCAATCCAGTGGACAATCTGCGAACGGAATAGGCGTAATCCGGCGGTCGTGGGTCTGTCGAGCCGCTAATTTGTGGAGAAAATTACCCATCCGGCCATAAAAAAATGTTGAGCTGCTTTTAACGTTTTCCGGCATTGTTATTGAAAACAGAGTATAGAGCCCAACGCTTAAGAAACGATTTTATCATTTAAAACTTTATAATATGAGTGCGAAAAATATGCTAATCGGTGCTATTGCAGGTCTTGCTGCCGGTGTTGCTATTGGTGTTCTTGCTGCCCCTGCTGAGGGAGCGGAAACCCGTCAGAGAATTTCCGATACCGCGGAATCATTTAAAAGAAAACTCAGAAGGCTTCGTGGCATTACAGTCGATGAGCTGGATGAACTAAGCGATATATTTGAAAAAGAAACAGAAGGACTGCGAGAAGATGTACGCAGCCGTGTGCTGGAACTGATCCATTCCGCAAAAGTGAAAGGCAACCACATTAAGGAACAGGCATTGTCCTAGGCTGGCCGGTCCTGTTACCAGGCCGCTTGATGGTACAACTATGCCTGTGATACGCAGAAGGGGCCTCGGGGGGCTCCTTTTTTTATTAGTTGAAGCCAGAGTCTTAAATTGCGACCTCAATAAGACTTTTATGCCCATCGACCTTCGTTCAGACACTGTTACCCGTCCTACACCCGCCATGCTGGAAGCCATGATGACCGCTCCGGTCGGCGACGACGTATTTGGGGAAGACCCCTCTATCAACCGGCTGGAGGCAATGGCTGCCCGGCTTTTTGGAATGGAGGCCGCTCTCTATTGCCCCAGCGGTACCATGTCGAATCAGATCGCTATAAAATGTCATACGCAGCCCGGGGATGAGGTCATCTGCGAAAAAAATGCCCATGTTTATATCTATGAAGGGGGAGGCATCGCCTTTAACTCCGGTTCCCAGGTAAGGGCGCTGGAAGGAGACAGGGGACGTATAACGGCCCAGCAGGTCTCCATGGCCATTAATCCTGATGATGTACATCGGGCCCGTACTTCCCTGGTGACGCTGGAAAACACCTGCAACAGGGGAGGGGGAAGCTGTTATGACATAGGAGAGATAAAAAAGATCCGACAGATCTGTGCAGACAACCAGCTAAAATTCCATTTGGACGGGGCCAGGCTTTTTAATGCCCTGGTGGCTTCCGGGCAGACGGCGGCTGAATACGGACGCGTCTTTGACAGCATATCGGTTTGTCTCAACAAGGGGATGGGCTGTCCTATCGGCAGCATCCTGATCGGCCCGGCCGCATTTATCCGGCAGGCCCGCCGGGTGCGTAAGGTTTTTGGCGGCGGGATGCGCCAGGCGGGGTTTATGGCAGCGGCAGGCATTTATGCGCTGGAAAACAATATAGACCGTCTCAGGCAGGATCATCTCCACGCTAAGGAAATCGCCGCGTCCCTGGAGAAAAAGGATTTTGTGCGTAGTATCATGCCTGTCGAGACCAATATTGTCATCTTTGAAACGGAAGCCGATATGTGTACGAAGGAGATGACCCAGCAGCTGAAGGAAATGGACATCCTGGCGATCCCTATTTCGGCCAACCAGATCCGGTTTGTGACTCACCTCGATATTAGCTCCGAAATGGTGGAGAAAGTTGTCGATATTATCGACAAATGGTCGAAGTGACGGGCAAGTGAACAATTGTAAACAGCTTTCGTTAAATTTACAAAAAACAGTTTTATATGTTCCCGAAAGTAACTCCCAAAGAAACAAAAGCCTGGCAGCAATTACAAGATCATTACAATACCGAGATAAAGGGAACACATATGCGATCCCTCTTCAAAGCCGACGCAGACCGCTTCTCCCGGTACTCCCTGAAATTCGATGAGATCCTTTTCGACTATTCCAAGAATATCGTTAATGACAAGACTCTGGACCTCCTGCGTCAGCTGGCTAATGAGAGCAAGGTAAAGGAAGCCATCGAAGCGATGTTCTCCGGTGAGAAGATAAATGAGACGGAGGGGCGTAGTGTCCTGCACACAGCGTTGCGCAATTTCTCGGGCAAGCCTGTACCCAGCGACGGGAAGGACGTCATGCCAGATGTAATGCGGGTACTGGCTCAGATGAAGGCGTTTTGCGCCCGGATCCACAGTGGTGACTGGAAGGGGTATTCGGGAAAGAAAATAAAGTACATCGTTATCATAGGCATCGGCGGCAGTGATCTTGGTCCCGTGATGGTGACGGAAGCGTTGCGTCCTTATTGGGTAGCCGGCATGCAGGCCTATTTTGTGAGCAATGTGGACGGTACGCATATCGTGGAGACTTTGAAGAAGGTGACCCCTGAAGAAACGTTGTTTCTCATCGCATCGAAGACCTTTACCACGCAGGAGACGATGACCAATGCTCATACGGCCCGGGACTGGTTCCTGGCAACTGCGAAAGACGAGTCCCAGGTAGCCAAACACTTTGCCGCCCTTTCCACCAACGAAAAGGAGGTGACAAAATTTGGTATCGACAAGGCCAATATGTTTGAATTCTGGGATTGGGTCGGAGGGCGTTATTCCCTGTGGAGCGCCATCGGTCTTTCCATCGCGCTGACGGTGGGGTATGATAATTTTGAGTCCCTGCTAAAAGGCGCTCATCAGACGGATCTGCATTTCCGGACCACGCCTTTTGAAAAGAACATTCCCGTTACGATGGCGTTGATCGGGTTATGGTACACTAATTTCTTTGGTTCGCAGACGGAGGCTATTCTGCCTTATGATCAATACATGCATCGTTTTGCCGCATATTTCCAGCAGGGTAATATGGAGAGTAACGGGAAGAGCGTCGACCGCAACGGCAAACCCGTCGGCTGGTCTACGGGTCCTGTTGTTTGGGGAGAGCCCGGTACCAATGGTCAGCATGCTTTTTATCAGCTGATCCACCAGGGAAGCATTCTTATCCCCTGTGATTTCATCGCTCCGGCCATCAGCCATAACCCGGTGGGAGACCATCATGTGAAGCTGTTGTCGAACTTCTTTGCCCAGACGCAGGCCTTGATGAATGGAAAGACGAAGGAAGAGCTGGAAGCGGAGAAAGTGCCGGCGACGCTGGTCCCTTATAAGTTCTCTAGCGGC
>Ga0193716_1000778_pt1 | contig 18999 bp, 21 predicted proteins | sample U2c1metaG_FD_145901 | JGI IMG/M metagenome (GOLD analysis project Ga0193716, IMG submission 145901) | Soil microbial communities from a riparian zone of the East river system, Colorado, United States - U2c1 | ecosystem: Environmental > Terrestrial > Soil > Riparian zone | place: USA: East River...
ATTTCGGGAAGTACCTGGACTTCGAGATTGGCGGATGTGTGAGTCAAGCCGCCGGCGGCGCGGCGGAAAAAACCATTCGGGCCATAGACGGACAGGTCGTAGCTCGTTCCCCCGGTCGGGCTCCACTGATCCGACAGCACGCGCTTGGCCGCGTCGACGGTGTAGCCCCAGGGACCGGTTCCGTGCCCAGTATTCTCGGCTCCTTCGGCAGTGCGCACCTGAAAGAACGCACCGATCGCGCCGGTGTTCTCGAATGCGATCGAAACTTTCTGCGCGGCAATGTCGGCCGTGGCATCGGCCTGCAGACGATACGGTAAGGCGCGCGCCAGACGCTGTCCCGGCTCCTGCTTCGGCATCGTCTGAACCGCCGGGACGGTGATCGGGATGTTGGGCGCAGGCTGGTTGCCGGCCGCGATCATCGCCTGGGTCACCGGCGCCAGTGCACCATTCGAAACGAAGCTGACGAAAGCGTCCGTGTCCGGAAGTTTCGGCGGCTTATGATCGGCCACCTTGAAGTTTAGCGCCGATGTCAGGTCACCGGAGATCGCGCGCCGCCAGGGTGTGATGTGCGTTTCGGTCACGCCGAACCGCTTCTCGATGAATTGAATCACCGAGGTATGGTCGAATACTTGTGAACAGGCCCAGCCACCCCGGCTCCAGGGCGACACGACGAAGCACGGCACGCGGGCGCCAAGTCCGTAGGGGCCGGGCGCGAAGCTCGTGACGCCGTGCACGCCTGGATAGAGTTCGTTAACGGTGTCGACCGTGGACAGACCATCAGCTGCACTCGTGGGCGGCGTGGGCGCGATCAAGTGATCGAAGAAGCCATCGTTCTCGTCATAATTCACAATCAGCACGGTTGACGCCCAGACTTCCGGGTTGGAGGTCAGCGCATCGAGCACGTTCGAGATGTACCAGGCGCCCCAGTTCGGCGGGAATGTCGGATGCTCACAGTAGGCCTGCGGCGCGACGACCCACGATACCTCCGGCAGCGTGTTGTTCATGACGTCGTTCTGCAGCTGCTGGAACAGCGAGCCGCCATTGAACGCTCCGCCATTGAAGACGTCGGTGCCGGTCCTGGCTTTATCGAACAGCGGGCTGCCGGCCTGCGCCTTCTGGTACTGCAGGAAATAGAGAGGCGAGGCATCGCCGAAATTGCCGATGAACGGGTTGTCGGTGAAGCCTTCGAATTGCGCGGGCGTGAGGCCGAGACCTACATCCTGATAGAACTTCCAGGAGACGCCGGCGGCTTCGAGCCGTTCCGGATAGGTCAGCCAGTTATAGCCCTGCTCATCATTGTTGACCACAGGCCCGCCCGGCAGTACGCCATTGCCGGTGCTGGGGCCTACGTTAAGCGTGAAGGTGCCGGGCGTGGCGCCGGAGAAAGGTTGCTCGATGGTGTCGGTCTGGGTGCCGTTCTGGCCCACCGCTCCGGTCCAAAGATAGTAGCGGTTCGGGTCGGTCGGACCCATGATCGAACAATGGTAGTTGTCGCAGACGGTAAAAGCGTCGGCCAGCGCATAGTGGAACGGGATGTCGTTGCGATCGACAAACGTCATCGTCTCGATGCTGCCTTTGGCCGCCACCCAGCTGTCGTTGTTGCCGTTGTTCCACGCACGATGCGCATCCGACCAGTTATGCGGCAAGTCGCCGACGAACTGGTATCCGAGAAAGGGCTGAGGTGGGCGGAACGGCAGCAGCGTGCTCGCGCCGTTCGGCTGCTGGAACACGGGATTCCCCGACGGCAGAGTCACCGCCCGCGGATCGTCGAAGCCGCGAACTCCGCGCAGCGATCCAAAATAATGATCGAACGACCGATTCTCCTGCATCAGGACGACGATGTGCTTCACATCTTTGATCGTACCGGTGACGATTTTTGGTTCGATGGCCAAGGCGCGCTGAATGGATTCCGGGAAAGCGGTGCTGATTGCCGCTGCCCCCAAGGCTTTGAGAATTGTGCGTCGGTCTGTCTTGGCCATTTGCGTTTCCTAGGTGATCGTCGAAAGGAGAGAAACTCGTCAGGGTTACGCAAACTAGTTGGTTTCCGTTGCGGTTTTTTTACATATGCTGGTGCTTGCGGCCGTAAGTGGTGGCCACAACCGCTGCGTGGCCATGGCGTGTTATATGGGTGATATGGCGCTGAGTTCTATGTTTCCGCACAGATCATTGTTTACAACGACGCCGCGTCGACTGCGCGAAATATCATGGCGCATGAACAGCTGTTTCTCGCATTGGCTCTTGTGGTTTTTCCGGAGGTTCCGATATTCGTTTTCGAGCCGGCCATGGGATTTTTGGCTGCTGTTTAAGGGATTGCGGCCTGCCATAATAGCGGCCGACTGAATCCCGTCCTCACGCTTTCGCCAGCTCCACTATGCAAATTGGCATGCTTTACGCCGCAGGCGCTTACATCTTGTGGGGCTTGTTTCCGATTTATTTCAGGGCGCTGCAGGATTTCTCGCCGCTGGAAATCCTGCTACAGCGCGTGGTGTGGGCGCTGGTCTTTGTGTTGATCGTCCTGGCTTTGCGCCGGCAGTGGTCCTGGATCGGCAAGGTGCGGCGCCAGCCCAAAGTGCTGGCGGGATTTGCCGCAAGCGCGACCCTGTTGTCGGTGAATTGGTACATCTATATCTGGGCGGTCAATAACGACCATGTGGTCGATTCCAGTCTCGGCTATTTCATCACGCCACTGGTAAACGTGCTGCTGGGATCACTGCTGCTGCATGAGCGTATGCGCCCGATCCAATGGGCCGCCGTCATGCTGGCCGCCGCCGGCGTAGCGTGGCTCACCTGGCAGGCCGGACACTTGCCGTGGATAGGCTTGGGATTGGCATTGTCATTTGGTTCGTACGGTCTGTTGCGCAAAACGGCCACGCTTGGCCCGCTGGAAGGCTTGTCGTTGGAGACGCTTTTGCTGTTTCCCCTGGCATTCGGCGCTTTGGCGGTGATGGCGTGGCATGGGCAAAATGCGTTCTTGCATGCACCGACTGCATCCAAATGGCTGGCGGCGGCAGCCGGTCCGATCACCGCAGTTCCGCTATTGTTGTTTGCTGCAGGCGCCCGCCGAATTCCCATGTCGACCCTGGGCTTCTTGCAATATATCGCGCCATCGTTGCAACTGCTGCTGGGCGTATGGCTTTACGGCGAGCCGTTCGGCGGCGCGCGCCTGGTCGGTTTCGCAGTCATTTGGTCGGCGCTGGCTGTGTATACCCTCGGAGGTTTCTGGCAGGTCTGGTCTACCAAAACCACCCCCTGACTTACGGTCTTGGTGGCCCTTGAGCGCGCCGAACCCGAGTGCCGCCGGCGCGCAACGCACGAACAATGGCGTTCGGAGTTTTTAGCGGGATCACCAACAGACTGATTTCTGTCAACGACGTCACCACGAACGGTGAGGCCGCCATGAGTTTCTCCGCCGATGCAAGAACGATGGTCTCCGCGGCACGTTCATGCAGCGCGCGTTTCACGGCAGCCTCCTCGGCGTCTCCCGTGCTCAGACCGGCTTCAGGGTGTACGCCTGTTACGCCCATGAAATAAACGTCGGCCCGCAGACGCGAGGCCGCATCGATGACCGTCGCCCCCACATTGACCATAGAGTGCCGGAACAACCGGCCTCCCAGCATGATGATGTCGACGTACGGATGCTTCGCTGCTTCCACCGCCACGGTGGGACTGTGCGTGACGATGGTGGCGTGCAGGTCAGGCGCCAGTTGACGCGCCACCTGGAGCGCCGTAGTGCCGCCATCCAGGATCACGACCTGGTTCGATCGGATCATCGAAGCACCCACCCTGCCAAGCTCTATCTTGTCCTTGGGCGACACCTGTTCTCGTGCGCGCAGATCGCCGACCGCCGCTGAGGCCGGTAAAGCGCCCCCATGGACGCGTTGCAGTTTGCCCTCACGTGCAAGCTCGCGTAGGTCTCGACGAATAGTGTCTTCGGAAGTGCCCAACTCGAGTGCCAGGTCCTTGGCAACGATTTGGCCGTCCGCCGTCAGGCGAGTCAGGATCAGTTTTTTGCGCTGAGTGGTCAGCATAGGCCTCTACAAACAATCAGCTTGCCAAAGGCTCCTCGCAGCCTTACCATTGCATGATATTACACAACATTGCACGATCTTGCACGATAATTCCATGACCAATCCGGCCGACTCGTCCAAGCCCCCGATGGTGGGGGAGTGGATGGCGCTGCCCATCATTCATGCCGCCGGAGGGAAAACGGAAGGCGATGAGGTGTTCAACGCTTACCAGTATCCGGTGGCACATCGATTGTTGGCGTGCTGCGACGCTGTGCTGCGAATCCCCGGCGAATCGCGCGGCGCTGATTTGGAGGTGGCTCGTGCGCGCCGGCTGGGTCTGCCAATATTTACCGACGTGTCTGAACTACCGCAGCGGCCGTGTACTGCAGGAGCGGATCAGTGAGCGCAGCCGAGGCGGCAGCCGGCGATCGAGTGCGCATCATCGAGGAGCGCGTTCTCTCCGACGACTGGTACATTCTCAAGAAGACGACCTTCCGATACCGATGCCGGGATGGCCGCTGGCAAGAACAAAGTCGGGAGACCTATGACAGGGGAAACGGCGCCGTGCTGTTGCTGTTCAATGCCGCACGCGCAACAGTGGTGCTGACCCGGCAGTTCCGTTTTCCCGCGTACGTGAACGGTTGTCCGGACGGACTGTTGATCGAAGCGTGTGCCGGGCTGCTCGATGGCGACGATCCACAGACTTGCATCCGCCGTGAAGCCGAGGAAGAGACGGGTTTTGTGGTGCGGTCGCCGCGCAAGGTCTTGGAGGCTTACATGAGCCCCGGATCGGTTACTGAGAAACTGCATTTCTTCGTCGCGGAGTACGACCGCATGACCAGGGTGTCCGGCGGCGGCGGTGATATTGCCGAGGGTGAAGACATCGAGGTGATCGAACTGCCTCTGACAGAAGCGCTGCAGATGATTGCAAGCGGCACGATTCAGGACGGCAAGACAATCATGCTACTGCAGCACGCTGCGCTCGTCGGGCTGGAGAAATTGCGTGGCGCCGAATCTCGCTAGACATTTCGGATCGCGACCACCGGCGAAATCGATGCGGCGCGCAGAAAAAATGGCCAGGGTAATCGCCGTCTGCGCGACGATCACCAAAGCGCCGACCTTGTTGCGGCGCATGGCCGAGAGGATGGGATGCAGCTCCATGGACATTCCTTCTTGTCCATGGTTGGAGAGCCGCAGCGGGCGTATGGTTTAGATGGCGGTGCTCAATGTGCGGACGGTCCGACGAGGTCGCAAAACTTCGGCAAATCGATGTTGCCGCCGGAGACAATGGCCACGATCGGTCCTTGCCCGGCTTTGCCGGTGAGTGCGGCGGCCAGCGATAAGGATCCGGCGCCTTCGGCGATGACGCGCGCTTTCTCGGCCATCAGGCGCATTGCCGCTTTGGTTTCATCCAGGCTAACCACGATTGAACCCGCAACGACGGGTTTCAGCCGTTCCCACATGCGTGGAAACAGGCTTTTGCCGCCTGCGCCATCGACGAACGATGCCTTCCAGTCCGTGAACACCTGGGCGGATCCCATTGAAAATGAGAGCGCGGCGGGGGCTGCCGTTTCTGGCTCCGCGCCCCAAATCTTGATCTCCGGCTTCAGCGCCTTGAGTGCGCTGGCGACTCCCGTGATGAGTCCGCCGCCGCCGATCGCGCCAATCACCGCGACCGTGTCGGGGGCATCTTCCAAGATTTCGAATCCCATGGTGCTGTGTCCTGCGATGAAATTGTGATCATCGAATGGATGCACAAATGTTCCTGCCACTCCGGGGTAAGCGCGGTCGCCGAGTGCGCGCCACGCGGCTTCGTAGGGTACCGTGATGAGCGTTGCGCCGAGCGCCCGCATTCGCGCGAGCTTCGATTCCGGCGCCGTCTCAATCGCGACCACGGTGCAGGGTACGCCCGCCTGCCTCGCGGCGTACGCGACGCCCTGTCCGGCATTGCCGGCACTGATGGTCCAAACGCCGAGTTGCCGCTCGGACTCGGACAGCATCGCCACCGCGTTGACCGCACCCCGCAACTTGTAAGAATTTGTGGCCTGCAGGTTCTCGAGCTTCAGGCGGATGTCCGGGAAGCCGGCTCCCAGATCCAGGCGGACAAGCGGCGTGCGCACGATGCTTTTCGCGATTCTGCGGCGCGCCTCCTGCATTTCGTTCAACATCAATGGCCGCACCGTCTCAAGCGTTTTCAGCACAATTGGCTCCTTAAGATTTCTGTTAAGCAGGCCGCACGATCGACGCGCGGGTTATCTCGTTCAGATTCCGTGCGCCTACTCCGACCATGGCGAGCCGCAGTTCATTGTCGAGCAGCTCGAGCACACGGTCGACCCCCTCCTGACCATAAGCGCCAAGTCCCCAGATATAGGGCCGGCCAATCCCCACCGCCGTGGCGCCCAGCGCCAGCGCTTTGAGTACATCCGTGCCGCGGCGGACACCGCCATCCACAATAACCGGGACTCGACCGCGCACCTCGGCCACGACTTCCGGCAGACACTCCAATGTGCCGCGGCCGGTGTCCGTCGCTCGTCCGCCGTGGTTGGACAAAATGATTCCGTCTGCGCCATTCGCCACAGCGAGCTTGGCGTCGGCGCCGGACTCCAAGCCCTTGATGAGCACCTTCATTTTCGTCACGTCCTTGAGGCGCTTGATGAAATCCCACGTCAGCGACGAAGAGGTGATGCTCAAGCCCGTGGTGTCCAGCTGCGAAAACATGGGTCGGGTAAAGAGGGGCGATCCGCCCGGCGCATGGCAGGCCGTGCAGGTTCTCGTATCGGTCCGAGCCCACCGCAAGGCGGTCTCGATATTCCTCCCCGCCGGCAGGTCAACGGTCACCGCGACGGCCGGGCATCCGGCCGCTTCGGCTCGTTTGACCAGCTTGGTGGTGATATCGAAGCTGGACGTGGTGTAAAGCTGAAACCAGACCGGCGCGCCGCGCGCCGCGATGACCTCTTCAACGCCCGTGGACGTGACCGTCGATAGAATCTGCAAGTGGCCCCGGGCTTTCGCGGCCCTGGCGACGGCGACTTCGCCTTCGGGATGAAACGCCTTCTGCGCGCCCAATGGACAGAGAATGATGGGACTGTCGAACCTCGCGCCCAACAATTCGACGCTCATATCGATCTTGCTGACATCGATCATGCGCCGCGCGTGCAACTGGTAGCGCGAGTACGCGTCGCGGTTAGCCTTGAGCGTTTCTTCTCCGTCAACACCGCTAACCAAGTAGCCCCAGTGAGCAGGCGGAATACTCTTGCGCGCGACAGGCTCGAAGTCGAAGACGTTCAGCGCATCGCTGGAGCGAACGATGGCGCTATCGACATCTTGTAATGCAGCGGCTTCAGCGAAAGAGCGGAAACCTGGAAGGCCGGTATACAAAGGACTGGCAGCCAAATATTTTATAAACGTGCGCCGGGTATTCATTGCATTCTCCTTGCGGCCGACCTTACGCGAAGATTTAACGGATTGCTTTGATCTTTTTCTGGTCAAGATAGTCGTCAATCGCTGCGGCGCTGAACTTGGCACTGGCCAGCGCCACATAGCCGTCGGGGCGAACGAGATAGACCGAGCTGCGCCGCAGACCAGACTCCTTCATGGTCGGATGCCACGCAAATACATGCAGCGGGATTCTCCGGCGATCCGCCAGTGCTTGAATATCGCCGGCGGCATCGCCGTAGATGTGAATTTGCCAATCCAGTGACGTCAATGCAGCGAAATTGAACTCAGCCGATCCTTGCATACCCACTCTGACCCAGGGCAATCGATCACCGCCGTGCACCTTGCCTGCCGCGCCGACGCTCAAAGGACTTGCGCGGTAGTTCACGGCCGTTTGCGAGATCGTGAGAAACGCCAATCTGCGCACCGGCGGCAGGCGGAACAGTCCGGGGGCCAGCGCCGGAACGGCTTTGGTGCGGACGAATCGGGCCCACGCGCCGGAACTGATCACGGCCGTGAACGCTCGATCGGTGGTGGCCACCAGCCGCTGTGCAAATGCAATTCGCTCGGGTTCGTAACTATCCAGCAGTGCTTCGCTGAACGGATCTTTCAGTGCAGAAGCCAGTTTCCAGGCGAGATTGACCGCATCGCCGATGCCGGTGTTCATGCCCTGGCCGCCGACAGGACTATGAATATGCGCGGCATCTCCCAGAAGGAAAGCTCGTCCCGTACGAAAGCCCTGCGCGACGCGATGATGAACGCGGTAGGTTGAAAACCAATTGACACGCTTGATGTCCACTTTGAGATTTTCAATGGCCCGGGCGCGCACATCGTCGAACTGCAGGTGCTCATGATCTTTTGCCGCATCATCGCGGATCGAGCCGATCAATCGCGCGCGTCCTGAGTCTTGCAGCGGAAACACCGCCAGAAAATCCGCGTCATCGAGGTCGACATGCAGTTCGCCGTTGATGGGTGGCCCCGCGGCTTCGACATCTGCAACATAGAACAGATGGTCATAGGTTCCGCCGGGAAATCCTGTCTTGAGCACTTCTCTGACTTTGGAGCGAGCTCCATCGCAACCGGCGATATAGGCATAGGCGCCGGTTTCCTCGCCTCCAACTTTGCTCAAGGTCGCGCGAATCTCTTTGCCGTCATCTTCAAAGGCGGTGAGTTCCACCGGGCGCTCCACCTCTACGCCCATCTCGCGCAACCGCTCGATCAATAGGCGTTCGTGCTCGTCCTGCGGAAAAATAATGGGGAATCCAAACGGAGTCAGTCCCTGTCCCAAATTCTCGATCGGCACGCGCGCGGCCCGGGCGCTTTTCACCCACAGGTTCAGAGCCGCCACTCTATGGCCGCGGTCCACGACGGCCTGAGCGAGTCCAATCTGCTGGTAGAACTCGAGCGTTCGTGCTTGAACCGCCAGCGCACGCGATGTCGTGCCGGGCTCGGCGACTTTGTCGATGATCCTGACGCGCACGCCTAGTTTTGTCAGCCACAAAGCCAACACCAAACCAGTCGGCCCCGCGCCGGCGATCAGGACCTCGGCCTGGCGGGATTTGTCTGCCATTGACTCCTGTCTTCGGCCGCAGCCTGGTATGAAAGGGTAGGGTTCAGCTCACTCGTGAAAACCGCAGCGCAGCGCGAGTTTTTGCTTTAGTGGCTTCTTCTTCTCGATTTTTTGCCGGCGCATTCGTTTGAAGCGAATTGAGAAGCTTTCTGGAAGCGGTCTCGATTTCATCGATCGCGCCCAGGAAGGCCGATTCGTTGGATTTGGACGGGCTGTGAAAACCGCTGACCTTGCGCACGAACTGCAATGACGCTGCGCGGATTTCGTCGTCCGTCACCGGCGGCTCGAAGTTGAAGAGAGTCTTGATGTTTCTGCACATATGTTCAGAAATCATCGGCGCGGGCCGCTTTGTTTGTCAAGCCGTCAGCCGGCCAGACCTATGCCTCCAGCAGAGCGTCCAGCAATCGAAACACATTGGCGGCGTTGAGCATGGAGCCGATGACGATGACCTTGAGTTGCGCGCGCTCTTCATCGTAAATCGCTTCGACCCGCAGCGCGGAGCCATCCTCGGGGGGCGCCTTCGCGGCTCCGACAAGATGATTGGTCACGCGGCCGGCCGTCTCTTGGCTGACGGCATCGACCTGAATGACGCTCGACACTTCAACATGGCGCTGCCGGGGAACCGCAGCGCGCAGAGGCGCGGGTCCTGTGAGGTCCTCGAGAGACGCGCGCGTCACGCGGTATTGCTTGCCGATGCGAATCGCCTTCAACCGGCCGCTACGAACGTAACTGCGCACCGTCCTGACCTGAAGCCCCAGGCGTTCGGCCACTTGTTCGAGGGAATACAATCGGGCCTCGGCGATCATTGACTAATAGTGACTTAAACATCCTTATTAGTAAACATATAAATCACTATAGAGTTGTATGAATACGCCGACAGAGCGACCCTACGCTTACGCGCACCCGTCATATGAGAGAGGTATTATGAAAAATCCCTGAACGTCCTGTGCGTGTGGAATCTCATCTCCATGGCAATCAACAGCCGGCCGTCGTTTGATCCACTGCGGTTCGTCGCACCGGCGGCAGTGAGATCGCGTCAGATCATAATTGCAGAACTCGCCTACTTTCGAGCCCTCAATCGCGGTTTTGAGCCGGGCCATGAAATGGAAGATTGGCTCGAGGCCGAAGCCGAATTCGAGCGGCGGCACGGTGCTCGCCAGCGGCCTTGAGAACAATTAGGCTGCTGGACCCACGGCCCGACTAGGAAGTATTTTGTACCTGCCTGCGCAATTCAATGAGACTCGCACCGACGTGCTGCACGCGCTGATGCGTGCTCGGCCGCTGACCACCTTGGTTACGCAGTGCGAGTCGGGACTCATCGCCAATCACGTGCCGGTGCAAACACTGGATGAGCCGGCTCCGCTGGGATGTATTCGCGGCCATATCGCACGCGCGAATCCCCTGTGGCGAGAATATCGCAGCGAGTCGCAGGCACTGGCGATTTTCCAAGGTCCGCACGTCTACATCTCCCCCTCGTTCTATCCGTCGAAGGCGGCTACCGGCGAGGTTGTCCCGACGTGGGATTACGCGGTCGTGCATGCCAGCGGCACATTGCGCTTCATCCATGATGCACAGTGGCTGCGAAGCTTTGTGGCTGGATTGACCAACACCCATGAAATGCCGCGCTTACAGCCGTGGAAGATTGACGATGCGCCGGCACCATACATCGAGAAAATGTTGAGCTTGATTGTCGGATTCGAATTTTCGATCGTAAGCCTGGCGGGCAAATGGAAAGTGAGTCAGAACCGTCCGCAGGCAGACCGCCAGGGCGTGATACGCAACTTGCAGGACGCGGCCGATGCGGATTCCCATGAGATTGCGGCAATGCTCGCTTCGCTCGATCCCGGACCGGAATCACCGCCCGCCCAATGAAATGGTCCGTGCAAACAGCGCGGCGCATCCGCGTGGGGAGATCGCCATGAGCGTCATTCAGACAGCGCGCCTGAGCCTTCGCGCGCTCGACTTGGGCGATGCCGAATTCATTTTGGAGCTGCTGAACGAACCCAGCTTCATTCGCAACATCGGCGACAAGGGCGTCAGAACCCTCGCTGATGCTCAAAACTACATTCTGCAAGGGCCGATGGACAGCTATGCGCGCAATGGGTTCGGTTTGTATGCCACATGCCTGCGCCACGGCGCGCTCGACGGGAGTCCCGCGGGGACGCCGATCGGTATTTGCGGCTTGGTCAAGCGCGAAGGGCTGAATGAGCCGGATGTGGGATTCGCATTTCTCCCGCGGTACTGGTCAAAAGGATACGCGGTCGAATCCGCGGCTGCCGTTCTGGCGCATGCCAGGGAAGCGCTCAATCTCCTTCGCATCGTTGCGATCACATCGCCTGATAACGCACAGTCCATTGCCGTACTGGAGAAAATAGGGCTCAAATTCGAGCGGACCATACGGCTGGTCGATCATAGTCCGGAACTCAAACTGTTTGGCTTGCCGCCGGCGGGAACTTGAGTCCGGGCGTTTACTAGTGGCAATCTCGCGGAGTTTTCTATGCATCCCTTCCCTCATCACTACACCGTCAACGCATCCATTCGTCCGGACGGGGACGTGCCGCTGTCCACGGAGGGCGTGAGGATCATCGAATCCTCCGCGCCCAAGGAGTTCGACGGTCCGGGCAATCAATGGTCGCCGGAAGGCCTGCTGACTGCGGCGGTGGCGGATTGCTTCGTATTGGGTTTTCGCGCGATCGCAACGGCGTCCAAATACTCCTGGCTGCGCCTCGAGGCGCGCACCCAGGGGACTTTGGATCGCGTGGACGGCAAGATGCGATTCACCCGCTTTGATACGCACGCCACACTGCATATCGCACCAGGTGCGGATGTCGAGCGGGCAAAGAAATTATTGGAAAAGGCGGAGAGTAGTTGCCTGGTGGCCAATTCACTCAGCAGCGAGCGGCATCTCACGATGGAAGTCGAATTTACGGGTTCTTGAACTCTCGCATCATGATGTCGGCTATGGACGACTGCGACAGGCAGCCATAAAAAAGTAAGGGCCCAATTAGGGCCCTACTTTAATCGCGGCGACCGAGTGCGATCAATCGTCCATCAAGAAGCTGCGCAGCTGCTCGCTGCGGCTGGGATGACGCAGCTTGCGCAGCGCCTTGGCCTCTATTTGGCGTATCCGCTCGCGGGTGACATCGAACTGCTTGCCCACTTCCTCGAGCGTGTGATCGGTGTTCATGTCGATGCCGAAGCGCATGCGCAACACCTTCGCTTCCCGCGGCGTCAGCTGTGCGAGCACCGAATGCGTGGTTTCGCGCAGGGACTCCGTGGTCGCCGAATCGATGGGGGATGACACCGAGGTATCCTCGATGAAATCGCCCAAATGCGAATCCTCGTCATCGCCGATGGGGGTTTCCATGGAGATCGGCTCTTTGGCGATCTTCAAGACCTTGCGAACCTTGTCCTCGGGCATTTCCATGCGCACCGCCAGCTCTTCGGGCGTGGGCTCGCGCCCCATTTCCTGAAGCATTTGCCGCGAGATGCGATTCAACTTGTTGATGGTCTCGATCATGTGCACCGGGATGCGGATGGTGCGGGCTTGATCGGCAATCGAACGGGTGATCGCCTGGCGAATCCACCAGGTCGCGTAAGTCGAAAACTTGTAGCCGCGCCGGTATTCGAATTTATCGACGGCCTTCATGAGGCCGATGTTGCCTTCCTGAATGAGATCCAGGAATTGCAGACCGCGGTTCGTGTATTTCTTGGCAATCGAGATCACCAAGCGCAGGTTGGCTTCGACCATTTCCTTCTTCGCGCGCCGCGCCTTCGCTTCGCCGATGGAAACCTCACGGTTGATTTCCTTGATCTCGCTGATCAGGACGTGAAACAGGCCTTCCAGGTCCTTGAGCTTGTTCTGGCGCCGCTCGATCTCGTCCTTGAATTTCGCCAGCGGTCCGGAATAGCGCTTCTTCGCCTTGATGTGCTTGTCGAGCCAGCGCGTGCTGGTTTCGTTCTTGGGGAAAGTCGAAATAAAATCCTTGCGCGGCATGCCGGCCTGCTTGATGCAAAGGAACATGATTTCCTTTTCCAGCAGCCGCACTTCGGTCACATGCTGACGCAGGTTGTCGATCAGCTGATCGAACATCTTGGGCGAGAGCTTGAGCTCCATCAATTCGCCGCAGATCTTCTTGCGGATCTTCAAGGTCTTCGGATCCTTCGATCCGAGCTTGTCGAGCGCGTTCAAGAACTGATGGTGCGCCTTGGCGATCGAGCTGAAGCGCTTGGCGGCTTCCTCCGGATCCGGCCCGGTATCGATGGCCTCTTCGTCTTCATCGCCATCGGCCTCATCATCGTCATTGGCCGCTTCTTCGCGCTCCAACGCCATCATCTTGGGATTCTGCGGCTGCGCAATTTCATCCGGCGCATTCGGATCGACGAAGCCGACGATCACATCGACCAGGCGCATTTGTCCGGCCTTGACCGTTTCGTAATGCCGCAGCAGCAAGTCGTAGGTGCCGGGATAGCTGCCGAGCGCGATCTTGACGGCCTCGAGACCTTCTTCAATGCGCTTGGCGATGCGAATTTCGCCTTCGCGCGTCAACAATTCGACCGTACCCATTTCGCGCATGTACATGCGGACCGGATCGGTGGTGCGCCCGAACTCTGCATCGAGATTGGCGAGCGCTGCGGTCGCTTCTTCCACCGCTTCCTCATCGGGAGCGGCGGTCGCATCCGTCAACAACAATGATTCGGCGTCCGGCGCCTTTTCGTACACCGGAATACCCATATCGTTGATCATGTTGACGATATCTTCGATCTGTTCGGGATCGACGATTTCGCTGGGTAGGTGATCGTTGACTTCAGCGTAGGTGAGGTAGCCCTGCTCCTTGCCGCGCGCAATCAATAATTTCAATTGCGACTGACGCTCGTCCGCGATTTGAGTCGCTGTGCCTGCTGGCGCTTTTTTGATCAAGGTGGACGCCTCGTAGAGAATCTGGACATTTAAAAATGCAAGCCGAGCAGTATACGATTGTGGCCATTCCGTAGCCACAAATGCTTCAGCAGTTTAAGAAGGCGCTCGGAAGCGGCCTTTGGACTTGAGTAGGCTGCTTAATTCGGCCTTTTCATCGTAATTCAAGCCCAATTCCTCCGCTTTTTTCAACAATTCGTCCATTCGGCGGCCGGGACCGTACTCTTCGAGCAGCTTCTCGACCGCCATTTTCAATTCCTTGGCCGCGGAGGCCGTATCGGGCACCAGAGGGTCCAACGTGGCCAATTCGGTCAAACGCTCGTATTCGGCGCGATCTCGCCACCGCTCGAGCAGCATCGCCGTGCTGGGGGAAGAGGCCGTGGCCGCCTGCTCCAAGAGCTCCTTGAGCACGGAAAGGCCGGTTTTGTCGATACTGCCCAGCAGGTCAGGATCCTCGATGGCGCCTGCGGCCGCAGGGTGGTGCAGCACCAGCGTAATGGCCTGGGTCAGCAAATTACCGCGCCCGACACTCATTCGACCGTGCTGCCGAACCCGTAGTTCCGAGGCGTTGCCTAGGGCTCGCTTCGGCTCGCCGGCAGCGAAGAATTCTTTCAGTTTATTCGCCGGCATGCTCACCCTGGATGCAAGCCGGTCTGCCAGCATCTCCCGGTATATGCCCTCCGGCATGCGGGCAAACAGGGGCCCCGCCAGGGCTTTTAACTTTGCGCGTCCATCGATGTGATCCAAGTCGACATCGGCAATCAGCTGCTGCACCAGGTATTCCGAGAGCGGCAGCGCCTCCTTCATGCGGTTTTCGAACGCTTCCGGGCCCTCTTCGGCAACCAGTGTGTCCGGATCGTGCCCCTCGGGCAGAAACATGAACTTGAGTTCCCGTCCGTCGCGCGCCAGGGACAGGGCGTTTTCCAGCGCCCGCCATGCGGCCTGGCGACCCGCGCGATCGCCATCGAAGCAAAACACCACTTCGCTGGTCATGCGGAAGATCTTATTCAGGTGTTCCTGCGTGGTGGCGGTCCCCAAGGTAGCCACCGCATAGGTGATTCCCGCCTGGTGCAGGCGGACCACGTCCATGTAACCCTCGACGATCAGCAAACGCTTGAAGTCGCCGCGCGCTTGGCGCGCCTCGTAGAGCCCGTAAAGCTCGCGGCCCTTGTGAAACAGCGGCGTTTCAGGCGAATTCATGTACTTGGGCTCGCCTTGATCGATGACGCGCCCGCCGAATCCGATGACGCGCCCGCGTGAATCGCGAATCGGAAACATCAATCGATCGCGGAAACGGTCGTAGAAGCCGCTGGTGCGCTCGCCGCTGCGCTCGAGCACGAGGCCCACTTGCAGCAGGCGGCGCCGATCCTCTTCCTGCGCGCCAAAGCGCTTCAGCAGCGCCTCCCAGGCGTCGGGCGCGTACCCCAAGCCGAATTTGGCGCTGATTTTTGCGTCGATGCCGCGCCTCTCGACGTACGCCCGCGCGCGCGCATTGTCCGAAAGATTCTGCTCGAAGAAGCGCGCCGCCCGCAGCATGAGATCGTGCAGGTCGGCGCTGCCCGGATCGCGCGGCGCCTGCGCTTCGCGCGGCAGCTCGAGCCCGGCGCGCTGCGCGAGATCCGCGACGGCGTCGAGGAATTCCATCTTCTCGTATTGCATGAGAAAGCCGATCACGGTGCCATGCGCGCCGCAGCCAAAGCAGTGGTAGAACTGCTTATCCGCACTCACCGAAAATGACGGGGATTTCTCGTTGTGAAACGGGCAACAGGCCTTGTACTCGCGGCCGGCCTTTTTCAGCGGCACCCGCGCGCTGATGATGTCCACGATATCCGAACGCGAAACGAGTTCGTCGAGGAACGAATCTGGAATACGGCCGGTCATGGAGCGCCTCGGGCAGGCTCCTAGGGTTATCCGCCCAGCTTGGCTTTGATTTTTGCGCCGACCGACGCCATGTCCGCGCGGCCCTGGGCCTTGGCCTTGATGAGGCCCATGACCTTGCCCATATCCTTGATGCTCGAGGCGCCGGTCGCGGCCACCGCTTCATTGATCAGGGCGTCGATTTCGGCGCCGCTCAGCTGCGAGGGCATGTAGCTCTGCAGCAGGGTGATTTCCGCGCTTTCCTTGTCGACCAAATCTTGACGATTGCCGGCTTGGAACTGCACCAGCGATTCCTTGCGTTGTTTGATCATCTTTTCGAGTACGCTTAGAACCTGCGCGTCATCGAGCGTGATGCGTTCATCGACTTCACGCTGCTTGATGGCAGACGTGATCATGCGAATGACACCGAGCCGCTCCTTCTCGCCGGAGCGCATCGCCGCCTTCATATCGTCGGTAATTCGCTCTTTGAGAGTACTCAAACCGCGACCAATTCCCTTAGTAGGACGGTCGGGGCGGGGCGGCCGCCGGGGGGCTCGAAGGCTGCTGACCCGTACCGCGCATGTTCTCGCGCGACAGGCGCTTCAAGTGCCGTTTCACCGCAGCGGCTTTTTTTCGCTTACGTTCTTGGGTCGGCTTCTCGTAGAATTCACGGCGCCGCAGCTCGGTGAGGACGCCCGCCTTTTCACAGGCACGCTTGAAGCGACGCAGGGCGGCGTCAAAATACTCATTCTCACGAACACGAACGCTGGGCATTCAGACCTCAAAAATTGGTGGCACGGCCGCCGGCATTCGGCGACAGGGGGGCGCATTCTAAAGTGCGCCCCTGTAAAAGGCAAAAATATGCGCGTTTTAGGCATTGAGAGTTCGTGCGATGAGACCGCCGTAGCCGTCTATGACGGTACGCGGGGTCTTCTGTCGCATCGACTTTACAGTCAGATCGCCATGCACCAGGCCTACGGCGGGGTCGTGCCGGAATTGGCCTCCCGGGACCACGTTCGGCGGCTTTTGCCCTTGGTGAGGGAGGCGCTGGCGGATGCCCACTCAGACAGGGACTCCATTGACGGGATCGCCTACACGGCCGGCCCCGGACTGATCGGGGCATTGCTGGTCGGAGCCGGTTTTGCGACGGCTTTGGGCTTGGCCTGGCGCAAGCCGGCGTTGGGGATACACCATCTGGAAGGACATCTCTTAGCGCCCCTGCTGGAGCCCAAGCCACCCGCCTTCCCCTTCCTGGCCCTGTTGGTATCCGGCGGTCATACCCAGCTCGTGGATGTCGCGGCCTTAGGGTCTTATCGGATCGTGGGAGAGACATTGGATGATGCAGCAGGGGAGGCCTTCGACAAAACCGCCAAACTCCTCGGACTTGCCTATCCCGGCGGCGCCGCATTGGCCAAGCTCGCCGAAGACGGCCGCAGCGGTCAGTTCGTATTTCCCAGGCCCATGCTCGACCGCCCGGGGTTGGATTTTAGTTTCAGTGGCCTGAAAACCGCCGCCCTAGTAGCCTTGCGCGGCCGCGATTTGCTTGGGACCGACCGCGCCGATATCGCGCGCGGCTTCGAGGACGCCGTGGTTGAGACACTGGCCGAAAAATGCCGGCGTGCCCTGGTTCAGACCGGCCATAGGCGCCTGGTCATCGCCGGCGGCGTGGGTGCGAACCGCCGGCTGCGCGAGCGCTTGGCGGCGGTGGGCTTAAGTGTAGGCGCCGACGTGTATTTTCCGCGCACCGAATTTTGCACGGACAATGGGGCAATGATTGCACTGGCAGGATGCCTGCGATTGGCTGCGGGCATGCGCAGCGGACTGGGAATGAGTGCACGTGCCAATTGGGAACTCGGCAGCATAGGGGCTTAAATCGATTGGACAAAATTTTCATTCACGCGCTGAAGACCGAGACCATCGTCGGCATATTCGACTGGGAGAGACAGGTCAAACAAACCGTTCTCATCGACATCGAATTCAGCGCCGATATCCGCAAGGCTGCGCTGTCCGATTCCATCCACGACACCTTGAACTACAAGGGAGTCGCCAAGCGCGTACTGGCCTTTGTCGAGGTATCCAGTTTCCATCTGGTGGAAACCCTGGCCGAGCACATTGCCATGCTCATTCTTCAGGATTTCGGCGTTGCGTGGGTCAGCATCACGTTGAGCAAACCCGGCGCGATCCGCAGCTCACGCGACGTCGGCGTCATGTTGGAGCGCAATGCTGCGGATTTGCAAACGTGGCGCGCCGCCATCTCAACCCCCGCCGCCTGATGAACGCGCGACGCTAAATGCTGCGGCCGCCGTCCACCGCGATGATTTGACCCGTGATGTATGGCGCATCCTTCGCCAAGAACAGTGCCGTGCGCGCGATATCCTGGGGCGTGCCGTGGCGTTTCAGCGCGGTTTTATCGATGATTTCGTGCTTCAGCGCCTCATCCATGTCACCTTCCGGCCAGAGGACTGGGCCCGGCGCGATGCCATTGACGCGAATCTCGGGCCCCAACTCTCGGGCCAACGAGCGCGTCAGCATCGCAAGTCCCGCCTTGGCCGCGCTGTAAACCGGATGCGCCTTCAGGGGACGCAACCCATGGATGTCGATCATGTTGATAATGAGTCCGCGCTGCGCGCGCAAGCAGGGTGCAGCCGCCTGCGACAGAAACAGCGGGACTTTGAGATTGCTCCCCATCAGATCATCCCACTGCGGCACCGTGATCTGTCCGATCGGCGTCGGATAGAAACTGGAGGCGTTGTTGATCAAAATATCCAAGCGCCCGAATTCGAGCAGGGTTGCGGCCACGAGCTTATCGGGCGCATCCGCATTCAAAAGATGTGCGGCAAAGATGGTTGCGGAGTGGGCGCGCAGCGTGTTGAATTCGCCGGCCAAGGCAATGGCCGCGGCGGCCGAGGTGCGGTAGTGAATCAATACATTCGCGCCCGCCGCATGCAATGTGCGCGCAATCTCAGCGCCGACACGCCGCGCGCCGCCGGTGATCAACACGACTCGATCGCGGAGCGCAAAATTGTCATTGATGACTGCCATGCGCGGCAACGATACCTCAAGATTTGCGGCAGCGCGCAATGATGTTGGATCAGGCTCAAGCCGAACACAGCGCGCTCGCGCATCACTATCTCGTGGAGCAAATCGCGGCAGCCGGCGGCTGGCTCAGTTTCGAGCAGTTCATGGAATTGGTGCTGTACGCGCCGGGCTTG